>JAABUN010000179.1_pt1 | contig 161749 bp, 152 predicted proteins | sample 5559311 | NCBI WGS metagenome assembly JAABUN01 (sample SAMN10711877, study PRJNA513370) | rock metagenome | isolation source: Antarctica rocks | place: Antarctica: Victoria Land, Siegfried Peak sud
TGGAACGCGGCCGTGGAGAACGCCAGCCACATCGAGAACAGGTGCAACGTCACCGTCTCGCCGCCGATCACCGCGTCGAACTTGCCCCAATCGACCTCGCCCTCAGCACCCGGGAGCCGGGTCTGAGGGACGAACACCTTCGCCGGCGTGCCGACCTCGGCTGCGATCTCGGCGCGGATCTTGGCCACCACCGCCCGGCACTGCGACTCGGAGATCAACACGCCGTGCTCCTCGGCGAGGCGGTCACGGATCCGCTTCGCGGTGTGGCGCTGCTTGCGAGGCGCGTCGCGATCTGCCAGCAGCACCTCGCAGATCCAGCCGTGCCATGCACCCGTGATCGGTGCAGTCCGGACCGGGGCCTTGCGCAGCGCGGGCTCCGGCGACGCCAACGCAGCACGTACCTCGCAGCGATGCACCCCGAACCGCGCCGCCAACGCCCGGATGCTCAGGCCCTCGTCACGCCGAGCGAGACGAACCTTCTCGTACAGCTCCACCTTCGACAACCGCTTTCCCCTCACCTCGAAGAACACCGAGGCAAGGCAAGACAACAAGGCCAGGTGGGGCCAACTCAGACCGTCGCGACACCCCCAAAGTGGGGCCAGATCAGACCGTCGTTCTCAGGTTGGGATCGATGCCCTTGACCGCCTCGCCGATCTCGATCAGACGGACGCGACCTGCGTCGTAGACCACAGGCCATCGTGGAGATTGCCTCTCGTCAGGCGATCCCGGATCGCGTCGATGTCGTCGACGCGATCGGCAGACGGGCCTCGTCCTGGCGGCTCAAAGCGGTATGGCCTCGGCGAGAACCTCGTCTCGAAGCCGTGGCCGGAGGGACGCCGGTGTTCCAACGTCGACTTTCACGCCCAGTGCTTCCTCGAGTTCGACGCCGATGGAGAGGATCTCAAGAGGCCGGGCGTCGGGCTCGAACTCGACGAGGAAGTCGATGTCGCTGTCGGGCCGTTCGTCGCCGCGTGCCACCGAGCCGAAGAGAGCCACGGATCGGCCGTGGTGGCGCGCCACGATTGCTCTGATCTCTTCGCGACGAGCATCGACCAGCTCTCGCAACGGTTTCGTAGCCCCCTCGGCCATCCCCAGAGGCTACGACCTCGCCCCCAGACCCACGGGTCGCTCCCTCACCAGTCGGGTATCTGGCCAACGGGCACGAACGTGCCAGTCGTGGCCTCGACCATGCCGAACAGTCCGGTCTCGTCGTCGACGTGGGGCGACCAGGCTCCAGGGCGCGGGGCATCGATTCCCTTCGCTTGCAGCAGGTCGTCCAAGGCGTCGGGGTTCTCATCGAGCCCTTGGCGGAGCTGTCGCAGCGCGTTCATGCACTTGTTCGCCGCAATGGTGACGCGCATTGGTGTTCCCGCCGTCGTCTGGCCGGGCGGCGTGAAGACCATGCCGTCGATCTCCAGCAGGCAAACGACCCCCGCGCGTCGTAGCCGATGGCGGTCGTCTGCCGTGGTCGGCTGAGCAAGCCCCAGTACGCCTTGGAGCCGGTGCACGATTCCGGCGTTGGGCCAGTTCCGGACGGCGATCTCGACCAAGCCAACCTCCGCCCAATTGCCGTGCGGCAGGACATCGAGAAGGTACGCGGCATCAGGCTTGATGGCCACGAACAGCAGGTCACCGGTCCTTGCGACGAAGCCGTCAGGTCCCACGTCCGTCGAGAGGTGCAGGTGGTGCATGCCCCAATCGGAGATCAACTGATCAAGGTCACGGCGGCGGTGGAGCGCGGCTGCTCGATCTGCCTGAGGCTGGTAGGCCACCGACACGCCCTTGCTCAAGTGGGCGTTGACGTCCAGGCCGGTTTCGAGCTTCTCGATGATCGAACTGATGGCTGCGTGGTGCTGCTGCTTGGCGAGGCTGAACGCGAGTTCTGCGGACACGTGCACAGCTCGCGGCTGCGGCGCGATGAATCGCGCTCGCCAGTTGCCGAAGGTGAGCATCGCCGCCGCAAGCGACATCGCAGCAAGCTCTCCGGAGCTATCCGCTGGCAGCGCCTGAATCATGTGATCTCGAAGGGCATCCTCGAGCCGGTCGGCGGCGTCGTGATTCATTGCTGACGCTGTGGACCGGGCAGGTAGAAGGCAGGCCCCCGAGGTGGGCTGGCCCTGCGCCAGCCTTGGTGCTCGAGCTCAAGGATTACCTCCCTGCGGAGTGCGTCCCACCGGTTCGGATCTTGGAGCGGGTAGAGCTGGTCGAGCGTGTGCCAAAGGCCCGGGCGTCCGCCGAAGTAGAGACCTTCTGGACGGTTGGTGGCGTTGGCGCGCGCCCAATCGTCAAGCAGTTGAGCCAGCTCGGTGAGGTGGCCGAGCGGAATGGCTGTCTTGCTGTCGAACCGGCCGCCGGCCGTCTCGACCAACGAACGCAGCGCAGCCTGCGCCGACCGCTGTGTCTTCGTCAGATCGGAGGTGGACGGAACACCGGGGACCTCGTGTCGCAAGCGTCGTCCTCTCGGCAATGAGCCACCTTGCTTCGCCATACCGCATGCCCTCCTCGTTGACTGGTTACCGGCTCCGGTCGACGATCTCGCCGATCGGTCGCCCCGCCCGTGTCCAGGCCTTCCAGCCATTGACCGATGTACCACCGTTGACGGCACCCGCCGCAGCCGACGGACTGGAGAAGGTCCGCTCATCGGCGATCTGAATCTTGCCGTTGGTCACCACGGCAACGTGGGTCCTGCCGTGGTGGCGGTACTCGACCTCACCGTCTGGAAGCTCGGCGAGCGAACGAGCGAAGGACTGGCGAGACCCCGACGGACCCGTCCCGACATCCCTGGCCCTCGATGGCGGCGGCGCAAACTCTGGTGATGGGGCGGCCGACGACACAGCCGCTGAGATCGGGACAAGGGGCGGATCGATCGGCGGAATCGCCGCCAGCGGATCACTGAGGAGCGAGCGGAGGCGCTCGAACATCAGCGCTCGCCGGCGCTCATAGAAGGCCACGAAGTCCATCAGGTCTTCGGGCAGGCCAGTGAGATCGTTCGCGGCCAGCCATCCTCCGCGAGCAACTGGGTCGGGTTGGTAGCTGAGCACCCAGGTGGCGGGAAGCGTTGCCTGTTTCGACACGTTGACCGGGCCTTCGAGGAGCTGCAGGTTCGGCATCCGATCCCGAAGATCCTGGAACTCATCGTGCAGGTCGCCGTCAATCCCGGCCGCTTTCAGCTTGCGGGAGTTGAACTGCGATCGAGGGAACACGTGGTCGACGTGGAACTCGTTTCGCACGTCGACACCCGGGTAAAGGAGAGCGAGAAGGGGGAAGGCTCGGCGGTTGCCGATCGACACCTCGACCAGTTCCTCTAACTCGGCGGACGTGAGCGCCGGCGACTTCCCGAGTCCCGCCATCTCTCGCTCGAGCGCTTCGACCGGAAAGCCGTTGTCACCGGACGCGCGCATCGTGCGGCGGAGCCGAGTGAGCAATGTGTCGAGACCACTTCCCCAGATCCCCTGCTTCAACAGCGATCGAGTGACCCATCGGCGGATCAACTCCCGGTCTGCGCGGTGGGCGGTGCTCGTCACGTAGTCCTGGCCGAAACCTCGCTGGGCCACGTAGTCGGCGATCGGCAGGAGCACACTGCCAGCGGAGAGCGTCCGCTCGGAGACCGAACGATGCGAGCAGCTGCGCCGAGACGCGCAGCGCTTTCTCGATCCGTTCCCAGTTGTCCTCCAGCGCTGCGACGTTCTCCGTCGTGAAGGCATCGACGCGAAACTGGATGTTGACCCGGTCGGTGATCATCAGACCGGCCTTCAACACGTTGTCCTTCGTGAAGGAGAACCCCTGGCCTACGGAGTTGAGGTCATCGACCAGGCCGTGAACTGCAGAGCGTGCATCGAGTTGCGTGAACTGCGCAGTCGCGACCGACAGGAGCAGATCGGACTTCGATAGCACGGTCCCCCCGCTGTTCGTACGGATGAAGATCTCGAGCACGCGGTCGATCGAGCTGGAGTCGTCCTCGAAGAACGAGATCACTTCGCGGGTGTGGACGGCCCGCCACAGCCGATCGAGAGTGGGGAAGGCGCTCGGGTGCTCAGCAAGGCCATGCTCCTGGACCCAGCGGAAGATCCCGGAGCCCTCGGCGAGGTCGAGGATGTCGCCGACCCGAAACCACGTTGCATCGACGGTGGGTTTCGCAGCGTCTGCCTCGGTGAGGAACTCGAAGCGATACAAGGCGTCGTCGTCACCGCCCTCCGGATCGTGCTGCACATCGAGGTAGAAATACCGATGTGGGTAGGCCGCCGGGTTGTTCGCACGCCCGTACTTCTTGCGCGTGGCGAGATACCCGAGCAGCCCCAGGTTCAGCGCCGTGAGCCGCTGCTGTCCGTCAAGCACTGCAGTCACGATGCGAAGGTCGGCAACTGAGACTGGGGGCGAGTGGCGCGCCTTCAGCTCGTGGTACTCGCGCATGAACCCGTAGAAGCGGAAGGACCGGGACAGCTCCGGCGGCACGTTCCAAAACAGGAAGGTACCGATCGGGTAGTCACGCAGCACACTGTCGAACAAGCGGCCGATCTGATCGGTCGACCACACGAACTCACGCTGTATGGCCGGCAACACGTAATCGCTGCGGCTGATGTGGTCGAGCGCCTTCTTGATGGTGATCGCTCGGAAGCTCACGTGTTCATCTCCGGGAACGAGTCGGGGCCACCCGCTGCCGGGATCACGGGATCACGGGATCAAAGGTACGGCACGGCTGCCGCAGAGTCGTACAGCGCCGACACCTTCGCCCCCCCGAAGTCGCGCACCGTTTGGCGCACGTGAGGCTCGAGGAGGTCGAGGACACGCAGGGCGCCGTCCGCACCCTTTGCGATCGACACGATGCGGATGAAGCGTTCCCCGTGGATCTCGGCAAAGTCGGCGAGAGCTCGGAGCTTCCCCTTGGCGTCGGCGAGGTGGTCGCCGTGAGGGTCGACGATCGACGCAGCAAGCGATCCGTCGTCACGGCGGGAAACGATCAGAAAGTCGACCTGGAGGCAGGCCCAGCGACCGGCGTCGTCGAGGTACGCGATCCGGAGCGCGTTCGGGGTGGCCCGTGACGGATTGCGGTACCAGGCGACCAAGGACGGGCGGGCGATCTCGGAGGTGACGACCTTCGTCTCCCAGTCGTTGAGGTCGGCGGGGTACTGACCGTGGGCGTCGGCGTAGAGGTGGCCCGCAAAGGTCGGCAGGTCGTCGCCCTTGCCGTTCTTGGTGGCGGCCTTCTCGTTGGTGCGCAGCTCGATGGTCACGGCCTCTGGCGCTGCGGTCTGTTCTTGCACCTTGCGGTAGGCGTCGCGGGTGGCGCCGGTGGTGTTCTTGATCTCGACCGCGAACTTGGCGAGGTGCTCCTGTACGAATTCGGTGGCGGCCGCCTCGACTCCGGAAACCACGCCGTCAACCCGCAGCAGCGCGGCGACCTCGACCCGGATGTCGAGCCGGTCCCCGCCCTCGTCGGCCTGTTGTACCCGGTGTGAGTAGTAACCCTTGCCGACACCTTCACGGACCGAGTTGATGATCTTGTGGGTGTCGCGGTCGAGGTCCTTGATGTGGGTCTCCAGCAGCCGGGACGTGATCTGAGCTGGCTGACCCGTGGGGTCGACACCCTCGCGGCGCACGACCGCGGTGCGGAGATCATCGACTTGAAGAGCCACAGCATCGTCGTGCTCGGCGGCAAGGCCGTCGAGTCGAGCGTTGAGCCGCTTGGTCAGAAGGGCGTCCGCGTCAGTGACCAGGGCGGGCCCCGCACCGTCGTCGGCCAGAAGCCGGACCAGGTTCTTTGCTCGCCGAAGCGGACTGGCCGCCGCATCGGGGGTGGGAATGCTGGGCAGGGCCTCAACGAAGTCGAACACCTCGGGGGCGAGGGAGGAGTTCCGCTCGAACACCATCGGTGCTCGCATGACCTGCGGGCCGACCTCGTGCTGGGCATCGCCACCCTTGCCCTCGAGTTCGTCCTTTATGGCGGTGAGCTTCTTCGAGTCGAACAGCGGCAGGTAGCACGACACCGAGTTCAAGACATCGTCCGTCGCGATGCGGTGCGCCAGCGGCTGGCGAACCATGCGGCCGATCACCTGCGCGATGTGCGTGGCGTCCTTAGCCGGTCGCTCCGAGTAGAGGACCTCGGCACGGGGGCAGTCCCAGCCGGTGGAGATCGCTTCCTTAGCGAGCACGACACGGATGTCGGTGTCGCCCTGGATCGACTCGGCCGGCACCCAGTTGATGGTTCGTGACCCGAGCACGATGGGCTCGTGCTCGCCGAAGACGTGGGTGATGGCATCGGGCTTCAGATCGGGCCACTCGGACTCAATGACCGACACCATCTCGGTGAGCTTCGCCTCGTTGACCTTGTCCGGGACCTGCACCACGAGCGCGGGGAGCACGTCGGGTTCGCCCTCGGCGGCCGAGTACACCGCCCAGCGCTCGTCGAAGGTGAGGGTGGCCTTCACGGCGTCGCGTAGCAGCGTGGTGGAGAAGGTGCCCTTCTCATCGGGTTGCTCGAGGCCGATCTCGTCCTTCACCAGTCCCGAGTCCCGCACCCGGTCGATGTCGACGACGACGTGCGGGTAGCCGGTGCGGTCTGGGGTCTCGCCCATCGCCTTGGTGAACCGGTCGATGGTGGCCGAGATCCCCCATACGACCGGGACCGGCGGGTTCGAGCCGGACTCGCCGTGGATCAGCCGCTGCACGATGGTCTTGCGATCGGTGGCCTGCTTCATCCCCCGGTGGGCCTCGTCGAGGATGAGGTGAAGTGTCGCCTTCTCGCCGTCGATGGTGTTGGCGAGCACCTCCCAGAACGACGCCTGGCGCAGGTTCGTGCCGGACTGCACCAGTCGGCTCTTCTTCGACAGCTTCTGGATGTTCAGGAAGTAGACGCGGTTGGGTTCGAGCACCGGGTTGAGGTACCCGTCGTCGACCTCAACAAGCGCCCGAGGGGCGAGCAGGTCAGACGCAGCGAGCATCCGGTTTCGGGTCTGGCGGTTCAACGCCGGGTCATCGGTGATCCAGAGGAACGTCGCCTGCGGGTCGGGGTCGACGCCGAGGTCGGCCGAACCGAACAACTTGGCCTCGATCACCGCTGTGGCGATCACCGTCTTGCCCGAACCCGTGATGGCAGACAGCGCGAACGACGACCGGTACCCGCCCGCCCAGTCGCCTTTCGCTCGCTCGAGACGGTCGAGCACGTCGATGGCTGCCGAGCGCTGGTAGTCCATCAGCTCGTAGCGCATCAGACGAGGCCCTCGTTGATCCGGAACGTCGTCAGGTAGTTCTCGTAGAGGCGCACGACGTCGACGTGGTCCGGCAGCTCGGCGGAGATGCCTGCGAAGGTGGCCGGCGAATCCGTCACGACGCACACCGTCGTCGCTGTGGCGGGCAGCTTCTCGACAAAGCTTCGCCACCGGTCGGCGTTGAACAGCACCCCGTACTGCTCGGTCCACGCGTACGGCTTGCGCCGCCCCGCTGAATCGAGGCAGTGGTCGATCACGGGACCCTTTCCTCCCGCTCGCAGCCACAGCAGCGGCGCGATCGCCTCGAAGGCGAGGTCGAGCTCGATGTCGTCAGGGTCCTGGTAGGTCAGCTCCAGGAACTCGACGTTCTCCTCGAACCCCTCGGCCATCGGAAACTCGTCGGTATACGCATAGCCCTTTCGTGCCACCTGCTCGCCGTTGTGGGTAACGCCTGTGATGGCGGCTTCGATTCGTGGACGAGTGATGAACTCGAAGATGCCGCGCTCTTCCCACCCCGGATCGCCGGGCCGGAGTTTCTGCGCACGGAGGGTCGCGGCCTCAGATGCTGAAACTTCGTTGTTGGTGACGACGATCGACTGACGTCTCCCGCCGTCCTGGCGATTGAGGCGCGAGACGGCATGAGCCGTAGTACCTGATCCTCCGAAGTAGTCGAGCACGACGGCGTCAAGGTTGTCTTTGACCGCGAACCGGATGGTGTCTTCGACGGCGTACAGCGACTTGGGGTAGGGGAATCGACGCCCGGGCACCAGAGCGGACAGGACATTGGTGCCACCGGTCTCAGCGTTGTGTGACGGCAGGTGCCAGACGCGCTTGGGCGTGACGCCAGACGTGACCTCGGGTGTCCGGTGCCCTTCGACCGAGCCGTCGGACGCGCGCCCTGTGACGGTGATATCGCCGGACCCGATCCGAGCGATCGTTCCGCCCGGCAAGTACTGGACTGTTCCCGTGTGCTTGGCAGGCTTCCAATTGTTGACTCGTGCGTACCCATTCGCCCAGTTGCGGCGCAGAACATCCGGAGTGAGACCCCACAACATCTCTGTTCCGTCAGGCTTGAGCGGCCAAAGCGCGATCGTTCCCGCTGGAGCCTGGATCGATCCTCGATCCACGTCGTCGTCGATGGGCTCGCCGACCGAATGGAGTATTCCGTCCTGCTCGTTGACGAAAATCGCGAAGAACTGATTCGCCTGGAACCGCGAACGCTAGACGGCTCCCGGCGACGCAATCCGAGCCACTCGATGGGTTCAAGCGCCGGAACGGTGTCCTCGGCCTCGCCCTCCGCATCGCCCTTACCTTGCTGAACCCTGTCTGTGGACTCCTCCTTGTACGACGGCAACATCTTGCTGACCCATGGCTGGATCTCCGCGTTACCGACGCTCACGAAGAAGATGTGCTCCTCGACTCGCGAGAAGTGACCCGGGCGATAGGCGCCTTTGGCGCTGATCACCGTGGTTGCCATCTCGACGTGGGCACCCGGGAAGATCTGATCGAGCAAGAGGCCCAAACGGTGGACCTCCTTCTCGTCGATCGTGACGACGAGTACCGAGCGCTCGGGGTTGAGCAGTTCCTTCGCCAGCAGGAGCCGCCGCTCCATGAAGGCGAGCCACTTGCTGTGACGGTAGGCGTCGGTGTCGTCGACGTAGTTGTTGTCGTACTTCCAGTCGCGTGCGCCGGTGTTGTAGGGCGGATCGATGTAGATGCAATCGACCTTGCCGGCGTGTGTGAATTGGAGCGCCTCGAGCACGTGGTGGTTCTCGCCCTTGATGACCACGTGGGCTGGCTTGTCGCCACCGCGGTCGACGGATCCGAGCCGCCGGAGCCCGGGGTAGATCGGCTCACCGAAGTCGGCGGTCACGACCAGGGTGTCGACCGCGTGCTCCTCGTCGACGACTGCTGCGCCTTCCTCGGCTGAGAGCTTCGAGCCGTCCGGGTGCCGGATCGAGCGGATAGTCGCCTTGCCATCCCGGACACGGACGACCTGGTATGTCGCGCTCGTCGGTTCGTCCCGGAAGGCGACCTTCGACCCAGAGCGAACGGGGTGCTCGGGGAGCCGGACGCGCTCGGGGAGGTGCGACTCGAATACGAGCCCGAAGGTGCGCTTGGCCCGGATACGGTCGATGTGGGAACGCAGGTCTGCTCGGAGCGCCGGATCCTCCACCCGCCCCAGGAGTCCGTCAAGCTCATCAGTCATGGCCCGGTGACAGTAGGACAACGAGCAGACGACTCGTGCGAAGCCACGGTTGCGGACACCCCATGGCATCTAGAGAGCGCACCCTGACCCCTTTGACGGAACCTCGCGGCGCTACTGGTCAGAACAGCGTCGAGCGCCCGGCGGGGTCCTCGTTCCTGTTGGCCGCAAACGTCTCGGCAGGCCGCGTCGCGGTGACCGGCGACATGGCGGTGGGGGCCGGCTGCGCCAGCCCAACCACCGTCCAGATTGCGCCGTGTTCGACGCCCAACCATTCGGCGAGATGGGCAACGGGGATGACGATGCGGCGGCGGAGGTGGATGCATTTGAGGTCGCCGGTTCGGACGAGCTCGTAGGCGGTGGAGCGGCCGATGCCGAGGACCGTGGCGGCTTGCTCGACGGTGAGGGTGAGGGGATGGTTGGTGGTCATGCCCCTACTAGGCCGGCCACCGGCCGGATCGTCGCGGTGGACCTCCACAACCATCCGCTGGCCCAGTCCGCACCGTCCGCTACCGAGCGTGGGCGCAGCGGCGAGACACGACCTTCCGCAGGTATCCCGAAGGGAAACCTGCAAGAGTGTGCGCGCCGGATCTGCCTGGGTCGTGTCTCGCTGAGCGTGACTACCGGTGTTCGGCGGCGGGCGGCAGATTCCCGGCGAGGAGGCTACCGAGGTAGGCGGCGGCCCGCTGGTCGGTGGCTGGGACGGCATGCGTGTACAGGTTCAGCGTCGTCGAGAGGTCGCGGTGGCCCAGGCGGGTGCTGATGGTGGCGATGGGCACCCCGCCGTCGCTCAGCACCGTCGCCACGAAGTGGCGCAGATCGTGCAGGCGGACCCCCGGAAACCCCAGTCGGGCACGGAGCCGGCCGAACCGGTTGGTGCACACGTCGGGACGCCATGGACGGCCCTCGACGTCGGCGAACAGGAAGGCATCGTCGGGTACGGCCACGCCGAGGGCCAAGGCCTGCTCGCGCATCCGTAGCCGGTGCTCTCGCAGGACGGCGACCGTGCCTTCGTCGATGGCCACCCGCCGTTCCTGGTGGGTCTTGGTGTCCTTCTCCCGGATGACCGTGCCGACCTGGGAGATCGACCGGCGAATCGCCACCTCGCCCCGCTCGAGGTCGATGTCGGTCCAGCGCAGGGCGCAGCCCTCACCCCTTCGACAGCCGGTCGCCGCCAGCACCCACAGGTAGGTGGCGAACGCCGGGTCCTCGGCCCGAGCCTCCTCCAGCAGCGTCCGCACCTGGTCGACCGTCGGCGGGACCACCTCCTTGCGCGCTGGCTGGGCGGGGTGGCGTCCACCGCCGGGCTACGGGCGATAAGCCCCCACTTGCGGGCCTGCTCCAGAGACTGGCGGGCCACGGTGTGACAGATCCGCACCGTCCGAGGCGACAGGCCCGAGCCCTACAGCTCGGCATAGAGCCCGTCGAGGTCGAAGGCCCGCAACGACGCCAGTTTCCGGTCAGCCAGGGCGGGGCGCATGTACTTGCGGGCCACCCACTCGTAGCTCTCCAAGGTCTTGGGCTCCACCGACTGGGCCTTCACGGTGAGCCACCGGTCGAGCAGCTCGCTGTAGGTCATCGGCGCCGCGGCGGCGTGGCGGCCCTCGTCGACCTCGACGACCAGTCGCGCCAGCTCCCGCTCGGCCTCTCGCTTGGTGCCTCGCACCGTTCGCTCGATGTAGCGCTTGCGGCCGTCGCCGGAGGTCCGACGTAGACCTTGATCCGCCAGCTGTCGCCGCCTCGGTGTTGCAGGTGTCCTCGCATGTCGGCCTCCTCATGGCACTAGGCCGTCGGATTGCCAACGGATTGCCAAGAGGAGGGAGAAACCCTGCCAAGCTCAGTACGCAGGCCTGTGACCTGCGTGTTCAGCGCGCTTGGAGGGACTCGAACCCCCAACCTTCTGATCCGTAGTCAGATGCTCTATCCAATTGAGCTACAAGCGCTGACATGGCGCCGGGGCACCTTACTCGGGGGTCTCGACGGGCGGCCAGCGACCTTCTCGGAGAAGGGTCCGGGCGGTGGCACCATGAGTTGGTGGGCAGGCTCGACGACCTCGAACACGTGCACCAGGAGGACCCGGCTGGTTGGCGGGCCTGGCTGGAGCGCGAACATGAGCGATCGCCGGGGATCTGGCTGGTGACGTGGCGCAAGGCCTCCGGACGGCCGGTGCTGGCCTACGACGACATCGTCGAGGAAGCGTTGTGCTTCGGGTGGATCGACTCCAAGGCCGCCAAGGTCGACGACGATCGCACCCGCCTGCTGCTCACCCCACGCAAGGCCCGCAGCAGTTGGTCACGCTCCAACAAGGTGCGGTGGGCGGCCATGGAGGCATCTCGACTGGTGGCGCCAGCCGGCGTGGCGGTGGTGGACACAGCCACGGCCGACGGGTCGTGGTCCCGGCTCGACGATGTGGAGGACCTGGTGGTCCCCGCTGACCTGGCTGTTGCGTTCGGTGGCCACGCCGGTAGCCGCCAGCAGTGGGACGACTTTCCGCCGTCGGCCCGCCGGGGGATCCTGGAGTGGATCGTCACCGCCAAGCGGCCCGACACCAGGGCCAGGCGCATCGACGAGACCGCCCGGCTCGCCGCGCAAGGCGAACTCGCCAACCAGTGGCCGAGACCCTGACTACGGGCCCGCCGACTTCCTTTGACGGCGTGATCAGCGCACCTCCGCCAACCCGGTCGACTGCGGGCTACCAGCCGGGCGGGAGGTCGGTGAAGTCGGGATCGCGCCCTTCGGCGAAGGCCGCCAGGGCTTCGCTGTTGGCGGGACCGCCCATCAGGTCCACGAAGCACTGGTTCTCGCGCTCGCGGGCGGCGGCGATCTCGGCGCGCCGCGGCTCCACCATGACCCGCTTGCACGCCACCAGGCTGGAGATGGGTTTGGAGGCCAGCACCTCGGCGTAGCGGCGGGCGTCGGCAAGGAGGTTCTCGGGCTCGGCCAGCTTCCAGACCAGGCCCATCTCGTGGGCCTCGGTGGCCGAGATCCACTCGCTGCTCAACAGGGCCCACGTGGCCGCCTGGTGGCCGAGCAGGCGAGGGAACAGGAAGATCGAAGCGGCCTCGGGGGCCACCGCCAGCGCGGTGAACGGGCACTTGAGCCGGGCTGTGGTGGCCATGAAGGCCAGGTCGGCGAAGCCCAAGATGGTGGTCCCGATGCCCAGGCCCAGCCCGTTGACCGCCACCACAAACGGCTTGGGGAACGCCACCAGCGCGTCGATCAAGCCCATGAATCCGTGCTCGCCGTCGACGTACCCGTCGGGGTCGGTGACCCTCGCCGCCATCTCCACCAGATCCGTCCCGGCGCAGAACGCCCGGCCGGCGCCGGTGAGCAACACGACGGCCACGCCAGGGTCGGCGTTGGCGTCGAGCAGGGCGACGGTGAGGGCGTCGTAGAGCGCCTCGTTGCAAGCGTTGAGCGCCTCGGGCCGGTTGAGCGTGAGCGTGCGGACCCGCGCCTCGTCGGCGATCAGGAGGGGGAGTGGACTCGGCGGCATCGATGGTCACGGTGTTCCTCGCTCCGACGTCAGGCGGTTTTCCGGCGGTCGATCACAGGTTCGGGGTGATCAGTCCAGTAGCTCGATGGTGCAACGGTGACCCGGGGATGCGCCAAGGCGCCGATCTCCGGTCAGCAACGTCAGGGCCAAGGCCTCGGCGAGAGCGACGTAGCTCGCGTCGTAAGGGCTCACGTTGTTGCGCAGCTGCCAGATCCGAGGAAGCAGTGTTTGGTGCCCAATCCGACGGACCGGCAGTGCCTCGAGATCCCGAAAGGCGGCGGTCGCCCGGCGCAAGGACAGCTCGCCACGCTGGTGCAACTTGCGAAAGACCGAGCAGACCTCGAGGTGGAGCAGCTCCGGCGCGACCAGCTCCTCGCCCGCCAGACGGGCTCGAAAGCGGACGCCGGTCGCGCCGTCGTCGACCAACGCCGGGGCGACGATCGACGCGTCGACCACGATCACCGACGGTCGCGGTCTTCGTGCAGGATCTGGACGACCCGCTCGGCGGGGGCGACGCCACCACGATGCGATCCGGCCCGAGCCAGGACCTCCTCCAGCGGGACCGAACGGGCCTCGGTGATGAGGTGGTGCAACAGGTACTCCTGCAGCGACTTTCCGGAGGCATCCGCCCGACGGTGGAACTCAGCCCGAACGTCGTCGGGCACGTTCTTGATCTGCACGCTCGCCACGTCGCCAACGGTAACTCATCACGGTGAATGGCGCCATTTTGGCGCCAGGAAGCGCCGCTCGCTTCGACAGTTGGGGAGATCCTCAGCCGCGGTCGGGAAGGTCGTACTCGGCGAGGTAGTAGGGATGGTCCGGGTCGTAGGCGGTCAACGTGACCGGATCGGCGATCCGGCCGATCGGGCGGACGTCGGCGCCCGTCCGCCCCTGCAAGGCGTCACCCATCGACGCCCTGGCCCACTCGGCGTACACCTCCACGTCGGCGATCACGTCAGGGTGGACGTGGGCCAGGTCGGCCGTCTCGCCGGGGTCGGCAACGAGGTCGTACAGCTCGGTCCGCATGGTTCCGGCCTTGGCGTAGTGGACCTTCCAACTTCCGGCCCGCACCGCCTCCAGATCGTTCATCCAGTAGTAGAAGAAGGCGTCGTGCGGTGAGGTGGCGTCGTCGGTCAGAAGGAGCGGCGTGATGTCACGGCCGTCGATGGTGCGGTCGGTCGGGATCTCGGCGCCACAGAGCGCAGCAAGCGTCGGGTACAGGTCCATCGCCGTGGCGATCTCGTCCGACACCCTCCCGGCCTGGACGCGACCCGGCCAGCGCACGATGCACGGCACTCGCATGCCGCCTTCCCAGGTGGTGCCCTTGGTGCCCCGCAAGGGTGCGTTGCTCCCTCCGTCGATGCCGCGCGAGCCGTTGTCGCTGGTGAAGACCACGATGGTGTCGCGCTCGAGCCCGAGCGACCGGAGCTCGTCGAGAAGCACTGCGACGGCCCAGTCGATCGACTCGACGGCGGCGCCGTAGCGCCCGTTGTCCGACTGCCGGGCGAACCGCTCCTGCACGTAGATCGGCACGTGCACGTACAGATGAGCGAGGTAGAGGAAGAAGGCGTCGTCCCGAGACTCGCGCATGAACTTCACGGCTTCGGCGACGTAACGCTCCGTGAGCGAAGCCTGGTCGGGTTGCTGTTCGATCACCTCCCGGTCGAGCAGGAGGGGGAGGGGGTTGAACTGGAACGGCTCGCCTCCCTCACGCGATGCGAAGAAGCCTGAGGTCGCAGGGACCTGCCGTCCCATGTCGTTGCTGTATGGCAGGCCGAAGTAGTGGTCGAAGCCGTGGTTGGTGGGCAGGAAAGCCGCCTGGTCGCCGCAGTGCCACTTGCCGATCATCTGGGTGCGGTAGTCGGCCGACGACAGCAGCGCCCCAAGGCTTATCTCGGTGTCGGGCAGGCCGATGCCTTGGCCCGGGAACAGCACGGGAAGGCCGTCGAAGGACCCGAACCCGATGCGGGGTGGATAGCACCCGGTGAGCAGGGCACCGCGAGAAGGCGAGCACACCGGCGACGCCATGTAGAACGAATCGAACCGCAACCCGTCCCCGGCCAGCGCGTCGAGGGTCGGCGTCTTGTTCAACCTGGAGCCGTAGCAGCCGAGGTCGCCGTACCCGAGGTCGTCGCAGTTGATGAGCAGGACGTTCGGTCGATCGCGTCGCTCGGATGGTTCGGTCATAGGGATGCCATGGCTCCGGTCTCAGCTGTGGCCGAGTGCCGCAGATCCCTGGAGGGAGGCGCCGACACCCCCACCCACCGACACCGCAACCCCGAGACACCCCGAACCTGAGGGTTCGAGGCGTCCGGGACGTCTCGTAACATCACCAGCGGCGGAGAGGGTGGGATTTGAACCCACGGACGGTGTAACCCGTCACCTCCTTAGCAGGGAGGCCCGATCGACCTGACTCCGGCACCTCTCCGTGTTGCGCCGCCGATCGTACACGGGGCGCCTGGTCGCACCCGGTCCGGTTCGGGTCCCGTGACCGACGGTCACCACGGTTTCCGTCGGCTCTGCGTGCCAACCAACAACAACTGACCGCAATCGAGGTACGACCCCGATCAGAGTGGCTCGGCGCTGCGGCGGCGACCGGGCGACGGACCGAGCTTCGGTTCACGCACGTGCACGGGGGCCGGCACCGACGATCGGGGCCAGACTGCAAACCAGTCGGGTCGGCGCACCCGACCTGCCAAGTCGTCGAAGGGACCCGTCCAAATGTTGGCCACGATCACCGAGCTGCTGCCCGATCTCGGGAGGCTCTACGAGGACCTCCACGCCCACCCCGAGCTGTCCTTTGCCGAGCACCGCACCGCAGCGATCCTGGCTGACCGCCTGGAGGCGCTCGGCTTCGACGTGACGACCGGTGTCGGCCAGACGGGCGTGGTGGCCACCATGTCCAACGGGGACGGGCCGCTCGTGCTGCTGCGCGCCGACATCGACGCCCTCCCCGTGAAGGAGGACACCGGCCTGGCCTACGCCAGCACCGTCACGGCGGTCGATGCCCACGGCGCCGAGGTCCCCGTGGCCCACGCCTGCGGCCACGACATGCACGCCACCTGGCTGGTGGGCGTATCCACCCTCCTGGCCCGCCACCGCGACCAGTGGCGCGGCCGGGTCATGCTGCTCGTCCAGCCCGCCGAGGAGATCGGGGCCGGTGCGGTGGCCATGGTGGAAGACGACCTTTTCGAGCGGTTCGGCACCCCCGACGTGGCCCTGGGCCAGCACCTCGCTCCCGCTCCCGCCGGCTGGGTCCTGTACCGGGCCGGTCCGGTGATGGCGGCGAGCGACGCCGTACGGATCATCCTCCACGGCAGAGGCGGCCACGGCTCATCGCCGCAGACCACGGTCGACCCGGTCCTGATGGCGGCGTCCACCGTCATGAAGCTCCAGACCGTGGTCTCTCGCACCGTTGCCCCGACCGACACCGCCGTGGTGACCGTGGGCACGATCCACGCCGGCACCAAGGAGAACATCATCGCCGAGCGGGCCGAGCTGGGCCTCAGCATCCGGACGTTCTCCCCGGCGGTGCGCGAGCGCGTGCTCCAGGCGGTGGAGCGGATCGCCAAGGGCGAGGCCGCGTCCTACGGGGCGGCCGTCGAGCCCGAGGTCGAGCACGTCTACGCCTTCCCGGTCACCGAGAACGACCCGGGCACCACCGCCACCGTGTCGGCCGCGTTCCACGACCACTTCGGCGCCGAGCGGGCCATGGAGGGCCCGGTGGTCACCGGCAGCGAAGACTTCGGCATGTTCGGCCGACGGGGCGGGTTCCCGTCGATGTTCTGGTTTGTCGGCGGGACAGACGCGGAGCTGTGGGGCACTGCGTTTGCCGCCGGACGCCTGGACGAGGACGTTCCCTACAACCACTCCCCCCGGTTCGCGCCGGTGCAGCACCCCACCATCTCCGCCGGCATCGAAGCCATGATCACCGCTGCGCTGTGCTGGCTGCGCCCCTGAACCCGCGACCGGTCGGACACCCTCACGCCTACGATGCTGGGCGGAGCGGTGGCAGAGAGGACGAATGCACCGGTCTTGAAAACCGACGACCTTCACGGGTCCGAGGGTTCGAATCCCTCCCGCTCCGCTCGGTGATCCCGCACCCATCTGCACGGTTTCGGACTTCGCACCTCTCGGAGCCTCAGACGACTCTGCTTCGGCTGCCGGCGCAGTCCGTAGGCGTGGATCGGTAGCGTTCGCAAAAACGCCGCAACTCCGCTCTCTTGATCCCCCGACGGCGCCGCTCCATCGCCCATTCAGTACTGGATGTCGAGGGCGTACCGGAGCGCCTCGTCGAGCGCGATCCGGGTTTGGAGGTCGAGCAGGCCGACGAGGGCATCGTCGAATGAGTCGACCGGGATCGTGATCACGTTGTCGCAGCTGATCACGCTCACCTCGGGCAGGCCCTCCGCAGGGCCGACCTCCACCTCCGAGCTGATGCCACGGATCGTGCGGGTGATCGGGGCGCAGGTGATCGCGGTGAGCACTTCGATCGCGGCGTTGCGGGTGAGCACGCAGACGGGTCGACGGCCTGCTGGCGGGCCGAGATCGGCCCACAGGATGTCGCCGCGAGCTACCACTCCGGCGCGACGTAAGCCGCAAGCCGGGCTGCTGAGGCCACGACAACCGGATCTTGGGGGATTCGCCGGTACGCCGCCTGGAGCCGCTGGTCCGCCTCGGTCTGCTCCGCCGCCTCGAGGACGGCTGACGCGCCTCGCCGAAGGAGTTCGGAGCGGTTCGTTCCCTGGTCGGCGGCCAGGCGGTCCAACCGTCGGACGAGCTCATCGTCGAGTTGCACGAGCACTTCACGTCGCGCCATGGACCATATGGTAACCCATAGGGCCGGGCGCACAGCATCGGTCAGCGGGACTGGGTGATGCGGGTACGGATATCGGTGAGCCAGGAGTCGGCGGAGCGGGAGGCGTCGTCGGCGTCTTGGCGGAGAGCGGCACCGTCGGTGGCGGCCGACGGGTACGAGCCCAGGAACTTCACGTCGCCGTGCTTGGTGCGCAGCGCCTTGAGGCAGTCGGCCACCACGTCGTCGGCCACGTGACCTTCCAGGTCGAGCAGGAAGCAGTAGTCCCCCAGTCCTCTCTTGGTGGGCCGCGACTCCAGCTTGGTGAGGTTGATCCGCCGGGCGGCGAACTCCTGGAGGATGGCCACCAGCGAGCCGGGGCGGTCATGGCGTTGGTACTGCAGGATCGACGTCTTGTCGTGACCGGTCGGCGCCGGCACCGCGTGGGGCCTCACCGCCACGAAGCGGGTCTGGTTCTCGGGGTGGTCCTCGATGTCGGCGGCCAGGACCTCCAACCCGTACAGGCCGGCGGCCAGCTCGTTGCCGATGGCCGCCACCTTGGGGTCAGCTTCGGTGGCCACGAGCTGCGCCGCCTCGGCGGTGGAGTTGGCGGCGCGGGTGCGCACGCTCGGCAGCTCACGGTGCAAGAAACCCCGGGCCTGAGCGGTGGCGTGGGGGATCGAGACCACCTCCGCGATCCCGGCCAACGTGGCCCCGGGCACCGCAAGGAGGTGCTGTTGAATGCCGATGACCACCTCGCGTTGGATGAGCACGTCGACATCGAACGCCAACGTGTCCGACGTGACGTTGACGGTGCCCTCGATGGAGTTCTCGATGGCCACGAACCCGAGGTCGACCTCACCGTCCTCGCTGGCACGCAACACGTCGGCCATGGTGGGGTACGGCACCAGCTCAGCAGCGGCCAGGTCCGGTTGGGTGAGCAGGGCCTGCTCGGTGAACGTGCCGAACGGGCCGAGGAAGCCGACCCGCAGGGCCGAGGTCTCGGTGGGCTCGGAGCTCGGCGGCGCCACGTCGGTCACGACCGTGCAGGATAGGGGCGTGGACGAAGCGGCCCTGCGGCAGTTGCTCGACGACGTGCGCACCGGTACCACCCAACCCGACGACGCCATCGACTCCCTGCGCCACCTGCCCTACGCCGACCTCGGCTTCGCCCGGGTGGACCACCACCGTCACGTCCGACAAGGGATGGCCGAGGCGGTCTACGGCCCCGGCAAGACGCCCGACCAGGTGGCCCGCATCGTCAGCGAGCTGCTGGCCCGATCCGCTTCTGCGCCTGTCCTGGTCACCCGGGCGTCGGCGGAGCAGGTCACCGCGGCAACCGGCGCCAACCCGGGGGCCACCGTGGTCGCCACCACGGTGGTGTGGCGGGCGGCGCGGCCCCGCCACGAGCGGGTCGTGGTCCTGACCGCCGGCACCGCTGACCTCTCGGTGGCCGACGAGTGTGCTGCCACCCTGCGGGCCCACGGCCTGGTACCCGAACGGCTCACCGACGTGGGCGTGGCTGGCCTGCACCGCCTGTTGGCCCACGTCGACGACCTCATCGACGCTGACGCCGTGGTGGTCGTCGCCGGCATGGAGGGCGCGCTGGCCAGCGTGGTCGGCGGGCTCACCGGCGCCCCGGTGGTGGCCGTGCCCACGAGCGTCGGCTACGGCGCCGGGCTCGAGGGGGTCACCGCACTGCTGGGCATGGTGGCATCGTGCGCCGCGGGCATCACGGTGGTCGGGATCGACAACGGGTACGGCGCCGGCTGTGCGGTCGCTCGGCTCTTCTTGACGCCCGACCGTCGCTCGGCTGGCCGGCTGGCCGCCGACCCGGATGCCGAGGCGGCGGCCAACGAGGCGGCCGCTCGGGCGATGGCTCATGCCGCAACCGTGCCGGGTGACGGCGGGCCATGACCACCGCCTGGTTCCACTGCTTCTCCGGGGTGGCCGGCGACATGGCACTGGGCGCCCTGGTCGACGCCGGAGCCGACTTCGACGACGTCCTGAGCATGCTCGAACACCTCCCGGTGCCCGGCTGGAAGGCCGAGGCCGAACCGGTCCTGCGAGGCGGGATCGCCGCCACCAAGATCCACGTCCACGTCCAGGAGACCTCGGTGGTGCGGACTGCGGCCCACATCCAGGGACTGGTGGCAGAGGCGCGGCTGCCCCCACGGGTCCAGGCACGCGCCCAGGCCGTGTTCGGTGCGCTGGCCGAGGCCGAGGGCCGCCTCCACGGGCGACCACCCGACCAGGTCCACTTCCACGAGGTCGGCGGCATCGACGCCATCGTCGACGTGGTCGGCACCTGCGCAGCCCTGGAGCTGCTCGACGTCGACACCGTGGCCTGCTCGCCGGTGGCGGTCGGCCTCGGGATGGTGCGCTCCGCCCACGGCGCCATCCCCAACCCGGCGCCGGCGGTGGTGGAGCTGCTCCGGGGCGTGCCCACCCGAGGTCTCGACCTGTCCGTGGAGCTCACCACCCCGACCGGCGCGGCCCTGGTGGCCTCGCTGGCGTCGACCTTCGGCGCCCTCCCCCCCATGACGGTGGTAGCCACTGGGTTCGGTGCCGGCACGCGCGAGCTCGACGACCGACCCAACCTCACCCAGGTCGTGCTGGGCGAGGCCGCAGACTCCCCACCGGTGGATGGCCAGCCCGTGGTGCAGCTGGAGGCCAACGTCGACGACGCCACCGGCGAGGTGCTGGCCCACGCCGTGTCCCGGTTGCTCGATGCCGGCGCCCACGACGCCTGGATCACGGCGATCGTCATGAAGAAGGGCCGGCCCGCCCACACCGTGCATGCCCTGTGCGACCCCGCCCTGGTGGCCCAGGTCACCGTCGTCCTGGCGGCGGAGACCGGATCACTCGGCGTTCGGGGCTCGCGACTCGAACGCTGGCCCTCCACTCGCACCCACGAACGGGTCCTGGTGGATGATCTCTCGGTACGGGTGAAGGTGAGCCCCGGCAGGGTCAAGGCGGAGTTCGACGACGCCGCCCGGGTAGCGGTCCGTACCGGTCGGCCGCTGCGAGAGGTCCTGGCCGAAGCCGAGGCCACGTGGCGTCGCAACCATCCCGACCCGCTCCATGACGGCGACCCGGCGGACGTCGGCGACGGCTTCGACGACCCCTACCGCACCGACGCGACCGACGACGGGGCGGCCGGTTCGCAGGCGGGCACCGTCGCATCGTGGCCCGGCGAACCCGGGCCGGCCACGGCGGGCGAACGTCTCCGAGCTGGTTTTGTCGACCACGACTCGACGGACCACCACGACCTCGGCGGCTCGGTCACCTCGATCCGCTCCCGGGAAACCGAGGACACGGTCGACGGGGCCGGGCACCCCAGCGGCCAGCACACCGGAGTCGACCACGACCTCGCGTCGGACGACCAACCGCCCGCCGACGCCTGCCCGGACACTCGGGATGCAGACGTCCCCGACGGTGCGCTCGACCCGGACGGCCCTCCTCCGACCTGATGGGTGGTTCGGTCCTTCGTCAGGGATCGGACGCCGCTGCGCACCGCCGGTCCTGGGGAGCGATCCTGCGCTCGTCCCTCATCGCCGAGCGACGGTACCGGCCGTCGAGTACACGGAGCGGCGGGCTAGCTCTCGACGACGGTCGTCCCGTTCGATCGCCGTTCCAGGTGCCAGCACGAAAGGCCGCCAGACGTACCCAACTGCGGCCACCTCGGCGAGCGGCGAACGACCTCCGCGAGGTACCAGCACCCTGGGTCGCGACGCGTACCCAGCCGCTGTCGGCTGAAAGGTCCAGCCCCCGGCCTGGCCGTAGGTTGAGAGGCGTGGAACTGTGGGAGCTGGCGGTGCGGGAGACGGTGCGGGACCTGGTGGCCCGCTACACGTGGGCCGGTGACCGTGGCCGCTCGACCCAGCTGGCCGAGCTCTTCGCTCCCGACGGCGTGCTCGACGTGGGGCCGCACGGCGGACGCTGGGAGGGCCGGGACGAGATCGTCCGCCGACTCGATGCAGTGGCCGAGCGGGTGGCAGTGGCCGGCACGTCGCCCGGCCCGGTCCGCCACCACGTGTCGAGCCTCGCCATCGCAGTGACCTCGGCCACCGAGGCCACGTCGTCGTCGTACTTCCTGGTGCTCACGACGATGGGTGTCGACCACTGGGGCCGCTACCGGGACCGCCTGGCCGTCGGGCCCGACGGGACGTGGCGGTTCGCGGAGCGGTCGGTCCGGGTCGACGGCCACACCGCTAGCTCGCTGATGGTGACCGACCCGGGTGTGACGTGAAGCTGGTCACCAGATCTTCGGCGTCGAATCGACGTCGATTCGGTGTGGTGGACGCTCGGTGATCCTGGTCGACCAGCCGATCTGGCCGGCGCACAGTCGGCGCTTCGCCCACCTGGTGAGCGATACCTCGCACGACGAGCTGCACCGCTTCGCCGCCGACCTCGGATTGGCCCATCGCGCTTTTCACTGCGACCACTACGACCTGTCCGACGAATGGTGGGACCGGGCCGTCGCCGCCGGCGCCCAGCCTGTCGACGCCCGCCAACTCGTGCGCCGCCTCCGAGCCGCCGGTCTCCGCCGCCGCCGTCCGACCTGACTGCGGCCGCCCCCCGTTCTCCTTGTGGATCTGGTCGACGTTCGGACTCGCCCACAAGCAGAACTGCATCGGACGGTGCTGCCGGGGCGCGGTGACCGGTCGGACTGGCCCCGGAGGGTTCAGACCCCAGAGTTGGCGGGCACTGCACCTGGCGTGGCCGGGTCGCCGGAGGCGCAGGCCTGCCAGAAGGCGCGGTAGCTCTGGTGCTCGAGGGCAGGGGTGACCCAGCCCGACGCCACCAGCTCCTGGTGGTAGCGCGGCAGGTTGCGCCACGGCACGCCCATGTCGGTGTGGTGGGCGAGGTGCCAGCCGGTGCGGTAGGGCACGATCCAGAAGCGGGCCGACCAGCTCTGGCGGACCGAGTGGGTGGTGCGGCGCCGATCGTCGGAGCGCTCCATGCCGCCGTGCTCGGCGATGGCCCGCAACCGGTTGAGCACCCGCCACACCGTCATCCACGGGCCCAACCAGCACAGCGGGTACAGCCACCAGCGGCCGGTGAGGGCCCAGATGGCGGCCCACAGCACGAGTTGGGTGCCCACGATCCGTGCGCCCACCCGCCGCGACGCCTTGTGGGCCATGGCCTTGAGCAACGGCTTGAGGTTCTTCCACCCGGAGATGCCCACCGCGTCGCGCACCAGCTTGCGCCGCCAGGAGGCTCGGGCTGCCGGATAGCCGGCGTAGAGCGGGATATCGGGCTCGTGGGGACCGAACTCGTCTTTGTGGTGGGCGAAGTGGACGCGCCGGTAGATGTCGTAGGGGATGAAGGCCGGGTGGTCGAGCAGCCACCGGCCGGCCAGATCGTTGGCCCGCCGGTTGCGGAGCAGCAGCCGGTGGGCCGCCTCGTGACCGAGGATGGACAAGCGGGCGAACATCGGACCCATGAGCACGAACAAGGCCAGGTAAGCCAACGGGTGGTCGAGCCACACGGCCCCGGCCCACAACGCAGCGATCGCCGTCCACAGCCCCACCACGGAGCCGACGTTGCGGTAGCTGGCGATGTGGCGCAGGTCGGTCCGCACCTCGGGCACGGCTTTGCCCGACACGGTGAGGCGGGCGGTGGGCAACACGTCGGGCAGCGCCTCGGGTCCAGGAACCATCCCACCGATGCGCCACGTCGGCGCCACCGGTGCCAGGTCGGGTTCCGTGGCGGTTGCCAAGTCGATCATGGCCTGATGTTACATTGCTCCGACAGATGTCGACAACACGTAATGTCGTCGCCAGAGGCGAGCACCGATCGGCCCCGGCAACCCACCCGGCTGGCCGTTGTCGCTCCGACGTGGGCAACCGGCGCAACGCACGGACCGGCTGGCCAAGCTCCCCGTCGACCTCCTGGAGACCGGGAGCCGATCGGGTCGGAAGCGATGCCGGGCCGTGAGATGACGAGCCCTCGCCCGATGACCGGGCCGGGGACCATGCTTGGCCACGACATCGTCGAGTGCGGAAACCGCCGATGACGCGACGCGTCCTGTCTCGGACCACAGCGAGCGGGCCGCCCGATGCGTCGCGGCTCCCGGCTCGATCGGTGATCGTGTCGACGCTGCTGGGCGTATCGCCGCCGGAGCTCCCCACCCGCTCTCTGGTGGCCACCGCCGAGCTCCTGGGCGTGGCGCCGGGCACCGCCCGGGTGGCCATCTCCCGCCTGGTCACCACCGGCGAGCTCGAGGCGACCGACGACGGCTACCGGCTGATCGGTGCGCCGCTGCTGGTCCGACAGTCGCGCCAGGCCCTCTCGCGGCGGGGCGCCGACCAAGCTTGGGACGGCTGGTGGCTCATGGCCGTCGTGACCACCGAGGGACGCCCGGCTCCTGAACGGGCCGAACTGCGCAGCGCCACGGCTGCGCTCCGCTACGGCGAGCTTCGCGACGGCGTGTGGCTCCGGCCCGACAACCTCCCGAGCGACGTGTTGCCCGACGCCGAGGCGTTGCTCGCCGAGCGATGCACCCTGCTGCGCAGCCGACCCGACGAACCAGGGACCGTGGTCGACCAGCTCTGGGACCTCGACACCTGGTCCAACCGGGCAGAAGCGCTGCAGGACGAGATCGAGCGCCTCGGCGACCGGCTGGCCGACGGGGACCCATCCGCCCTGGCCGACGGCTTCGTCGCGTCTGCCGACGTCCTCCGCCACCTCCAGGCCGACGCACTCCTGCCGGCGGACCTCTTGGCGCCCGACTGGCCCGGCCCCCGTCTGCGCACCACCCACCGCGCGTACGACGACGCCTTCAAGGCCACCCTGGCCGCCTGGCTCCGAACCCACACGCCCATGTGACCTGTGCGACGGGGGCCGTACGATGGAGCCATGAGCTCCCGTCTGTACTTCAAGCAGTTGCTCGCCGGGCTCGACCTCGCTGGAGGCGACCCAGTGGCCGAGCAGATGGTCAACTTCGTCTACCTGATCGGTGACCGCGAGACCGGCGAAGCGGTGGTGGTCGACCCGGCCTACGACCAGCAGGGCGTGCTCGACATCCTCGAAGCGGACGACATGCGCCTGGTCGGTGCGCTGGCCACCCACTACCACGCCGACCACGTGGGCGGCAGCCTGGGCGGCATGGCCGAGATCACCGGCATCGCCGAGCTGCTGGAACTGGTCGACGTGCCCATCCACGTCCAGGCCGACGAGGCCGAGTGGATCGCCAAGACCACGCCGGTCTCCGCCGCCACCCTCACCCAGCACCGCAGCGGCGACACGGTGATGGTGGGACAGATCCCGATCACCCTCATCCACACGCCGGGCCACACACCGGGCAGCCAGTGCTTCCTGGTCGACGGTGAAAGGCTGGTCTCTGGCGACACCCTCTTCCTCGACGGCTGCGGCCGCACCGATCTGCCGGGCTCGGACCCCGAGGCCATGTACCACTCGATCACCGAGCAACTGGCCCAGGTGCCCGACGACGTGGTGCTGTACCCCGGCCACCTCTACTCCGAGAAGCCGTCGGCCTCCATGGCCGAGACCCGCCAGCGCAACGTGGTCTTCCGCCCCGACAGCCTCGAGCAGTGGATGATGATGTTCGCCCGCTGATCGGCGCTTCGACCGCTGGTGGAGCAGTCAGACCGTCCGGGGTGCCGGGGCCGGCGTCCCCCGCGGAGGAGGACGAGCGGGTCAGGTGGCGTCGACGGTGGCGTCGACCGGACTGCGGTCGACGTGGAACGGGACCGAGGTGACCACGGTGTTGGGTCGGTTGCGCAGCCGGGTGCGCAGCACCAGGGCGCTCTGGTTGTGGAGCAGTTGCTGCCACCAGTGGTCGAGGGCGAACTCCGGCAGCACCACCGTGACGAAGTCGCCGTCGTGGCGGTCATCGATGTCGTCGACGTAGCGCAGGATCGGCCGGGACAGCTCCCGGTAGGGCGAGTAGAGCGTCTGGAGCTCGACAGGGATGTCGTGGTCCTCCCACTGCTGGGCGATGCGCTCCTGCTCCTCGGGGTTCGACACCACGGTCACGGCCACGAGACGGTCGGGGTTCAGCGAACGGCCGTAGGCGATGGCGGTCAGCGAGCCCCGGGTGACCCGACCGACGAGCACGATCACCGTGTTCGTGCGCCGCCTCACCTTCTCGCCTGGCTCGACGGCCATCAACTCGTCCATGGAGCGGTAGTGCCGGTTGATCGCCTTCAACAGGGCGACGATGAGCGGAATCACCACGACCGGGATCCAAGCCCCCTGGAAGAACTTGGACACGATCACCACCACCAAGACGATGCCGGTCATTGCGCAACCGAGGCCGTTGATGAACAGGCTCCGCTGCCAGTTGGCCTCCTTGAGGCGAAGGTGGTGGCGGCACATCCCGAGCTGGCTGAGCGTGAAGCCCACGAACACACCGACCGCGTAGAGCGGGATGAGGGCGCTGACGTCGGCCTTGAAGGCCACGATGAGCAGGCCCGCCATCCCCGAGAGGATCAACACCCCGTTGGAGAAGACCAGGCGGTCGCCCCGGTTGGCCAGCTGACGGGGCAGGAAGCCGTCGCGAGCGATGTTCGACGAGAGTTGCGGGAACCCGGCGAAGGCGGTGTTGGCGGCCAGGATCAAGATGGCGAAGGTGGCGAACTGGAGGGCGTAGTAGAGGACGGTGCCGTCGCCGAAGATGGCCCCGCCCAGTTGCGAGAGCACGGTGTCGCCGCCTTCCTCGAACACCGGGTGCAGTCGGCTCGACAGGTACCCGACGCCCAGGGTGGAGGTGCCGAGGATGGCGGCCATCATCATCAGCGTCTGGGCGGCGTTCTTCGACTTGGGCTTGGCGAACGCCGGGACGCCGTTGGACATGGCCTCCACACCGGCCAGCACCACAGCGCCTGACGAGAACGCCCGCAGCAAAAGGATCAACCCGACCGAACCGGTGAGGGCAGCCACGTCTGCCCCCTGCTCCTCGGCGAACTCCCGCGCCACCTCCTCGTTGCCCTCGATGGTGCCCATGTCCTGGAACCCGGCGCGGTAGATGCCATAGCCGATCAGCCCGCCGAGCAGCAGGGTGTAGGCGTAGGTGGGTACCGCGAAGAGCCGACCGGCCTCCTTGAGCCCTCGGAGGTTCCCGAGGGCCAGCAAGGCCACGAAGCCGAGGGCCAAGGCGATGCGCAGGTTGGTGTCGTCGTTGAACGAGAACGCAGAGCCGATGGCCAGCACGCCCGACGAGACCGATACGGCCACGGTCAGCGTGTAGTCCACCAGCAGGGAGGCGCCGGCGATCAGTGAGGCGTTCTGGCCGATGTTCTCCCGGCTGACCACGTAGGCGCCGCCGCCGTCCGGGTAGGCGTAGATCGTCTGGCGGTACGAGGTGGCCACCACGAAGAGGAGGAACACCGACACCACGGCCATCGGCACCAGGTACTTGTGGGTCTGCGGGAACGTGGCCGCCGCCAGCAGCACGAAGAGGATCTCCTCGGTGGCATAGGCGGTGGAGGAGATGGCGTCGGAGGCGAACACGGCCAGCGCCGTGGGCTTGCCGAGCGACTGGTGGTCCTGCTCGTTGCTGGCCAGCGGCTTTCCCACCACGATCCGCTTGAACAGGGAGGCCATGGGACTCGTTTCGCAAGGACGATCGAAGGCGATCGGGGCGGACCGGCCGATCGTATGGTCCTGCGACGCAGCCGTGACAGTTCTCGGGACAGCCGTCGTCGGCGGAGGTGACGTCGACCGCACGGCCCTGGTGGCGCCGAGGATGACGGGTGCCCGACAGGGTGCGGGGGCGTCGGGCGCGGGCGTAGGCTCCGCCGCCGTGCCCGTCCCGGGCTCGAGAGGGGAGGGTGAGCCGTGCACGTCGTCGTGGTGGGTTGCGGGCGGGTCGGCGCGGGCGTGGCCCGCACGCTCGAGGAGGGCGGCCACAGCGTGGCTGTGGTCGACCGTCGGTCCAAGGCCTTTGAGCGCCTGCCCGATGACTTCGGCGGCCGGACCGTCGTCGGGGTCGGCTTCGACCGTGACCGCTTGATCGCCGCGGGCATCGAAGAGGCCACCGCTCTCGCCGCGGTCACCAACGGCGACAACTCCAACATCCTGGTGGCCCGTGTGGCCCGCGAGACGTTCGGCGTCGAACGGGTGGTAGCGCGCATCTACGACCCGCGCCGAGCCAAGATCTACGAGCGTCTGGGCATCCCCACCATCGCCACCGTCGAGTGGGCCACCGAGCGGGTCCTGCAGCGAGTCCTCCCCGAGCGACCCAACTCGGAGTGGATCGACGCCAGCGCCAAGGTGATGATGGTGGGACGGCCGGTGGCGCCGAACTGGGCCGGCAAGAAGGTGGTCGATCTCGATGTGCTGGGCCACGCTCGCGTGGCGGCCATCACCCGCCTCGGTCACGGCTCAGTGGCCGGCCCCGAAACCGTGCTCCAGGACGGCGACATGCTCCACGTGATGGTCAACAGCGACTCGCTCGACCTGTTCGACCAGCACCTCGCTGGCGGCCCCACCGGAGGTTCCCACTGATGCGCGTCGTGATCGCCGGAGCCGGAAGCGTCGGCACCTTCATCGCCGAGGACCTGGCCAAGGCCGGCCACGAGGTGGTCATCGTGGAGCGCGACGCCGACCGGGTGGCCGAAGCCAAGGGCAACGGCGAGCCGGCCGGAGTCTCCTGGGTGGCGGCCGACGCCTGCGAGGTCAGCGAGTTCGCGCGCGCCGGGGTCGACCACGCCGACGTGGTGGCTGCGGTCACCGGCGACGACGAGGACAACCTCGTCATCTCGCTGCTGGCCAAACAGGAGTTCGCGGTGCCCCGCGTCGTGGCCCGGGTCAACAACCCCAAGAACGAGTGGATGTTCACCGAGATGTGGGGCGTCGACGTCTCCGTCTCCACGCCCCACCTGCTCACCGCACTGGTGGAGGAGGCGGTGTCGGTCGGCAGCCTGGTGCGGCTGTTGTCGTTCGAGGGTGGCCGCGCCCGGCTGTCGGAGGCGACCCTGGCCGAGGAGTCGCCCAGCGTCGGCCAGGATCTGGCCGAACTGACCCTGCCCCGTGACTCCACAGTGGTGGCGATCATCCGGGACAGCCACGTGATCGTGCCGCGTGGCGACAGTGTCCTGCGGGCCGGCGACGAGGTCCTGGTGCTCACCACACCAGACGCCGAGGACGACGTCGTCACCACCCTGTTGGGCTGAGGCGCCGGGCCAAACCGCCCTTGGGTCGGTACCGTGACGGCCATGGTGCGACGCTGGGGGACGAAGGCCGTGGCCGCCACGGGTGCCTTCGTGGCGTTGATGGCAGTCGCCGGGTCGTGCGGAACCGAGACCAGCGGTGACCTCCGGGCCACGGTGCGAGCCGATTCGGTCGAGGTGAGCGCCATCGAAGGGAAGTGGCCGGCTCCCAGCACCACGACCACCACCGCCCTCCCGGCCACGACCACCACCACCACGACCATCCCGGCTACGACCACGACCACCACTCCCACCACGACGGCACCCCCGACCACCACAACGGCACCCCCGACCACCACGACGGCACCCCCGACCACCACGACGGTTCCCCCGAGCCCACCTCCACCCGCTCAACCGTCGCTCGACCCGTCCACCGGCCTGACCGTGTCGGGTCCCTTCGGTCCGCCGTGGCCCACGTCGTTCAGCGCAGCCGACGCCCAGGTGCGCTCGGTCGCCCTGTTCCAGTCGCCGGGCGTGCCCGTGCCCGACGGTCGCGCGCTGTCGAACCCCACCGGGGAGGGCGTCCCGCTGGTCATGTTGGTGCGCAAGGTCGAGGGCGAGTGGCTGCAGGTACAGATCCCCAGCCGCCCCAACGGCGCTACCGCGTGGATCATGGCTGCTGACGTCTCGCTCCGCACGGTGCCCAACCACGTGGTCATCGACCTCAGCAACCGGCAAGCCACCGTCTACCACGGTGCCGACGCGATCTGGTCGGCCCCGATGGCGCCCGGCAAGTCGTCGTCGCCCACCCCGACCGGGTCGTTCTACGTGGACGTCCTGGCCCGACCCACCACCCCCGACGGCCCCTACGGCGCCTTCCAGGTCAGCTTCAGCGGCTTCTCCAACGTCTACGAATCGTTCGGCGGAGGCAACGGCCAGGTGGCCATGCACGGAACCAACCGCCCCGAGTTGATCGGCACTCCGGCCAGCGCCGGTTGCGTGCGGTTCTCCAACGCTGACATCACGACCATGCTCGGCCTGGCGCCGCAGGGCACGCCGGTCGACGTCGTCGCCTAGCGTCGCTCACGCCGGCGTTCGTGCCGGCCGCACACTGGAGGACCCCATGGGCTTCATGGACAAGATCAAGACCACCCTGGCCGGCAACGCTGACAAGGCTGGGAAGGCGATCGACAAGGCAGCCGACCTGGCCGACACCCGCACCAAGGGCAAGCACCGCGACAAGATCGGTGGCGTGGCCGACAAGGCCAAGGACTTCGTCGACAAGCTCGACGACAAGGGCCCGGCCGCCAAGGACCGCACGAGCCGGCTCGACGCCACGCCCGACGATGGCGGTCCGGCCACCGAGGAGCGCGGCGACCGAGGGCCCGGCCTCGTCTAGCGCGTGTGCCTGTGCTGGCCGCTCCGACCCTGTGACGGTGATCCCGTGCTGAAGAACCTCCGCAAGAAGCTCTCCCAGAGCATCGATGACATCGAGGACGAACGGCTCCAGGGACGCTCCGCCGACCTCGGCGTCACCCGCATCGCCGACGCGGCGATGCGCTCCCCGATCATCGTGGGCGGCGAGGTGCAGGGCCTCCAGGTCGTGCCGCGAGCGGGGTCGCCCTCGCTGGAGGTCACCATCGGCGACGGCAGCGGTCGGGCAGTGGCCCTGTTCACCGGGCGCCGCCGCCTGAGCGGCGTCGACTGCGGCCGCCGCATCCTCATCGAGGGCGTCGCTCGTGAGGAGCGGGGCCGCATCCTGATCGTCAACCCCTCCTACACCATCGTCGAGTAGCGCCTGGGTGGGTGGCGGGTCGAATCGGACGGGGCCCGCCGTCAGGGTGCCAGGGCCGCCGCTACCTGGGCCACCAGGACGCCGAGCAGGCCAGGCTCGGCGCCGAACGAACCGAGGAGGCGTATCTCGGTGCCCGGGTGGCGTGCGGTGGCTGCGTCCACGATGGCGGGGAGATCATCGCTGAGGTGGCGCCCCGGGTGCAGGAAGTAGGGCACCACCAGCACCGAGGCCGCTCCGGTGGCTGCGGCGACGTCGATGGCGTCGCCGATGGTGGGCTCAGCCAGTTCCAGGAACGCCGGGCGGACCGGCAGGCGGACGGTTCCCCCCAGCGCCTCGGCCAACGCGTCGACGACGTCACGGTGGGCCTGGTTGGCTGCCTCGGCCCGGCTGCCGTGGGCCGCCACCACGACGGCCACCTCGGCTGCACCCTCGGGCCGTTGCTCGGGCACCAGCAGACCTCCACGGACGGACCGACCATCGGAGGGTACCGCCCTCCCCTCCCGGACGGACCCGGGCCGGCTGGATGCGGTCGTGACCCAGGACCGGGGCGGCCTGTAGCTGTGCGCGCACCAGCTCCACCGAGAGGGCCGCTTCACGGGTCCGAGGTGGGCGTCCGGAAGTCGACGACCGAGGCGGGCAGCCTCCATGGCGACGCCGGCAGGTCGGCCGGATCGAAGCGGGTGAGCAGGACGGCTGGGTCCACCGACTCGCCGACCGACGCCAGACCCAGGCTGGCGGCGAGCAGCGACCGCACCATCGCTGGCGTCGCACCGAGCGCCTCTTGTTGGACGAGGGTGACCGCGCCGCCGCGCTTGGCCAGCCGGCGCCCACCGGGACCGAGTACGAGGGGCACGTGGGCGTAGCGGACCGGTGACAGCCCCAGGAGGGTGGCGAGGTGGTGCTGGCGCGGCGCCGACGAGGCCAGGTCCTGGCCCCGCACCACCTGCTGCACCCCCTGGGCGGCGTCGTCGACGACCACCGCCAGGTTGTAGGCCGGTACGCCGTCGTTGCGTCGCAGCACCACGTCGTCGACGACCGCGGTGACCGAGCCCAGCACGTCGTCGTCCACCGTCACCTCGCCGACATCGGCGCGCAGGCGCAGCGCCAGCGGCCGTCCGTCGGTCTCGTGACGGGCCCGATCCTGGGCGTCGAGGCGGCGGCAGGTCCCGGGATAGGCGCCGTCGGCCTGCTCGCCGTGTGGAGCGGTCGCAGCCTCGCGGATCTCCCGCCGGGTGCAGTAGCAGTCGTAGGTCCGGCCACCCCTGGCCAGGGTGTCGATGGCCGCCTCGTAGCGGTCGAAGCGTTCGCTCTGGCGCACCACCTCGCCGTCCCAGTCGAGGCCGATGGCCGCCAGGTCGTGTCGCTGGGACGCCTCGTGGGCCCGGCTGGCCTGGACCCGGTCGAGGTCCTCCATGCGCAGGATGAACCCGCTGCCGGACGAGCGGGCGAACAACCAGGCGAGCAGCGCGGTACGGAGGTTGCCCAGGTGCAAGGGGCCCGTTGGGCTCGGTGCGAACCGTCCGGTGGCCATCACCCCAGCATGGCGGGTGCGCCCCATGCCCATGCAGGGACGTCGAGCTGCGGCCGTACCCTGTCGCCCATGTCGAGCGCGCCGGCTGCCGTTGAACCGCTGCGCTTCGCCAGCCCAGCCGGACGCTGGGCGGTGGTCGGCACCGTGCTCGGGTCGGGCATGACCATGCTCGACGGCACCGTCGTCAACATCGCGCTGCCCCGCCTGGGCCGCGAGCTCGGCGCCGACTTCGCCGACCTCCAGTGGGTGGTCAACGGCTACACCTTGGCCTTGGCCTCGCTCATCCTGCTCGGGGGTTCGCTGGGAGACCGGTTGGGTCGCCGAAGGGTCTTCACCGTCGGCGTGGTCTGGTTCACCGTGGCCTCGTTGCTGTGCGCAGCGGCTCCGTCGGTCGGGTTCCTGGTGGCGGCGCGCCTGCTGCAGGGCGTCGGTGGGGCACTGCTCGTACCTGGCAGCCTGGCCATGCTCCAGGCCTCGTTCCACCCCGACGACCGGGCTCGGGCCATCGGCGCGTGGTCCGGCCTGGGCGGCGTCACCGCTGCGGCCGGCCCGTTCCTGGGCGGCTGGCTGGTCGATGCGGCATCGTGGCGCTGGATCTTCCTGTTGAACGTGCCGCTGGGTGCCGTGGTCCTCTACGTGGTGGCCGCCCACCTGCCCGAGACGCGGGACCCGACCACCGAAGGTCGCCTCGACCTCGCGGGTGCCGTGCTGGGCGCCGGCGGCCTGGCCGCGATCACGTACGGGTTCATCGAGCGGAGCTCCTTGGTGGGAGGCACGGGCGCAGTGGTGTTCGTGGCCTTCTTGGCCGCAGAGTCCCGCCAGGCCCACCCCATGTTGTCGTTGTCGATCTTCCGGTCCCGTCAGTTCAGTGCGGCGAACGCCGTCACCTTCGTGCTCTACGGCGGGCTGGGCATGGCCCTGTTCCTCGTCGGCCTCGTGTTGCAGGAGGCCCTGGGCTACGCGCCGCTCGAGGCCGGCACGGCCACGTTGCCCATCACCTTCGTGATGCTGGCCTTCTCCGCCCGCGCCGGTGGCCTGGCCCGCCGCATCGGCCCTCGCATCCCCATGTCGCTCGGGCCGGCCGTGATGGCCGGTGGGCTGGTCCTCATGGTTCGGATCGGGCCGGGCTCGACCTATGTCGGGACCGTGCTGCCCGCACTGCTGGTGTTCTCGGCTGGCTTGGCCCTCACGGTCGCCCCGTTGACCGCGACTGCGCTGGCCGCCGCCGACACGCGCCACGCCGGCCTGGCCTCCGGGGTCAACAACGCGGTGGCGCGCACCGGCCAGCTGCTCGCCGTCGCCCTCATCCCGATCCTGGCCGGGTTCGGCGCCGGTGAGCCGGTGGCCGCCGACGCCCTGGTCGACGGCTTCCACCGGGTGGTGCTGTTCGCGGCGACGGCGGTGGCGCTGGGCGGCGCCCTCTCCTGGGCCTTCATCCGCTCCGACGTCCTCGAGGCCCCCGCCACCGAGCAGGGCGCCGCCTCTTCGTCCGCCAGCGACGCCGCCGACGCCACCCCCGTCGGGAGGGGAGCGCGCAACACCCGGACGGGTGTGGCGATCCCCGTGGAGCCCGGGGCCGCCGTCGGTCGGGGCCGGCCCACCTACCACTGCGGCACCACCGCTCCCCCGCTCTGCCCCGACGAGACCCCTCGCGCCACCGTCTCCGACTGACCGGCGCCCTCCCCCGGTCCTCGACGTCCGGAGTGCGCCGGACCACGTGCCCGGGCGACCGGAGCCGGGCTGACCACGCTGACCAGCCCGCATCAGGCGATGGTGCCGGACTCCCGCAGGGCGGCCAAGCGGACGCCGTCGTAGCCGAGCTCGGCGGACAAGACGGCGTCGGTGTGCTCGCCGAGCCAGGGCACCCGGGTCTCGGGACCCTCGGCGACGTCTCCCATCTTCACGGGGTTGCCGGGTACGAGCACCGGTTGCTCCACTCCGTCGGTCCGCGGCACCTCCACCAGCATGTGGCGAGCGGCCACGTGGGAGTCGGTCACCACCTCGGAGTCGTCGAAGCACGGTCCGGCGGCCACGCCGACCGCAGCGAGGGCGTCGCACGCTTGCACCTTGGTCTTCGACGCCGCCCAGGTCTCGATCGCCGGGCGCAGCACCTCGTCGAGGTGGTCGATCCAGCCTTGGCGCGTGGCGAAGCGCTCGTCGCCGATCCACTCGGGGTGGCCGATGGCTGCGACCAGCTTGGCGAACTGCGGCTCGCGTCCGACCTGGACGATGAACCACCCGTCGGCCGCCTTGAAGCCGTCCATGATCAGTGGACCGAGCGCACCGTTGCGAAGTCCCATGGACCAGAAGTTGGGGACCAGATCGGCGATCGCCACCATGGCGTCGAGCATGGCCACATCGACCCGCTGACCGCGACCCGTTGCTTCGCGATGGCGAAGAGCAGCGAGCACGCCGACGGTGGCGAACAGGGCCGAGCCGATGTCGCCCAGCCCGCCCATGGGCGCGACCACTGGTGGGTCGTCACCCTGGCGCTTGAACTCGTAGATGCCCGACATGGCCTCGGCGATCGGCGCGTAGGCGGGCCAACGGTCATACGGCGACCCGGACGATCCGAACCCGTTGACCGACAGGTAGATCGTGCGGGGGGCCACGGCCGAGATGTCGTCCCAGCCGAGACCGAGGCGGTCCATGGCCCCAGCCTTGGAGTTCTCGGCCACCACGTCGAACCTCGATGCCAGGTCGAGCACGAGCTGGCGCCCCTCGGGGTGCTTGAGGTCGACGCAGATGCTGCGCTTGTCGAGGTTGTTGCGCAGGAAGGTGGCCCCCACCGAGCGACCGTCTGGGTCGGTCATGGCCGGTAGCGAACCCCGGCCCGAGTCGCCACCGTGCGGGTGCTCCACCTTCACCACGTCGGCACCGAGGCGAGCTAGGAGCTGGGTGGCGAACGGGAGGGCCTGCATCTGCTCGAGGGCCAGCACCCGCACCCCATCGAGCGGCTTGCCATTGGGCACCGCTTCCTCGTTGGCCACATCCCCGAGCTTCACCGGCTACCTCCGCGTCCCTGAGAGCGGCAGGGTACGACCTCGCCCGTGCAAGGAGCCAGGGACCCGCATCCCAGGTCGAACCGGGGCGAGTGCCCAGGCGGGGGGTCGAGATCTGACGATCCGTCAGGACGGACGTAGCCTCGGCGGTCATGCGTGGGATCATCAGCTACGGGGCGTACCTACCGCACCGGCGCCTCGACTTGACCACCGTCGCAGCAGTGGCCGGAACAGGGGGCGGTACGGGCACCCGATCGGTTGCGTCCTATGACGAGGACACCACCACCCTGGGGTTGGAAGCCGCCCGTCGCGCCCTGCGGGTGACCGAGGCCCGCCCCGGTGCGCTGTGGTTCTCCACCGTAAGCCCGGCCTACGTCGACAAGACCAACGCCACCGCCATCCACGCCGCCCTCCGCCTCCCCACCGAGGTGATCGCCGCCGATTTCGGAGGCGCCATCCGTTCGGGCGTCGCCGCCCTGCGCGCCGCCCTCGCCGGCGGCCCCGCTGCGCTGGTGGTGACCGCCGACATCCGCACCGGTTTGCCCGGGAGTGCCGACGAGGCAGCCGGGGGGGACGCCGCCGCCGCCCTGCTGGTGGGCGACGACACGGACGGTCCGGTCGCGGCCGAGCTCATCGGATCGGGCACCGCCACCGACGAGTTCCTCGACCGCTGGCGCACGCCCGGCGACGTCCGCTCCAAGCAGTGGGAGGAGAAGTACGGGGAAACCCGCTACCTCCCCCTCGGCGTCGCCGCCTTCGAAGCCGCCCTGGCCGAGGCCGGCCTCGACGTCCCCGGCGTCGACCACCTCATCGTCACCGGCGCTCACGGCCGGGCGAACAAGGCGCTGGTCCGCGCCCTCGGCGTGCCCGCCGACCGGTTGGTCGACGACCTGGCCGCCACGGTCGGTAACGCAGGCTCGGCCCAGGCCGGCCTTCTCCTGAGCGCCACCCTCGAGCGGGCCGCACCAGGCCACGTCATCGCCCTGGTGTCGCTGGCCGACGGTGCCGACGCCCTGGTCTTCCGGACCACCGACGCCATCACCGAGCTGGGGCCGGCAGTGCCGGTGGCCGACCAGGTCGGTGCCGGTGCCCCCCTCCCCTACGGCAAGTTCCTGGCCTGGAGGGGGCTGCTCACCCCCGATCCGCCTCGTCGCCCCGAGCCGGCCCGTCCCTCCGCTTCGGCCGCCGGTCGCAACGAGGCCTGGAAGTTCGCCTTCGTCGGTGCCCGCGACCGCACCAGTGGGGCCATCCACCTGCCGCCGGCGCGGGTGTCGATGGACGGTGGCGCCGTCGACGACATGGAGCCGGTGCCCATGGCCGACGTTCCCGGCCACGTGGTCACCTACACGATCGACAAGCTGGTGTACTCGCCGAGCCCCCCGGTGGTGTTCGCGGTGGTCGACTTCGATGGCGGTGGCCGGGCGCCGATCGAGCTCACCGACCTCGATCCGGGGGAGGTGGTCATCGGCATGGGGGTCGAGATGACCTTCCGCCGCCTGTTCACCAGCGACGGCATCCACAACTACTTCTGGAAGGCCCGTCCGGTCCGCACCAACCCCCGCGTCGACACCGCACCGACCGACACCGCCGACGCCAACACGCAGGTGGTCTGACATGGCCAGCCACGGCATCAAGGACCGGGTGGCCATCGTGGCCATGGGGTGCACCCCCTTCAAGGAGCACTGGCAGTCCAGCATCGACGACCTGGCCCTGGATGCGTCGAACGAGGCCTTCGCCGCCATCGGGATCACCAAGGATGACGTGGACGCCTATTGGCTGGGCACCGCGCAGTCCGCCATGAGCGGGATCACCCTGGCTCGCGCTCTTCAGCTCCAGGACAAGCCCGTGACCAGGGTGGAGAACTACTGCGCCACCGGTTCCGAAGCACTCCGGGCCGCTGCCTACGCAGTGGCGTCAGGGGCCTACGACGTGGCCATGGCCGTGGGTGCCGAGAAGGTCAAGGACTCCGGCTACCAGGGCCTCAACGCCTTTCCCATCCCGAGCGACGGCACCACCCGCACCCTCACCGCCGCCGGTTCCTTCTCGATGGTGGCGCCGGCGTATGCCGTCAAGTACGGCGTGCCCATGGAGCAGCTCAAGCGGACGCTCGGGCGGATCGCCTCCAAGAACCACCACAACGGGGCCCGCAACCCCCGGGCCCAGTTCCGCCGGGAGATGAGCGTCGACCAGATCTGCGCCATGCCCAACGTGGCCGGGGACCTCAGCGTGTTCGACTGCGCCGGCGTCGCCGACGGCTCGGCGTCGGCCATCGTGGTGCGCGCCGAGGACGCCCACCGCTACACCGACAAGCCGATCTACATCAAGGCCCTCAGCTTCATCGCCGGCAACGGTTCGGGCCTGGTGGACCCGAGCTATGACTACACGTGGTTCCCCGAGATCGCCGCCTGCGCGGCCGACGCCTACGCCCAGGCCGGCGTCACCGACCCCGCCGGCCAGATCGCCATGGCCGAGGTGCACGACTGCTTCACCCCCACCGAACTGGTGCTCATGGAGGACCTCGGCTTCTCCGAGCGCGGGACGGCGTGGTCCGACATCGAGGCAGGCCGCTTCGACCTGGACGGCGAGCTGCCGGTGAACCCCGACGGCGGCCTCAAGAGCTTCGGCCACCCCGTGGGCGCCAGCGGCCTCCGCATGATGTTCGAGGCCTACCTCCAACTGCGGGGCGAGGCGCCGGCGGACCGCACCATCTCGTCCATCACCGCCGATCGCAACCTGGCCCTCACCCACAACCTCGGCGGCTACCCCGGCGAGATGGTCAGCTTCGTGAGCATCCTCGGCCCCGCCATCGGCTGACCCGGCCTCAGTGCTCGGAGTGGGGGACGGCGATGATGTCGAGGCCATCGACAATCGGGGACGGCCGTCAGGGTTGGTACCGGGTGATCGTGGTGGTGAGGGGTTGGGCGATGTCTTCGGACCAATCGGCCGCTACGCCGGGGATGGCCGAACGATCGGCTGCCGGGGACCGGAACTCGGTGGTGCGACGCGCGGTGAGGGTGGCGTGGCTGCCTGCGCTGGGGTCGGTGTTGGGGATCTGACCGGTGATGTTGGCGCCGCTGGCGCCCAGGAACGAACCGTCGCCCCAGCACTGCTGCTCGGGAGGTGACGTCTGGTCCCGGTAGAACCACGACGACGTGAGCACACCGGGCGCGATGTCGCTCGTGAAGGTGTTGCGGGTGAGGACCTGGCCCTGGGCGCCGTCCACCACCTCCCACGTGGGGACCGCAGCAGAGACCGCGTCGGCGTTGCCGTCGATCGTCACGCCCCCGGGCCTGGTGGAGCTGCGGTAGGTCATCGTCTTCGCCGCCGCGCTGTAGTCGAGGAAGTCCATGATCGCCGGGATGGCGTGCACCCGCAGGTTGGTGACCACGTCCACCCGGTCCCGGTACATCAGGTGGGTGCGCTGGGTGAGAGGTCCGCTGTTGGCCCCGACGTAGGACCGGATGGCTCGCACCGGCCCGTCGATGTTGGCGACGAAGGCCCCTTCTTCAGCAGCAAAGGTGACGTTGGATCGCCCGCAGGAGTTGACGGCGAACTGGTTCTTGTGGCCGTCGAGGACGTCGACGCCCGATGCGCCCGCTGAGAGGACCTTCCACGACGTCTCCAGCCAGCGGTCGGAGAAGGCGACCTCGTAGGCCGCCGTGGTGGCCCTGGATGTCTCGGGGTTGGGTCCTGTGCGCCGCTGGTAGGTGGTCTTGTAGGCCCCGCTGGCGAGGGCGAAGCGGTAGTCGACGTAGTCACGGCCGGCCGACGGGACGAGCGAACCGGTCGACGCAAAGAGGTAGACCCAACCAGTCTCGCTGGAGGCACGAGGGTCGGCGAGGCGCACGGCGACCCCGGAGCGATGGACCACGCCGGCGGGTTCGGTCGTGACGTCGGGAGCCAGCTCGCCGCCGGCGTCGGACGCCATGAACACGACTTCGTCGTCGGCGTCGAGCGCCGGGTTGGGGTCGGCGCCCACCCACGTACCCGGGTCGGCGTACTGCAGCGCGGTGACCGAGGTGGCCGGCGTCCCGTAGACGGTGCCGGTCACGCTGGCCACCGTGTTGTCGGCTGGTTGGGTGCCGAAGGCCACCACCTTGCGCTGGTCGACCTGCACCGGCACCTGGGTCCAAGCCCGGCCGGTCCCGTCACCGCGTTCGTTGTGGCGGAAGGCGACCACGCGACCGGCCGCGGTGCCCACCAACGAGGGCAACTGCGCCCCGGTGAGCACGACTGGGGTGGTGGGCCGGCTGATGGTGCTTGCGGCGCGACACCCCGTCAGGACGCTGCCGCCCACCGCCAACGCGGCGACCGCGACCGCTACCCGCTGAACACGTCTGGTCCTCGTGGTCACCCCAGCACCCCCGTCTCGTCCCGACTCGCCACGCAGAGTAGCGGGACGACCACGTCTCCGCTAGCGTGGGGGGCATCATCGGACGTAGAGCTCCTCGATCTCGGCGGCGAAGCGGGCGTTGACGCCGCGACGCTTGAGCTTGGAGGTGGGGGTGAGCAGGTCGGAGTCGGGGAGCCACTCGTCGCCCAGCACCTTGACCTTCTTGACGGCCTCGGCGTTGTTGAAGCCGGCCATCGCCTCGGCGAGCCCGGCCTCGATCTCGGCGATCACGTCGGGGTGCTCGGCCAGCTCGCCCATCGTGTCGTAGGAGATGTCGTGCTGCTTGGCCCACACCGGTGCGGTGTCGGGATCGAGCACCACCAGGGCGGAGACGAACGGCCGTTGGTCGCCGATGGCGGCGGCCTGACCCACCAGCGGGATCATCTTGAGCGCCGCCTCGAGGTTGGCCGGGCTGATGTTCTTGCCGCCGGCGGTGATGATCAGCTCCTTCTTGCGGTCGACGATCTTGAGGTAACCGTCGTCGTCGAGCTCGCCGATGTCGCCGGTGTGGAGCCAGCCGTCGTCCGATAGCGCCTCGGCGGTCTTGTCGGGGTCGTCGAGGTAGCCCCGGAACACGTGGGGTCCCCGGCAGATGACCTCGCCGTCTTCGGCGATCGCCACCTCGGTGCCGGGCGCGGCCGGTCCGACCGTGCCGGGCTTGATCCTCTCCGGGGTCCAGGTCATGAGCCCGGTGTTCTCACTCATGCCGTAGACCTCGGACAGTGGTACCCCGATGGCCCGGAACCAGGTGAGCAGGTCGGCGGGGATGGGCGCGGCGCCGGTGACGGCCACCTCCATCTGGTCGAGGCCGAGCATGGCCCGCACCGGGGCGAAGGCGGACTCGTCGAGGAACGCCCAGGTGGCGTCGTCGGCCGCGGTGGCCGTGCCCCACGAGCGACGCAGGGCGATGGGCCGGGCCGCCTCGACGGCGTCGGCGAACTGGGCCGCCTTGTCGGAGTCGGCGGAGATGGCGCTCATCAGCCCGCTGTGGATCTTCTCCCAGACGCGGGGCACCCCGAAGAGCACGTGCGGGCGGACCTCACCGCAGTAGGCGGCGATCTTGCCGGGCTCGGCGCAGCAGCTCACCTGGTAGCCCAGCACGATCTGGGAGTAGTGGCTGACCGTGCGCTCGGCGATGTGGGCCATCGGCAGGTACGACACCACCCGCTTGCCGGCGCCGTCGGCGAAGGGCATCAGCGTCGCGGTGGCCTGGGCCACGAACATCACGTTGGCGTTGGTGATCTGCACGCCCTTGGGCGGACCGGTGGTGCCCGAGGTGTAGATGACGGTGACCAGGTCCTCGGGCGATCCGTCGGCCGCCGCCTTCGTCAGGTCCATGGGCTCGTGGTCGAGCAGGTCGTGCCACGTGAAATCGGCTGCCGCGTCGCCGGCCCGGACGACGCCGAGGGACCGCAGTGACGTGAGCTTGTCTCGTACGGGAGCGAAACGGGCCAGGAAGGTGTCGTCCTCCACCACCCCGATGGTGGCTTTGGAGTGGCCGACGAGGTACTCGACCTGGTCGGGAGCCGAGGAGTTGTAGATCGAGATCGGGGTGGCCCCGACCATGAGGACCGCCAGGTCGAGCACGTGGAACGCAGGGATGTTGCGCATCATCAGCACCACCCGGTCGCCTCGGGAGACACCCTCGGCCCGCAGCCCGGAGGCGGCCCGCGCCACACGGTCGGCGTAGTCGTCGAAGGTCCACTCCTGCCAGTGGTCACGGTCCTTCCAGCGGAGGGCGACGGTGGAGCCGTGGGTGGCCACGGTGTCGAGGAAGGCGCTGGCCACGGTTCGGGCGGACGTGGGTTCGCTGGTCTGGCTCATGGTGGTCGGGCTCCCCTGGGGTGCGACTCGATGGCGCCGGGGTGTGGTGACGCCAACGCGCACGGCGCCGCGCGGTCCGGCGGGAGCGCAGCCTAGGAAAGATGGCCGCAAGGTGTGACCGGTGCCGGGTTGCACCGGTGCCGGGTCGCCCCCCAGACTGAACTTGACCGAGTGGTCCAGAACGACACCGGACCCCGCAAGGGGCCGAAGAGGGGAAGTAGCCACCATGGCCACCGCAGTCATCGTCGATGCCGTCCGCACCCCGGGCGGGAAGCGCTACGGCAAGCTGTCGGGTTGGCATTCCGCCGACCTGGCTGCCGAGGTGCTCAAGGCGCTCGTGGAGCGCAACGACCTCGACCCCGCCCTGGTGGAGGACGTGATCATGGGCTGCGTCATGCAGGTGGGCAACCAGTCGGTCAACGTCGGCCGCTCGGCCGTCCTGGCCGCCGGGTTCCCCGACACCGTGCCCGCCACCACGATCGACCGCCAGTGCGGCTCGTCACAACAGTCGGCCCACTTCGCAGCGCAGGGCGTGATCGCCGGCGCCTACGACATCGTGATCGCGGCCGGGGTCGAGGTCATGTCCACCACCCCCATGGGAGCCTCGGTCACCCCCGGCAGCTTCCCCATGGGACCCAAGGTCATGGAGCGCTACGCCTCGGTGGGCGGTGTGGTCATGCAGGGCACCTCGGCTGAGATCATCGCCAACAAGTGGGACATCTCCCGCGACGACATGGACGCCTTCGCAGTGGAGAGCCACCGCCGAGCCACCAGGGCGCGCGACGAAGGTCGCTTCGACAACGAGATCGTCGCCGTCACCGAGAAGCGCTTCGACCGCGAGACCAGCCAGGTCGTCGAGTCCGGCGAGATGGTCACCGCCGATGAGGGCATCCGACCCGACTCCTCCATGGAGTCCCTGGCCAAGCTGAAGCCAGCCTTCGACCCGGAGAACGGACGGGTGACCGCAGCCAACTCGTCGCAGATCACCGACGGGGCCTCAGCCGTGCTCATCATGAGCGAGGAGAAGGCCAAGGAGCTCGGCCTCAAGCCCCGGGCCCGCTTCCACGCCTTTGCCGTGGCGGGCGTCGACCCGATCGAGATGCTGACGGGTCCCATCCCGGCCACCACGATGGTGCTCGACAAGGCCGGGATGACCCTCGACCAGATGGACCTGGTGGAGATCAACGAGGCCTTCGCCTCGGTGGTGCTGGCCTGGGAGAAAGAGCACTCGCCCGACATGGCCAAGGTCAACGTGAACGGCGGCGCCATCGCCCTGGGTCACCCCCTCGGCTGCTCGGGCACCAAGCTCATGGCCACCCTGGTCAACGAGCTCGAGCGCACCGGCGGCCGCTGGGGACTGCAGACCATGTGCGAGGGCGCCGGCATGGCCAACGCCACCATCATCGAGCGCTTGGACTGACGGACCGACGGGGCGTCCGGCAGCCGCTGTCCTACGCTGGGGCGGTGCCGTGGTCGATCTTCAACCTGGTGGTGGCCTTGGTCGTGGCTTACCTGCTGTTGCGGATCGGGATGAAGATCCTGGGCGGGTTCGCCCGCCCGGTGCCGGCACCCCCCGACCCTGGCGAGCTGCGCAAGGTCCGCCTGACGTATGAGTGTTCCATCTGCTCCACCACCGTGCGCATGACAATGGCCAACGACGAGGTCCCCGAACCGCCCCGCCACTGCATGGAGGACATGGAGCTGACCACGCCGGTGGACGAGCTGCACTGACGGCCATTCTCGACTTTCCCCACCCTGTGGACAACTCTGGGGAGGGTCACAGCGTTGTAACTTCTTCGCCAGCCCGCCGTGGCCGTGCCGTCACCTACTGGTCACGAGCCCGACAGGCGGTCCTACCGGTACTGGGTGGCGGTGATGATGCCACCGAGGATGAAAGCCAGGCCGATCACCAGGCGGATGTTCTGGGCGTCGCCGAACGCCCCCATGTAGTTGGCCATGATGACCACGGCGCCCACGATCAGCAGGCCGAACATCAGCGCCGGTACCCACCAGGGGCTGGGCCCGGGCGCGTAGGTGGCCTTCGGGGGGGTGTAGCGCTTCGAATAGCCGCCTCCGTCCTCGTCGGTGCCGGTGGCCCTGGCCGCCGTGGACGAGCCGGAGCTGGTGACCTTGACGCCCTGGGCGGCGCCCTTCGGCGTGACCCGTTTGCTGGTGACCTTCTTGCGCACCACGGTGCCCTCGGGCTTGGCCGGCGCCGTGGCCCTGGCGTCGGTGGCTCCCGGCCCGGTCTCGGCGCCGGCAACCGTGGCGTCGCTGAGATCGTCGGGACCGTCAACCGGAGAGGCATCGGCGAGGTCGTCACCGGCCTGATCGGCGGAGACGTCACCATCGGTGCTCCCGGCGACCGGTCGGTCCCCGCTGAGGTCGACGCGGTCGGCGTCCTCGGAGCTCAGGTGGTCGGCATCGGGCTCGTCGACGATCGGGTCATCGGTGCTGGGCTCGGTGGGGTCGTCGGCCATGGGCCGGACTCTACCGAACGGCTGAGGAGGGCCAGGGTGAGCCGGGGGGTGCAGGACGGTTCCCGCCCCATGCCCTGGATGGGCAGGACGGGGCCACGGCTACCGTGTTCGCCGATGCGACGACGGGTACTGGTGATCGACAACTTCGACTCGTTCGTCTACAACCTGGTCCAGTACCTCGGCGCGCAGGGCGCGGAGCCGGTCGTTCGCCGCAGCGACATCACCCTGGCCGAGGCGGTGGCGCTCGAACCCGACGGCGTACTGGTTTCGCCCGGTCCTGGACGCCCCGACCAGGCGGGCGTCAGCAACGACGTGGTCGCCCACTTCACCGGTCGCCGGCCGGTGCTGGGCGTCTGCCTCGGCCTGCAGTGCATCGGCCAGGTGTTCGGGGGCACGGTGGTCCGGGCTCCCGAGATCATGCACGGCAAGACCTCGCTCATCCGTCACTCCGGCACCGGCGTGTTCACCGGGCTGCCCCAGCCACTCGAAGCCACCCGCTACCACTCGCTGGTGGTCGGACGCGACACCGTGCCCGCCGTGCTGGAGATCACCGCCGAGACCGACGACGGCCTGGTGATGGGCCTGCGCCACCGTGAGGCCCCCACCGAGGGCGTGCAGTTCCACCCTGAGTCGATCCTCACCGTCGGCGGTCAGGATCTGGTGGGCAACTTCCTCGCCCAGGTCGACGCCTACGCCTGATCCTCCCGCCGACGAGGGCAGACCTCCGGGTCAGGGGACGGTGGTCGAGGTGGATGAGGGGGGCGGTGTCGTCGTGGTGCTGGTGGGTGGCACCGTGGTGGTCGTGGTGGGCGGCGACGTCGTCGTCGTGGGCGGCGTCGTCGTCGTGGGCGGCGTCGTGGTGGTGGTGGTGGTGGGAGCCTCGGTCGTGGTGGGAGCCTCGGTCGTGGTGGGAGCCTCGGTCGTGGTGGGAGCCTCGGTCGTGGTGGGAGCCTCGGTCGTGGTGGGAGCCTCGGTCGTGGTAGGCGCCTCGGTCGTGGTAGGCGCCTCGGTCGTGGTGGTCGTGGGCGGGGCGACGGCCACGACCAACACGATGGCCTGGTCGCGAGGGACGGTCCTGCCCGCCGGCGGCTCGGTGCGCACCACGGTGTCGAGGGCCTGGCCAGACACCTCGGACCGGAAGGTGATCCTGTCGGCATCGAAGCCCCGTTCGACCAACTCTTTGATGGCGTCTGCCCTCCGCCGCAGGCCGAGCTCGGGCACGCTCAGGATCTCGGGACCGCTGCTCACGGTGAGCGTGACCGTCGAACCCTCGTCGACCTCCTCGCCGGCGCCTGGGTCCTGGTCGATCACCTCGCCCTTCGGCTCGCCAGAGAAGGCCGACTCGGTGTCGCCGAGCTTGAAGCCGCCGCCCCTCAGCTCCGCATTGGCATCGCCCACAGGCTCCCCGACCACCCTGGGCACCGTCACCTGTTCGGCCTGTGAGTCGAAGATGCCGAGTTGGCGGCCAAAGGCGAAGAGGAGAACGCCGAGGACCACGAGCGGCAGGAGGATGGCGGCGAAGAACCACCCGGTGCGCCTGTCTGCCGGGTCATCGTCAGCATCGTCGTGGGCCGGCGGCCTGACCGGGGCGGAGGTGGCGACCGGCACCGCACTGCGAGCCACGATCGTGCGAGGCACAGCCGTGGTCGCGGCGGTGGGTGGCCCGGGCACCGGGGCGACCGCCACAACGGGGGCCTGCACCGGACGGCCCTCACGGAACCGCATCAGGTCGGCCCGCATCTCGGCACCGTCCTGGTAGCGGTCCTCGACCCCTTTGGCCAGCGCCTTGAGCGTGATGGCCTCGTACGCCCCGGGCACCCCGGGGACGGCTTCGCGCAACGACGGCACCGGTTCCTGCACGTGCTTGTAGGCGATGGCCACGGGGCTGTCGGCCGTGAACGGCGGCCGACCGGCCGACATCTCGTAGAGCACGACGCCCAGCGAGTACAGGTCGCTGCGGGGATCGACGGGCTTGCCCTGCGCCTGCTCGGGCGAGAAGTAGGTGGCCGTGCCCATGACCGAACCCGTCTGGGTGAGGTTCTCCTCGGCGCTCGAGGTGAGGGCGCGAGCGATGCCGAAGTCGGCCACCTTGACCTCGGCACTGCTGGTGATGAGCACGTTGCCCGGCTTCACGTCGCGGTGGACCACGCCCTTGCGGTGCGCGAAGTCCAGGGCCCCGGCCACGTCGGCTGCGATCCCTGCGGCCCGCTTGGCCTCGATGGGACCGTCAGCGCGAAGCACTTCGGACACCGACCGGCCGTCGATGTACTCCATCACGATGTAGTAGGTGCCACGCTCCTTTCCCCAGTCGAAGACCCCCACGATGTTGGGATGGTTCAGGTTGGCGGCGCGCTGCGCCTCTCGCCGGAAGCGGGCCACGAACGACGGGTCGGTAGCGAACTCGGGGAAGAGGATCTTGATGGCGACCAGCCGATCGAGGAGGCGGTCGCGAGCCAAGAAGACCTCGGCCATCCCGCCCCGCCCGACGCGTCGCTGTAGTTCGTAGCGGCCGTTGAGCACCACCTGTTCGCGGTCTGCCATCGCTCGTCCGGCCTACGACTGACCCGCAACGGCGCCGAGCGGCACCGAGGGAGCCGTGTCCCAGAGGCGGGTCGACAGGTCCTGGCCGTTGCTCACGGTCATCAGCCGCCGCCCGGAGGCGTGGTCGAGGACGAGCCGGGAGGAGCGGGGTCGGCGGGCGAATCGGGCACCGGCTTCATGGTCGCTTCGATGACCTGGCGGGCGATGGGGGCGGCCACCCGGCCGCCGGTCTGCTCGCTGGCGCCGTCCTGGCCCTCCACCACCACGGCCACCGCCACCGTGGGCGCCTGGCCGGGGGGGCCGGCAAAGGCGATGACCCAAGCGTGGGACCGGAGGGGGGCGGCGGGACCGAACTGGGCCGTGCCGGTCTTGGCGCCCACGTCGAGGCCCTCGATCTGCAGCCGAGTGGCGCTGCCGGTGGCCACCACCTCGCGCATGGCCTGGCGCATCACGTCGGCGGTCTGGGGGTTGGTGGCCCGCGTCCACAGGGTGGGCTCGAGCTTGCGGACCAGGTCGCCCTCGCCGTCGCGGATCTCGTCGACCACGTGCGGCTCGAGGATCTCGCCGTCGTTGGCGATGCCCGCCGCCACCAGGGCCATCTGCAACGGGGTGGCCGCCACCGAGTTCTGGCCGATGGCCGACTGGGCCAATGCCGGTTGGATCTCCTTGAAGTCATCGGTGGGAAAGGTGGAGCCCACCGCCGGGAGGTCGAACGGCGGGACCTCGTTGAAACCAAAGGCTTCGGCGCCAGCGATGAGACCGGGGCCGCCAAGATCGAGCCCCATGCGACCGAACGACGAGTTGCACGATGCCGCCAGGACCTCGAAGAGGGTGCCGCCACACGACGAGCCACCGAAGTTGGGGAGGTTGCGGTTGGTCTGGGGCAGGTCGAGCGACGACTCGGTGGGGTACGTCGGCGCATCGCGCGTAACGGCACCGGTCCCCACCGCGGTGGCTGCGGTGACCACCTTGAAGGTGGAGCCCGGCGGGTAGATCTCCCGATACGACCGGGCCAGCAGCGGGTTCCCGGGCGCCGCTTCCAGGAGCGTCTTGGCGTCCTTGGCGCGGTCGGCATCGTGGCTCGACAGGAGATCGGGGTCGAAGCTGGGCCAGCTCCACAGGGCGAGCACGTCACCCGAGCGGGGGTCGAGCGCCACCACCGAGCCGCGTTGGTCGCCGAGGGCGGCGCGTGCCGCCTGCTGGACGTCGGAGCGCACGGTGAGCTTCAGGTTCCCGGTGCGGTCCTTGTCGACGAACAGGTCGCCGACCGTCTTCACCTGTTGGCCTGCGGTGCGGCCCGAGAGCTCCTGGTTGTAGGCCCGCTCCAAGCCGGTGGCCCCGAACGAGTAGTTGAAGTAGCCGGTCATCGACGCGTACAGGTCGCCCTCGGGGAAGCTGCGCTGGAACTTGAAGCGGTCATCGCTCTTGACCGAACGCGACAGCACCACACCGTCGGCTGTTGAAACCGTGCCGCGGGGCTGGCTGAACGACTGGTCGATAGGGCGGGTGTTGCCAGGCTTCACGTTGAGGTCGCTCGCCCGGAAGAACTGGATGTAGTTCAGCTGGACGAACAGGGCGCAGAACAACAGCATCAAGAAGGCACCGAGGCGCCGGATGGAGCGGTCCATCAGCGCGACCCGCCAGCCGGTACGGCGCCTGCGAGCGTTCCGGCCCGCCGACGGGAGGTGCCGTCGGAGACCCGGATGAGCAGGGCCATGAGCACGTAGTTGGCCACCAGCGCCGAGCCGCCGTAGGAGACGAAGGGCAACACCACGCCGGTCAACGGGAGCAACCGGGTGACCCCGGCGAGGATCACGAAGCTCTGGATGCCGATGAGGGCGGTGAGCCCGGCGGCCAGCAGCTTGTCGAAGCCGTGCTCGGCCTGGGCGGCCACCCGCAGGCCCGACCCCACGATCAACAGGTAGGCGAAAAGCACCGCGGTGGCCCCGAGCAGGCCCAGCTCCTCACCGATGGCGGCGAAGATGAAGTCGCTCTCCACCACCGGGATGCGGTCGGGTCGGCCCAGGCCGATGCCGGTGCCAGCCACGCCACCCCACGCCAGGGCGTACCAGGACTGGATCACCTGGAAGCCACCGTCGGCCTGGTTGTCCCATGGGTCGAGCCAGGTGGAGACCCGGGTCTGGACGTGGCCGAACTGCGTCCAGGCGCCGTAGGCGGCGGCGCCGAAGAGGAGGGCGCCGCCGGCGGGGTAGGCCGCCCGCCCGGTGGCCACCCACAGCATCGACAGGAACAGGGCGAAGAACAGCAACGACGAGCCCAGGTCCTTCTGGGCGGTCATGACCATGATGGCCACGCCCCACGCGATGAGCACCGGACCGAGGTGTTTGAGGTCGGGCAGGACCGGGCGGAACCGCGGCCAGGTGGCCATGCCCAGCAACTCGCGCTTCTCCACCAGGTAGGAGGCGAAGAAGAGCGCGAAGGCGATCTTGGCGAACTCGCCGGGCTGGAAGCGGATGGGGCCCACCGCCACCCAGATGCGGGCACCGTTGATGACGCGCCCGACCCCGGGGACCAGCGGCAGCAGCAGGAGGATCATCCCGAACAGGAGGAACGTGTAGCGGTAGCGATCGAGGTCTCGGGCCCGACGGACGAAGGCAAGGGTGGCCACGAACGCACCGATCCCGACCGCCGTCCACACCGCCTGGAGCCCGGCCTGCTCAGGAGCCAAGCGAGCGATGAAGACGTAGCCGATGCCGTTCAGGGTGAAGCACAGCGGCAGCAAGATGCCGTCGGCCTCAGGGGCGAGGCGACGCACCGCCAGGTGGGCGCCGACGAACAGGGCGAACAAGACCCCGAGGAACGGGCCGATGTTGACCGGCACCGAGGCCGTCTGGCCGAGGCTGGCCAGGGTGTAGGCCCCGCCGGTGATGGCCACGGCCAAGACGATCAGGCCGAGCTCGGCCCGCCGACGCGACTGCCCGACCGCTTTGGCGGCACCCGGCGATCGTCGGACCTGTCCGACGGCGGTCACGGACCGGGCGCCGGGGTGGCGGGGGGAGCCGGCGCGGGTGCGCCGGGAACCGTGGTAACGGGGGTGGTCGGGACCGCGGCGGTGGTCGTGGTGCTCGGTGCCGTGGTGGTCGACGTAGGGGCGTCGTCAGCGATCTGTTCGCGGAGGTTGCGCAGATAGCGCGCCGCGTCGCTCCGGGAACCGAACTCCTTGCCGGCCACCAGGTCGGGCCGCAGCGCCGGAGGGACGTCGCTGCGGGTGAACGGCGTGGTGTCCACCTGCTTGGGGTCGAACCACAGAACACCGCCGGGCTTGCCCTGGTACACCGCCACCTCGTCGCCGGCGAAACCCACGAAGTACGTGCGGCTGGCCGACCAGCCGATGGCCCCCACCACCACGCCGGCCACCACCAACAGGAGCAGCAGGAAGGCGAACACCCGCCAGGTGATCCGCTTGGTACGGGCCCGGCCGAGGTCGCCGAACACGTCGTCGCCCCGAGCTGCGTAGGTATCCCCGGCCTCGGGGAGCGAGCTGCGCTGGCCGGTCAGGACCTGGCCGGGCTGGCCCGGGCCGGCGGGGCGACCGCTGGGGATGGCGGATGCGGTCATCTGGTCGGGATCGCTCGGGATGGCGACCGCGGTGGTCTCGTCGAGGTGAGCGGCGACCGGGGCGGCGGCGACGGGCCCCGCCGACAAGACGGTGGTGGGGTCGTCGGCCATGGCCGCCGACGCCGCCGCTGACCGCCCACCGTCGTCGACCACATCGACGATCAACACGGTGATGTTGTCGCGCCCACCGCCCTCGTTGGCCAGGCGGACCAGCTCGGCGGACGCCTCGTCGGGGTCGGCCAGGCGCCGCAGCACCGACGCCATCTGATCGGAGGTGACCTCGTCGGAGAGGCCGTCGCTGCAGAGGAGGTAGCGATCGCCGGTGAAGGGCTGCACCGTGTTGCCGTCGACATCGACGTCGAGATCGATCCCCAAGGCCCGGGTGACGATGTTGCGCCGGGGGTGGGTGGCCGCTTCGTCGTGGGTGAGCTGGCCGTCGCGGACCAGGTCCTCGACCAGGCTGTGGTCGTCGCTGAGCTGTATGAGCCGGTCGTCGCGCAGCAGGTAGAGGCGGGAGTCGCCGACGTTGACCCAGGCGATCTCGTCACCGTCGGGCCCCTCGACGAGTTGCACGGCCACGAACGTGGTGCCCATGCCGTGGAGGTCGCGGTCGCCGCCGGCCTTCTCGAAGATGGCCCGGTTGGCCTCCCGCACTGCGGACTTGAGGGTTTCGAGATCGGGGTCGGTGGCTCGCTCCCCGGCGATGTCCACCGCCATGGCCGATGCCACCTCGCCGCCCTGATGGCCACCCATGCCGTCGGCCACCCCGTAGAGCTCGTTGGCGGCCACGACCAGAAGCGAGTCCTCGTTTCCCTTGCGGACCTGGCCCACGTCGGTGGCGCTGCCGATGCGGAGGGTCGTCACGCCAGCTCCATCACGGTGTTGCCGACCTGGAGCCGGTCGCCTCGGCGCATGACCTGCGGCCCCTGCACCTTGTTCTTGTTGAGGAAGGTGCCGTTGGTCGACCCCAGGTCCTCCACGAACAGCTGCCCGTCACGGGAGAAGACCCGGGCGTGGAGCTGCGAGGCGTAGGTGTCGTCGATGGTGACCTGGCAGCCGGCGGCTCGCCCCACCGTGAGCTCGTCGGCCAACGGGTAGCGCCGCCCCTTCAGCGTCGTCGGTTCCACGATCGTGAGCTGGACTGCCGACGCCTTGCGGTCGACCCGCTTGGCCTCGCGCTGGGCGCGGCGAGGCGACGCCTCGACCGTCTTCGGACCCCTGATCTCGGTCCACACCGCCCGCAGGACCCGAAGGAAGAACAGGTACAGGAGGGCCAGCAGGCAGAGCTTGAGAATCGTCAGCAGCTGCTCGTCCATGGCTGGGCGAGCCTACCGGCCCGGTCCGACCGCCTCCGGACGCGCCGGGGTGTCGATGCCGTCCGTCGGCCCGGCCCGGGTGGCAGCAGCCAGGGTCGGTATCCGTACCTACCTGCTGGCACCTTCTCCAGATGAGCGGCCCGTCCGCCTCCCCGAGCGGGATCAGGAGGCTTCGAAGGTGATGAGGGTGCCCCCGAAGGCGACCTCGTCACCTTCGGTGAGCTCATGGGAGCTGATCCGGGTGCCGTTGACGCGGGTGCCGTTGGTGGAGCCGAGGTCCACCAGGACCCAGCCGTTGCCGTGGGGGCGGACCTCGGCATGGTTGCGGCTCACGTTGGCGTCGGCCAGCTGCACCGTGGACCCGGGCCGGCGACCGAAGGTGACCACCGCCTCGCCGAGGGGCAGCCGCTCGCCGGTGGGCAGCAACAACGAACCGGCGCCGACCCCTCCCGCGCCCTCGCGCATGCGACCGGTGATCTGAAAGGCGCCGGTGCGCTGGCCCGCCGACATCTCGAGCAGCACCGACACCGGGCCCATGAACACATAGCCCTCGTCGCGAGCGTGCTCCCGGCCCGCTTCGGCCAACTCACGTTGCAGGCTCTCGGACACCTCGGCGAAGCGCTCGGAGTCGGCCTCGCTGAGCTCGATGGCGTACTGGTTGGGCACCAAGGTACGGCCTCGCACGTCGACGGAGCGGTTGTCGTCCATCTCCCGGATCAGGCGGCGTCCGAGCTCCACCGGGCGGATGCCCGACCGGAAGACCCGCGCGAACGTGCCCTCGACCATGCGCTCCAGTCGTTTCTCGAACCCCTTCAGTGCCACGGCTCGGCACGTTACCGGTGGTGGCTCCCGAGGCCGTGCGCTAGGTTCCGCTGGCTACTTGCGCGAGTGGCGGAATTGGCAGACGCGCTGGATTCAGGTTCCAGTGTCCTAACGGACGTGGGGGTTCAAGTCCCCCCTCGCGCACGACGACGGCGAGGATGGACGAGCACCCATCCTGGGGACTCGTGACCTTGTCGCGCTTGATCGGGTCGACGCTCCACGGTGTCACGTCCCCGCAACGAGAGGAACCGACCATGCTCGAGGACTTCAAGGACTTCCTGCTTCGCGGAAACGTCGTGGAACTGGCGGTGGCGGTGGTGATCGGCGCGGCGTTCGGGGCCGTGGTCACGGCGCTGGTCAGAGACATCCTCACGCCCATCATCGCCATCCCTGGAGGTGCGGACTTCAGCGGCCTGACCTTCACCATCAACGGCAGCACGTTCCGCTACGGGCACTTCTTCAACGCCGTGATCTCGTTCGTCATCATCGCCGCCGCGGTCTTCTTCCTCGTGATGCGCCCGCTCACCACGTTGATGTCCCGGCTCAGGACCGAGACCGACGTCGAGACCGAGACCGTGACCTGCCCGCACTGCATCAGCTCGATTCCGGGCACGGCCACCGTGTGCGCGTTCTGCACGCGCGACGTCAACGCAACCACCTAGTCGATCACATCTAGGCCGCTCGACGCGCCGGGGCGGCTCGGACCGGGGGCACGCGTCAGACGACGGTGAGGGTGACCTCGATGTTGCCCCGAGTGGCGTTGGAGTACGGGCACACCTCGTGAGCTCGCGCCACGAGAGCCTCGGCGGCCTCGCGGTCGAGGTTCGGCACCTGGACGTCGAGCTCGACCTCGAGACCGAAACCGCCGTTGTCGAGGGCGCCGATGCCGACACTGGCCGAGACCTCGGTGCCGGTCACGTCGAGCTTCTCGGCACCTGCCACCACTTTGAGCGCCGAGTGGAAGCAGGCGGCGTAGCCGGCCGCGAAGAGCTGCTCGGGGTTGGTGGCCCCGCCCGGACCGCCCATCTCCTTGGGAACCCGAAGGTCGAGGTCCAAGATCGCGTCCTCGGATGCGGCGTGGCCGTTGCGACCGTCTCCGGAGGCAAGGGCGACGGCGGTGTAGATGGTCTGCATGGAGGCTCCTGGCTCGGGGGTCGGCCCGACCGTACGGCGTGGACCGGTCAGCCGCCTGGGTGGGCGATGTCCGCACGACCTCGTGGCCAGCCTGGGCGTGGCGCCAGGCCGGAAGGCGCCGCCGCGCCGGTCAGCACGTGGCTCATGCGTGGGTGATCTCCGAGGGTCGACGCAGCACGGCATCGGCGATCCGGTAGATGCCGAAGAGCACCATGCCCACGGCCAGCACCAGCAAGAGGATGGGGCCATGCGAGGTGTCAGCCAGCTCCTGGAGGGAGGCATCGAGGCCGCGGGTCTCCTGCGCATCGCCCTGGCGGCCGGCGGTCACCAGGAACCAGCCGACCAGGGCGAACACGACCCCGCGCGCCAGGTAGCCCGCCGTTCCCAGGATCTCGACGGTCCGGCGCTTGGACTCGTCGAGAGACGAGAGGTCGAGCGCCTCGAGGAACGACCGGGTGACGCCCCGCTTGGCGTTCCAGACGCCTGCGGCGATGACGGCCAGCCCAACCCCCACCACGATCCACGGACCGCCCGGCCACGAGAGGACCTTCGCCGTGAGCTCCTGCTCGCTGGACCCACCCGATCCACCTGATCCTCCGGAGCCGCCTTGCTCGTCGGAACCGCTCGAACCGCTCGACGAGGCGAGCAGTCCCACCGCGACCGCGATGAGGGCGGCGTAGAGCAGCACCCGGCCAGCGTTGGCGGCCCGCTTGGCCACGGACTTGGAGTCCTCGTCGTCGCCCGACTCGCCGCGCACCGCCAAGGTCAACCGCCACGTGGCGTGGGCCGCCAGGCCGATGACCAGCACGACCAGCAGCACCCGGCCGAACGGCTGGCGGACCACGCTGGCGAGCGCCCCGCTCTGGCTGGCTTCGGTCCCCCGGTCGCCGCGGGCCACCTGGACCGCCAACAAACCGACCACTCCGTACAGCACCCCCTGGGTCCCGATGGCCACTCGGCCGATCCGCACGACCTGGTCGTTGATCGACGCCTTGGTCGCAGTGGTCATCGTGGGTCCTTCTGGTGGCGTCGGGCACCGTACCCGAGGGGGTCGATGCGGTCGACTGGATGGGCGGCCGGTGCAGCGGCCAGTGGGTACCGACCAGCCGGACCTCGACGGAGCGCGCCCTGCGCCGCTCGTCGGACGCCCTCCTGGCCCGTACTCCTTGTCGAGAGCACCCGCCCAGCGGTACCGGCGTGCGGTCGCCCGCCTGGCGGCTCGTGGTCTCAGCCGTGCTGCCAGAAGCGGTTGGCCAGGCTGCGAAGCCCGGGAAGCGCGACCCGGTCGAGGGCGGCCACCTCCCCCGAGTCGAGCGACCACCCCAGGGCTCCGGCGTTCTCGACGGCCTGGTCCCGGTTCTTGGCCCCCGGGATGGGCACCGCGCCCTTGGCCATGAGCCAGTTCAGCGCCACCTGGCCGGGCGTCTTGGCCTCATGGGCGTCGCCGACCCGGCGCAACTCGGCCACCACGGCGTCGACCACCTCCATGGGGTGGTTCGAGAAGTTCCGCTTGCCCGGCGGCGGGTTTCCCACCGAGTACTTGCCGGTCAGGCGTCCCTGCCCGAGCGGCGAGTAGGCGAGCGGGATCACGCCGAGCTCGGCGCAGATAGCCAGCAGGCCGCCGGTCTCAGGGCCGCGGCGCAGCAGCGAGAACTCGATCTGGTTGGTGGCCAGGCGCAGGCCCCGCCGGCGGAGCTGCCCGTCGATGGAGCGGGTCTCGCGAGCCGAGTAGTTCGAGACGCCCACCGCCTCGACCAGCCCCTCCTGGTGCGCGGCGGCGAGGGCTTCGGCCAGCGCGGCGTGGCCTCGGAGGCTGATGGGCCCGTGGATCTGGTAGAGGCCGACCGACGCCACGCCCAGCCGGTCGAGCGACGCCCGCAGCGAGTCGAGTAGTGCGGATCGCACCTGGAGCTTCCAGGGAGAGGGCATGAACTTGGTGGCCAACATCACCTTCGACGCCCGCTCGGGGTCGTCGGCCAACAGGCGCCCGATGATGCGCTCGCTCTCGCCACTGCCGTACACCTCAGCGGTGTCGAAGAGCGTGGCCCCGGCGTCGACCGAGGCCTCGAAGGCCTGGCGGATGGTGTCCACCGACACGTCGGCGTCGTAGGAGCCCATGCCCCACGTCCTCTTGTCCCCCCAGGCCCAGGTGCCGACGCCGAGGGGGGCGGTGGTGAGGTCGGTCCCGGCCAGGCGGTGCCCGTCGATCGTCATGGCGACACGGTACGCAGCTCCGGTTCAAGGCGTCGGCACCCGCCACGACCGACGTGGGACCATGGCGCGGTGGCGTACGTCGACTACCTCGCCCACCAGTTGGTGGGCCTGGTCCGCACCAACCGCTTCTGGATGACGTGGAACCTCGTGCTGGCCACCATCCCTGCGGTGCTGGCGGTCTGGCTCTTCGCTCGACCGCACCGGCGCTCGATCGCCTGGTGGGCCGGGGTCGCCGTGTTCGCCCTCTTCTTGCCGAACGCCCCCTACGTGATCACCGACCTGATCCACCTGCGCACCGATGCCGCCGCCGCGGCCAGCGCCGGCGTGGTGGTGTTCGGCGTGCTGCCCCTCTACGGAGCCTTCGTCGCCGCCGGCGTGCTGGCCTACCTCGTCTGCACGGAGCTGGTGGGTCGTGAGGTCCGGTCCGTGCGCCCCGACGTACCCCGTTGGGCGGTCGACATGGCCCTGCACCTCCTGTGCGCTCTGGGCATCGTGCTCGGACGCATCGCCCGGCTCAACAGTTGGGACACCCTCACCGCCCCAGCGGGTACCGCCGAGAAGGTGTTCACCACCTTGACGTGGCGGGGCGCTCCGGTGGCGTTCGTGATCGTGTTGGTGGCCGTGGCGGCGGTCCACCTGGTGGTGCGGACCTTGGTGTTCGCCGCCGCCGAGGTCGTCGGTGTCCGACTGGCGTACCACCGACGCCTTCGACGACCGGACCCGCCTGGCCGCCGAGTACGCAGAGCGCTACGCCCTCGACCACCACGGCCTCGACGAGACGTTCTGGACGCGCATGACCGCGCACTACGACCAGCGCCAGATCGTGGAGCTGTCCATGTGCCTCGGCTCCTGGCTGGCCTTTGGCCGCCTCAACCACGTCCTCGGCCTCGACGCCATGTGCGTCCTGCCCGACCCCTGACCCGCTGGAAGCCGTCGTCGACCGGACGCACCCAGCCGGCCTCGACCGAACTTCGGCACGTGGATGGGTGAAGGGGGCCGGCGTTCAGCCGTTGGCGACGGTGGTCAGGAACGCCGCCGCCAGCGGAGCGGCCACCGCACCACCGAACCCGCCGTCCTCCACCAGGACGGCAAAGGCGAGGTCGCCCTGGTAGCCGGTGAACCAGGCGTGGGTCCGTGGGGGCACCTCGGTGCCGAACTCGGCGGTGCCCGTCTTGGCGAACACGTCCCCACCGGGGACGGCCTTCACTGCGCCCCCGGTGCCGTCGACCACCACCTCCCGCATGAGGTCGCGCAACTGGGTGACCCTCTGGGGCGGCAACGGAGCGCCGGGACCGGGGTCGGGTGCGCTCGCATCAACCACCAGACGGGGCACGAGCGACGTCCCGTTGGCCACCGAGGCCGAGGCCAGGGCCACGGCGAACGGGCTGGCTTCCACCCGGCCCTGCCCGATCACCTGGGCGGCGTGCTCCGTGCTGTCGACGGCGACGGGGACCGAGCCACCGAAGACCGGGGCGCCGACGTCGAGGTCGCGGTACCCCAGGGTGGCGGCGTAGAGCCCGAGCTCCTCGGTCGAGATCGTGGATGCCTGGCCGATGAAGGCGGTGTTGCACGAGTCGGCGAAGACCTTGCGGAACGGCACCGGGCCCAGCGCCTCGCCCTCGGCGTTGCGGAACACCTTGCCCACGGTGATGGTGGCCGGGCAGTCGACCACCGTGTCGGGGGTGAGGCCCTTCTGCAGGAGGGCCAGGGTGGTGGCCACCTTGAAGGTGGAACCGGGTGGGTAGCGACCGACCATGGCCCGGTTGAAGGCCGACTGGTCGACCGGACCGTTGGCCACCGCCAGCACGTCGCCCGTGCTGACCCGGATGGCCACCAGCGCCGACGGGTTGGCGGTGCCGGCAACGGCAGCGTCGGCTGCCGCCTGGATCCGCTGGTCGATGGTGACGGTGACGGGGGTGCCGTCGACGGGCGGGTACACCTTGAGGGCGCGAGGCACCGCTCCCGGGGACGCGGAGACGGCCTGCACCGACACCCCGGGGCTCCCGGCCAGCACCTCGTCCTGGCCCGCCTCCAGCCCGGTGAGCCCGGCCACGTCGCCGGCGACCACCCGCCCGCCTGACGCCGCGATGATCTCCGGCGTGGCCAGGCCGGTGGTCCCGAGGAGGGCCCTGGCGTAGTTGTCGGGGAGCCCGGACTCGGCCTGCTCCTCGCGGAACACCGTGCCCGGCAGGGGTTGGATCTGGGCGCGGATCTTCTCGTAGTCGGCTCGGGCCAGGGTGGTCACCACGACGAAGTCCTCCGGCCCGGCATCGAGGACCGCAGCCACCAACGGTTCCGGGGCGACGCCGGTGAGGCGAGCCACGGTGCGGGCGGTCCCCTCCGGATCGGGGGCCCGGGACCGCCGGATGCCCACGGTCACCGCTCCCTTCTCGGCCACCAGGACCTTGCCGGTAGCGTCGACGATCGTGCCCCGGGTTGCGGCTACCCGGCCCACCCGCAGGGCTTCGCCGGCCCGCAGGGTCGGCTCGATCACGCTCGGGGTCCAGGCGACCTGCCAGGCCTCGTCGACGCGCACCAGCCCGAAGCTGGTGTCGTAGGACCAGGGTCGGCCGCCGTCGAGGGTCCAGGTGATCGTGGCGGTGGCCACCGCCCGGCTGCCGGACCCGTCCGCAGCCCGGACACTGGTGACCTCCACCGCCGGCCGGGCCCCGCCGGCGGAAGTGAGCCCCCCGACGAGGAACGCAGTGATCGTGGCCACGTCACCGCTCTCGGGGGTGTAAGCGATCTCGGCCAGGGTCCCGGCCTCCCACGCCGAGGCGAAGTCATCAGCCGCCTTGGTGGCCGGATCGCCCACGTCGATCCCGGGCTGGACCGACGGCGTTGCGTCGCCGTCGGAGCCCCACGGGCCGAAGAACGCCACACCGGCAACCAGGCCGAGCACCACCAGTGCGCCCAGCACCACGAGACCGACTCGCTTCTTGTCCACCCCGTGAGCCCTTCGTGACGTGCTGGACGCAGAACCTACCGACCATCCTCCGTGACGGGTCGGTCGGTCATGTTGCAACTGGCGCGCGATCCGGTGATGGCGGTCAGCGGGCTCGTGCCCAGCACGTCCGGGCAGTCAGCCGCCGGTGTTCGACACGCGGTGGTCGAGCGCGCTCGTGACCGGCCCCGTACCGTCGCCGGCACCCGTCGATGTGAGGAGCAAGTCGTGCCCCGACTCAGCCAGGTCCCCCGAGGTGATGCCCCCCAGGGCGTCGTCACCACGATGTACGACTTCATCTTCGGTGACCGGGACCCGGTGGCCGAGCCCGGCCTGGCCAACGGGACCCCTGGTGACTGGTGGACGGTGGTGGCCCGGTCACCCGACCTGCTGGCTCACTGCGTGAGTGGCTTCCAGTTCTACCGATCGCCCGACCGGGAGCTGGCGGCCGACCTTCGTGAGCTGGCGCAGCTCCGGGTGGGTTGGGCTCGGGCCAGCCGGTTCGCGTTCTCCCAGCACTGCAAGGCCAGCCTCGACAACGGCGTCGCCGAGGACAAGATCGCCGCCATCGACGGGTGGGAGATCTCGGATGCGTACACCCCGGCCGAACGAGCCGTGCTGGCGTGGACCGACGCCCTGGTGCTCCACGGTGGCCGGGCGTCGGATGCGACCTTTGCCGCGTTGGCCGGGCACCTGTCCGAGGTGGCCATCCTCGAGCTCACCTACATCGCCTGCTGGTACGACCTCCACGCCGTCATGTCCAAGGCCCTCCGCCTCGAGCTCGACACCGCCGACGATCCCATCACCGAGCTCACCGGCCCCGGCATCACCCGCTCCTTGAAGCCCGACGCCGAACCCGAGTGACCACCCGGACTACCAGCGTTTGAGGCGGGTGGTGGAGGTGGGGTCGTAGAGGCAGACCACGTCGGCCAGGTAGCGCAGCTCCTTGGCGGCGGTGAGCATGGCGGCGCCGGACCCGGCCTCGGGCAGGTGTGACGTGATGACGACGTACGGCGCCGGGTCGGCCAGCGCCCGGAGCAGGGCGCCGTTGGCGATGGCCTTCTTCATGGTGTCGGTGCGGCGCAGACCGGGGCGGTGGCCCTGGATCGAGCCCTTGTACTCGAACCACACCGTGGTGCCGCCGGGGCCCACGGCCTCCTGGTCGATCTCCACGCCCACCTCGGGGAGGATCCGTCGACCACGCAGGTGGTAGCCGAGGTGCGCCAGGAGCGTGTCGCACTGCTCGGCGAACTGGCGGCCCTGGATCCCCGACGACGCTTGGAACGATCGCACTGCCGCCGGCGGTTCCAACGCCGTCGGCGACGCCGCGCCCGCCCCGACGGCCAGGGGGCCGTCCTGACCGTGCCCCGGTCGGGCCGCTGACGGAAGGGCTTCGTCCACGAAGGGGAGCTCGTCAGCGGCCATGACCGCACCAGGCTACCGCTGCCGCGAGCGGAGGTCCCGGAGCCCGAGGCGCAGCGCGACCCGGTTCTGGGTCGGATTCGGCTGCGAACTGCGGCCAAAACGCACCCGGAAGCGGGGGCGAGGGGCGGTGCCAGGGTTCTGGGCCCGATTCGGCCGCGAACTGCGGCGTACACGCGCCCGGATCCGGGGGTGCGACGCTGACCTGCCCGAGGAGGTCTCAGATGGGGCGGCGGGCCAGGACGTAGAGGCGCTCGGTCTCCTCCTCGGCGCCGACGTAGGGGCCCCGGCGGTACCACTCCACGTCGACCAGCCCGGCCGTCGTTACCGCGTCGAGGACCTGGGCGGGGTCGTGGAGGGCAAAGGTCAGATCCACCTGGTGACCCAACCAGTCCTGGATGCGGCGAACCTCGGGGCCCACGTGGACGGCGAGGGCCAACCAGCCACCGGGCGCCAGCGCCCCGGCGAGCAGACCCAGGGCCGGGCGGAGCTCCGAGCCGGCCAGGTGCACCAGCGAGTACCACGCCGCGATGGCCGACCACCCGACCTCGACATGGCCGTCGGACCTGGGTGATCCTCCCGGCGGGTTCCATCCGTGCTCTGGGCCGCCCTCCGCGCGCGCGGAGGCGACTGCTTCGACTTGCGTGGCCGCAGCCGACGGGGACGGCAGGGCCGTGAGGTCGGCCACGGCGAAGGGGATCTCGCCGAAGCGTCGGCGGGCCTCGTCCACCATCGCCGGCGAAAGGTCGAATCCGGTCACCTCGGCACCGGCTGCGGCCAGGTGGAAGGAAACGTGCCCCGGACCGCACCCGGCATCGGCTACCGGTCCGCCGGCGGCCAGGTCGGCCAGTCGCTCGAGCAGCCAGCGGTCGAAGGGCTTGGCGTCGAGCTCCTCGACCAGGCGGTCCGCGTAGTCGGAGGCCACCTCGTCGTAGGCGGTCACCACCGAGGCATCACGAGCCAGCGGACCGGCGGCCAGCACCTCCTCGGTCACCGACGAGTCCCGTGCCGCGACTGCAGCTGCGTCCGACGACGATTCGTCGGCTGCGACCACCTGGTCCGAGGCCGCGTCCACATGACCGAGCAGGTGGACCCACCGCTGCTCCTTCTGGCCGGGCCGACGGTCGAGCTCGCGCACCAGCGCTTCGCCCCGTTCGGACAACCTGGTGAGCGCGGCCTGCACCGCTGACAGGTGGCCGAAGCCGTGCAGGCGTTCCGAACGGGACCGCAGCTCGCCGGGGGTCTGCGGCCCCCGCAGGAGTAGCAGGGTCAGCACCGCAAGCTCCCCACCGTCGAGCTCCAGCCGTTCGTCGAGGACCTGGCGGTGCTTGGTCACCCGGGCGCCCTGGCTGGCGTGCACCATCCGGACCAGGCCTCGGGCTTTGAGGTCGGCGAGCGCCTGGGCCACATCGGCCTCGACGACGGCCATGATCGGGTCTCGCCCCGAGGTCTGGTTGCAGGCCGTCCGAACCCCGTTGAGGGTCATGGGGTACGAGGCGGGGACCGTCCGCTCCTTCTCCAGCAGGCTCCCCAGCACCCGCTGCTCCAGCCTGGTGAGGATGGGTCGCGCACCATCGCTGTCCATGGCGTCGCACCCTACGAGCGCAGTCGCGCAACTCGCATCGCCGCACTGCATGCTGAACGGGCACGGGCACGACCAGGGACGGCCACGTCGTATCGTCCGACCATGCGCACCGGGAGAGCCGCGTCGTCCTGTTGGCGGCATCAGCCATTGAGGCGTGGCGTGAACACGATGGTGACGGTCCTGCTGCTAGCGACGGCGGGGTGCAGTGCTGACGGCGCCAGCGACACGGGCGAGCCCGTTTCGGCCGAGGCTCGGCCCTACGTCGACGCCCTCAGTGCTCAGTTCACCCTGGATGGCGAGGGGGACTTCGGCCTCGACGATGACCGGGCGACGTGTCTGGCCACCCGCTGGGTTTCCGTCTTGGAGCCGGCGCGGTTGGAGGGGGCGGGCATCGAGCCCACCGATTTCGGCGTGGGTCCAGGTGATCAGAGCGAGGCACAGCTCGCCGACGTCGGTCTGAGCGACGGCGAAGCCACCGCGATGGTGGACGCGTTCGGCGGGTGCCGGATCGACCTCAAGGCGATGACTCTGGACAACCTGTTGGGACCTCTCAGCGACGACGAACGGTCCTGCCTCGACGACGCCGTCTCGGACGACCTCATCGGGGACTACTTCAAAGCGGTGTTCACCGTGCCCAGCGAGGACTTGGACAGCGATCCGGCCTCCAAGGACTACGTCGTCGCAACCGAACCGTGCATCGGTGAGGACGACGGCGATTGACGCGTCCCCCGGCCGACCCGGTCGGACTGGTGGGCGAGCTCGACCTGCGCCTGCTGGCGGAAGGTCGTCACCGCGACCTGCACCACCACCTCGGTGCGCACCCGCACGCCTACGACGGGCAGGAGGGCGTCGCTTTTGCCGTGTGGGCGCCGAGTGCCGCCCACATCTCGGTGCTGGGCGACTGGAACGCCTGGGAGCGTGACGCCACCCCGCTGACGCGCTTCGAGGGGTCGGGGGTGTGGTCCGGCTTCACCCCCGATGCCAGGGAGGGCGACCGCTACCGCTTCGCGGTGACCGGGCCGAACGGGGTGACGGTGGACCACGCCGACCCGATGGCGTTCCGCACCGAGGCCCCCCCGTCCAACGCTTCGATCGTGCACCGGTCCCGGCACCACTGGGGTGACGAGGCCTGGGTGCGGCGGCGCCAGGCCGCCGACCAGTGGGCTTCGCCGATGTCGATCTACGAGGTCCACCTCGGGTCGTGGCAGCGCAACCCTTCCGAGCCCGCCCGAGAGCGCTCGTTCCGCGAGCTGGCTCCCGAGCTGACGGCGTACGTGGCCGACCTCGGCTTCACGCACGTGGAGCTGCTCCCGGTCATGGGCCACCCGTTCGCCGGCTCCTGGGGCTACCAGGTCACCTCGTACTTCGCCCCCGCCGCCCGTTGGGGAGAGCCCGACGATCTCCGCTTCCTGGTCGACACGCTGCACCAAGCCGGCATCGGCGTGATCCTCGACTGGGTGCCGGCGCACTTCCCCAAGGACGAGTGGGCCCTCGGCCGCTTCGACGGCACCGCCCTCTACGAACACGTCGACCCCCGGCGCGGCGAGCAGCTCGACTGGGGCACGTACGTGTTCGACTTCGGTCGGGCCGAGGTGCGCAGCTTCCTGCTCTCCAACGCCTGTTACTGGCTCGACGAGTACCACGCCGACGGCCTGAGGTTCGACGCCGTGTCCTCCATGCTCTACCTCGACTACTCCCGTCCGGACGGCGGCTGGGAGCCCAACATCCACGGCGGACGGGAGAACCTGGAGGCGGTGTCGCTGGTCCAGGAGGCCACCACCATGATCCACGCCCACCACCCGGGCAGGGCGTCGATCGCCGAGGAGTCCACCGCCTGGCCAGGCGTGTCGCGTCCGGTGGAGAACGGAGGCCTGGGGTTCGGGTTCAAGTGGAACCTGGGCTGGATGCACGACACGCTCGACTACTTCGCCTGCGACCCCGCGTTCCGCCCGCAACACCACCGCGACCTCACCTTCTCGATGCACTACGCGTTCGCCGAGAACTTCGTGCTCCCGCTCTCGCACGACGAGGTGGTCCACGCCAAGGGTTCGTTGTTGACCCGGATGCCAGGCGACCGAAGCCAGCAGCTCGCCAACGTGCGCGCCCTCTTCGCCTGGATGTGGGCCCACCCCGGCAAGCACCTGCTTTTCATGGGCGGGGAACTGGCCCAAGAGCGCGAGTGGAACCACGACGACGCCCTCGACTGGCACCTGCTGGCCGACCCGGGCCACGCCGGCGTGCAGCGGCTGGTGCGCGACCTGAACCGCTTCTACCGGGAGAGGCCCGCGCTGTGGTCGGCCGACTTCGACCCGGCCGGGTTCACCTGGCTGGTGGCCGACGACGCCGAGCGCAGCGTGGCTGCGTTCCTCCGCATCGGCACCGGCGGCGAGGTGCTGGTCTGTGTGGCCAACCTCTCGCCCAGCTATCGCCACGACTACTGCATCGGGTTGCCCGAACCCGGCCCGTGGCACAAGGTGCTCGACACCGATGCCGGGGACTACGCCGGAGCCGGTGCGGGCCTCCATGCTGCGGTCGTCGCCGACGGGCCCCAGGCCCACGGCCAGCCCACCTCGGCCGCGTTCGATCTCCCACCTCTGACCGTGGTCTGGGTGGAGCCGGGTAGCGCCGGCCTCGGCGGGTAGTCCGACGCCCATGGCCGATGCCCAGGACAAATCCGAGAGCCTCGACGACGACAAGATCGGCGACGACTTCCCGCCCGACGAACCACTCGGTGCGGACGCCTATGGCGAGGCCGGCGCCGAGCCCGGGGCGCCCGAGAGCGTGGTCCGGCGGTCCGCCCGTGAGGAGCCCGAGGAGCTCCCGCTGCAACCGCTGGCGACGCGGAGCGATCCCGAGCTCGGCGCACTGGCCGACGGCGATGACTTCTCCGGCGATGCGTCCCCGCGGGAGACGGTCCAAGAAGCTGAGGCACCCGTGGCCGCCGAGGAGGCGGCCATGCACGTGGTCGACGAGAGCCTCGGCGGCTTCGACTCCGAGGTCGACGACCCCGAGCTGGCCGCCGCCTACGAGATCGACCCGCAACCCGAGCGGTAGCGCGGCGCCGTCCCGGGGAGCCGGGAGAGTTGATCGAACACACGCGCGACCGACACGGGTAGGGTCGTTGCCGTGGCTGCCCGACCCGATCGACGTCCAGGTACCTCCACCTCCAACTTCGGCTCCGGCCGCCGCGAGAACCACGACGCCTCCGCGTTCTACGGGCGCTTCGCCGTCCCGGCACTGTCCGTCGACGCCTTCATCAACGTCGCTCCCGATGTCGACCGCATCTGGTCCCACGATGCCCGGAGGATGGCCGAGCTCCCCGACGCCTCGGTAGCCCTCGTGGTCACGTCGCCGCCGTACTTCGCCGGCAAGGCCTACGAAGAGGAGCTGGGCGAGGGCCACATCCCGGCGTCCTACGTCGAGTACCTCCAGATGCTCACCGACGTGTTCGCCGAGTGCGCTCGCGTGCTCGAGCCCGGTGGTCGGATCGCCGTCAACGTCGCCAACCTGGGCCGCAAGCCGTATCGCTCGCTCTCCGCCGACGTCACCCACATCCTGCAAGACCGCCTCGGCCTGCTGCTGCGCGGTGAGATCATCTGGCAGAAGGCTCGCGGCGCAGGTGGCAGCTGTGCCTGGGGCAGCTTCCAGAGCGCCAAGAACCCGACCCTGCGAGACATCACCGAGCGGGTGGTCGTGGCCAGCAAGGGCCGCTTCGACCGGGCCCGCACCACCGCCGAGCGGGAGGCGGCCGGGCTTCCCACGGCCAGCACCATCGGCAAGGACAAGTTCCTCGACCTCACCCTCGACCTGTGGGAGTTCGCGCCAGAGTCGGCCACCCGCGTCGGCCATCCGGCACCGTTCCCCAAAGAGCTGCCCGAACGCCTCATCGAGCTGTACACCTTTGAGGGAGACCTGGTCCTCGACCCGTTCATGGGGTCGGGCACCACGGCGGTCGCCGCGCTGGAGAACGGTCGTCGCTACGCCGGCTACGAGACCGAGGAGTCGTACGTGGAAGCGGCCGTCGAACGGATCGACCGGGCCCGCCAGGACCACGAGTGGGCCACCAAGCAACGAGACGAGGCCTTGTTGCCTCCGTTGTTCGCCGAGCTCACCCGGGCCCGTCGCGACGGGGCCGAGAGGGCCCTCGGGTACCAGCAGCGGGCCACCGCCGACGGCACGCGCGCCCAGGAGCTGGCTCAGCTGCTGTTGCAGCACTGCGGCTTCCTCGATCGGCTGCGGGAGAAGGTCAAGTTTCCGGTGGGGGTGGAGGCCAACTTCGTCGGTACCGACGACGACGGGTGCGAGTGGATCTTCGACGTCTCGGGGGCGTTCTCCAGCTCTCGGCCCGGCCTCGAACGCACCGACACCCTCTGGAAGGCCCTCGGCAAGGCGGCGATCCTGCGCACGCAGTTCCCCGACCAGGAGCGGCCGTGCCGCTACGTCCTGTTGACCACCGACGTCCCCAAGCCTCGGTCGGTCGGGGCCAAGGCCCTCTCCTCGGCGCAGGCCGACGGGTTGATCTGGGACGTGTTGGTCCTCGACCAACCCGAGACGGTGGCCGAGCTCCTGCACTACGCCTCGGGCACGCGTTCCACCACGGCGCACCGCCGGCCCACGCCGACCGCCTACCCCTGATCGCCCGACGCCGGTTGCCAGAAGCGGCCGCTTTTTCGGATCAGCGTCGGACTGGTTGCTCCGATCCCCCGGCAGACGCGACCGGGCGGCCGTTCTTCGGGGTCAGCGTCGGCAGGGGTGCTCAGATACCTCGGTAGAAGCGACGACGGTGCCGCTGCTGCAGATGATGTGAGCCGGGTCCTCAGTCCATGATCGGCGAGCCCGACAGCGCGACGTCGTCGAGGACGTCGTCGTCGGACCGCGCGTCGGTCACGGCGTCGCCGCCCTCATCACGGGTGACGATGCCGGCGTCGCGCGGGAGCAGGAACCAGGAGGCCACCGCCGCAGCGGCCACGGCCAGCGCGCCGACGATGGCTGCGGTGGAGAGGCCGTCGACGAACGCCGACCGGGCGGCTTGGGCCAGCGCTTCGCCGGGAGCTCCACCGATCTCGCGGGCCACGGCGAGGGCGCCGGTGAGCCCGGAGTCGGCGACGGCCCGGGCTTGCTCCGGGAGCTGCGAGATCTGGGGTCCGAGACGGGCGGTGAAGCGCGACGTGACCACCGAGCCGAGGACGGCCACGCCCAGCGCGCCGCCGAGCTCGCGAGTTGTGTCGTTCATGGCCGAACCCACGCCCGCCTTGCCGAGTGGCACCGACGACATGATGAGCGTGGTGAGCGGCGTCATGGTGGTGGCCATGCCGGCGGCCAGCGGGATGATGGCCAGGTAGACGGCCCAGATCGAGCTGTCGGTCTGGACCTGCGAGAAGGCGGTGAGGCCCAGCGCCACGAAACCAAGGCCAACCGGCACCACCCGCGCCGCTCCGAAGCGAGCCACGAACCTGGGCACGTTGGGGGCGATGCTCATGATGACAAAGGCCATGGGGAGCTGGAACAGGCCCGATTCGAGCGGGCTGTAACCGAGCACAAGCTGGAAGTACTGGGCGACCAGGAAGAAGGTGCCGAACATGGCGAAGAAGGTGAGGGTCATGCCGCCCGAGGCCACGCTGAAGCGCCGGTCGCGGAACAGGTGCAGGTCGAGCATCGGGTACTCGGCGGTGAGCTCCCGGACCGCGAACAGGGCGAGTGCCACCGCAGCGAGGGCAAAGGTGCCGAGCGTGGCGGTGGAGGTCCACCCCTCCGATGGGCCCTCGATGATCCCGTACACCAACGCGCCCAGGCCGACGATCGACAGGGCGGCGCCCACGATGTCGAGGGGCTGTTCGTCGGGGTCCTTCGACGACGGCACCAGGAACGCGCCGGCGACCAAGGCCAGGAGGATGAAGGGCAGGTTGACCAGGAAGACCGAGCCCCACCAGAAGTGCTCGAGCAGGTACCCCGAAGCGATGGGGCCGATGGCGGCGCCACCGCCGGAGATGCCGGCCCAGATGGCGATGGCCTTGGGCCGCTCCCGGGCAGGGAACACGTTGGTCAGGATCGACAGCGTGGAGGGCATGACGAAGGCGGCGGCCACGCCCATGATCGCCCGGGCGGCGATGACCATGGTGGCCGTCTCGGCCACGCTGGCCACGGCCGCGCCCACCAGGAACAATCCCAGGCCGGCCTGGAGGGCGCCCTTGCGCCCGAAGCGGTCGCCGATGGTGCCGGCGGTGAAGAGGAGCCCGGCGAAGACGAGTGCGTAGGAGTCGACCATCCACTGCAACGAACTGGTGGAGGCCTCGAGCTCGCGGGCCAGGGTGGGCAGGGCCACGTTGAGGCTGGTGTTGCCGATGATGACGATGATGAGGCTGGTGCAGAGCACGGCAAGGATCGCCCACCGGCGCTGGTAGATCGCTGGCTCGATCTCGTGTTCGGTGGTGGTCTGCACTGCCGCTCCTCGATGCCGGCGCTCGTCCGGCTGTTCTAGTTTCGATCCGTCTACGGATCAGAACCCTAGGCATGCCAGACGCCCCTTGCTACTGCTTTATCGTGGTAGTGCGTGACGTTGGACACGCGCTCGCGCCAGCCTCGGAGAGCCGAACCGCCTCCGGTTTTCGCTACGCTTGCGTCTCATGGCCCGACCTCGCAGCGAGCAAGCGCGCACCGCAGCGCTCGACGTCACGGTCGAGCTGCTCTTGGCGTCAGGCGTCGAGGGGGTCACCCTCGAAGAGGTGGCCGCCCGATCCGGCGTAGCCAAGTCGACCCTCTACCGGCACTTCGGCAACCGAGACGGTTTGATCTCGACCGCCGCCGGGAGATGCGTGGTGGAGCACCCCACGCCCGACACCGGCACCCTGGCCGGCGACCTGCGGTTCTTGTTCGCCCGCTTCGGCGAGGCCGAGGCCGACCACCGAGTCAGCGACCTCCTGCCCCTCCTCATCGACGCCGCCCGGCGCGACCCCGCCATCGAGGGCATCGTGGCCTCGATCATCGCCGAGCGCCGGCGGCCGATCCTGACCGTCCTGCAACTCGCGCAGCTGCGCGGCGAGATCGCCGCCGACCTCGACCTCGACACCGCGCTGGCCGTCGTCATCGGACCGTTCAGCTTCCGCCGCATGGTCGAACGGCGCGAGGTCACGCCCGAGTTCGTCGAGACCGTCCTGGTGGCCGCCATCGCCGGCCTGCGCGCCACTGCCGGCGAGCCGTCTCCAGTCACCATCGGCTGACCTCGACCAGACCAGTCGGGGCCCTCAGCCGAGATGACCCCGGTGCCCTCAACGGGGCGCTCGTTGCAATCGCCGGCGATCGACGTTTCAGGGCGTTCGCGACCGATCGCCATCGTGACGCTCTTGATCCCGTGTCCACCGCTCGGCGCGGGCCACAGAGGTTTGGCCCCGGGGCACGCGTGCTCGACCGGCCTGGCAACCCCGTCCGGTGCCCGACCAACGATGGCAGGATGCGGCGATGACGAACGAACGGTTGGAGGTCCAGCGACCCATCCCTGCGGACCCGGCGACGGTCTTCCGGTTGCTGTCCGATCCGCAGGGCCACGTGGCCATCGACAGCTCCGGGATGTTGATGGCGGCCACCGGCGATCCGGTCACTGCGGTCGGCGACAGCTTCGTGGTGCACATGGACCGCGAAGCCCTCAACGACTACCCGCTGGGCCTGTACGACGTGACGGTCACCATCACCACGTTCGTGCCCGACCGGGAGATCGCCTGGACCGTGCTGGGCGTCATCCGACCCCCGATCGGCCACGTCTACGGCTACAAGCTCGAACCCTCCGACGACGGCACGCTGGTCACCTCCTACTACGACTGGTCCAACATCGACCCGGTCTGGCGCGAAGCGGCGATCTTCCCCGTGTTGTCCGAAGGCGCACTCCGCGCCACCCTCGGCATTCTCTCGCGCACCGTCGCCCCGTCGGGTGCCGTACCGACAGCGACCTGACCGTTCGTGGTGGCGGTGCTAGCAGTTCCTCCCGCCGTGATGGGTCTCGCCGTGGTCGCACTCAGCCCCTGACGTAGATTGCGAACCGCCCTGGGTGGTTGGAGGCGTGCAGTACGCAGGCTGAAGCCGTGCGCAATCGAGAGCTTGCTCTCCGCCTCGGGGTTCAAGGACCCTCTGCTCTGGGGCACGCCTGGGGCACGCCGGCCGGGTCGGGGAATCACTCCCCGGCGGTGACCACGGGTTTGTGGTGGAGACGATGGTGTGGTGGAGACGATGGGAATCGAACCCACGACCCCCTGCTTGCAAAGCAGGTGCTCTAGCCAACTGAGCTACGCCCCCCGGCAAACACCGGCTACGGCCGGATCGTCGGAGATGCCAGCGTAGACGGCGCCTGCGAGACGCCCGGCGGCAGATCCCGCAGTCCAGGAACCTTGACCACGGGACGAGGGCCAGGCGCCAAGTCCATGAAGCGGGCGCCGGCGAAGCACTCGACTGGCCCGTCGGGGGATTGTTCACGGCCGGATTCAGGCGCCTGCACCATCCGCGACTCGTCTGGGGGGCGAACGTACGCTCCGCCGCAGTCAACCCTCGGCTCCCTGAAGCTCACTCCCGAGCCCGCTAAGCGGACCGAGGGCACCGAACCGAACCCTCGACGCTCGGCAGGAACGGTCGGCGAGGCGCCCCCACGCTTGGATCGAGGTCGTCAGTGCAGCCGAATCCAAGTGCGATCCCACAGCCCGAGCTCAGCGAGTCCGTAGACACGCCCGAGAGCTCCGACGGCGACGAGCAGCCCCGGCCGCCGGCCCCGATCCCGCGCGTGAGTGGCCGCCCCGCCGAACTGCTGCCGGGCCACCGGCTACTCACCATCGAGGGCGGCGACATGTGGATGGAGGCCGAGGCGTTCGTCTACGAGATGTACGTGAAGATCGGCTACACCGAACCGTCGCCTCGTCACCAGGTGGAGGAACTGGCCCGCTGGTCGGACCGGTCGCGGTTCCACGCCGTCCTCGACGAGCACGGCCGGATCATCGGCACCCTGCGGACGATCTTCGACAGCTACGGCGCGTTGCCGGTTGCCCAGTTCGAGCGCACCGACCACGGTGACCCCGACCCCGTCTGCGAGTTCTCGTCGCTGGTGGTCGACCCCACCCAGCGCAGCACGGGCGTGATCGAACACCTCTACCGTGCCGGCTGGCTCGACGCCTGGCGCTCGGGAAGCCAGGCGGTGGTGGCCTTGGTCGACGAGTGGCTCTACGAGGCATTCGTGGACTTCTACCGGCTGCCGTTCCGCAAGATCGGCATCGGCCAGCACTACATGGGCACCGATCCGGTTCCGGTGGCCATGCCACTCCATGGAGCCGACTACTTGGGGTTGGCCCGTGAGAACCCGCATTTCTGGGCTTGGACCCTCGAGGCCCTCACGCCCATCGAGGTTCGCGACTGGGGACTCCCGATCGTGTTGCCCGATGCCAGCATCGACCATGCGCCGAGCCAGACGTCAGCCGGGTCCACCTCTCGTCGAGCCCAATGAGCCAACCGTCCTGACTCTTCAAAACAGAAGCCGATGAACATCACGGCCCAGCGAGGTAGACCCCGTTTCCGCGTCCTAACGGTCGCCGGGCACTTCGTCGGGCACGATCCCGTCCAAGGGATCGCGTATGGCGTCACCGTCGCTGCGCTCGCCGCTTGGGAGGTCGACGTCGGGTCCTTGATCCCCGACCGTGCGGGAGGCAAGGTCCGCGAGTTCTTGGTTTTGGGCCGCAAGTTCCGCCTTGCCGGCTTCGGTTCGAACCCGACGACGGATCCCCAGGACGGCGTTGGCCCCGAGCGACACCATGAACACGACGGTCACCACGTAGACGACCGTGGGAAAGGTCCCGTCACGACCTGCCCACGCGATCCAGAGGTACGGCGCCAAGAAAGACCCGGAAGCCAGCGCACCCCACCTTGCCGCAGCCTGAGGACGGCGGTCGACCAGGTTCGTGACGAGGCGGGCCGTGCCGAGCGCATAGGGAACGGCCGTCCCAAGATCGAGCAACCCGAACACCACGACGGTCGTTCGGCTTTCCTCGGCAAGCGCCGAGTAAGCGAGCGCGAACCGCGCAACGACGAAGGCCACCACGCCGATCACCCACGATACTTCCAGCGTCTGGCGCTTCCTCGATCGGCGGTCGCCTGGGTTGCGAGCGGATGCAGCATCCAAACTACGGGCTCCTGGCCTTCCGGAATTATGTGTCGAAACGATCCTGTCGCCTGTCGACGCTACCCGAAGTACGAGCCGGTTCACGGAGCGTGGCGACTTTGCAACGTTGGCCACGATCCGGCATGGACTTACTCCACTTCGAGAAGTGCCGGCCGATGGATGTCTCTGTGAAGGAGCGCAGTTGGCTCGTCTACCTCGTCCTGGGGCTGACCGCGTCTCTCGCCGCGGGCCTGAACGGTTCCTCTGCCGGCACTGGCGTTCTGACCCAGGTCCTCGGGTGGAGTTCAGTGTGCATCGGCCTGGCGATCGCCCACCGCAGCCCGAAAGAGGTAGGGCGGCCGTGGGCGCTCTTCGCCCTCGCCGCATCTGCTTTTCTGATCGCCGGCGTCGTCCGCAGTGCACACGGACTGGTGGTCGGCATTGATCGGCCGTTCCCCTCTCCCGCCGATGTCATCGCCCTGTCTGGCCACGTCTTGTTGATCATAGGTAGCACCCTCCTGGGGCACCTTCGCTCGCCGGATCGCGATCGGCCAGCCATCATCGACGGCGGGATCATCGCCGCCGGTCTTCAGACCATGGTGTGGGCCTGGTTGCTGTGGCCCTACATGTCCGACATCGCTATTGACATGGACCAACGGGTCCTCAACGGCGTCTACGCCGCCATGACCACTGCGCTCCTAGCCACCATCGGACGCTTGGCCGTGGGCCCAGGCGCGCGGACCCTGAGCTACCGGCTCTTGGCGGGTGCGGTGTTCCTGGTGTTCCTCCAGGACGTCTTGGTCACCGTTGACACCGTGGGCGCTGATGCCACGATCGGTCGTGCGCTGGCTCCGCCGATCTTTGTGCTGTTCGGGGCGGCGGCGTTACACCCGGCTCGGCTGCGCATCGCTGAGGCTCCGGCGCGCCTCGAAGTACGCCTCAGCTGGCGGCGGGTCAGCGTGCTCATCGCTGCGCTGTTGATCAACCCAGGCGTGATCGCCGTGCAGCTGGCCATGGGCGACGAGCCGACCCTCGTGGTGGCCGTGGTCAGCACCGTCCTGCTCACCCTCCTCGTCCTTGCTCGCTTCGGCCTGCTGGCCCGGGGCCAGGAACGAGCCGTGCAGGTGCAGCGGATCCAGCGGGAGGCCAACGGTGAGCTGGCCGCAGCGTCGAGTCGCCACGCAATGCACCGAGCCGGCCTGCAGGCGGTCATGCGCCTGGCCGATGACGCCGACGCCCGGGTGTCGCTGGCCCAGGTCGCCGACCAGTCCCTGCGGGTGGTCGACGCCACCGGCTTCGAGGCCGACGCCGCCGTGGGCACCAGCATCGCCATGGACCGGGTGCCCGGGCCCGTGGTCGACGGGCTGGCCACCCTCGAGCCGTCGGTGATCGACGCCACCGCCCCCATCGACCTGGGCGGCTCGCACGGTTCGTCCCTGCGGCCGGTGAGCCTGCTGGTCACCCCCTTGTCGTCGCAGAACGACCTCAGTGGGGCGATGATCCTGACGACCCGCCGACCCATCCCGGCCACGCTGCGCCAAAGCATCGAGACCCTGGCCTCCACGGTGTCGCTCGCCCTGGAAAGCGCGACGCTGACGGAGAACCTGTTGCGGCGGCGCAGCGAGCGGCGGTTCCGGGCGCTGGTCGAGAACTCGTCTGACATCGTGCTGGTGGTCGACGCCGACCGCCAGATCACCTTCGCCAGCCCGGCCGCCCACCGACTGCTCGGCTTGGCCGAGAAGACCCTCGTGGGCAGCCATCCGGCCCGGTGGGTCCACGCCGACGACTGGCCGTTGCTGTCCCGCGTCCTCGACGGCGACGAGCCGTCCACCACCTCCGAGTCGGCCGAGCTGGAGGTGCGCATCCGCCACGTCGACGGGAGCTACCGGTGGTTCGAGATCCGCACCAAGGACCTCCACCACGATCCCGAAATCGACGGCTTGGTGGTCACCGCTCGCGAGGTCACCGACCGCAAGACGACCGAGCTGCAGCTGGCGGCCAACGAGGCCCGCTTCCGGGCCCTGGTGCAGAACTCCACCGACGTGGTGGCCGTGATCGACGAAGGGGGCGCCTTCACCTACGTCAGCCCGGCCGTGCGCGAGGTGCTCGGCTTCGCCCCCGCCGACCTGGTGGGGACGTCCGCAGTGGAGCTCCTGGCTCCGGGCGGCCTCTCGGAGTTCCAGTCGGCGTACCCGGAGCTGGCCCACACCGAGCTGCCTGCGGCCGAGGTCCGGGTCCGTCGCCTCGAAGCGCAGGTCCACGACCGCGACGGTGCGCTCCGCACGCTCGACGTGGGCGTGACCGACATGCGCCACGAGCCCGCCGTCGCCGGTCTCGTACTCAACGCCCGTGACATCACCGTGCGCAAGACCCTCGAGAGCGACCTCCGATACCAGGCCCTCCACGATTCGTTGACCGGCCTGGCCAACCGCACGATGTTCACCGACCAGACGGCGCAAGCGCTCAGCTCGGCGGCCCCGCACGCCGCATCGGTCGGCGCCCTGTTCATCGACCTCGATGACTTCAAGACCGTCAACGACAGCCTGGGCCACGCCGTCGGAGACGAGCTCCTTCAGGAGGTGGCCCGACGGCTCATCGCCAACCTCTCCAGCGCCGACTTGGCGGCCCGCCTCGGCGGCGACGAGTTCGCAGTCCTGGTGGTGGACCCCCCCGGCGACCGGGGCGTGCTCGAGGTGGCCGAGCAGGTGATCGAGCTGGTGGCCCGGCCCTTCACCATCGGAGGGCGCGAGATCCGGGTGACGTGCTCCATCGGCATCGCCATGGCCACCTCGGACGACATCGACGCCGAGGTCCTCTTGCGCAGCGCGGACGTGGCCATGTACCTGGCCAAGGACCGAGGCAAGAACCGCGCCGCCATGTTCGAGGACCACCTTCTCACCAGCGTGTTCGACCGCCTCGAGCTCAAGGCCGACCTGGTGCGCGCCATCGACGATGGCCACCTGCGCTGCCACTACCAGCCCATCGTGTCGCTGCAGACCGGGCGCATCACCGGTGTCGAGGCCCTGGTGCGCTGGGACCACCCCAAGCGCGGCCGCCTGGCGCCTGACGTCTTCATCCACCTCGCCGAGGACACGGGCCTCATCGTGCCGCTCGGTCGCTGGGTCCTCCGCGAGGCTTGCCACCAGCTCCACTCGTGGCAGCAGCACCTGCCGCCCGGGTCGTCGCTCACCATGAGCGTCAACCTCTCGGTGCGCCAACTGGCCCACGAGGACATCGTCGGCGACGTGCGGGAAGCGATCGAGGACGCCCAGATCGACCCCTCGACGTTGACGCTGGAGATCACCGAGACGATCCTCATGCACGACACCGAGATCACCCGCTTCCGGCTGGCGCAGCTGCGAGAGCTCGGCGTGTCACTGGCGGTCGACGACTTCGGGACCGGCTACTCATCGTTGCAGTACGTGCAGCGCTTCCCGATCGACATCATCAAGATCGACCGCAGCTTCGTGACCGGTCTGGGGACCAACCCCGGCGACGGGGCGGTCGTGCAGTCGATGATCGAGCTGGCGCAACGCCTCGGCGTGCACACCGTCGCCGAGGGCATCGACCGCGTCGAACAGGTCGCCATCCTTCAGGGCCTCGGCGCCGACCTCGGACAGGGATACCTGTTCTCGGTGCCGGTCCCCGCCGACCAGATCGACGCCCTCCTTGCCTCCAGCCCCCGCGAGAACCCCAAGTTCCTGCTGACCTGAGCTTCGGCTCAGGTTTCGGGGCTCGCTGGTGTGCCGCCCGGCCGACACTGCGTCCGGCATCTCCCGAGACCCGCCGCCGCACCGCTCAGATCCTGGCCGATCATCTGGCTCTGGTGCTGGCCCGCTCCCCAGGTTCCGACCTCGGCTGAACAAAGGTCGGCGGGTAGCGTCGACCCTCGTGTCGACCCCGCCCGCGTTCGTCTCTCGGCTGGTCAGGCTGGCGCTGGTGGACGGCGACGGGGGACCCGTGGGCCGGGTCCAGGACGTGGTGCTGGTGCCCTCGGGCACCGACCTGCGGGTGCTCGGGTTCGTGGCCCAGTTCCAGCGCCGCCACATCTTCGTGAACGTGGCCCGGGTGAGCGAGATCTCCGCCACCGGGGTCCGACTGCGTGGCGGCACCGTCGACATGCGCTCGTTCCAGCAGCGCCCCGGCGAGCGCCTGGCGGTCCGGGAGCTCTTCGACACCCGCATCGGTGACGAGTTCCTGATCGACCTGGCCATCACCCCGGGCCCCGACAAGGCGTTCTGGTTCGTCACCCAGGCCGCTCTCGGCCGGCGCGGCCCGTTGCGCCGGCGGTCACCCCACGTGGTGCCGTGGGCCGACGTGGCCGGCTCCTTCGCCGGTACCCCCGAGGAGGCTCAGGTCGCCGAACTACGCGACCTGCACCCCACCGACGTCGTCACCCGGCTGCAGTCGCTCCCGCTGGCTCGGCGCCAGCAGGTGATGGCGCTGCTGGCCGACGAGCAGGTGGCCGACCTGCTCGAGGAGATGCCCGACGAGGAAGCCGTCCGCCTCATCGAGACGCTGGACCTGGACCGCGCCGCCCACATCCTCGAGGAGATGGAGCCCGACGACGCCGTCGACCTTCTGGCCGACCTGCCCGAAGGGGACCGCACCGAGCTGCTCACCCGCATGCGTCCCGAGGAATCAACGCCGCTGCGCCGCCTGCTGGCCTACGACGAGAACACCGCCGGCGGCCTGATGACGCCCGAACCGGTGGTGCTCGGCCACGCCACGACCGTGGCCGAGGCGCTGGCCCAGATCCGCATGCGCGACCTCCCGGCCGAGCTGGCCGCCCAGGTGTTCGTCACCCAACCGCCCACGTCGACGCCCACCGGGAGCTACCTCGGTGTGGTCGGCTTCCAACGGCTGCTGCGCGAACCGCCGGCCACGCTCCTCGAGCACTGCGTGAACGACACCAACGAGCCGGTGGCACCTGACCTGCCGCTGCGCGAGGTGGCCGAACGCCTGGCGTCCTACGACCTTCTGGCCATACCCGTGTGCGACGCGGCGGGGCGCCTGGTGGGCGCAGTGACCGTCGACGACGTCTTGGACCACGTGCTGCCCGAGGGCTGGCGGCGGAAGGCCGGCCGTCGGTGAACCGCCGGGACCAGGAGCTCTCCCAACCGCGCCGCCCCGGTGCGTTCGGCCGCAACCTCGACCCCGACGCGTTCGGCCGCTTCTCCGAAACCATCGCCCGCACGCTCGGCACCGGCCGCTTCTTGGTGATCCAGACCGTGGTGGTGATCATCTGGATCGCCCTCAACGTCTTCGCCATCCGCCTGCAGTGGGACGAGTACCCGTTCATCCTGCTCAACTTGGCCTTCTCCACCCAGGCCGCCTACGCCGCGCCCCTGATCCTGCTGGCCCAGAACCGTCAGGACGACCGCGACCGGGCCCAGGCCAGCGAGGACCGCGACGTCAACGCCCGCACCCAGGCCGACACCGAGTACCTGGCCCGGGAGCTCTCCTCGGTCCGCCTCACCCTGGCCGACGTGGTCACCGCCGACGACCTCCGCCAGGCCGTCGACCGGGTCGGCGAGGCCCTCGAAGACCTCACCGAACGCCTCGACCGCCTCGTGCCCGCACCGGCTACCGACGGCGCCCTCGGCCCAGCGGGCGATCAGGACGGACCGCATCGGTGACCCCCCCGATGACCTGGGCGGCGCCCGGCTCGCGTCGGCTCCGTCGTGGCGTGGCTGCGTTCACCGTCATCGTCTTGGCGGCGACCTCGTGCTCGTCGGACGAGCGGGCGGCTCGAGCCGCCCCCACCACTCGACCCAGGACCACCACGTCGACTGCTCCGACGACGACGCCCGGTCGCGACAGATCGGGCACCAGCACCACGACCGTCCCCCCCACGGCCGCGCTGGAGTGGACGGGCTGCGACGGCGGACTCGAGTGCGCCGAACTGGCCGTGCCGGTTGACCACGCACGGCCCGCCGGTGAAACGCTCACCCTCGGCCTGGCTCGGAGGACCGCCACCGGCGACCGCATCGGCTCGTTGCTGGTGAACCCCGGCGGACCGGGAGGCTCGGCGACCTCGTTCGTCGCCAACAAGAACTTCCCCGCCGAGCTCACCGAGCGCTTCGACATCGTGGGCTTCGACCCGCGCGGCACGGGCCGAAGCGAGGCGCTGAGCTGTCGCACCCACTTGCTGGACCTCTACGACGCCGACCCCACCCTCGATGACGGTGCCGACAAGAAGGCCCTCCTCGACGCCTCCACGGCGTTCGTCAACGAGTGCGCCACCAACCACGGTGACCTGCTGGAGCACCTGGGCACGGTCGACGTGGCCCGGGACATGGAGATGGTGCGTGCTTCACTCGGGGACGAGCAGCTCTCCTACCTGGGCTACTCCTACGGCACCTCGATCGGCCAGCAGTACGCTCGCCTGTTCCCAACCCGGGTCCGGGCCATGGTCCTCGACGGTGTCGTGGATCCCAGCTCCACTGGCATCGAGAGTGCCGTCGCCCAGGCCAAGGGCTTCACCGCGACCCTCGACGCCTTCATCGAGGACTGCGCCGCCAATGACGACTGCGGCCTGGACGCTCCGGCCGGCGACGTGATCGACGACGTCTTCGCCGCCAGTGAGAAGGCGCCCATCCCCGCCGAGAAGGCCGACCGCCCCGCCACACCGGGCGTGGTCACCCTGGCCGTCACCCAGGCCATGTACAGCGAGGGCCTGTGGCCGACGCTGGCCAGGGGGTTGGGCCAGGCCCAGGCGGGAAACGCCGACGGCCTGGTGGCGCTGGCCGACAGCTACCTCAAGCGCAACCCCGACGGCTCGTACCCCAGCGGGTTCGAGATCTACTTCGCGGTGAGCTGCCTCGACGCGGCATGGCCGACGGACCCCGACGCCTTCTTCGATGCCGCGGCGTCGGCCGGCGCCGCCTATCCCCGTTTCGGCGAAGCCGTGGTCAACGACTACGTGCGCTGCGCACTCTGGCCCGTGCCGCCCCAACCACTCGAAGCGGTGACCGAAGCGGTCGAGGGCCTCCCCCCGATCGTGGTCATCAGCACCACCGGCGACCCGGCGACGCCGTACCAGTCCGGTGTCGAGGTGGCCGGTGAGATCCCCGGCGCCGTCCTGGTCACCAACGAGGGCGACCGCCACACCATCTACACCCAGGGCAAGCCCTGCATCGACGACCCCGTCACCACCTACTTGGTCGCCCTGACTCCCCCCGCCGAGGACCTCACCTGTGGGTAGCCGGTCAACACCCAACGATGTTCGTTGGGTGCGATGAGAATAGCCGAGTAGCATCGGACCCGTGGCCACCACCCTTCGAACAGCAAGCTCGGACCCGATCGCCCGCCGGACAGCCACGCGGGCCACCAGGGCAGTCGCGTCGAAGCCGACGGCACCCGTGCCGGTCAAGGTGAGGCCGACCGCCTTTGCCAACGACCTCACGCCCAAGGTCGATCGACTCATCGAGGTGTACGGCGTCAGCGGGCTGGCCTCCCTCGTGGGAGTGTCGAAGTCGCAGCCCACCCGGTGGCGTCAAGGCTCCGAGCAGCCCGGTGCCGCCGCCACCAAGCAGCTGCTGGGCCTCGAGTACCTGACCTCCCGGCTGGCCGAGGAGCTGACCCCCCGCCAGACCCAGGCCTGGTTCGCCAGCCCCAACGCGTTCCTGCGCGGATCGACCCCGGCCGTGGTCTTCACCGAGTTCGGGGGCCAGGCCGTCGAACCGGCGATCGCCGCCATCGAAGTCGGCGCCGCCGTCTGATCCGATGCTCCTCCACCGCGTCGGCCCGGTGGACCCCCAGGCGGGGGTCGGCGCCCCTTACCACCCGGGGTTCGTACCGCCGACGTCAGGTGAGCACCGGATGGACAACCCTGGTCGCTACGACGTGCTCTACCTCTCCACGTCGAAGGCGGGAGCGGTAGCCGAGGCCTTTGGTACCTGGGCCGAGTGGGGCAACTTTCTGACCGAACACCCCCGGGGCTTCACCCGCATGCTGGCCTCCTTCGAACTGCCCGACCAGGTCGGCGTCCTCGACCTCGATGACGGAACCGAGATCGCCGGCCGGGGTCTGAAGCCCTCGCGCGTGGTCACCCGCGACCGTGTCACCACCCAGGGTTGGGTGCTGGCCGCCTTCGAGGAGGGAACATGGGCAGGCATCTCCTGGTGGTCCTTCTACGACCCGGACTGGACGAGTTGCGGCCTCTGGTGCGATCCCGCGGCCCGTGCCATAGAAATGCTCGAACTGGTCGACCTCGAACCGATCCACGGGGACAACGACGCCGTCGCCGAGGCCGCGACCACGCTCCTCCGCACCTGGCGCTGACGCACTGCGTTATGCGACCCCAGGAGCACCGACGGATTCGTCTTGGGCGCCGCGCGGGCCTCCGGTGACGTCAGCCGGCCTGGTCGCCGGCTACGAGGCTTTCGAGGGTGAGATCGGGTTGGTCGGCCATGAGGCGGTCGAGCCAGTAGGTGCTCTCGAAGAGGGCGATGAGCGTGCCATCAGCGCGACCCAGGACGTCGACGCCGCGCATGGCTCGCAGGGTCGAGGCGCTCGCCGCGTCGGTGCGGCGGGCCACCGAGTAGGTGGTGGGGCTGAGCTCCACCGGCGCGCCGAACTCGTTCTCCAAGCGGTGCACGGCCACATCGAACTGCATGGGGCCGACCGCCGCGAGCACCGGGGCCTGGTCGCCGGTGTCGGGATCTCGCAGCACCTGGACCACGCCCTCCTCGTCGAGCTGGGCGATGCCCTTGCGGAACTGCTTGAACCGGCCGGTGTCGCGCACCCGGGCCACCGAGAAGTGTTCGGGGGCGAAGCTGGGGATCCGGGGGAAGGTGACCGGCTCGCCGAACCAGAGCGTGTCGCCCACCCGCACGTCGGTGGCGTTGACCAGGCCCACCACGTCGCCCGGGTAGGCCAGGTCCACCGTCTCGCGCTCGGCACCGTTCACCGAGTGGGCGTACTTGGTGGCAAACGGCTTGCCGGAATCGGCGTGGGTGACCACCATCCCTCGCTCGAAGGTACCCGAGCAGACGCGCAAGAAGGCGATGCGGTCCCGGTGCGACTTGTCCATGTTGGCCTGCACCTTGAACGCAAACCCGCTGAACGGAGCGTCGAGCGGCCGGGGGCCGCCGTCGATGTCGGCCCGGGCGGTCGCAGCAGGGGCCAGGTCGACCACGGCGTCGAGCAGGAGGCGCACCCCGAAGTTGGTGAGCGCCGAGCCGAAGAAGGTGGGCGACATCTCGCCGCCGAGGAACAGCTCGTCGTCGTGGTCGAGGCCCATGGTCCCCAGCAGCTCGACCTCGTCGCGCGCGGTGGTCCAGGTATCGCCCTCCTCGACCTCAGCCCGCTCCGGTTCGACCACCTCCTCCAGCGCCTCAGTGGCCCCGCGAGCCGTGCGGGTGAAGCGGACGAAGTGTCCCGACCTCCGGTCGACCACGCCCCGAAACTCACCGGCGATGCCAACCGGCCAGGTGACCGGCGCAGCCACGACCCCGATCTTGGCCTCGATCTCGTCGAGCAGGGCCAAGGCGTCCAGGCCGGGCCGGTCCCACTTGTTGATGAAGGTGATGAGTGGCATCTGCCGGGCCTTCACCACCTCGAAGAGCTTGAGCGTCTGCGGCTCGATGCCCTTGGCCGCGTCGAGCACCATCACTGCGGCGTCGGCCGCGGCCAGCACCCGGTAGGTGTCCTCGGAGAAGTCCCGGTGGCCGGGGGTGTCGAGCAGGTTGACCACGCAGTGTCGGTAGGGGAACTGGAGCACCGTGGACGTGATGGAGATGCCGCGCTGCTGCTCCATCTCCATCCAGTCGGAGGTGGCCGAGCGGCGATCGCCGCGGGCCTTCACCGCCCCAGCTCCACCGCTGAGGGCGCCGCCGTAGAGCAGGAACTTCTCGGTGAGGGTGGTCTTGCCGGCGTCGGGGTGCGAGATGATGGCAAAGGTGCGCCGACGGGCGGCTTCGGTGGCAGGGGTGGTCACGACGGACTCCAGGAAGAGGCGGAGGCAGGTGGAGCGCGGGTCAGCGCGGGGTGCACGCCGCGCAACGGCCGAGCAGGTCGAGGCGGTGGTGGTCGGGCGCGAAGCCGGTGGTGGCCGCCACCGTCTCCATGGCCGTCTCCAACGAGCGCTCCAGATGGTCGGACACGGTGAAGTCGGTGACCACGCCGCAGCCGGTGCAGATCAGGTGGTGGTGGTGATCGGTGAGGTCCTCGGCCAGCTCGAAGCGGGCGAACTCGTCGCCACCGGCCACCCGGTGCACCACCCCGCAGGCTTCGAGCACTGCCAGGTTGCGATAGGCCGAGCTCTGGGCCAGTCCCCCGGCCACCAGGATCTCCGAGGCGGTCAGGGGCCGCCCACCGGCCGCCAGGACCGCCACCAGGTTGCGTCGACCCGAGGTGTAGCGCTGGTCGGCCCGGTCGAGGCGGGCACCGATGGCGTGGTGCAGGTCGTCGGCCACCGGGCGAACCCTACTGGTGGGGGCCCGGCGGCCGATGGGTCAAGGCCCGACCGAGCACAACGCCAGACCAGCCCCGGAGGGCTTGCGTCTCGAATGAGTGCACGAAGGGTCGCTGAGCCCTACCTTCTGTAACCGAACTGCAATGATCGTCATCTCGACGGTGACGCCTCACCCAATGGCAATCGTCAGGAGCGCCTGAATGACCTCCGAACATCCCGTCCACCCAGTCTCGGGTCAGGTCCCGTCCCGGCTGACCCGGCGCCGGCTCCTGGCCGGCGGCTTGGCGGTGGGCGTCGTGGCCCTGGCGCCGGCCTGCGAACCGCCGCCCACCGCGGCGTACCCCGCCCAGCCGAAGCCGGCCAACCCGTGCAACTTCGGCTATGACTGGCCGCGGCCGCCACTGGAGGTCCACCGCCGCCCGATGATGTTCCCCGTCCTCGACAGCCCCACCCTCGGACGGGCCACCTGGACCGATACCTACATGGCACCACGCGGGTCGGGCGGCTGTCGCTACCACGAGGGCCAGGACCTGATCGCACCCAAGATGCTGAAGTTGCTGGCCTGCGTCGACGGCACCGTGGTCGATCTGCGCCATGCCGCATCGGGCAACTCGCTCACCTTGCAGGACACCGACGGCTACTACTACGGCTACCTGCACATCAACAACGACCGCCCCGGTACCGACGATGGTTCCAACCTGTTCGCCAATGCGTTCGCTCCGGGGCTGGCCACGGGACAGCAGGTCCGGCAGGGCCAGTTGGTCGGCTACGTCGGCGACAGTGGCAACGCCGAGACCGCCGGTTCCCACTGCCACTTCGAGATCAGGGAGCCGAACGCCAGCATGTGGAAAGCAGCGGCGGTCAACCCGAAGTTCTCGTTGGAGTCGGCGGTCCCGGCTGCGCTTCGCAGCACCTGACCCCATACGCCGGACAAGCCCGATCGGGCTCGACGCCTAGGAACCAGAGCGCAAGATGGCGCGCGAAGATGCCGTCATGTCCTCACCCACCGAGCCCGAACTGCTCGATACCGCGGTGACCCTGGCCCGCAAGGCCGGCGAGCTGACCCTGCAGTACTTCCGTCGCAACGACCTGGCCGTCGACCGCAAGGGCGACGGCACCCCCGTCACCGTGGCCGACCGAGAGGCCGAACGCCTCATCCGCGACGAGCTCGAGGCCCGCTTCCCGGACGATGCCATCCTCGGCGAGGAGGAGCCCGAGAAGCCCGGCACCTCGGGACGTCGGTGGATCATCGATCCCATCGACGGCACCAAGGCCTTCACCCACGGTGTGCCCCTCTACACCAACCTCCTGGCCGTGGAGGATGCCGACGGGATCTCGGTGGGCGTCATCAACGTGCCGGCGCTGGGCGAAACCGTCTACGCCGGGCGCGGGCTCGGGTGCTTCGCCAACGGGGCGCCGTGCTCGGTCAACGACCGGGCCGGGCTCGATGACGCCTACCTCACCAGCAGCGGCCTCAGTCCCTGGGACGACGACTGCCTCCTGCGGGCCAAGGCGGCCCGGCTCAACCTGCGCACGTGGGGCGACGGCTACGGCTATGTACTGGTGGCCACCGGTCGGGTCGAGGCCATGTTCGACCCCAGGGCCGAGCTCTACGACCTGGCCCCGATGCCGGTCATCATCGACGAGGCCGGCGGCCGCTTCACCGACCTCTCGGGCGCCTCCACGCCAGACGGCGGTAGCGGTCTGGCCACCAACGGCGTGATCCACGACGAGCTCCTGGCCGTACTCCGAGGCTGACAACCGATCACCCGACCGAACCTCGAAGCCGCCGTCACGTTCGGCGATTCTCCCCGCCAAGGCTTCACCGAAGGCGGCGGCGAGCCGATGGGGGTCATGGCATGGAGCAGATCGCAGCAGTCCTCGAACGGGAGCGGGAGCTCCTGGACGTGCTCCTGTTCAAGTTGATCGAAACCCGCCTCATCCTCGAGAGCGGCGAGCTGCGGTTCTTGTCACGGGCCACCCGGGAGGTCGAGCGGGCACGAACCCGCACCCGCGAGGTCGACCTGGTCCGGGCCACCACCGTCGCCCGCCACCGCCCCGGCGCCACGCTTCGCACCCTGGCCACGCAAGCCCCGGAGCCGTGGCCCGGCATCCTGCGAGATCACCACGGGCTCCTGGCTGCCCTGGTGGCCGAGATCGAGGTCACCGCCCACCGCAATTCAGGCGAAGCGCGTGCTGGTCTTGAGGCACTGCAGCTCGTTCGGGTCGCGGTTCCCCCGAAGCGACGCGACGGCGACGCAGAGCTGGCCCAGCTGGCCCAAGGCGCCGCCCTGGAAACCGTGCTGGGTACCGCCAGCCGCCTCCGCATGCCCGGCCTGCTCGACTTCTTGCGGTAGGTGCGCGGCACCGGGCCGAGCAACGAAGTGTCCTTCCGGCTGTCCCACGAGGCACGCTGAACGAACTTTGGGTGGGAGCGCGCCATTTCGGCGCGTTGGCACCCGAAGTTCGAGGGGGAGTGGCGGATCTGGTGATCGTGGGCCGAGCTGCGCGCGCGAACTGCACCCGAGGCCCGGAGTCCCGGGGTGCTGTCGGGTCGGTCCGACGACCCGGCCTCTGGCCCAAGCGGGGTGAAGTCAGGCGGTGGCGACGAGGGTTTGTTGACCGATGCGGTCATGCCAGTGCGAAGCATCGGCGATCGCCGTGACGTAGCCAGCCTTGCGACGGGCCACCCGGCCCTGCGGCTCGGCTTCGGCTCCTTCGGCGGCTTCGTACTGGGCGGAGATGCCTTCTTTGAGCATCTCCAGCGCCTCGGAACGCAGCTGGGAGATCCGTGACTCGGTCACGCCCAGGAACAAGGCCAACTCCTGGGACTTGCGCCCCTCGAGGAAGTAGCCCACCACCACGATCCGGTGGCGCTCGGGCAGGAGGTGGACGGCGTCTCGCAGGTAGGCCCGCAGCTCGCGGTTCTCGAGCTCCTCGCTCGGCTCCAGCGTGCTGTCGTCGGTGAGTACCTCGAACAGGGTGAGGTCCTCTTCGCCGTCGTTCACGTCGTACTCGAGAGCCAACACGACCGACCGGAACATCTTGTCCTGCAGGCGGCGGAGCTCTTCTTGGCTCACCCCCAGAGCCTCGGCGGTCTCCTCGGCCGATGGCATGCGCCCGAGGTTGCTGGCCAGGCGCTGCTCGATCGACTCCAGGCGGCGGGCCAGGTTGCGTACCGATCGTGGCGCCCAGTCGGCGGCCCGAACCGCGTCGAGGATCGCCCCCCGGATGCGCTGGGCGGCGAAGCGGTCGAAGGGGACCCCCCGCTCGGGGTCATAGCGGCGAGCCGCCTCCACCAGGCCCAGGGCGCCGGCAGTGGCCAGCTCCTCACGGTCCACGTGGCGGGGAAAGTTCACCGCCACCTGGAACACCACATGCCGAACCAGCGGCAGATGTTGCTCGATCAGCTCCCGGGTCTCCGGATTAGTTCCTGTCCGCATCATCGCCCTCTTCTCGTCAGCCCGTGGCCAGTGGGTGCTACCGGTTTCGGACCCTCGCCCCGCTGACTTGAGGAAAAGTTGCACAAAACGGCTGGTCGCGCCCGTCCTGGGGCTGAAATGAGCCTTATGGCCTAGAAGAATACCATCAAATCAAATGACACGTGTGCTATTTGAAATAGCTCCGCACCGTGGCGTCAAGCCGCCCTCGTCGCCTCACGAGTAGGCGACGTGGGGGGCCTGGGTCACCCGAAGCGGGCGGCCTTCACCCCGCGTCGTCCCAGCTCGGCCAGGAACGCGGTGGCGTCCACCATCTCGGCCAAGCCCCCGGCGCCGACGCGCCGAGCCCGGCCTTCGCCAACCTCCACCGCAGTCAGCGCCGCGACCGCTCCACCGGCCACGCCCGGACGGTCCATGGCCCCCAGGATCTCCACCTCGATGGCGTCACCGGTCCGGCCCCGCACTTCTACCCGCACCGCCCCGAGGCCGGCCTCTGCGTGCGGGCGGCGCAGCATCGGCAGCGGTGCGGTGAGGCGGTCGCGTCGCGTGGCCGCCAGCCGCGCGGTCACCCGACCGACGCCACGGAACGCCGGCACGAGGAGCAGGGCGTCGGGGAGGGCAGCTCGGTAACAGTCGGCCGCGCCGATCGGGTCGGGAAACCAGTTCAGCTCGCGGCCCGAGCCGGCCGGTCGGCGCTGCCAGCCACCGTCGCGCCAGTCGATGGCTACGCCACCGAGTGACCGGTGGTGCTGTCGGGCACAGGCCGGACCACCAGTACCGAGCCGGGAGACATGGATCTCGTCGACCGTGTCCAGATGGTCGGCGGCGAAGCGGGCCAGCACACAGGTGAGGCCCGGGGAGAAGGATGCTCCGACGACCAGTGTCACGTTGCGAGCGTCGGCCTCGGGCCCCAGATCGAGCAGGGCGACGACGTCGTCGACGGCGTCGGACGTGCTCACCACCGGCGTTGCCCGTGCGATCAGCGCCCTGGCCATGTCGACCTGGGCACCGGCCGGCGTAGCCAGGACCACCACGTCGGCGTCGGGGACCGATGCGTACGGTCCATCCTCGGCCCGGGCCTTGGGCCCGAGCGACGCCGCCACCTCGTGCACCCGTGGGCTGCGCTCGTCACGGAGCACGATCTCGGTGACGGCATCGGTGGACGCCAGTTGTCGGGCAGCCCGGGTGCCGACTGCGCCGAGCCCGACCACCGCTACCCGCATCAGCGGAGCTCTTCGGGACCGAGCTCCCGCCAACCGCCCCGCTGCGGAGGCGTCCCACCCGATCCCCGAAGGCGGAGCACCGCGGCGATGCCTCCGGCGACACCGACGGCCACCAGTGCTCGGCGGATCAACGTCATGGCACACTCCAGGGCGGGGGACGGGCTCGTGGGGCTAGCTGGAATCGAACCAGCGACCTCACCCTTATCAGGGGTGCGCTCTAACCAACTGAGCTATAGCCCCGGGGCGGCTGCCGACGGTAGCAAGGCCCGAGCCGGACGTGCGAACCGTTCCGGTGAGCCAACCGCACGCTCCGGCGCTGCACACCGGCGCGGGTTCCCAGCGGTCAGCGGCGGGCGGGTGGTTCTTCTTCGATGACGACCAGCCGGATGCCGCCGGTGATCTCGCTTATGACGTTGATCAGCCCCGCCGTGAGCACGGTGATGACCGTGCCGGCCAGCACCCCGACCGCGCCGATTGCAGCACAGGCCCGGAACATCTGGTCGCCGTAGAAGCGGTAGTTCTCCAACCCCACGTCGGCCAGGAACTCCTGCAGGTTCTCGATCTGGCCGCTGGAGTAGGCCAACCCCCAAACCACGGTCAAGGTGGCCAGCACCGCCACCCAGAGGCAGGTGTAAAGCACCAGTGACAGCTTCAGCACCGACCACAGCTCGATACGACGAACCACGCGCCGTACCCGCCGGCCCCGTCTGACCCGGCGAGGCCGCGTGGACGACTCCGCTGCCACCGTCTCCGGCGCCGCGTCGAGATCCGGGGACGAGCCATGCTGGCCATCCGCGTCCATCACCGGAGCCGTGGTCACGGCAGTCACGTCGCGACCATCGACGGGAGCGGTCGCTGGCTTCACCCGAGCTTCAGCCAGCGCCGAGGTCTCATCTGCCGTGGCGGGCCGGTCCTTGGACCTGGCTACTCCCGTGCGGGTGGCGGTAGGGGCGCCTGCCGCGCCTCCGGCATCGCCGGACTTGGTTGCCCTGGCTGAACGCTCGGCCCTTGGCCTCGACGTGCGGTCATCGCCGTTCATCGCCGACTCGGCGACGCCATCGCGAGCGACCGGGTCGGGCCTGGGTGGCCGTTTTGGTCCCGCCAGGACCTGGCTGTCGCCCGCCATGGTCTGGCGAGGACGCGTCCCTTCTCCGGTAGCGGCCTCGGGCGCATCGGGTCCGGGGCTACCGGTGCGGTCTGCGGGCACGCCGGGAGTGTACGCGACGGTGCCACGGCCCTTCTGTCAGCGGACAGCGGCGCTCGGGGTTGTCACGGTGCCGTGGTGACTTCGGGCGGTCTCGACTCGACCGATGCTCGCGCCTCGTCCTCGGCGACTGGTGCCCGTCGTTTCCCAGTGGCCGACCGAGCGGCGACCTCCCAGCGGGCCCGTGCCGATGCCCGGACGCCTCGGCGCACGACCGTCACCGCCACGTCGACCCCGGTCTCGTCATAGACCACCACCCTGGCGCCGTTGGCCGTGGCCACCCGGCGTGCCGCGTCAGGTCCGTCGGCAGCTCCGGCCAGCGCAGTGGCGTCGGCCGCCGCCTCAGCCGATGCCCGTCGCGCAGCGGCGCCTGCCACCTCCACCAGACCCACGGCCACCAGCCCGGCGAGGGCCACCAACAGGACCAGGAGCGGGACGGTCTGGCCCCGTTGGCCGTGCCGTCCCCCTGTGGCCGCCCCGGGTTTGTCGACCGCAGCGCCTGGCGACCGGCGTGAAGCGGGTGGGCTGAGTTGTGTGAGCATGTCGCGCACCTTTGTTCCTTCCGGGTGGCGCTCGAGGAACGGGCGCCGACCGGGTCGCTCGGGTCGGAGGGAAGGGAGACGGTGGAACGGCCAGCGGTAGCGCCGGCGAGAGAAACCCGGCCGGTCAGGCCTCTTCGTCTTCGCCAGCGGTCAGCACCGGGGCCACGGCGGCCACGGTGCGCTCACCGTCGACGTTCATGACCCGGACGCCCGTTGCGTCGCGCCCTTGCGAGGAGATGTCGCGGGCGCGCATGCGGATGACCACGCCGTCGGAGGCGATGACGAATATGTCGTCGTCGAGCGACACCATGAAGGCTGCCACCACGAAGCCCTTGCGGGCGGTGAGCCTGATGCCCCGGACGCCTTGGCCGCCACGGTTCTGGATGGTGAACTTGTCGAGCTGCGTTCGCTTGCCGAAGCCTCCGTCGGTGACGATCAGGATGGCGGTGTCGTCACGGGCGACGTCGCACGACACGACCTCGTCACCGGCCTTCATCTTCATGCCCCTCACGCCGGCGGTGGAGCGGCCCATGGGCCGCACGTCGTCCTGGGTGAAGCGGATGGTCATGCCGCTGCGGCTGACCATGAAGATCTCGTCGGCGTCGTTGACCGGGATGACCTTCACCAGGTGGTCACCGTCTCGCAGGTTGATGGCGATGAGCCCGGCCCGCAGCGACGAGTCGTATTCGCTGAAGCGGGTCTTCTTCACCTGCCCATTACGGGTGGCGAAGAACAGGAACTGGTTCGTCTCGTAGTCGCGGGTGTCGATGATCGCCCTGATCGCCTCGCCGGGCTGGAGTGGCAACAGGTTGACGATGGCGGTGCCCCGTGCGGTCCGCTCCTTCATGGGGATCTCGTGGGCCTTGAGCCGGTAGACCCGGCCCAGGTTGGAGAAGAAGAGCAGGTAGGCGTGGGCGGTGGTGGTGATGATGTGAGCGATGTAGTCCTCGTCACGCAGCTTGCCCCCTGACACCCCACGGCCGCCGCGGCCCTGGCTCTTGTAGGCATCGAAGGCGACCGTCTTCACGTAGCCCTTGGCCGACATGGTGACCACCAGGTCCTCGTCGTCGATGAGGTCCTCGATGTCGATGTCGCCGATGTCGTAGGTGATCTTCGAGAGGCGCTCGGTGGCGTACTTGTCGCGGATGGCCACCAGCTCCTCCTTGACAAGGGTGTCGAGCACGGCGCGATCGCCGAGGATCTCCTCGTACTCAGCGATGCGAGCGCGAAGCTGCTCCATCTCCGCCTCGAGCTCGGCGCGACCCAGGCGGGTGAGGCGGTGGAGCTGCATGGTGAGGATGAACTCGGCCTGCACCTCACTGAAGGAGAACGGGGAGGCTTCGAGGGCCACGTGAGCAGCCGCCTTGTCCTCCGATGCCCGGATGGCAGCAATGATCTCGTCGATCAGGTCGAGCGCCTTGAGCAGGCCTTCGACGATGTGCGCCCGGTCGCGGGCCTTTCGGAGCCGGTACTCGGTGCGCCGGGTGATGACCTCGACCTGGTGGTCGATGTAGTGGCGCAGCGTGTCGCGCAGGTTGAGCGTGCGGGGGACGCCGTCGACCAGGGCCACCGTGTTCACCGCGAACGAGGTCTGCATCGGGGTGCGCTTGTAGAGGTTGTTGAGGATCACCAGGCCGGGCGCGTCGCGCTTGAGGGTGATCACGATGCGGGTGTCGTTGCCCGACGACTCCTCGTTGGCGTCGGAGATGCCCTCGATCTCCTTGGTGGCCACCAACTCCTTGATCTTCGAGAGCACCGAGTTGGGTCCCACCTGGTACGGCAGCTCGCTGATCACGATCTTGTCGCCGCCCCGGGCCGACTCCTCGATCTCGGCCACGGCCCGCATGCGGATGGATCCCCGCCCGGTGCGGTAGGCGTCCATGATCCCCGACCGGCCCATGATGAGCGCCCCGGTGGGGAAGTCGGGCCCCTTGACGTGGGCCATGAGGTCGTCGGGCGTGGCCTCGGGGTTCTCGATCAGGTGCACGGTGGCGTCGATCACCTCGCCCAGGTTGTGGGGCGGGATGTTGGTGGCCATGCCCACTGCGATGCCCTGGCTGCCGTTGACCAACAGGTTGGGGAACCGGCTGGGCAACACCAGCGGCTCGGTGAACTCGCCCGAGTAGTTGTCGCCGAAGTCGACGGTCTCCTCGTCGATGTCGGCCAGCATCGACAGGGCGAGGGGGGCCTGGCGGCACTCGGTGTAGCGGGCGGCGGCCGGGCCGTAGTCGGGCGAGCCGAAGTTGCCGTGGCCTTGCACCAGCGGGTGGCGCATGGAGTGGTCCTGGGCCATGCGCACCAGGGCGGCGTAGATCGACTGGTCACCGTGCGGGTGGTACTTGCCGCCGGCCTCGCCGGTGACGCGAGCGCACTTCATGAACGGCCGGTCGGGCCGGGCGCCGAGGTCGTGCATGGCCCAGAGGATCCGGCGGTGCACCGGCTTCAGGCCGTCGCGCACGTCGGGGAGGGCCCGCGACACGATGACCGACATGGAGTAGTCGAGGAACGACCGCTCCATCTCCTCTTCGATCTCGATCGGCTCGATCATGCCAAAGGCGGTCATGTTGGGATCGGCGCCGAGGCCGTCGTCGCCACCGTCGCCGCCGGGTGCGCTGGGGGGGAGCTCGTCGTCTGCCATTGCCTTGGTGGGTCCTCGGGTCAGTGAGCCAGGGTGCGGATCGGGTCGTTCTGAGGTGCTGGTTCCCAGCTAACGCCTCAGATGTCGAGGAAGCGCACGTCCTTGGCGTTGGTCTGGATGAAGTTCTTGCGGGCCTCGACGTCGTCGCCCATGAGCATCGAGACCACGGTGTCTGCGTTGGCCGCCTGTTCGACCGAGACCTGGAGCAAGGTGCGGCTGGTGGCGTCCATGGTGGTCTCCTTGAGCTCGTCCCAGTCCATCTCGCCCAAGCCCTTGAGCCGGGCGAACTCCTTGCGGTGGTTGGGGTTGTCGGCCTGGAAGGCGTTCTTGGCCGCTTCGTCCTTCAGGTACACCTTCTCCTTCCCGACCACCGTGGAGTACAGCGGCGGCTGGGCGATGTACACGTGGTTCTGCTCCACCAACTCCTTCATGTGGCGGAAGAAGAACGTGAGCAGCAGGGTGCGGATGTGGCTGCCGTCGACGTCGGCGTCGCACAACAGGATGATCCGGTCGTAGCGGATCTTCGCCACGTCGAACTCGTCGGCCCCGAACCCGGCCCCGATGGCCGAGATCAGGGCCTGGATCTCGGTGTTCTTGAGCATCTTGTCGAGCCGGGCCCGCTCGACGTTGAGGATCTTGCCCCGGATCGGCAGGATCGCCTGGACCCGAGGGTCGCGGGCCTTTATGGCCGAACCGCCGGCGGAGTCGCCCTCCACGATGAAGAGCTCGCACTCGGAGCGGTTGCGGCTCGAGCAGTCCTTGAGCTTGTCGGGCATGCCGGCCCCGTCGAGCGCCGACTTCCGCCGGGTGGCGTCGCGCGCCGTGCGGGCCGCGGCCCGGGCCCGCTGGGCGTCGATGCCCTTCTTGACGATCTTGTTGGCCTCGGTGGGGTGCTCCTCGAGCCAGTCGCCCAGTTTCTCGTTGGTGGCCCGCTGCACCAACGTCTTGATCTCGGGGTTGCCTAGCTTGGCCTTGGTCTGGCCCTCGAACTGCGGTTCGCGGAGGCGGACCGAGATGATGCCGGTGAGGCCCTCCCGCACGTCCTCGCCACCGAGGTTGGCGTCTTTCTCCTTGAGCAACCCGCGCGAGCGGGCGTACTTGTTGAGCACGGTGGTGAGCGCAGCCCGGAAGCCCTCCTCGTGGGTGCCGCCCTCGATGGTGGCGATGCCGTTGGCGAAGCTGTGCAGCCCGTCGGTCTGGTAACCCTCGTTCCACTGGAAGGCCAGCTCCACCTCGTGGGCGTCCTCGTTCTGCTCGATGTAGCCCACCCGGCTGAACAGCGGGGTCTTGGTGGCGTTGACGTGCTTGACGAAGTCGACGATGCCGTTGGCGTACTTGTAGACCACCGGCTCGGGATCGTGGTCCTCGCGCTGGTCGGTGAAACGGATCTCCAACGCCTTGTTGAGGAAGGCCATCATCTGGAATCGCTCGAGCATGGTGCGAGCCACGAACTCGGTGGACTCGAAGATCTCGACGTCGGGCCAGAACGTGACCGTTGTGCCGGTGCGGCCCCGGGGCGAGTCGCCCACCACCTCCAACGCCGTGCGCTTGGCGCCACCGTTGGCGAACTCGATGTGGTGGCGCTTGGCCGACCGGTCCACCTCCACGACCACCCGGTCCGACAGGGCGTTGACCACCGAGACCCCCACGCCGTGGAGGCCACCGGAGACCTTGTAGCCGTCGCCGCCGAACTTCCCGCCGCCGCCGAGCTTGGTGAGGGCGATCTCCACGCCGGTCAGCTTGAACTCCTTGTTGACGTCGGTGGGGATGCCCCGGCCGTTGTCAGACACCCGACAGGCGCCGTCGGGGAGCAGCGTGATGTCGATGCGGTCGCAGTGCCCGGCCATGGCTTCGTCGACCGAGTTGTCGACCACCTCCCACACCAGGTGGTGCAGCCCGGAGATGCCGGTGCCGCCGATGTACATGCCGGGGCGCTTGCGGACATGGGCCAACCCCTCGAGGATGGTCATGTCACCGGCGTTGTAAGAGGGCGTGTCGACAGCCAACGCGCGACCTTTCAGAAGTGAACGACGAAGCGGTGAGCGTCAGCCCGACCGACCGCTTCGCAGGAGGCTGCGAGCGGCTCGGCGGGGCGCTTCACGATGGGTTTCATCCTACCACGCAGGGGTGACGTTCCCGACCATCCAGAGGGTGGTGGGAGACGGCTCGGAACCAGGCCAGGCAAGGGTTTGCCCTCTGCCGAGATCGCATCCCCAGGGCGAGTTCCGCTCCCCGCCGAGAAGCGTCAGCGGCGCCGGAGCGCGACGGTCACCGACGTGACCTGGTCGGGCCCGAGGAGCGCCGCCAGGCGGGTCACGATGTCGGCCTCGGACCACTTGAGGTGGTTGGCCCAACCGGGGCTGTCGACCGCGATCTGGAGCCGTCCGCCGGTGATCCTGAGAGGCTTGGCGTGGGGCGACACCTCGCCACCGACCACCTCGTCCCAACGCTCGTGCACCACCACGATGGCCTCCACGGTGGGCCCTCCGAGGCCCGCCAGCACGGCATCGAGCCCGGTGGCCAGCGGCGCCGGGCCACGACCGCCGTCGCCATCGGGGGTGGGGAGCGACGACCACGGCACGACAGGAGTCTCCCATGGCCGTTTGGGGGCAAGACCCGGGTACAGCGTTGGGGGTGGCGTGGGAACCTTTCGCCGCTCACGATCGTCAGGAGACACCGTGCCCAACCCCACCCGAACCTGGCGCCTCGCCACCGTCGGCGTCCTTGGCGCCTTGGCCCTCCTCCCCCTTGCGGCATGCGGCGGCTCGGACGGACCGGCGACCACGACCGAGCGGGCCGAAGCCGTGTCGACCTGGGACGGTGCGAGCGGTTGGCGTCCCCGGCCGGCGGCACCCGAGGCGGCGCCCCGCGCGTCGTGGCGGGTGCCGGCTCGCCTCGACGACGACGGTTCGTACCTGGTGAACGACGGCGTGGTCGTGGTGGCCGACCGACCGCCGGGTGCTTCCATGGTGACCGTCACCCGCATCGACCCGAACGGCGGCGGCGAGCTCTGGAGCGCCACCGTCGAGGCCTCGGGGCCCATCCAGCTCGCCGAGGACCCCGCCGGGTCGGTCGTCACCGTCGTCACCGAGACCGGCCCGGACGGCGCTGAGGCCACCGTCCTCGACGCAGAGACGGGGGCGGTGGTGTGGACCGGCGTCGGCGACGCAGCCATCAGCGTGCAGTCCCTCGACGATGTCCTCCTCGTCGCCGACTTCCCGACGTCGTCAGCCGTGGACCGGGAGTCGGGTGAGGTGCTCTGGACGACCGACCGTTTCCTCACCGTGTCCGACGGGCAGGTCCTGGCCGAGGACCTCGATGTGTCGGGGAAGGTCGAGACCAGCAACGTCGCCGTCCTCGACCCGGCCACGGGCGAGGCTCGGTGGGACCTCAAGCGGCCGCTGTTCGGCGATGTGGTGATCGTGGGGGACACCCTGGTGCTGACCCAGGACGACGGTGGCATCGGCCGGGCCACCGGCTACGAGGTGGCCGACGGGACGGAACGCTGGCAGGCCAAGGTCCCCCCGGTCGGCCGCACCCGGGTCGAACCGATCGGAGACGACGCCATCCTCGTCATCAGTGGCGACGTGTCGGGTTCCGTCGCTGGCGACAGGGGCACGGCCGTCGTGGCACTGGCCCTCGCCGACGGGTCCGAGCGTTGGCGGACCATGGCTTCCACCACCACGACCCTCCTGGTGGACGACGAAGCTCGCGTCGTGCTCGACCGTGATGACGGCACCGAGTTGATCAAAGGCCTCACCGGTGACGTGCTCGGACGGTCCGACACGCTTCCCTACGCCCCTCCGGGGATCGCCGGCGGCGCCGTCTACGTTGCCGAGGACGGCAAGGTGGCGGCCCGGGCCGTGCCTGGCCTCGACGTGCTGTGGGACGTGACTGTCGATGACGAGGAGCTCCTCGGTGCCACCGATGGCGGGTTCGTCACCGTTGCCGGCGACGGCAGGGGAAGCGAGCTGGTCGGCTACACCGGCTGAGCGCCGCCCCGGCGCCGTCGATGGCCCACGTCCGACCCCACCAGTTGCCACGGCCGTTGGCTCAGACCTGGATCACGGTGCCGTCGCTCACCCGCAGCACGGTGCCGGGGACTGCGCCGTCGGGTAGCGCAGTGGCGGTGCTCAGGACGGTCTGGCCGGCGGGCAAGGACGCGAGCAGGGCGGCGCTGCGCTCGGGGTCGAGCTCGGAGAACACGTCGTCGAGGAGCAGGACCGGTGGGGACTCGGTCTGGCGGGTCACCACCTCGTGGGCGGCCAGACGCAGCGCTAGGGCCAGTGATCGCTGTTCGCCCTGGGAGGCGTGGGTCCGAGCCGGCATGGCATCGAGCACCAGTTCCAGCTCATCGCGGTGCGGGCCGACCGTCGACACGCCTCGGCGTAGGTCGTCACGGCGCGAGGCCAGCAGGGCGCCGGCCAGTCCGCCGGCCATCCACGCCGGCTCGTAGATCGCCCGGACCGGTGCCCCCCGCCGGGCCACCCGCTCGTAGGCCACCCCCAGGACCGGTTCGAGGTCGGCCACCAACGACCGCCGGGCCACGGCCAGGGCCTCCCCCGCCGTGACCAGCTTGGCGTCGAACACGTCGAGGGTCAGCTCCACCTCCGGGCTCAGTCGGCCACCGGCCTGCTTCAACAGCGCTCCGCGCTGGCGGAGGATCCGGTCGAGGTCGCTCCGGGTCTGGTCGTAGCGGGGGTGCAGGGCCACCAGCGCCTCGTCGAGGTAGCGCCGACGGTCGCTCGGGCTCCCTTTGACGAGGGTGAGGTCATCGGGCGAGAACACCGTGACCCGAAGGGCGCCGAGCAGGTCACGGGCCCGCCGGAGTGGCTGGCGGTTCAGCTGGGCTCGATTGCGCCCGTTGGCCGACAGCTCCGCCTCCAGCAGCAGCCGGCGGCCTTCACGCTCGCCCTCGGCTCGGATGACCGCCCGCTCGGCCCCGACCCGGATCAGCGCCTCAGCGGGAGCGCCCCGGAACGAGTCCAACGACGCCAGGTAGCCAATCGCCTCCAACAGGTTGGTCTTGCCCTGGCCGTTGGGTCCCACCACCGCAGTGAGGCCGGCGTCGAGGCCCACCTCGGCGTGGCGGTAGCCGCGGAAGTCGGTCAGCCAGAGGCGGTGGAGGTGCACCGGGAGGTCGGAAGGTCGGAGAAGGTCGGCCGGGGCGGAGCGACCTCCGTTACGACACCCGGACCGGCATGAGCAGGTAAAGGAACTCCTGGGCGCCGGCCGAACGGATCACCGCCGGCTTCTGGGCGTCGACGGTGTCGAGGGTGATCTCGTCGCCCGGCGTGACCTCGACACCGCTCAGGAGGTAGTCGGGGTTGAAGGCGACCGTGAGATCCTCGCCGGCGTAGGCGGCGTCGAGCTGCTCGTGGGCCTGACCGACATCTTGGGTGATGGCCACCAGCTCGAGGCCATCGGCACTCATCGCCAGCCGGACCGGGGTGTTGGGCTCCCTGGCCATCAACTTCACGCGCCGCACCGCCTCCGCCAGCGCCTCGCGCCCGACCGTCAAGCGGTTGGGGTGGCTGGCCGGGATCAGACCTCGATAGTTGGGGAACTCCCCTTCGATGAGCCGGGTGGTCAGGCGAATGCCACCGACCTCGAACACCGCCTCCCGCTCACCCAGGCGCAAGGTGATCTCTTCGGCCGAAGCCAGGAGCCGTTCGAGCTCGCGAAGCGCCCGGGACGGCACCAGCACGCTCTGGCCCTCGCGCAGCACGGTGGTGCCGGGGAGGTCACGCACCGCCAAACGGTAGGAGTCGGTAGCCACCAGCCGGAGCCCGTCGCCCTCGGCGGCGAGGAGGACCCCGGTCAGGATCGGCCGAGCGTCATCCGCGCTGGCCGCCGGTACCACCTGGTGCAGGGCAGCAGCGAAGTCCTTGGCCACCAGGGTGACCGCATCGTCGGCCGGCATGGCCAAGCGAGGGAACTCGTCGGCCGGGAGGAGCCGTAGGGATGACTCGAAGCGACCGGCGGTGATGTTGGCCTCGTCACCCTCGATGCTCACCTCGACGCGCGGCTCTCCCAGCGACCGGACCAGGTCTGAGGCGATCTTCGACGGGAGGACGGCCACACCGTCGCGCTCGCCCGCCACGTCCAACTCGACTTCGATGGTGAGCTCCAGGTCGCTGCCGGTGAGCTTGAGGTGATTGCCGGTGAGCTCGGCCCGCACGCCGGCCAGGACAGGTAGCGCACCGCCGCGGTTGGCCACCGCCCGTCCGGCGGCCCCGAAGGCTTCAACGAGGTGGTCACGCTCGCAACGGAACTTCACGTCAGGCGCTCACTTTCTCCGGAGAGGATGCTTAGAAGAGACGGGTGGTGGTAGTAGGCCCTGTGGATTGTGGACCGGCGGCGGTCGAGCCTGCTCAGAGGGGCTATCGGTCTTCCACAGCTGTCCCCAAGCGTCGCACAGGGCGCGGGGGTCCCCGCGCATGGCCTGCGGACAACTGGCCGACCGTGCACGACCCGTCCCGTGTCTTCCACCGGTTGGTCACAGCCCCGTCCACACGGCGTCACCCTTTGCGGATCTGGGTGACGAGCTCGGTGACCTGGTCGTAGATCTGGCGGCGCTCGCCCATGAGCGTCTTGATCTTCTCGACGGCGTGGATCACGGTCGTGTGGTCGCGCCCGCCGAACTCACGGCCGATGGCGGGGTAGGACATCTCGGTCAGCTCGCGGAAGACGTACATCGCGACCTGGCGGGCGATGACCAGCGGCCGTTGACGACTGCGGCCCGTGATCTCCTCGAGGGAAAGCCCGAACATCTCACATGTGGCATCGAGGATGAGCTGAGCGGTGATCTGGCGGGGTTGGCGGTCGCCGAGGATGTCGTGGAGATCCTTCTCGGCCTCGGCCAGGGTCAGCGGAGCCTTGACCAACTTGCCCAGTGCCGAGACGCGGTTGAGGGCCCCTTCGAGCTCCCGGATGTTGTCGGTGATGTTCGTGGCGATGAACTCGAGCACATCGTCGGGCACAGGGGCCGGCTCGCCTTCGGTCTTCTTGCGGAGGATGGCGAGCCGGGTCTCGAGGTCAGGGGGTTGGATGTCGGTGATCAGGCCCATCTTGAACCGGCTGCGGAGGCGGTTCTCCAGGGTGGAGATGGCGTCGGGCGGGCGGTCCGAGGAGAGCACGAGCTGACGCCGACCCTCGTGGAGAGCGTTGAAGGTGTGGAAGAACTCCTCCTGGGTCTCCTTGCGGTTCTCCAGGAACTGGATGTCATCGACCAACAACACGTCGACTTCGCGGTAGCGACGCTTGAACTCCGCTGACGTGTTGAGCCGGATCGACTCGATGAACTGGTTGAGGAAGGTCTCGCTGGTGACGTAGCGCACCACGTAGTCGGGGTAGTTCTCTTCGACGTAGTGACGGATGGCCTGGAGCAGGTGGGTTTTGCCCAGCCCGGCATCGCCGTAGATGAACAGGGGGTTGTAGGACCGTCCGGGGGTCTCGGCCACGGCCAGGGCGGCGGCGTGGGCGAAGCGGTTGGACGTGCCGGTCACGAAGTCGTCGAAGGTGAGGCGGCGCGAGGCGACGCCAGCGCTGGAGTCGGGTCGACCGGTTGTGACCGTGGCGTTCGAAGCGAGGATCGGCTCGGGGGCGGTGCCGAGGCGCTCGTCGAGCGGATCGGCGAACCCGCTGGGTTCGGCGGCGTCAGGTCGGATGGCGATCTCGATGCGGAGGTTGTCGCCCCCCAGGTTGCGCACGACATCCTCGACCAGCAGCAGGTAGCGGTTCTCCACCCGGTCTTTGACCACGGCGTTGGGTACGGCCAACAGCAGCGTGGAGCCGTCGGCGTCGATGGCAGAGATGTCCTGGAAGGTCGAGCGCCACACCGTCTCGGAGACCTGCGCCTGCAGGGCTGCCTGGCAGATCGTCCACAGGTGCTCGGCCTCGGCCACGTGCGATCCTTCCCCTCCTGCTGAGACGCTCCACAGCCCAGTCCACAGGCTGTGGAAAACGTCCGATCGCACCACCTGGCCGAGGGCCGGGCGGATCGTTTCGATCTCCCTGCCGCCCCCGATGGGCTCGCCTCGGCGCAGCGGCAGGGGGCGGACCGTAGCACCGCGTTTCGGGGCCTGCGCAAGGCGTTGACCCAAGATCCGAGAACCCGCAGGTCACCGTGGGCGAGTCCAAGATTGCCCCCCAGCGCGACGGGGGCGTAGCGTTGTCCGATGCCCGTCGTCGGGTCTCGGCCGGTGTCGGACACCTGCGAACGTCGCCCCTGCCGAAGCCGGCGCCCACCGGACCCCAATGGTCCGGTTCCGAGGAGGAACCAGTGAAGCGCACCTTCCAACCCAATGTCCGCAAGCGGGCCAAGAACCATGGCTTTCGGGCCCGCATGTCCACCAGGGCCGGGCGGTCGATCCTGAAGAATCGCCGTCACAAGGGCCGGGCCAAGCTGTCGGCCTGATCGTCCCGATCGGTGATCGCCGTACCTTTGATGCGCTGCGTACCAGAGGGGTCCGGGTCCACCGTGGGCCGCTGTCGCTGGTCTTCGTCGACGATGTCCACGGCCGGCCTCGGGTGGCTTACGCCATGACCAAGCGGGTCGGCGGCGCGGTCGTCCGCAACCGGCTCCGCCGTCGGCTCCGGGCCGTGGTCGCCGAGGCGGCCCGATCCGGGCGAGTGCCCGCTGGCGCACTGCTCATCTCCGCCGGTCCCGAGGCCGTCCGGCGCACCCCCCAGGAACTGAGGAACGACGTGATCCGCCTGCTCGACGCACTCGACGCACGCCGCAACCCAGTTGGGGACCCCGAGTGAGCCCGGTCGCCCGCCTGGCGGTGCGGTTGATACACCTCTACCAGGGGCTCCGCAGCGGCCGTCCGTCGCCCTGCCGGTACCAACCGACGTGTTCGGCCTACGCTGTCGAGGCCCTCGAGGTCCACGGCGCTGGTCGAGGCAGTTGGCTCGCCGTGCGTCGCATGAGCCGTTGTCACCCCTGGGGTCCCCACGGGTGGGATCCGGTTCCTCGCCCCCCTGATCCGGCCCGACCCGCCGCCGGCCCCCGCCACGAACGGACGGTTGCCTAGATGTACACCCTCATCGCCAAACCGCTCGAGTTCTTCTATGGGCTGTGGCCCAACTACGCCGGCGCCATCTCGTTGCTGACCCTCAGCATCATGGTTTTGCTGTTGCCGCTCACGCTCAAGGGCACCCGCTCGATGTTGGCCATGCAGAAGCTGCAACCCGAGATGAAGAAGCTCCAGACCAAGCACCGCGACGACCGCCAGAAGCTCAACGAAGAGATGATGAAGTTCTACAAGGAGAACAACATCAACCCGGTATCGGGTTGCCTGCCTCTCATCTTGCAGATGCCAGTCTTCTTCGTCCTGTACCGCACGCTCTATGAACTCTTGAACCGTGGACCCTATGGCCACGACATGGGCGGTGCCGTCGCCCGGTCGGCCACTAATGCCCAGGGTGGGGTGTTCGAGGACTTTGGCAACTTTTTCCCCAAGCACCTCGACATGAGCTCGGATCTGTACCTGGACCTGCACGCCTCCAGTGAGATGCGGTCGGTGGGGATCAACCTAGCCGAGTCGGCCCAGAAGGCGTTCTCCGACGGGGTCGTGGTCGCCGCGCCCTTCATCGTGTTGGTGCTCGCGGTCACGGCCACCAGCTACTACCAGCAGCGCCAGATCGCCGGCCGCAACCCTGCAGCGGCAGCCGCCAACCCCCAACAGCAGATGCTGATGAAGATCCTGCCGCTGTTCTTCGCCTTCATCTCGCTCACCTTGCCGGCGGGCATCGTCGTCTACTTCTTGGTTTCCAACCTCTTCCGGATCGCCCAGCAGGCCTTTATCACCCGAACGATGTACCGCGACGAGCACGGTCCGCTGGCCACCACCGGCAGCGAAGTTGACACAACGTCAACAGAGAAGCCGAAGGGCTTGATCGCTCAACTCAAGGAGCTGAGCATGCCCAACCCGGCCCAAGCAAAGGCCGACTTCCGGGGCCAGGACGAGGGCACCGTCCGGCGCGAGAGCAAAGCGGGCACCGCTCCGAGCAAAGGCGCTACCAAGACCGTCACCGAAACCGTGACCAAGCCAACCGGTCGGGCGCCTGCCCGGCGGAGGGGCGCGGCGAACGGGGCGTCCAACGGTGCCACCGAAGCAACGACCGCCCAGGCGAGCGCCGACGCGCGCAAGGCCTCAGGACCGAGCCGAACGGCGCCTTCAAACGTCAATCGGTCCCAGAAGAAGAAGAAAAGGAAGTGATCATCTAGTGGAGTGGGTGCAAACCACGGGACGCACCGTGGACGACGCCAAAGAAGCGGCCCTCGATCAACTCGGGATCGACGAGAGCGAGGCCGAGTTCGAGGTGCTCGATGAAGCGAAGACCGGTTTGTTCGGTCGGGTCCGCAGCGACGCGCGGGTCCGGGCCCGCGTCGTGCCCAAGTTGCCCCGACCCAAACAGGAGCGGCGACCCCGGAAGCAGCGTTCCCGTGGAGACGACAAGCCCTCTGCGACCACTGCCGAGGTCGACGTGGGTGATACCGACGACATTTCGACCCCTCCTTCGGCCACCCCGAGCGATGCCGTCGAGCAACCCCGTTCGGGTCGATCCACCCGGAACCGGGGCGGCTCCTCGTCTGCAGGGTCCTCCCCCAAGCGGGTACCCACAACGCAAGCTCTGAACGATCAGGAAGGCAACAAGATGAGCGACGACGCCATCACCGTCGACCAGCAGGCCGACATCGTCGGCGAGTTCCTCGACGGGCTCCTCGAGGCACTCGCAGTTGAAGGCGACATCAGCCGGTCCAAGGTTGACGAGGACACCATCGAGCTTCGCGTCGAGGGCAACGACCTGGGCTTGCTGATCGGCCCCAAGGGCCAGACTCTGACGGCCGTCCACGAGCTCTCTCGCACCGTCCTTCAACGTCGAGCCACCGGACGTCATGAGGGACGGGTCCGCATCGACATCGGCGGCTACCGCCAGCGTCGTCAGGAGGCGTTGTCCCGCTTCGTCCGGACACAAGCGCAGGATGTGATCGACCAAGGCGTAGCGCGAGCCCTCGAGCCCATGAACGCGATCGACCGGAAAATCGTCCACGACACCGTGAACGAGATCGCGGGCATCGCCACGGTGTCCGAGGGCGTCGACCCCACCCGTCGGGTGGTCATCACCCCCGAGGGCGCCGGGGAGCGATCGCCAAGCTGACCGACCTCCTCACCGAGAGTCGGCAGCTCGGCTTCCTGGGTCCGGGTCCGGTCGAAACCCACATATCTCACGCCGCCGCCTTTGCCGCTGCGGCGTTGGAGGTGCCCACGCTGGCGATAGACCTTGGCGCAGGCGGCGGCCTCCCCGGACTGGTCCTGGCTGCCACGGTGTGGCCCCAGGCGAGGTGGTGTTTCCTCGACGCCCACGAGCGTCGCACCGATTTCCTGCACCGAGCGGTGCACCGGCTGGGTTTGGCCAGTCGGGTACGTGTCGTGACCGCAAGGGCCGAGGACCATGCCCGGGCGATCGATGCCCGGGCAACCTTCGACCTGGTGGTTGCCCGGAGCTTCTCGACACCTGCGGTCACCGCCGAGTGTGCCGCTCCCCTCCTCCGCAACGGCGGGTACCTGCTGGTCAGCGAGCCGCCGGGATCTCCCACGTCGCAGCGTTGGCCGATCGACGGCCTGTCACTGGTCGGATTTGGTTCGGCCGAACCAGTGGTCGTCGATGATGGCCTGGAGCCAGTCCACTTGGTTCGCATGAACCTGGAATCGCTTGCGGCGGACCGGTATCCCCGCCGTACGGGGGTTCCGGTGAAACGGCCCCTGTTCTGATGGTCCTGCGTTCGGAGTGGAGGAACCTTCGTTGGGTGGAGTCCCGCTGCGGACTGCTGGTTCCACGTGAAACAACGGCTCAGTGGATATTGGGTCCCGGACGGGCAGCTGGGATCCGGACCCCGACACGGTCACCATCCCGATCTTGGTCACCACCCCGACCTTGACGGCTGGGGACAGGCGGTGAGCGCCATGCCCGACCGCCATAGTCCGTCTGGTCCGCGAGTGGTCGTACTGTTGGTGGGCGATGCGTGCACTCGGCTCGAGCGAGCACCCGACCTCGGCCTGCTCGTCGAGCAAAGTGGCTCGAGGGGCGCAACCCAGAGCAACCGCCTGCGATGCCCCGTCACGAGGCCCACGCCGGGTTGAAGGCATCAGATCCGCAAGTGTCGTGGCAACGCTGCCGGGTCCACGACGCCTGCAAGTGCCAGGTGGAGTTCGTCGCTGCCGCGTTCCGGTCGATCATCGCCCCTTGACACCCCAGCTGAGGTCGACGCGGGATCTCGTCGGTTCCGCCCTATGAGCCATGACCTGCGGCTCTCGACCCCGGTGTCGCAGCACGCTCGCCGGCCGTCCCTCGTCGTAAAGGAACATCAGGCATGAGACAGAGCCCCGTGGAGTGGTGGGAATCGAGGACGTGATCCTCGATGTGTTCACCCGGCGATGGCTGGCTGATCGGGGTCAGTTCGCGCGGCTGGTTGTGTTCGGCCATCGGGGTGTCGGAGAGGTAGCGGCGGGCGATGGCCCATTCGTCGTGCTGGTCGGCCAGCACGGCTCCGATCAGGCGGATGGCGGCTCGGTCGTTGGGGAAGATCCCGACGACGTTGGACCGTCGTTTCACTTCCTTGTCCAGCCGCTCGAGCGGGTTGTTGGACCATCTTGCGCCAGTGCGCTCGGGGGAACGCGGTGAACGCCAATACGTCGGTCTTTGGCGGTGCGCATCGACTCGGCGGCCTTGGGGAACCGCTCGGCGAGGGTGTCGGCGACCTCGTCCCAGCGGGCTGCGACCTCGGTCGGGGGTGCCCCAGGTGAAGATCGACCGGAACGCGGCGGCGACGAACTCGCGGTGCGCCTTGGGGACGGTTGCGACCAGGTTGCGGACATAGTGGGACCCGGCATTCGTTGCCACGACGTTCCGGTGAAGCACTTGCGGATCGATGTTTCAGACCGGCGTGGGCGTCGGAGATCACCAGGCGGACCCCGGCGAGGCCGCGGTCGCGCCGCGAGCGCAGGAACCGGGTCCAGAACTCTCGTCCTCGCTGTCGCCGATGTCGCCGCCCAAGATCTCCCGGTCACCGTTGGCGGTGATGCCCGTGGCGATCACCACCGCACGCGACACGACCTGGCCCAAGGCGTCGTCGCGGACCTTGATGTAGGTCGCGTCCAGGTACACGTACGGGAACGCGACATGCCCGAGCGTGCGGCCCCGGAACGCAGCGACGCTCTCGTCGAGCCGCTCGCAGATCCGGCTCACCTCGGACTTGGAGATCCCGGTGTCGACGCCCATCGCCGCCACCAGGTCGTCGACGGCCCGCGTGGACACGCCGTTGACGTAGGCCTCCATCACGACTGCATAGAGGGCCTGGTCGGAAGCGCCGGCGGGGTTTCAACAGCTCCGGGAAGAACGGCCCCTTGCCGAGCTTCGGGATGCCAAGCTGCAGATCACCGGCCTTGGTCGACAGGACCCTCGGCCGATGCCCGTTGCGATGGGTGACACGGTCACCGGACCGCTCCCACGGGTCGGACCCGATCTTCTCGGTGGCCTCGGCTTCGATCAGCTGCTGCAGCGGCCACTGGGCGAGCTCGCGGACAAGGTCAGTGCCCTCCCCAACGCGGAGCGCGTCGAGCAGGTCAGAAACGGCAGATCGGAAAGGGCCATCGGCGTGATCTCCTTTGGTGTGCACTTGGTAGGTACACACCGAGCTTCACGCCGGTGGCTCACCTAGCGGTGGTCCCGATCCCACCACGCCAGGGGACCCATGCAGGGATATATGAGGGTCTGCGAGTTTTGCTCCGAGAAAGGGCGGTGTCGTTTGAGCGTCACGCGGAAGCGGTCCACCGGCCAGAACTTCGAGGTCAAGAAGATCGGTGCTAGAGCTCTCTTCGACGGCAAGACCGGCCATGGGCACCACGGACGGGACAACGTTCCCGGGTTCTGCCGGCCGGCGGTCGCTGCACCGCCCGGGAGCGCTACCGCCCCGTGATGGGACAATCCAGCCCGCACCTCGACGAAGAGGACCCGGTCGGGGACTGGTCTAGGGGCCGAGACCTTCGAACTGCCCAACGTGCCCGCCAACGCAGTGACCTCACGGGTCGCGGGCCATGGGTAGACCCGGATGTCCGCTCCATCGCTTGGGCGCAACTGGTACGTCAAGTACAAGGCACAGTGCCAGCTCACGGGCGCGAATGTTGCCTGGCGCAGCATCGGCGCACGGATTGGAGCGACCGAGTAGAAGCCGGTGGACACTCGTCGCAGGACGATCGGTGGGCGAGAGGCGCGTCGTGGCTCACAGGCTGCGCCTCCTGCGCGTTTACGGTATGGCAGGGCTTTCTCCACGTCCTGCCGATCGGTCCGGCGGTAATTCCGCTGTTAAGAGGCTCAGCGGATAGGTGACGGTGGCGGTGACCAGCGGTTTCGCAGTCGATGAGCTTGGCGGTGAGCAGGATCGTGACGGCGAGGGCGAGTTGGGCGAGCCGGTGGATGGTCTTGCGGTCGTTGTTGCGGCGCAGGCCGCCGTAGTTCGAGAGCCACGAGTTGGTTCGCTCGACGGGCCAGCGCAGCCCCATCGGCTGGTTCTTCACCGGACCTGTAGCGGAGCCTCGTTTGCGTTTCTTGGCGATGATGGCGTCGTCGATGCCACGAGCGGCGAGACGTTCCCGGGTGGCTTCGGAGTCATAGCCACGGTCGAGCCACAGCGTGTCGACATCGACGAGCAGACCCCGCTCAGCAGCGTCGTCGAGCCAACAGGACCGAGTCGTTGCGGTTGGCCCCATCCGCGCACCATCCGAAGGGGATGCCGGCCAGGTCGGTGAGGATCGACCACTTCCAGCCGAGCTTGGCCCGATCGGTCGGGTTGGGGCCTGTTCCCTCGCCGCCACCTGGGGCTTTGTGCAGCGAGGCGTCGACGGCGACGTGGTCGAGTTGCAGCCCGATGATGCGGTCATAGCTGTTGATCGCTTCGGTGACGAGCCGGTCGAACACGCCAGCGGTGACCCACTCGTCACGACGGGACCGCACCGTGGTGTCAGAGACGACATCGCCGCAGAGCCGTTCTGCGTCTTCGAGGAGCACCCGTCGCGGTGCGGACCAGCATCACCTCGAAGCAGTCCCGATCAGAGGCTCGAGGCCGGTGACAACCCAGCGGGTGGTCGTTGCCAGGAACCGGGATCAACGCCTCGATCCCTTCCCAGACGATGTCCATCACTTCAGGGTCGAACGCGCGCATGATGGTGGAGACCTCCACTTGGTTGTTGGTGCATGGGTGCACCCGGCATCTCAGCCGGGCCAACCCAACAACCGGTGGATGGTCACCCCCTCCGGGCCACAAACCCCCAGGTCACAGCACCTCCCCCACCTAACCGCGCGGCCTCTAACCTGCGTAAGTGCTTGGGTACGGAGGGAGCAGGGTCCGCACTCGAGAGCACTACGATGGACCCGGGTGAGGACTGCTGACGTCGCTCGAGGGGGCGTGCAACCCTCCGTCCCCCCGGGCCAGTAGCGGGAGCTCAGCGCCACCGGGTTCCACGTGAAACAACGTGTGACCTGCGTCGCTGGCGGGCGCTTCCCCGCTGCCGATCATCGGTCGTCGGTGATCGAGGGTCCTTGACCCGAGGGGAAGGGGAGGGAAGGATGGGCGAGTGACCGATGCCCCGACGTCCACCGACGAGGGGAGGGACCCAGGTGAGCCTCCGGCCGGCCCGTTGCCAACCGAACCGAGCGGGAAAGCGCCGCCTCCCGCAGAGCAGTATCGCGCAGCTCGTCGCTACGGCGATCCCAGCAGCTTTCCCCCGTCGCCCACGGTCAACCGACCAAGGACCGTCGTAGGCACTCCTCAGGACGTGACGGAGGCAGTCGGCCTCGATGAGCCGGAAACGGTGGCGACCCCGCCGGCGGCCGACGGCCGCGAGATGGCGGCGGAGGTCGAAGCCGAGGTCGCCTTGCCGATCGCGGCGACGACCCCCGTTGATCTGCCGACCAGGCTGATTCCGGAGCTCCCTCGCATCATCGCCATAGCCAACCAGAAGGGCGGGGTCGGCAAGACCACGACGACGGTGAACCTCGGCGCGTGCCTGGCCGACATCGGTTACCGGGTGCTGGTTGTGGATCTCGATCCGCAGGGCAACGCCAGCACGGGCCTGGGCATCAACATCCGTGGCCTCCAAGCTTCGATGTACGACGTGATCCTCAGCGATGTTCCTATCGAGGATTGCGTCGAGGCGTCGTCGGTCCGCAACTTGTTCGTCGCTCCGGCCAGCCTCGACCTGGCTGGCGCCGAGATCGAGCTCGTGCCTGCGTTCAGCCGTGAGCTCCGACTCAAGAACGCGCTTCACGAGGTGCGTGATGACTACGACTACGTGTTGATCGATTGTCCCCCATCACTCGGCTTGCTGACGATCAACGCCATGGCGGCGGCGACCGAGGTCCTGGTCCCGATCCAGTGTGAGTACTACGCCTTGGAGGGTCTGGGTCAGCTGCTCCGCAACGTCAGCCTGGTGCAGAAGAACCTGAACCCCACGCTGGAGGTAAGGACGATCGTGCTGGTCATGTACGACGCCAGGACCAAACTCTCCGACCAGGTGGCCAGCGAGGTTCGCCAGCACTTCGCCGAAAAGGTGTGCCGCATCATGATCCCTCGGACGGTCCGGCTTTCCGAAGCACCCTCGTTCGGCCAGCCCATCATCGCCTTCGATCCCACGTCTCGGGGCGCAATTGCCTACCGGGAGCTGGCCAAGGAGGTCAGCGGTGGCCCGGCGTAGCGGACTTGGCAAGGGCCTGGGTGCCCTCATCCCCAGCGAACTGGCGACTGCCGATGAGGACGCGTCGCTCCAGGACCTATCGGTGAGTCAGATCGAGCCAAATCCCAACCAGCCGCGAGAGCATTTCGACGAGGAGTCGCTGGTCACGCTGACGGCCTCCATCACCGAGCTCGGCGTCCTCCAGCCCGTCCTTGTGCGCCCGGTGGGCGAGGACCGATACGAGCTGATCGCCGGCGAACGCCGATGGCGCGCCGCCAAGCGGGCCGGGCTCCAGTCGGTTCCTGCGATCATCCGGCGGGTCGATGATGCCGCGTCGCTCGAGCAAGCCGTGGTGGAGAACCTCCACCGCCAGGACTTGGGACCCTTGGAAGAGGCGGCCGCCTACCAGCAACTGATCGAGGACTTCCACCTCTCCCACGAGGACGTTGCGCGACGGGTGGGAAAGAGTCGTTCCGCGGTGTCGAACACCCTCCGGTTGTTCCAGCTTCCTCCGGGCATCCAGAAGTTGGTGGCCGACTCGCAGCTTTCGGCGGGCCACGCCCGTGCTCTCCTCAGCACCCCCGATCGCTCCTTCCAGGAGGCTCTGGCCCGCCGAGCGGTCGCAGATGAGCTCTCGGTGCGAGAAGTGGAAGACGCGGTCCGCCAGCGCAGCGGCGAGCCGGAGGCCGGCGCGACCTCTCCCGACGATGGGGAACCCCAGGCAAGCGCAGCCGCCCGTGGAGCCGGCAGCCGGCTCCGCCCTCCTGGCCTGCTCGAACTCGAAGAGCTGTTGTCGGAACGGCTCGACACTCGGGTCAAGGTCACCATGGGATCCAAGCGGGGCAAGGTCATCATCGAGTTCGCGACCCTCGAGGACCTGGAGCGCATCTACCGGGCTATGAGCACGTCGGCGCCAGGTACCTGAGCGCACCTCTCCGCGAGGGTTGGCCGGTCCACCCTGTGGCCGAAGCCAGTTGTCCACAGGATGTGGGAAAGGCTGTGGTCAACCGTTCGGCTCACCCACGCGGTAAGGTCGATGTTGGCGCCGCCGGAGAACCGGCCACTGTGACACTCTGTCAACCCCATCCGAGTGGCAGACGGTGCCTGGCCCTCCGCATGACCCTGTGGGGGAGCCGGCCGCTGAGTTCAACAACCCGAGGGTGGTACTCACCGGCGGCAAGCGAGAGCAATCAGAGCAGGTCCGTGACGGGGTCGTATCCGAGTCGGTCACCTGCGGCGAACGGGCCACGGTGCCCGGGAGCGCCATCGCAGCGAGTCGGTGCGACGGCGCCTGGCCAGCTCGCTAGAGGAACTCGCCGAGGTTCTCCAGCAGGCCGGCCTTGCCCGAGGCGCCCTGGAACCGGTGAGCGGGCTGGCCGTCCTTGAACACGATGAGGGTCGGGATGCTCATGATGTCGAACTGGCGGGCCAGGTCGGGGTTCTCGTCGACGTTGACCTTGGCCACCGTGATCTTGTCGCTGTTCTCGCCTGCGACCTCGTCGAGGATGGGCGCCAGCATCTTGCAAGGACCGCACCATTCTGCCCAGAAGTCGACGAGCACGGGCTTGTCAGAGGTGGCGATCTCCTCGGCGAAGTTGCTCTGGGTGAGGGTGCTGGTGGCGTTGGCCATGGTGGGTCTCCTTATGGCGGGTCGAGGGGTACAACCGTTCGACGGGGCGGGGGATTCCCGCTGGGGCCAGCCTGGACGAAATGACCGATCTCGCGCCGAGAGGTCAGGCGTGGCCGTTCGCTTCGAGCCAGCGCTCGGCGTCGATGGCGGCCGAGCAGCCGGACCCGGCCGCAGTGATGGCTTGGCGGTAGGTGTGGTCCTGCACGTCGCCGCATGCGAAGACGCCGGCGATGTTGGTAGCTGTGACCTGTTCGCCCCTCCCGGTGATGAGGTAGCCACTGTCCTCCAGGTCGAGTTGGCCCTTGAAGAGGTCGGTGTTGGGCCGGTGGCCGATGGCCACGAACAGGCCGGTCACGTCGAGGTCGGAGACCTCCCCGGTGACGGTGTCGCGCACGGTGATGCCCTCCAGCTTGGTGTCTCCGCTGATCTCGACGACCTCGCTGTTCCACCGCAGCTCGATCTTTTCGTTGGCGAAGGCTCGGTCTTGCATGATCTTCGAGGCTCGAAGCTCGTCTCGGCGATGGATGAGGGTGACCTTGTCAGCGAACTTGGTAAGGAAGGTGGCCTCCTCGATGGCCGAATCGCCGCCGCCGACGACGGCGATGGTGTGGCCCCGGAAGAAGAATCCGTCGCACGTGGCGCAGGTGGAGACACCGTGGCCGATGAGCTGGTTCTCCCGGGGCAGGTTGAGCATGAGTGATTGCGCCCCGGTGGACACGATGACCGAGGCGGCCAGGTAGGCGGGTTGAGTGGCGTCGGGATCGCCGATCCAGATCCTGAACGGTCGCTCGGAGAGGTCGACCCGGGTCACCTTCTCCAGCCTGGCTTCGGCGCCGAAGCGAACCGCCTGTTCCCGGAACCGGCCCATGAGGTCAGGACCCATGACTCCCTCGGGAAAACCGGGGAAGTTCTCGACTTCGGTGGTCAACATGAGTTGGCCGCCGGGCTGGTCAGACGTCGACGATGGCTCCCCTTCCAGGAGGAGCGGTTCGAGGTTGGCCCGAGCGGTGTAGATCGCGGCGGTGAGCCCGGCCGGACCCGACCCGATGATGACGACGTTGCGAATGGCAGGCACGGAGGCTCCGAAGGGTGGTGGACGTGGGTGTCAACGTCGTCGCCGCGCCGGCTCTTCCCTGAGCTTGACTCGCCGCTGGCGGCGTTGACGGTTCGAGCGACCGCTCAGTCGGCGGAGCGGGCCGGCGTGTTGGCCTTCTTGAGCAGCAACAACCCGCCGACGACCATGACCACCGAGAGCACGGCGTACAGCGGCCAGACGTTGCCCGGCACGTAGTTGGCGTAGAGGCGGACGACGAGGACGAGCAACAAGATCCCGGCCACGGTGCCGACGATCGCCGCCAACAGGCCGTAGACGAGGGCGCGGGCCGCGGTGACGGCCGGCTTGGTGGTCTTGTCGCGGACCTTGGTGATGGTCTCGACGATGGTGTCGGCGGCTTGGGAGGGCCACTCGGCAGGAATGACGCCGTTCGAACCCGATGATGCGGACGGTCGGGGGGGTGCGGACGATCCGGCGGTGGGCGCTGCCATGGCCGCTCACCATACCCGCATGCACGGTTGCGACGAACGCTGACCTCGGTCGATCAGCGTTCGAAGCTGAGGCGAGCGTCGCAGGATGTGGGCTCGTTGACGGTGAGGAACGTGGTCGGTGACCCGTCGGCCGCCGACGGCGCCGCGAACTCGAAGACCAGAAGGTCTTCGCCCTCGATGGTCGCCTGGCCGAATCGGGTGGCCTCGCTAGGCAGGTCGAAGACCTCCATCATGAGCAGCTGGCAGCGGTCGATGGCCGCCGCGCTCGGTCCGACGCCAGGCCCGAGTGGAAGCCGCTCGGTGGGAAAGCTGACCCCGAGCGAGGTGCGGAGGTCTTCGAGACTGGCATAGGGGCCGAGGTCCGTCACCGAACGAGCTGGGTCGGCGGTGCCGGGGGGGCCGCCGGGTGACGTTGTGGGGACTCCCGGGTCGGGAGCGATCGGCGGTTCAGCAGCGACGTCGGTGTTCTCTTCGGCCGCCACGTTGTCCTCGGCCCCGCCTCCGGCCCCGGCCCCCGAAGCGTCGTCGGCGTCGAACTGCCCGGCGCTGGGGTTCACCTCTGCCGTCTCGGTCCCGCGGTCGTCACGACCCGACCAGATCAGACCCAGGCCGATGGCCACGAGGGCGACGATGGCCGCCGCCACCAGCCAACGCGGGGCGCCACCGGAGCGACCCCGAGGTGGTGCCAGTGGCACGACCACCTCGTCAGCTGAGGCGTCGTCAGGGTCCGCGTCCTCACTGGGATCCGCGTCGGGCCCACCGCCGTCAGTGACAAGCGCGCCGGAGGTGGCGGGCGCGTCGGTCTGGTCGAGGGCCCGAGCGACGAGCTCGTCGACCACGGAGCGGTCGAGCGCCGGCACCGGAGCAGCCCTGAGCGAGTCACGGGCGGTGCGGAACGCGTCGATCCGAGCCTGGGCGACGGGGTCGGCCTGGGCCCGTTCGGTGACATCGGTGGCTGCCTCGCCGTCGAGCACGGCGGACAGGTCCCCGTCGGAGAGGGGTGGGAGTGGTTCGGTCATGGCGCAGGGGTGGGACGTTCGGCGGGGTCGGTCTGGTTCCCGGCGAGGTGATCGACCAGCTGGGCGCGGCCGCGGGCGATGCGGGAGCGCACGGTACCGGCCGGGATCTGCAGCACCTCGGCGATCTCGGCGTAGTCGAGCTGGCAGATGTCGCGCAGGACCACTGCGGCCCGGAACTCCTCGGGCAGGGCGGCCAGGGCGCGGTCGACGGCGAGTCGGTCGGCCACCCGGTCGTCGACCGCCGATCCTCGCTGGTCGGGCATCTCGACGGTGGTGCCGTCGTGCTCGGGCAGCCCGACCAGGGGGCGGCGGCGGCGACGCCGAAGCTCGTCGAGGCACGAGTTGGTGGCGATTCGGTACACCCAAGTGGAGAACTTCGAACGACCGTCGAAGCGGGGGAGGCCCCGCACCACGGCGATGAGGGCGTCCTGGGTGGCGTCGAGTGCATCGGTGTCGTTCCCGGTGATGTGCCGGCAGACGGCATGGATGGCGGGCTGGTGCTCCCGCAGCAGGCGATCGAGTGCGCGCCGGTCGCCGGCCTGGGCCGCGGCGACGAGCGTCGGCTCGTCGCCTGGTGGCGGCGGCGGCGGGGTCATGTCCGCCTCAGCTCAACCTCGGACACCTGGGCGGCGAACTCGTCGCCGGCGGGGGCCAGGCGAGTGAACCAGATCAGCACCATCCGGCCGCGTCGTCCGTCGAGGTCTACTTCTACGGTGCCGGTCTCCACCTCGCTGAGCGCTTCCACGGGTTCGCCCCACCCGGCCAGGTCAACGGGAACTTCGCCGGCGGTGACGTACACATCGGCGGACCACCCGCCTTCGGAGGTGTCGATGTCGAGCTGGCCCAGGTCGAAAGCCTGGTCGACGGTGATCACCAGCCCCACGCCGCCCTTGAACGCCGTGACGTCGGGATCGCCGTACTCCTCCGTGCTCCAGCCGGTGGCCGGGTCGCCGTCGACGACCAGCAGGAGCCGGGCCTCGTTCTCCCCGTCGCGGGCGACGGGGTCGAACGATCCAACCTGGGTGATGGCCACGACGGTGCCACTCGGCGATCCCGACCCCTCTCCGCCGGCCAACGTGAACCCGAGTGCGGCGACGGCGCCGGCCAGGCCCAGCGCCGCCGCCACCCACGGCCACCGTCGCCGACGGTCGTGGTCGACGGCCGACCGCGGGCCGGTGTAGGCCGGGGGCATCGGTCGAGGTTGAGCCGGCGAAGGGGGCGCCAAGCTCGGCCGAGACGGGGGAGGGGGCGCTGGGCTGCGTCGTCCCGCCGGCGGGGCGGGCCGGGCCGGGCGAGCATTGGGGCGCGAGCTCGCAGGGCGCTCGCCGGTGTCGGCGGCCACTGCGGCCTGAGCCACGGCGCGAGCCTTTGACGGGTCGGCTCCGGCGGCGAGGAGGGCTCGGCGCATGGCGGCGGCGTCGGGGTAGCGGTCGTCGGGCCGCCGGGCCAAGGCCCGGGTCACGACGTCCTCCACCGCCGGTGGGATCTCCGGGCGGAGCCGGCGCGGCGGCGTGGGGTCGCGGTGGAGACGGGCGAGGGCGGTGGAGAGGTCGGTGTCGGCAACGAAGGGTGGCGAGCCGGTCAGTCCTTCGTAGAGGACGATGCCGAGCGCGTAGAGGTCGGTGCGACCGTCGACGGCGTTCCCCTCGACCTGCTCGGGGGCCAGGTACTTGGCCGTACCCACCATGGACCCGTCGGTGGTCACGTCGGCTCCCTGGGCGGCCTTGGCGATGCCGAAGTCGGCCACCAGGACCCGTCCGTCGGTCGAGAGGAGGATGTTGGCCGGCTTCACGTCGCGGTGGACCAGGCCACTGGCGTGGGCTGCGCCGAGGGCGTCGGCCACCTGGGTGCCGATGGCCAGCACTGCGGTGAGGCGGAGCGGGCCGTGCTGGTCGAGGTCGGCCCGCATCGTGGTGCCGGTCACCAGCTCCATGACGATGGCGTTCACCCCGTCGGTTGCCAGCGTGTCGTAGACCGAAACGATCGACGGGTGCGCCAGGCGGGCCGAGGCGATGGCCTCCTGGCGGAAGCGACGCACGAACGACTCGTCGAGCGCCAGGTGGGGGTGCAGGATCTTGACTGCGACCCGGCGGGCCAGCGTCTGGTCGGTGGCCTCCCACACCTGGGCCATGCCGCCAGCCGCGATGGGGCGGTTGAGACGGTACCGACTGGCCAGGACCTTGCCGGTCAGGTCGGCCGGAGGCCCGGTGGTGGAGCTCGGCGAGGGGGCCACGACTCAGCGAAACCTAGTGCCCGATCGGGCGGTGCCTCTCGCACCCGGCCGCCTTGCGGAGGGGGGCGACGGGCTCGCTCAGGCCGGGTCGTGCCAAGCGAAGCCGATGACCTTGGGGCCGCCGTGGCTGCCGATGACCGGGCCGATCGTCCAGATCTGCACCTGGTCCCGGGAGTAGCGGGGTGACACCAGGTCGAGCAGCTCATCGACGTCGTCGGCGCCGCCTGAGCAGAGGGCCAACTCGTCGAGCTGGGGCTGCTCGAAGAGCTTGTCGCGCAGCCATGCCAGCGACTTGCTCCGGGTGCGGACCTTGCCGGCTTCGGTGACCGATCCGGTGGAGATGTCGATGATGGGCTTGATCGACAGGACCGACCCGAGCATGGCCTGGGCTCCGCCGATGCGACCGCCCTTCTTGAGGTTGTCGAGGGTGCTCAGGGCGCCGTAGACGCGGGAACGGTTCCTCATCTCCTCGACGAGGGCGACGACGTCGTCAGCCGAAGCCCCGTCGGCGGCGGCGCGGGCGGCGGCCAGCGCCTTGAGGCCGAGGGTGGCGGTGATCGACTTGGAATCGACCACCCGCACGTCGAGGTCGTCGCCGATGGCTCGAGCCGCGTTCTCGGCCGAGGCCATGGTGGCCGAGAGGGCGCTCGAGATGTTGATGACCACGACGGGATCACCGTGCGCACCTGCGGTCCGGATGGCCTCCTCGAAGGCACCCGGCGCGGGCGCTGCGGTGGCGGGCATGCCCGAGAAGGTGGCCATCTTGGCGTAGAACTGCTCGGGGGTCAGCTCGACGCCGTCGGTGAACTCCTCGTCACCGAAGCGGATGGTCAGCGGCACCACTTCGATCCCGTGCTTCGCAGCCAGCTCGGGGGCCAGGTCGGCGGCGCTGTCGGTGATGATCTTGACGGGCATGGTGGCTCCGGGCAGGGACGACGGCGGGCGATCAGTCTGCGTTCGACCCGGGTGAGCCCGACCCGGTTACATCGACCTTCTCGTTCACGAACAGGTCGTCATCGTCGTCATCGATCTGGTCACCGGTCTGGTCACCGGTCTGGTCACGGATCTGGTCGGTGCGTCCGCGGTCCGCCGGCACCGCGCCAAGCGCGCCGGTCGTCGTGGAGGCGACGGGTGCCGGCCGTCGAGTGCGCCGGCTGCGGCGCCAGTTGCGTCCCCACCAGAGGGCGAGGAAGCCGGCGGCGCCGACGGTGAGCAGGAGCCCGACGCCGGACACCGCGGTGGAGCGCACCGTGTAGCGGCTCTCGTCCAGCACCGTGGCCCCGTCGGGCGTGCGGACGGTGATGCGCAGCGGGGTGTCGCCCGTGGCTCGCGTCTCGATGGGGATCTGCACCACGGTGCGGGGCCCGTCGAGCGTGGTCTCGATGGTGTCCTCGGGGAACGACAGCCGGTCGGACGCGTCGAGGGTGATGAGCACCTTGATCGGATCCCCCGACGTGGAGGTGATGGGCAGCGGAAAGTTGGCGTTGCGAGCACCCAGGGTGACCCGGTCGATCTGGGGCGTCGAGACCGCGCCCAAGCGATCACGGATGGTGTCGAGCTGGCGTTGGACCTCGGCCCGCCGGGTGGCCGGGCCCAGATCGGCAGAAGCGCTGCGCGCCAGTGGCTGCTCGAACGCCGCCACCAGCTCGGGCCGGTCGGTGAGCATCGACGCGTAGCTGGCGAGGCTGCGGTGGGTCTCGTTGACGAGGGCCGGGTACGCACCCAGCCGCCCGGTGTCGGGTTTCGTGAGCGGAGGGGTGGTGGCGGCCACGGGACCCGCGGCGAAGGTCCCAGCCAGGGTGGTGGTGCGGAGGAAGGTGTTGGGACGGTCCAAGACGTCGAGCACGGTGGTGAGCTCCACCGCATCGACCGTCTCGGGATCGATGCGCACGACCGCCGCCGAGCCGCCGGGCTCCAGCGAGGCCGTCGCCGCCAGGCGCCCGAGCAGCTGGTACCCGGCCAGGACCGGGTCGTTCGGCGGGGTGCCGGCCAGCTCATCGGCGGCGGCGAGAGCGTCGACCGGCACCGTCGCGCCCGGGAGGGGGAAGCGGGTGGGAGGCGCCTCGGCGGACAGGGCGCCGGCGCCCAGCACCAGGTGGACCACGCCGGATTGGGCCAGGGCGTCGACACCGGCACGATCGATCGGCCGGTCGATCACCCAGGTGTCCTGGCCCGGCCACCCGTCGGGCGGTGCCAGGGTGGCCAGCAGGGTGCGGGCGCCGTAGTCGCGCTGGCGGATCAGCTCGTCGCCCAGGCCGTTGGCGACGAGCTCGGCAGTGTCGATGTCGACGTAGGGCGCCCCGGCGAGTTGGCGGCCGGGGCGGCCGACCTCGGTCCGCAGGCTGGCGAGCAGGTCGATTGCGTCGGGGTCGCCTTGGAGTCGTGCGGTGACATCGGGGGTGACATCGAAGCTGACGGGCAGGGTGGGCCGGTCGGCGAGGGTGTCGAGCAGGGCGGTCAAGGCCAGGGCGTAGGTGGGGTCGATGGCCTCGGCCTGCGGGTCGCCAGCGGCCACGGCGCCCGGCTCGGGTGGGTCCTGGTGGACCGTGGCCACGAGGGCGACGTCGGCAGGGGTAATGGCGGTACCGCCGTCGGGGCGGCGAACGAGGTAGGTCACCAGCGAGGTGAGCACGTCCTCGTCGGGGCCGCGCAGTCGCACCTCGATGGGGTAGACGCCCGCTGCGGAGAGCTTGTTGTACGTCCAGTTCGCCGGGACGTCCGGAGGTCGTCTCTCGCCGGCGCCGTACAGGGAGATGGAGAAGCCGCTCGATTGCGTGGCCACGTCGGCGTCGGTGAGCGGGATGGGGTCGAAGGTGTCGAGTCGGTCCGCCGGGTCGTCGGTGGTGCTGGCGGCCAGACCCTCGGCGTCCTCGATCCGGTCGTAGATCCGTACCACCAGATCGCTCCCTGCGGGCGCACCGGCCACCTGCAGGTAGACCCCGAAGTTGCCGTCGGCGTCGACCTCGAGATCCTGTGCCAGGACGCGCAGTGACGCTTGGCCGGAGGGGAGCAAAGGCGCGTCCTGGCGGGGTGAGCCGGCCACCGGCGACGCCACCACCACCACGGACCCGACGGTGACGACGGCGGTCGCGAACGATCGGGCGACCCTTCGGCGCGGAGAGCGGCGGCGCCTCGAGGCCCGGGCGCCGCCGGCCCGGAGGATGCTCATGAGTCCCCGGTCGGTGCCAGCTCGAGGCTCAACACCGCGAGGCCGGCCGGTTCCTCCACGAAGCCACAGGCGAGGTAGAGGGCCAACGCTGCGGCGTTGCGCTCCTGGGTGTTGACCATGGCCACCCGGGCACCGGACCGGCGGAGCCAGGTCAGCGCGTCGCCCACCAGCGCCCGGCCGACGCTGCGACGATGGTGGTCGGGGTCGACGGCGAGGCGTTGGAGGTAGCCCCGGTCGGCGGCCCGCCCGGTGACGGCGTAGCCGACGATCGCCTCGCCGCGTGCTACGCCGACGCGGTAACGGCTGGTGGGTGTGGCGCGGACGGCATCGTCGAGGCCTCTGCGGTCGAGAGCCCAGAACGGTTCGAAGGCCCGGGCGTCGATGTCGAGCACGGCAGGCCGGTGCCTCCTCGACGCCCGGCGGATCCGCAACGGGGGCATCGAGGAGGCTGGCGGCGGGCTGGGGAGGTCGGCCAGGTCGTGGCGCAGCAGGTGAAGGCGCTCGTGTTCGGCGAACCCGTTGTCCAGGAAGGGCCCGAGCTCGGCCGGGTGGAGGGCGCCGGTGAGGACGCGGCGCACGCCTCCGGCGCGGAGCCGGCCGATCTCGGCGGCGACGGCGGTCGGCGAGGGCACCGTCCGTTCGGGTGCGGGGTTCAACACCGCAATGCTCTGGTCACCGCGCCATGTGGTGACCTGGAGCGCCCGGCGGTCGGCGCGATGTCGATCATCGATGGCCATGGCGACCCGGGGAAGGTGAGGTGAGGACGGGCACTTGCTCGCGACCCTACGACGTGTCGCTGTTCTTCTCGCGGCGAGCCCGGGGCGGTGCCTTCTTCCCCGACAGGGCCGCCATCGAGGGTCTCGGACCGGCGCAACCGGGCGGGACAGCCGTACCCTGGCCAGCCATGCCGGTGCTCTACGCCACCCACGAGCGGTTCGGGGACCACGACACCGGCACCGGTCACCCCGAGCGGCCGGCCCGGCTCCGAGCGGTGGAGGCCGGCATCGACGCCGCCGGGCTGCGCGAGGCGCTGGTGGCCGTAGTTCCCACCCCGGCCAGCGGCCCGGACATCGCCCGCATCCACCCGGAGACCTACACGCGGGCCTTGGCCGAGTTCTGTGCCGCCGGCGGCGGCTACCTCGACGGCGACACCCACGTCGGCGCAGCCTCGTGGGAGGCAGCCACCCTGGGCGCCGGGGCCGGCCTGGAGGTGGTGCGGCGCCTCGACGCCGGCGAGGGTGACGCCGGCTTCTGCGCGGTGCGCCCACCCGGCCACCACGCCCTCGCCAACAGGGCCATGGGGTTCTGCCTGCTGAACAACGTGGCGGTGACCGCGGCGGCGCTGGCAGACCGCGGCGAGCGGGTGGCGATCGTCGACTACGACGCCCACCACGGCAACGGCACCCAGGACCTTTTCTGGTCCGATCCCCGGGTGTTCTACGTGTCGATGCACGAGTGGCCGATGTACCCCGGCACGGGTCGGCTCGACGACGTGGGCGCCGGAGATGGGAGTGGCACCACGCTGAACCTCCCGTTTCCGTCCCGCACCACCGGCGAGGTGTACCGCGACGCCGTCGACCGGGTGGTCGTGCCGGCGCTCGATGCGTGGGGGCCCACCTGGCTCTTGATCTCGGCCGGTTTCGACGGCCACCGCCTCGATCCCCTGTGCGACCTCGGCCTGTCCGCCGCCGACTACGCCGATGTCACCCGCGTGCTGGTGGCGTTGGTCCCGGTCGGCCGCCGGCTCCTGTTCCTCGAGGGCGGTTACGACCTGACCGCCCTGGCGGACTGCACCGGGGCTGTCCTCTCGACCCTGGCCGACGACGGCGCCTACCGCCCCGACATCCCCACGTCGGGGGGGCCGCGGACCGAGGTCTGTGCGTCGGCCCTCAAGGTCCGTGCCCGCCTGGCCGACAGGTAGGGCGACGGGACGGTCCGCGAGGCCGGTACCGCACCGGTCGAGAGGAGCCCCGTGACCCACGTCGTGGACCTGTTGCAGTACCTGCTGGAGGAGCGTGGCTCCGACCTCATCGTCAAGGTGGGCTCGCCGCCGTGCATTCGCCGCAACGGGCGCCTTGAGCGCACGACGTTGGAGTCGCTCGATCCGGCCACCATCGAGGCCCTGGCCGCCGAGATGCTCCCGCCCGACAAGGCCGCCGAGTTCCAGGCCAACGGCGAGACCGACCTGGCCCACAGCGTGCCCGGGCTCGGTCGCTTCCGCGTCAACGTCTACCGCCAGCGTGGCTCGGTCGGCCTGTCCATCCGTCGGGTGGTGCCGGGTGCACCGGCCATCGCGGACCTGGGCGTGCGGCGTGATCTGCCAGCGCCTGGTGGACCGGGCCGACGCCCGCGGCCGGGTGGCGGTGGTGGAGTCGTTGGTGGGCACCCAAAAGGTGCGCGACGCCATCGCTTCGGGTGCCGATCCTGCGGTGCTCGAACGGCTGATGACCGAGGGCGACTACCACGGCATGGCCACCTTCGACCAGGCCCTGCTCCAGCTTTTCAACGATGAGTACGTCTCGCTCGACGAAGCGCTCGACCGCGCCGCCCACCCCGAGGACTTCCGCTTCGCCGTCCAATAGCCGGCATGGCCACGCTCCGCTGAGTCCTCCCCCCACCCGCCCCACCCGCCCCACCTGACGTCGCTGGCCTCACCGGACCTTCCCGAACTTGTTGGCGGAGCGCGCTGGAACGGCGCGTCTGGCCAACAAGTTCGTCACGTGAGTGGCACAGGTCCTGCTGCGAACGGGTGCTCGACCGCTGAGATGGGTCACCTAGCGTCGGGCGGGTGATCCCTGCCCGCCTGCAGCCGGTGCTCGACGAGGTCCGGCCACTGGCCGAGGCCCTTGCTGCGGCCGGGCACCCGGTGTACCTGGTGGGAGGAATCGTCCGTGATGTGCTGCTGGGGCGGGAGCTCCGCCCTGACGCCGACCTGGACCTGACCACGCCGGCGCGACCCGCCGAGATCAAGTCGGTGGTGGGCCCGCTCGCCGATGCGGTGTGGACCCAGGGCGAGCGGTTCGGGACGATCGGCGCCAAAGTCGGCGGGCGCACCGTGGAGATCACCACCCATCGCGCCGATGCCTACGCGCCGGAATCCCGCAAGCCCGAGGTGTCCTTCGGCGACGACATCGAGGGCGACCTGGCCCGGCGCGACTTCACCGTCAACGCCATGGCCCTGCGGGTCCCCGATGCCGAGCTCATCGACCCGGAGCTGATCGACCCGTTCGACGGGGCCGCCGACCTGGCCGCCGGCCGACTGCGCACGCCGCTGCCGCCGGAGATCTCGTTCACCGACGACCCGCTCCGCATGCTGCGCGCCGCCCGGTTCATCGCCGGCTACCGCCTCGAGCCCGACGCCGAGCTGGTCGTCGCAGTGCGGGCCAACGCGCCGCGCCTCGAGATCGTGTCGGCCGAACGGATCCGCGACGAGCTCGACAAGCTGCTGGTGGTGGCCGACCCCTCGGCGGGGCTGTGGTTCGTGGTCGACACCGGCCTGGCCGACGAGTTCCTTCCCGAGCTCACGGCCATGCGCCTCGAACAGGACCCGATCCACCGCCACAAGGACGTGCTGGCCCACACGATCGCCGTGGTGGCCAAGACGGCTCCCGACCGCATCGTGCGCCTGGCCGCGCTCCTCCACGACGTGGGCAAGCCCAAGACCCGGTCCATCGGCGAGGGTGGCGTGTCGTTCCACCACCACGAGGTGGTTGGCGCCCGGATGGCCCGCGACCGCATGCAGGCCCTCAAGTACCCCAACGACGACATCGAGGCGGTGCGCCAGCTCGTCTACCTCCACCTCCGCTTCCACACCTACGCCATGGGCTGGACCGACGCCGCCGTGCGCCGTTTCGTACGCGACGCCGGCGATCACCTCAGCGAACTGATCGAGCTCACCCGCTGCGACTGCACCACCCGCAACCAGCGCAAGGCCGACATGTTGTCGCGCCGCATGGACGAGCTCGAGGAGCGGATCGCGGTCTTGGAGGAAGCCGAGGCCGTGAAGGCCCTGCGCCCCGACCTCGACGGCCGCCAGGTGATGGACCACCTGGGCATCGGCCCGGGCCGCCACATCGGCCAGGCGCTCGGGTTCCTGCTGGAGCTGCGCCTCGACGAGGGCCCCCTCGGTGAAGCGGAGGCCTACCGCCGTCTCGACGACTGGTGGGCCGAGCAGCCGCGACGACCCCCCGGAAGTCCTGATGGGCGCGCCGGCCGACGGACGTAGCCTTCGGGACCGATGAGTCCTGCCGGCCGAAGCGGTCTCCATCCCGACGCTCCCCGAACCCGTTCCTCCCGGAGGACCGAATGACCTCCCCCCACGCCATCGAGGCGACCGGCCTCGTCAAGCGCTACGGCGACAAGGCGGCACTCGACGGCGTCGACATCTCGGTGCCCACCGGCACCGTCACCGCCGTGCTCGGTCCGAACGGCGCCGGCAAGACCACCGCGGTCCGCATCCTCACCACGCTGTCGGAGGCCGACGAGGGCACCGCCAGCGTCGCCGGTTTCGACGTGCGCCGGGAGCCCACCGAGGTCCGACGCCGGATCGGCCTGGCCGCCCAGGATGCCACCGTCGACCCGCTGCTCACCGGCCACGAGAACCTGGTGATGATCGGCGAACTGCACCAGCTCGCCCGCAAGGAGGCCAAGGACCGCGCCACCGAGCTGCTGGAGCAGTTCGACCTCAGCGACGCGTCGAAGAAGCTGGCGTCGGCGTTCTCCGGTGGCATGCGTCGGCGACTCGACCTGGCCGCCACGCTGGTGGCCCGCCCCGAGGTCCTGTTCCTCGACGAGCCCACCACCGGCCTCGACCCGCGGGCCCGCAACGACCTGTGGGCCGTGCTGGAGACGTTGGTGGGCGTGGGCGTCACGATCCTGCTCACCACCCAGTACCTCGAGGAGGCCGACCGCCTGGCCGACGACATCCTCGTCGTCGACCACGGCTCGGTGATCGCCCACGGGGACGCCCGCAGCCTGAAGCGACAGGTGGGCGGGGACAACATCGGTGTCACCATCTCCGACCACGGCCGCCTCGATGAGGTGGCCGACATCCTGCGGCGCGTGACCGGTGCGGATCCCATCGTGGACCGCTCGGCGCGCACCGCCACCGCCCCCACCGCGGGAGGGGTGGCCGGGCTGGCCCAAGTGGCCAACGCCCTGGCCGAAGCCGGCCAGGAGGTCGAGGACCTCAGCCTGCGCCAGCCCACCCTCGACGAGGTCTTCCTCACCCTCACCGGCCTGCCCCTCGACGCCAGCGACGAACCCGAACCCCGCACTCCGCAGGAGGTCCGGCGATGACCCCCACCACCACCACCACCACCACCGACACCGGCATCCACGTCGACGTCGCCCCGCTCCGTCACGACGACCCCCACCCGTCGCGTGGTCTGCTCCACGATACGTGGGTCATCGCCCGCCGGGGCCTGGTCCACATGAAGCGCCAGCCCGAGCAGCTGAGCGACGCCACCATCCAGCCGATCATGTTCGTGGTCATGTTCGCCTACGTCTTCGGCGGGGCCATCGAGGTGCCGGGTGGGTCGGGCACCCCCTCCGCGCAGGACTACCGCGAGTTCCTGATGGGCGGGATCATCGCCCAGACCATCGTGTTCACCGCGTTCGGCGTGGCCCTCAGCATCGCCAACGACCGCAAGAACCAGGCGGTGGACCGGTTCCGCTCCCTGCCCATCGCGCGTGGGGCCGTGCTTGGAGGCCATGCCGTGGCCAACATCATCAAGGCCCTGTTGCCCATCGTCCTCATGTCGGTCACCGGCTACATCGTGGGCTGGCGCATCCGGGGTGACGTGATCGACACCGTGAGCGCCTACGGGCTGATGATCGCCTTCTCGTTCGCCATGATCTGGGTCGGCGTGCTGCTGGGCAGCGTGGTGGCAACCCCCGAGGGCGTCACCGGCATCGCCTTCGCCGCCCTGTTCCCGATCACGTTCGTGGCCAGCACGTTCGTACCCCTCGACTCCATGCCCGGTCCCCTGAAGGCAGTGGCGTCGTGGAACCCGGTGACCACCCTCTCCGACGCGCTGCGCGAGCTCTTCGGCAACCCCAACACCCCGGTGCAGCCCGGCGACCCGTGGTCCATCGCCCACCCGGTGGCCTACACCTGGATCTGGGTCGTCGGCATCGTGGCCGTCTGCGCCCCGCTTGCCGTCCGGGCCTACCAACGCTCCATCGACAAGTAGGGGCCCCGCTTCGCGGCCCTCCGGGGTTCCGAGGTGGAGACGGCGGCGATCCGAGATCGGTTCCTGTGGTGCGCCTGCGGCGCCAGCCTTCAGGTTCCGTCGAAACAAGTCCTCGCTTCGCTGCGGCGCTCCGACGGCGTCGGGCCGTTGGCTCGCAGGCTCGCAAACCGGCCCGACGGCTTCGCCGGCAACTGGAGCACCATTCCACCGGCCAGCCAGCTGGACCTACTGCTCGCCGGTCAGGCGACGGCGTCGAGGATGGCCAGCTGGGCGTCGGTGAGGGTCACGGCGACGGCGCCCATGTTGTCCTCCAGGTGGTCGATCGACTTGGTTCCCGGGATGGGCAGCACCACCGGCGAGCGGGCCAGGAGCCAGGCCAGGGCGATCTGCGAAGGCGTGGCACCGGTTTCGTCGACCAGCTCGTCCACCGGACCGCCGGCCTTGGCCAGCTCGCCGGTGGCGATGGGGAACCATGGGATGAAGCCGATGCCCAGCTCCGTGCACCGGTCGAGCACGTCGGCCGAAGTCCGGTCGGTGAGGTTGAAGCGGTTCTGCACGGTGGCCACCTCGACGACCTGGCGGGCGGCGTCAAGCTCCTCCACGCTGACCTCCGAAAGGCCGACGTGGGCCACCTTGCCCTCGTCGAGCAGCTCCTTGAGCACGCCGAACTGGTCCTCACGGGCCACGTCGGGGTCGATGCGGTGGAGCTGGAACAGGTCGAGCTGCTCCACGCCGAAGCGCCGGAGGGTCAGCTCGGCCTCTTGGCGGAGGTACTCCGGACGGCCCAGGGCGTGCCACTCGCCGGGACCGGTGCGCACCAGACCGGCCTTGGTGGCCACGGTGACGCCGTCGTAGGGGGCCAACGCCTCGGCGATCAGCTCGTCGGCCACGTAGGGACCGTAGGAGTTGGCGGTGTCGATGAAGTCGACGCCCAGCTCCACGGCCCGGCGCAGCACGGCCAGAGCGCCGGCGCGGTCGGGCGGCGGGCCCCACACCCCGTCCCCGGTGAGCTGCATGGCCCCGTAGCCGAGGCGGTTGACGGTGCGGTCGTCGCCGAAGGCGAACGTGGCGGCGGACGTGGACTGGGTCATGGCCAGGCTTCTCGGAGGGGACCGGTACAGGCTAGGACCCCGATCCCTCGCACCGACCGCCGCCGCACCGACCGCCGTCGAACCGGTCGGACCCGGTTCGTGGTGAACCGCATCCGGAGCCAGGAGCGTTCGATCGCTGACCCGGGGCCCGACGCAGGGGTCCATTCCCGACTAGCCGGGGGGAGGCGGCTCGTCGGTGGCCGCCACCTCGAAGCGGGCCACGAAGTGCAGCGACCGCTCGAAGAGTGGACGGAACGGTGCTGGGTAGAGGCCCAGCTCGGTGCGCCAGGCGGCCACGGTGAGTCCCAGCTCGTCGCATGCCCGAAGCCATCGGGCCCGGGGCCAGTAGTTGTAGGGCAGAGCGACCGAGTGCTGGGCGTTGCCCACCCAGTCCATCAGTCGCAGCGTCTGGTAGGCGAGTGCACCGTCGAGGCAGTGGTCCTTGACGAGGACGGCTCGGCGCGCCACCCGGCGCGCCTCAGCCAGCAGGGCCCGGGGGTCGTCGCTGTGGTGCAGCACGTCGACCATCATCACGACGTCGTGCGAGTCGTCGTCGAACGGCAGCCGATGACCGTCGTAGACGGTGACAGGCACGGCGGTCTCAGGCCGGGGGAAAACGTCGAGCCCCGTCACCTCCATCCCCGGCGACCGGTCGCCGACAGCCCGGGTGATGCGGCCGTCGCCGCACCCGACGTCGAGCAGGCTGGTGGTACCGGGAGGGACCTCGGCCGACAGCAGGTCGACGAGGCGACGGACGCGACGTCCGTGGACGACGCGGTCGTGCAGGGCGGCGGGGACGGGCACCAGGCAGCTCAGCTGGCCGTGGTGGCCGACGTTGATCGGGCGCGAGGTGCGACGACGCCCGGGTCCGGGGGAACGATGTACCGGCCGATCACGCCGAAGCTGGCAAAGGTGCCGCCGACGATGAGCAGGCTCTGGGCCACCGAGGCCAAACCCTGGCCCTGTCGTGGCGGGGACTCGCTCCCGCCGATCCAGCCCACGAAGAAGGCACCGTCGATGAGGATCCCGATGAGGATCCCGAGCACGCCGCCTACGAGGCAGCCGCGTAGGAACGCCGGCGAGCCGACGAAGGAGAACCGGCGGTGGATCGAACCGACCACGACCGACGAGCGGTGGGCGAGCACGGCTCCGCCGAGCAGTGCCTGGGCGCCGAGGACGATCGCCGTCCCCGAGAAGAACACGGGTTGCCAGCGCAGCGATCCGACGTCGATGCCGGCCGGTTGCAGGAAGCCGATCACCGAGAAGAGGAGGCCTACGGCGAGCAGGACGGCGCCCGGGCCCAGCAGCAGGATGTCGGGGGCCAACAACAGGATCAGCTGGAGGTGGCGCCACCCGTCCGAGATGCTGTCGAGCTTGGATTCGCCGATCCGCGGCCGGTACCCGGCAGGAACCTCCTGCACCCGCATGCCGATGCGGGAAGCCCGGATCAGCATCTCCGAAGCCAGCTCCATGCCGGTCGAGTTGAGCCCGAGCAGCTCGAGGTGGTCACGGCGGAACGCCCGATATCCCGACTGGCTGTCACCGACCAGCCGGCGTCCGCACGCCCGGGCCACGAGGAACGTGAGGACGGGCGTGCCCACGAAGCGGTGAAGGAATGGCATCGTTCGACGGGTCGCAGCGTCGAGACGGCCACCGAGGACCAGGTCGGCTTCGCCGCGCCGCACTGGCTCGACGAGCAGCGGGAGCTTGCCGAAGTCGTAGGTGAAGTCGGCGTCGGCCATCACCACGACATCACCGGTGGCCGCCGAGAACCCGGCCCGCAGCGCACTGCCGTAGCCCGGGGTCTCCTCGTGGACCACCCGTGCCCCCACGGCCTCGGCCACCGCGGCGGAATCGTCGGTCGATCCGTTGTCGACGACGATCACCTCGTGGCTGAGCCCGGCATCGACGAGGGTCCGGTGAGCCTCCTCCACGCACCTGCCCACGGAGGCGGCTTCGTTTAGGCATGGCAACACGACCGACACGTCCAGCGCCGTCGATCGGTCGGGCTCGGCGATCACGGCCCGGTCCCCGGGCCGAGCCCGGCCCCAGGGCGGTCGCCATCGGAACCGTCTCGCGCGTGGGCGGCGACCGAACGGTTGCCATGAGCGGCCACCGCTCGGACCGGTCCGATCACGTTCGGGTGGCGGCTTCGCCCCCGACGCACCGTCACCGAAGACGACATCGGTCCTCCTCGTGCCTCATGTCGGCCAACCTACGCTCGGCCGACGCTTATGGTGCGATCGGCTGACACGCGGCGGGCTCAAGATCCACTGTCTACAAGGGCCTGCGGGTTCGACCCCCGCTCCGGGCTCTCGCCCTTCGCGATCGTCGGGCGGTCCCCGTCGTGGGAGCTCGGCGCTCGTCGACGTCCCAACGCGCGGAGCGCGGCATCGACCGCCACCGCCGACAACACGACGAGCGAGACCTCGGCCAGGGCGCGATAGCGAGTCTCGCCAAACGTGACACTCACCGTCAGGGCGACGCTGATGATGGGGGCGAGGAGCGGCAGGACCGGGATGCGCCGCCGTCGCAGCACGACGACGCCGGCCACCGTCCCGACCGCCAACGCGTAGTACATGCCGAGGGCCAGGCGAGACAGCTCCGGTTCTCGGGTGGACAACCTGTCGAGGTCGATCCCCTGCCTCGGGTTGTAGAAGCCCCAGGTGCGGCCCTCCCGGGCGAAGACGACGGACGGCAGGCGGTCCTTGTTGGCCCGGATGTTGTCGATGGCAGCGTCGCGGTAGCCCGGTCCGGTCGTCGACGCGTCGCCGTCCGGGTCCACCTTGATGAGGCAGCGGATGAACCCGCGCTGGCTTTGGCGGTCCGCCGGGTCGGGGCAGTTGAGCTCGAGGACGCACGACACCGTCCACCAGCCGATGAGGGCTCCGTCGTAGACGTCGGGGCAGTTCCCGGCGAGCAGGGTGTGATCCGAGACCGAGAGGTACACCGGCTCCTCGAACCGGCTGAGGTTGTAGAGGACCCACGGGCTGATCAGCGCCAGCGTCGTCGCCCCGGTGACCGCCAGGAGCCCGACGCGACGACGCCACCCCATCCCGTCGGCGTGGAGGGAGAGGACGAGCGGCACACCGAGCAGCACGAGCAGGAGCAGCGCCTCGGTCCTCGTCAGGGCGAGGATCCCGATCCCGACCCCGAGGGCGAGGGCTCGACCGACCCCCGGGTTCTCGCGGAAGCGATAGGCGAGGACGAACGTGCTGGCCATGGTCAACAAGACGAGCGTCTCGGACATCACCAACCCGTCGCTGAACCAGAAGTTGGGGTAGACCGCAGCCACCCCGGCGGCGATGATGCCGGCGGAGGTACCTGCGATGCGCCGCGTCGCGAGGCCGGTGACGCCGACGGTCGCAGTGCCGAGTAGCGCTGACCACACCTGATGGGCCAGCAGGCTCTTGAAGCCGGCGAGCGACCCCAGCGCCAGCGCCAGGAGGTAGCCGGGTGGGTGGTACGCACCGGGGAGCGTCCGGTTCTCGACTGCGAGCTGGAACGGGTCGGGGAAGCCCTTCCCGTCGACGAGCAGGTTGGCCCCGCCGTGGTAGTAGTACGGGTCGCTGACGTTGCCGATGTCTTGGGTGTGGACCTTGATGTAGACCAACCGGACGGCGAGGCCGAGCGCCATCGCCAAGCCGACACCGATGCGCCACCGGCGACGGTCTGGCTCTGGGGACGCAACGGTGCGCGTCGGCGCGGTCACGTCGGTGTCAGGTCTCGCCCGAGGCGGCGGGTGGACCGGTCGAGGTGCCCATAGAGGTGATCTCCATCAGTCGCGGCCGGTGTTCGAGTCGGACGGCCAGGCTAGTTGCCCTGCTTGCGGGCCCGGAAGATCACCGTGGCGGGGACGTGGCGCATGGCGTCGGCGAAGTGCGCGCTGCGATGGCCAGTTGCGGGGGCGGTGGGTTCGAGGAGCTGGTCGACGCCGAAGCTGGAGCGGTGGAGGGTGGTGAAGATCTCGCCGATCGTGCGGGGGTGGTCGACGACCTCGGTGCGACCCAGTTCCCACGGGCGGGGATCGGTCTGGTCGTAGGCCATGGCGATGCGGAGTGGCGCGTCGGCGGAGGGGTCGAGCATGGCAAAGGCCGGGTGGGGGAAGGAGCACACGAAGGCGGCCTCGGGTTTGAGCACGCGGTGGACCTGGCGGAACACCCGGGCCAGATCGTCGACGTCGGCGAGCGCCATCACGCTCACCGCAGCGTCGACGCTGTCGGAGCGGAGGAAGGCGAGGTCGGCCAGCGCCGCTTGGTGGAGCTCGACGCGCACGTCGGCCGCTTCGGCCCGGTAGCGGGCTTCGGCTAGCCGATCGGTGCTCGGGTCGACACCGATGACCTTGGCCCCTTGCGTAGCGAACACCACTGCGTTGTGGCCGGCGCCGCACCCCAGATCCAGGATCCGTCGACCCTCGACCTCGCCCAGGAGGCGAAGGTCGGCCTCGGTCGGGAGGTCGGCTCCGTAGACGGCGACGCTGCCGCCGGTTCCCTCGGGCGGTTCCGCAGTGGTGAAGCGGTGCCAGCCGGTGCCGGCAGAGGTGGCGGTCGGTGCGGAGGCGGAGGCCATGGGCCCGAGTCTGGCCGCCCCGGCCATCCCTAGGGCGTACCTGAACCGGCGACCAGCACGGTCGACGACTGGGAGCTACCGGCCAACGAGTCGGCGACGGCCGGGCCCGTGCGTGGACCCGCACCCCGAGCCGTGTGCGAGGGTTGCGCAGTGCGGGTCGTGTCGTTCAACGTGCACCACGGCACGGTGGGCCGGGCCGGGCCGGTCGACCCCGAACGCCTCGGTGCGGTGTGCGCCGCCTTCGACGCCGACGTCGTGGCCCTCCAGGAGGTCGACCTGGGCACCCGGCGGACCGGCGGGGCCGACCTCGCTGCCGTGGTGGGCCGGGCGTGCGCTATGGCCTCGGTGTTCGGCCCCTCCAGGCGCTACCCAGGTGGCTGGTACGGAAACGCGCTACTGGTGCGCGGCGACATCGAGAGCTGGTCGGTCGCCCGGCTCCCGAAGGTGCCGTGGTGGCGCTGGTGGCAGGAACCACGGACGCTGCTCCAAGCCACGGCCCGGGTGGACGGCCGGGCCCTCTCGCTGGCCGTGACCCACCTCGCCGTGGCTCCAGCGGTCAACGGACCACAGCTCGAACGCGTGCTCGCCCTGGCGGCTCGTCGACCGGATCCGCTCGTGGTGCTCGGCGACCTCAACCGCTCTCCGTCGATGATCGAGCCGGCCGTCACCGCCGCCGGCCTGACCTACGTGCCCCACGGCCCCACCATCCCGGTGCGCACGCCTCGTCGGACGATCGACCACTGCCTGGTGTCCTCGGACATCGCCGTCGACCGGGTCGAGGTTCGTGCCACCGAGATGAGCGACCACGCCGCCCTGCTCGTCGACCTCGCCATCCCGCCCACCTCGGTCTCGCCGGTGATCGACGCGCCTCGAGGGACGGCTCGGTAGCCTCCAGGCCGACATGGGGTTCCGACCGCAAGCGGTCCGGGGCGCAGACGGCCCCGGGGAGATCGACTACCGACTCGCGCGCCAGTCGGTCCTCTCCGAGCTCCGCAAGGGGCGGGTTGCTCGCCACGAGGTGTGCGACGCCCACCCTGAGCTGGTGCGAGCTGCTCGCGAGGTCGGCGACCCGACCCGCATCACCTGCCCGGTGTGCGAGGAGGCCAAGGTCGTCCTGGTGTCCTATGTGTTCGGGCCCCGGTTGCCGGCGTTCGGTCGCTGCATCACCAGCCGTCGAGAGCTCCATGGCATCGCCAAGCGCTCCGGGGAGTTCTCCTGCTACGTGGTCGAGGTGTGCCCGGCCTGCGCCTGGAACCACCTGGCCCGCACGTTCCTGCTGAACCCGGCCCGGACCCGCGCCGCCGCCCGCTGAGGCGTTCGAAGGTCCAGCCCCTGGCCGGTCGATGGCCTGGCGGCACGGCCGATCGCCAAACCACATCTCGTCTCGACTGCTGTCGTGAGCTGGCGGGCGGTAACCTATTAGGTCGCTCTCGACCCATCCGCCCCCACCGTTAATGAGCACCTCTCCTCCATGCGCAGACGCCGACCGGTACCGGTCCACAACCTCAAGGTCACGAGGAAGGGCAAGGTCAAGAGGCGCAGCGTCCTGTGGCGCATGCGCCGAGCCTTCTACCTCGGGGCGCTCGTCCTCACCGTGGGAGCCGCCGGCCTGGTTTGGGTGCTGGGTCAGGTGGAGCTCCCCGTGGACCCCAGGGTGGCACCACCCCAGGACCTGACGTCGTTCATCTGCGCCGCGGAGGTGCAGGTCAACTGCAACTCGTCGAACGCCATGGCCCAGCTCCACGGCGACGAGGATCGGGTGTTGGTCACCTACGAGCAGATCCCCGACGTGTTGCGCCAGGCGGTGGTGTCAGCTGAGGACCGTGACTTCTTCGAACACGACGGGGTCGACCCGGTGGGCATCGCCCGAGCTGCCTACTCCGACATCCGGGGTCGGGGCGTCCGCCAGGGCGGGTCCACGATCACCCAGCAGTACGTGAAGCAGGAGTACCTCAGCTCCGAGCAGACCGTCACCCGCAAGGTGAAAGAAGCGGTGATGGCGGTGAAGCTCGAACAGGAGATCTCCAAGGAGGAGATCCTCACCAGGTACCTCAACACGGTGTACTTCGGGCGCGGGGCCTACGGCGTGCAAGCGGCGGCGCGCGCCTGGTTCCGCCACGATGTCCAGGCGCTCGACACCGGTGAGGCCGCCTTCCTGGCCGGCCTGCTCCGCAACCCCAACGGCGCCGATCCCTACCGGGGACCTGACTCCATGGCCGAGGCCGAGCGTCGTCGGCGGCTGGTCCTCAGCGCCATGACCGAGGAGGGTTACCTCACCCCCGCGGAGCAGCGGTCGGAGTTGTCTCGCCCGATTGACCCCGAGGATCCCTCGGTGGCCCCGCCGGATCGCTACATCAAGCCGCCACCGAAGGTGTCGACGCTGGGCGAAGCGGTGCGGGGCGAGGAGTGGGGCAGTCGGTACTTTGCCGAAGAGGTCCGTCAGTGGCTGGTGGACGAGTTCGGCGGCCCCGCCGTCCTCGGCGGCGGGCTCAAGGTGTACACCACCCTTGACCTCGGCATGCAGAAGGCGGCCTACGAGGCGGTCACGACCACCTTGGATCGCGATGGCGATCCGTCGGCGGCCATCGTGGCCCTCAACGACCAGGGCCAGGTGAAGGCCATGATGGGCGGCACCGACTTCGACAACGACAAGTTCAACCTGGCCACCGACGGCCTGGGCCGACAGCCTGGTTCCACGTTCAAGACCTTTGCCCTGGCCGAGGCGGTGCGGGAGGGGTTCTCGGTGCAGTCGGTGCTGGCGTCACCGTCGTCGGCCACCTTCGACGATCCTCGGTGCGCCGACGAGGGCGAGCCCTGGAAGGTGCGGGGCGGTCCCGGCGGATCGGCGTCGCTGGTCAGCGCGACCAAGGGTTCCATCAACACCGTCTTCGCCGAGCTCATCGTGCGCCTGGGGCCGGACAAGGTGAAGCAGATGGCCCTCGACATGGGGGTGGCGTCGTTGGCCCAGTCCGACCCGGTCTGTGCACTGGTCCTGGGGTCAGGCGAGGCCACGGTGGTCGACATGGCGGCCGGCTACTCGACGCTGGCCAACCGAGGCGTGGCCAAGGCTCCGATCATGGTCACTCGGGTGGAGACCGCAGACGGCGAGGTGTTCGACTACACCGCCGAGGGCCGGGAGGTCCTCACCCCCGACCAGGCCGACCGGGTCACCTACTCGCTCCAGCAGGTGATCGGGGGCGGCACCGGCGAGGCCGCCGACATCGGCCGGCCCGCGGCCGGCAAAACCGGTACCACCCAGCTCAACGCCGACGCCTGGTTCGTGGGCTACACCCCGACCCTCACCGCCGCGGTGTGGATGGGGTACCCGAAGGGTTCCATCCCCATGGACGACGTACACGGCATCGAGGTGCAGGGCGGGACGTTTCCGGCCGAGATGTGGAAGAAGTTCATGACCGCCGCCACGGCCAACAGCGAGGCGGTCGACTTCCCCGAGTTGGATCGCTCCCAGTTGGCCGAGGGGGAGACGCTCGATTCGCGCTACGGCACCAGCAGCGCGGTGGTGGGCGGTAGCGCCCAGAACGGGGTCCCGTCGACCACCGTGCCCCGGTCCACCACGCCCCGCACCACGCCCAGCAGCACCCAGCCGCAGAGCACGGAGTCGGACAGCACGGAGTCGGGGAGCACCGAGGCCGAGGTGCCCGAGACGACGGTGCCCGAGACGACGGTGCCCGAGACGACGGTGCCCGAGACCACGGTGCCCGAGACCACGGTGCCGGCGACCACGTCCCCGCCCACCACTGGGGCGCCCAGCACAGCTGCGCCGGCGACCGTGGTCGAGGAACCCCCCGCCGAGGGCGCCGGAGTCAGCCCCGACTGAGCCTGGCCGAGGGCCCAGGTCGACGGTCGACTCAACCCGTCGCCACGTCCTGGTGGGGATAGGTGGTCCGACACACCGGACACCAGGTCTCGAAGTCGTCCGCTAGGCGCTCGCCGACCGGTTGGTGGCCCTCGTCGAACACCACGTACACCCGTTGTACCGTGACCAGCTCCGGGCCACCGTCGCCGCAGGAATCGCACCGGTCGCCCATGGCCTTCGAACCTACCGGTCCGCGCCCTTCACGTTCTCCATGCCTCGGCCGCCCTCACGTTCTCCTCGAGGTCCTGGTCGAGTTGCGACCGCAGTCACAAGCACACGGCCGGACTGGTGGCGCTCCACGTTTTCCTTGTGGGGCTGGTCGAGATCTGACCGTGGCCACGAGCAGAACGAGAGCACCCCTTCCCGTCGAGCGGAATAGCACAGGCTCGGTCGACGGTTCTACGGTGGTGACACCGCCGGTAGCCGAATGGCACTGGACGGGACAACCAGGAGGCTCCGATGAGCTCGAACCCCCGTTCCACTCCGCCCCGCACGCCCATGACCGTGCCTGCGGTAGCCGCCCGCAAGGTGAGCGCCGGTGCCGAACCGCTGGTGATGGTCACTGCGTATGACGCACCCGGGGCCCGCATCGCCAGCGAGGCCGGTGTCGACCTGATCCTGGTGGGCGACTCGGTGGCCATGGTGGTGCTCGGATACGACGACACCCTCCAGGTGACGGTGGACGACATCGCCCATCACACTGCGGCGGTGGCCCGGGCCGAACCCCACGCCCTGATCGTGGCCGACCTGCCGTGGATGAGCTACCACGTGTCGGTCGAAGACACCGTGCGCAACGCAGCCACGCTCATCCGAGCCGGCGCCCAGTCGGTGAAGCTCGAAGGGGGTCGCAAGCGCCTCCGCATGGTCGAGACACTGATCGACGCCGAGATCCCGGTGATGGCCCATCTCGGCCTGACCCCGCAGTCCGTGCACGCCATGGGCGGGTTCAAGGTCCAGGCCAAGTCGTCCGAGGCGATCGCCGCCCTAGTCGACGACGCCAAGGCCCTGGCTCACGCCGGCTGCTTCGCCATCGTCCTCGAAGGTGTGCCCGCCGAGGTGGCATCGATGGTCACCGCGGCGGTCGACGTGCCCGTCATCGGCATCGGTGCCGGCCCGGACGTCGACGGCCAGGTCCTCGTGTACCACGACGTGTTGGGCCTGGAGGACCGCATCGCGCCCAAGTTCGTGCGCCGCTACGCCGAACTGAAGGCGGCCGCAGTGTCGGCCATCGGGGCCTACGCCGCCGACGTACGCACCGGCGCCTTTCCCGGCCCGGCCGAGTCGTACCACCTGTCGACCGACGTGGCCGAGACGCTCGACCTCTACGGCCGGGTCAGCTGACCCGGCCCGGCCAGGAGGAGTGGCCGGCGAACGTCCCGCCCACTCGTCAGCGGCCACACTCGTGCCGTGACCTACTCGTCCGCCGCCCCTGGACGGGCACCCGGCCAGCCAGGCCCTTTCCGGCGGTGGCTCGTCGCGGCCGTCGTGGTCGTGGTCCTGCTGGTAGGCGGGCTGGCCTACGTCCTCCGCTCTGGCGACGACGGGGCATCGGATCCCAACTCCCTCCCAGCACCAGTCGAGTTGTCCGGTGATCCGACCGGCAGCGCCGCCGGCGCCGGCACCACTGCGCCCACCACGGCTGAGGACGGTTTGGGCGCAGGGTGGGCACCCGAGCAGGACGGTCGCCGCGCCCTGCGGGGGTTCTCGGAGGTCCTCGTCACCTTCACCGACTCCTCCGGCGAGACCTGCGAGGCCTGCCTCCTCGCTGCGACCGAGGACGCTCAACGCTCGCGTGGCCTGATGGAGGTCACCGACGCCGAGCTGGGCGGCTACGACGGGATGCTCTTCGAGTACCCCGACGAGATCACGGGCGCGTTCTGGATGCGCAACACGCCGATGCCGCTCTCGATCGCCTACTTCGACGACAGCCGCAACCTGGTGTCGACCGCCGACATGGCCCCGTGCGAGGACTCTCCCGACTGCCGGGGCTATCCCGCCGACGCCCCGTTCCAGTACGCCCTCGAGGTCGCCCAGGGCGGCCTGGCGGACCTGCTGGTGGCCGACGGCACCACCTTGACCATCGACGCCCGCACCTGCCAGCGTGCCACTGGAGGCTGACCTGCGACAGCAGGTGTACCGTGCCCTCGACCGGGGGCACCCGTAGCCCACGAGAAAGGAAAGCGCTGTTTTCCTTCTAGTGGACCGTGCGTCTGGCAACGTTCGGCAATGGTCGGCAACAGTCCCGACAGCGACCAGTCAACCCCTAGCTCTCGCCCGGACCTGGTTGTCTCGAAGGTCTGCGAGCGGGTCTTGAGCCATGATCCGGGCGACCATCTGCCGTTGGCGCTCGGTGCACGCGTCTGGGTCCGACTGCGTTGGGTCCCGGTCTTTCGATGGATCGCTCATCTGTCCCTGCCAATCTCTGCTCGGACCACGGTCGAAGCCAGGTGCCGACGGTCGACCGGGCACTCCACGGGCGTTGGGCCGGATGTGTCAGACCCCCTGGGGAGACTGTGGTGGATGGGGCTCCCACGGTGGGAGCCCACTAGCGTGGCCGGGTCCAATTGAAGACCCTGCCCCACAAGCAACTCGGCTAGGGGCCCCGGTGAGCCGGGTCCACAGGGAGGTGGTGCTCGCCATGCGAGCTTATGAATTGATGGTCATCTTCGACGGGGAGCTCGACGAGAGCACCGTCGCCGGGGTGATAAACCAGGTCACGGCCCAGGTCGAGACGGCGCAAGGCAGCGTCGCCAAGACCGAGAAGTGGGGCCGTCGTCGCTTCGCCTACGAGATCAACCACAAGACCGAAGGGTTCTACGTGGTGTTCGAGATCGAGGCCGAGCCGGGTGCGCTCGACACCGTCGACCGCAGCCTCCGCCTCGCGGACGAAGTGGTCCGCCACAAGATCATCCGGCTCCCCGATTCTGAGGCCCACCGTCGCGGCCTCCTCGGAGCCCCTGCCCCGGCCGTCGCGGCCGGGTAGAGAAGAGGACAACCACCATGGCAAACGACAACACCGTCACCCTCGTGGGCAACGTGACCCGCGATCCCGAGCTCCGCTACACCCCGTCGGGCCAGACCGTGGCCACCTTCGGCCTCGCCGTCAACCGCCGCTGGCAGAACCGCCAGACCCAGGAATGGGAGGAGCAGGTCTCCTTCTTCGACGTCAAGTCCTGGGCCGGCCTGGCCGAGAACGTGGCCGAGTCCGTCGCCAAGGGCACCCGAGTGATCGTCACCGGCCGCCTCGAACAGCGCTCCTGGGAGACCGACAACGGCGACAAGCGCTCCAAGGTCGAGGTCGTGGCCGACGAGATCGCCCCGAGCCTGCGTTGGGCTACCGCCCAGGTCCAGAAGATCGAACGCTCCGGTGGCGGCCAGGGCGGAGGCGGCCAGGGACAGAACGGGGCCCAAGGCCAGGGTGGCGGCGGCAACGCCGGTCCCCGACCTGCGGCCAACGAGCCCGCCACCTACTCCGACGAGGAACCCTTCTGATGGCCCCCAAGCCCAAGCGCGCCAAGAACAAGGACAACGCCCGTCGGTCCAAGAAGAAGGTCTCGATCCTCAACACCGAGACCGTCGACTACGTCGACTACAAGGACGTGAACCTGCTCCGCCGGTTCATGTCCGACCGGGCCAAGATCCGGGCCCGCCGCGTCACCGGCAACGACGCCCAGCAGCAGGCCACGGTGGCCATGGCCATCAAGAACGCCCGCGAGATGGCGTTGCTGCCCTACGCCAACCGGGTCACCCAGCAGCGCGGCGGTCGCGATCGTGGCAGCGAACGAGGCCTCCGGGCCGATGGCCCGGCACCGCGGCCGACCGCCCCCCCGCCGGTCGGTGGCGAGGCTCCCGAGGATGAGCTCGGCGATGAGGCAACCCTGGCCGAAGAAGTCGACGCCTGATGCGCCTCATCCTCCGAGCCGACGTCCCGGGCGTCGGCAACAAGGGCGACGTGGTCGACGTCACCAACGGGTACGGCCGCAACTACCTCCTCCCCCGAGGACTGGCCTTCGTCGCCACGTCGGGCGCAGAGGACCAAGCCGAGGGCATGCGGCGATCGCGTGACGTCAAAGACGCCGCCGACCGCTCGGCAGCCGAAGACGTGGCCAAGTCGTTGGTCAACTCGCCGATCAACATCGCGGCGCGCGTCGGCGCCGACGACCGGCTGTTCGGCTCGATCAGCACCACCGACATCGCCGCAGCCATCGCCGCCCAGAAAGGCGTCGACATCGATCGTCGCCAGATCGTGCTCACCGAGGCGATCAAGACCACCGGCACCCACCTGGTGCCGGTCAAGCTCCACGCCAACGTGGAGTTCCCGGTCACCGTCGAGGTCGGCTCCGACGCCGGCTGACCTGGTCGCCCTCAGACGGGCACGATCGGTGGTCCCCACAACGAGACGTCTGCGGGACTCCTCCTGCGATCGCTTCCAGCCCGGCCTTTCGGTACCGGCTTGGACGGTCGCAGCTCGACGAACCTGTCCCGTCGCGTAGCCAGGCGGTTTCTCCACAGGCCGCCCACAGGTAGACGGCACTTATGGTCCACAGGCGAACAGGTGGACACTGCAAGGATCACCATGGACGACGACCAGCCACCCGATCACGACGACGAACCACCGAACGGGTACCTCGAGGCACAGCCCTCGCGATCGGCAGGTCGTGGCAGTCGAGGCGGGTCGGCTCCCCGGACCGGCGGGCGGGTGCCGCCGCACAACCTCGACGCCGAGGAGAGCCTCCTGGGCGCCATGTTGTTGTCGCGCACGGCGATCGACGTGGCGTCGGAGTCGCTCGCCCCCGACGACTTCTACAAGCCGGCCCATGGCCACATCTACGAAGCCATCTCCCTGCTGGCGTCGCGAGGCAACCCGGTCGACCCGGTCACCGTGGCCGAGGAGCTCCGGCGCGTCGATCTGCTCGAGGCCATCGGTGGGACGGGCACGCTGATCTCGTTGCAGGCCGCCACCCCGGCGACCTCCAGTGCGTCGCGCTACGCCACGATCATCGAGGAACACTCGCTCATGCGCGGGATGATCGGCGCCGCCGGCGAGATCCTCGAGCTCGGCTACTCCCTGCCCGACGACGTCACCAAGGCACTCGACGACGCTGAGTCGATGATGTTCCGGGTGGCCGAGCACCGCCAGGCCGATTCCATGTCCCGTCTCCACGACCTGCTCGACCAGACCGTCGACGTCCTCGAGGCCATCAACGAGCGGGGCAACTCCGTCACCGGCACGCCCACGGGCTACGTCGACTTCGACGAGCTCACCGCCGGCCTCCAGCCCAACGCCCTGATCGTGGTGGGTGCCCGTCCCGGGATGGGCAAGACGTCGTTCGCCATGGGCATGGCCGGCCACGCCGCCCTGGAGGAGGACCGGCCGGTGCTGTTCTTCTCGTTGGAGATGAGCCGCCTCGAGCTGTCCCAGCGCCTGTTGTGCTCGGAGGCCCGGGTCGATTCCACTCGGGTCCGCAACGGCCGCCTCAGCGAAGAGGACTGGTCGCGCATCAGCCATGCCATCGGTCGCCTCAGCGAGGCCAGGCTGTGGATCGACGACAACCCCAACGTCACCGTCATGGAGATCCGCTCCAAGGCTCGGCGCCTGCAGGCCAAGGTCGGCCAACTCGGGATGGTGGTTGTCGACTACATCCAGCTCATGAGCGGCCGCTCGAACGCCGAGAACCGCCAGGTCGAGGTGGCCGAGATCAGCCGTGGCCTCAAGATCTTGGCCCGCGAGCTCCAGTGCCCGGTGGTGGCGCTGGCCCAGCTGAACCGCAGCCTCGAACAACGAGCCGACAAGCGCCCCATGCTCTCCGACCTCAGAGAAAGTGGGAGCCTCGAGCAGGATGCGGACGTGGTGGTGTTCCTCTACCGCGATGAGCTCTACAACAACGAGACCACCGACCGGGGCACTGCTGAGGTGCTGGTGGCCAAGCACCGGGCCGGGCCCACCGGCATGGTCCGCCTGGCCTTCCTCGACCACTTCACCAAGTTCGCCAACATGGCTCGCGAGTAGCCCCGTTGGCCCGAGCGACGTCGGACCGTTGGAGCGGACCTGGTGAGGGCGCCACCCGCTGCCGGGCCCCGGTGGTGCCGCAACATCTCGACCCGTTGCTGCTCGACGGAATTGCCGACGACGACGGGTTGGTCGAGCGCGAGATCCGGGGGTCAGCGGTGGCGGCCGATGCTGAACGGGTGAGCATCACCCGTTCCACGCTCGTGGGCGGGCACCGTGATCAACACCGACCAGGTGGTAGCCGTGGGCCTCGCTCTCATCGCCGATTCGGGCATCGTGATCGACGACGACGCCTAGCCTCACCCGGTCGCTGCGGCCGCGGGCCGGGTGCGTCAGCCGACGGGTTCCGGCGACGGCCACACTGGGTCGGTGCCCGACCCGCCTGTACCGCCTCTGACCGGGCTGCCGGTGGAGGACGTGGTCGACGCGGTGCGCCAAGCCCTGGCCGGACCCGGTCACGCCGTGCTGGTCGCTCCGCCCGGAGCCGGGAAGACCACGGTGGTGCCGATCCGCCTGCTGGGGGAGCCCTGGCTGGGTGACCAGCGGATCGCGGTGCTCGAACCCCGCCGCCTGGCGGCTCGAGCGGCGGCGAGACGGATGGCGGAGCTGCTAGGCGAACCGGTGGGCCGCACCGTCGGGTACCGGACGCGCGACGAGAAGGTGGTCAGCGCGGCCACCCGCATCGAGGTCATCACCGAAGGAATCCTGGTCCGGCGGCTCCAACGCGACCCGTCGCTCGACGGTACCGGGCTGGTGGTGCTCGACGAGGTGCACGAGCGGAACCTGGTGACCGACCTGTCCCTGGCGTTCCTGCTCGACGCCCAGCGGGCGCTGCGGGAGGACCTCCGGGTGCTGGCCATGTCGGCCACCGTCGACGCCGAACGGCTGGCGGCGCTCATCGGCAGGCGAGAGAGGCCGGCACCGGTGGTGGCGAGCGACGGCCGCCAACACCCGGTGGTCATCCACTGGTGGCCACCCGGTCCTCGTGATCGCCTCGACCAGCACGTCGCCCGGGTGGTGGCCCACGCGTTGTCCGCCGACACCGAGGGGGACCTGCTGACGTTCCTGCCCGGGGCTGCCGAGATCGACCGCACGGCCCGGGCCCTTGCTGCTCTGGGCGTCCAGGAAGCAAAGGTTGACGTGCGCCCGCTCTACGGCGCCCTGCCGGTGGCCGACCAGGACCGGGCGTTGGCCCCCTCGTCCACGGGACGACGTCGAGTGGTGCTGGCTACCGACATCGCCGAGTCCAGCCTCACGGTGACCGGGGTGCGGATCGTGGTCGACGCCGGCCTGGTGCGCTGCCCCCGCTTCGATCCCGGTACCGGGCTCACCCGCCTGGCCACAGGAGATGCGTCGCGTGCTGCTGCCGACCAGCGCGCCGGCCGGGCCGGTCGCTCGGCCCCCGGTACCGCCCACCGTCTCTGGTCGGAAGCCGATCACGGCCGGCGCCGGATCTTCCCCGAGCCGGAGATCGCAGTGGTCGACCTGGCCGGGGCGGCGTTGGAGGTGGCGACGTGGGGGAGCACCGTGGAGGCACTGGCCTTCGTCGATCCGCCCCCGGCCCGGGCTTGGGCCGAGGCTCGTGCCCTCCTGTGCGAGCTCGGTGCGCTCGACGACAGCGGCCGACCGACGGCGACGGGACGGGCGATGGTCGACCTGCCACTGCATCCCCGGCTGGCCCGCATGGCCGTGGACGGACATGCGCGGGGGCAGGGCTGGGCCGCCGCAGTGCTGGCCGCAGTGCTCGACGAACGCGACGTTTTCGGCGGACGCCGTGACGAGCGGCCGGCCGACTTGGCCGAACGGGTGGCCGCCGTCGACGGGGACCAATCGGATCACCCTTCGGCGAACCGCCACGTCGTCCGCTCGGCGCAGCGGCGGGCCCGGGAGATCGCTCGCCGGGTCGGCGTTGCCCCGCGACCGCTCCAGTTCGAGTCCATCGGAACGCTCGTCGCCCTGGCCTACCCCGACCGGATCGCCCAGGCACGTTCGGGCGGGCGCTTCCGCCTTCGGGGCGGCGGTGGTGGTTGGTTGCCCGGAAGCGACTCGTTGGCGGCCGCTGAGTTCCTGGCCGTAGCCGACCTCGACGTGGGCAACGGTGACGGACGGATCCGTGCTGCCGCCGCCCTCGATCCGGCTGATGTGGTGGCGCTGGTGGGCGACGACGTGGTCACCTCGACCACCGTGGTGTGGGACCCGGCCCGCAACGACCTCCGTCGCCGCACGGAGGTCCGCGCCGGTGCGCTCCTCCTGGAGTCGTCCGAGGGTCGACCCGAACCCGGCGACGCCGCCACCGCCGCGTTGGTGGCCCACGTGCGGGCGACCTCGGGCGCCACGCTGGCCTGGACCACCGGCGCACGCATGCTGCAGGCTCGGATGGGTTTCCTCCACCGGCAGGACCCCCAGCGGTGGGCCGACGCCTCCGACGACGCCCTCCTGGCCGACCTCGAGTGGTTGACCCCCCACCTCGTCGGCGCCACCGGCCGCCGGGACCTGGCCCGGATCGACGTGGCTCGCGTGCTCATCTCCCGCCTCGACCATCGCGACCGGCCCGACCTGGACCGCCTGGCCCCGGCTCGGGTGGCCCTCGGGAACGGGCGAGAGCTCTCGGTGTCCTATGACGGCGAGTCGGGACCGACGGCCTCGGTGCGGGTGCAGGACCTCTACGGCACCACCCGCCACCCAACGGTGGCCGATGGCCAGGTACCGGTCGTGCTCCACCTCCTGTCGCCGGCCGGTCGTCCGGTCCAGGTCACCGCCGATCTCCCGGGCTTCTGGGCCGGCACCTGGACCGAGGTGCGCAGGGAGATGGCCGGCCGCTACCCCAAGCACGACTGGCCGGCCGATCCGGCATCGGCTACCTCGCGGACCCGCCGTGGGCCGCCCCGGACCAGCCGGTGACGGTGGGCCGGTCCGCCAGTCGGCAGGCCGAGAGCGCTCGTCGCCATCCCCGCACACCATCCGAGGCGCCGGTACGGTGCCCGTCGCAGGGGTCACCCGCCGGACAGAGGAACATGCCGTGGATCGACGCCGAGTCGCTGCTGAGGCCTTTGGAACCTTCTGGCTCGTGCTCGGCGGTTGCGGTTCGGCGGTCCTGGCCGGACCGGTCATCGGCCCCCTGGGCATCTCGCTGGCCTTCGGTCTGAGCGTGCTCACCATGGCCTACGCCGTCGGTGGCATCTCCGGCGGACAGACCGTGCTGCTGGCCGGGCCCGACGAGACCGACCTGGCCGAGGGCGTGACCCCGAACAACTGAGCAGCGTGCGCAGTGCGACGAGCGGTCACTCGAGGTCGGACCGCAGCGTTGCTACCTCTGGGCCGGCGTCGTCGACCACGGCTTCGACCCGCTCGAGCCCCTCGGGGTCGTCTTTGAGCTCGGCGTCGAAGAAGGCCACGGTCGTCTCCACCACCACCGTCGAGGCCGGGCTGGCCAGACCGGTGATGAACGCCGGGATGTGCCCCTCGCCTGGCAGCGTGACCTCGAGCTTGGGCGGCCCGACCGCGTCGTAGATCCCAGCCGCCGATTTGTACGGGACGGTGCCGTCCTCGGTGCCGTGGACGATGAGCAGCGGCACGTCCGCGCCCAGGGGGTCGACATCGAACTCGCCGCTGAGGGGGACCAGCACGCCGGCCCACTCGGCCACCGCCTTGACCCGCGCCTCGGCGCAGCACGGATCGTACGCAGCAGCGATCGAGGTGACAGCGCCCAGCGAGTGCCCGGCCAGCCCGATCCGGTCGGGATCGATCAACCCGTCGAGCGAACCCCCCGCCTCGCTGGCCGCCAGCGCCTCGTCGATGATGAAGGCCACGTCACCCCCGGCCTGGGTCGGCACGTCGGTGACGGTCGCGCCGCCCTCTGCGTTGCGGTTCGACAGCGGGTAATCAGGTGCCACCACCACGTACCCGGCCGACGCCAGGACACGGAGGGATTGGGCGTACTCGAAACCCTGGCCGGTGAAGCCGTGCGAGAAGAGGACGAGCGGCCACGGGCCGGGTTCGGGTTCGGCGTCGACCACCTGCCGCTCCACCGAACCCTCGCCCACCGCCGGGTACAGCACCAGCGTCTCGAAGGTCCGTTCCGGTTTGGCGGGGGCGTCGCCGTTCATGGCTGTTGGTCGTGTCTCGTCGACCCACACCTCGTCGAGTGCCCCGACGGCATAGGTGCCCGACCCGGCCACCGCCGGGCCGGGAGGCTCCTCTACGGTCGTCGACGTCGACGTGGTCGTCGCACCGCTGGTGGTGGTGGTCGTGGGACCTTGGGCCTCGTCATCGGGATCCGACGAGCACGCCGATGCTCCCAGGAGCAGCAGCGCGGCCGCAGCCACGGCGACCAGGTCGCGCCGTCGTGTGGATCGTGCTGTGCGCATCGTTGCTCCCGGATCGGTGACCCCACCACCTGCGTCCGCCCGTTCTACCGGTCGGAGCCCGTGATCCCCGTTCACCACGGACGGCGCGACCAGAACCGGCTTCCGGGTCCGGTGCGCCGTCACGAGTCGAGGTCCACGGGGGCGGGGGTGAACGGGCCCCAGGTGAAGGCCGGCATCCACGGAGTGGGATCGACGCCCCAGTCGTAGGCCCCGATCTGGGCCACGCTGCGCCGACCGGTGAGCGCCCGCAGGGCCTCGAACGGGGTCAGGTGAAGCGTGACCTCGGGGTCGTCGCCGACCACCATGTCGGCCCCTCCGGTCACGATCCGGAGGGGTGGGATCTCGTAGCTACCCATCACGAACGGCCAGGCCGCCTCGACGAACGTCAGGCCGATCGGCACCGCCTCGTGGTCGCGGGCGCCGGGCTCGCGGATCGCGTCGCGGAGGTCGTGCTCGTGGGTCACCTGATCGAACACAGCCTGGGCGGGCAGGGCGCCGTCGGCCTGGGCCGCCTCCACCTGCGGTCCGGTCTCGTCCCACTCGTGGGCGAGCTCGGCGAGCGACCGGTCCCGGCGAGCAGCCACCTGCGCCTCGGTCCAGGGGTCGCTGCCTCGGTCCTCGAGGTTGTCCGCCAGGATGTCGGCCGACACCCCGACGACGTGGCTGGCGAGTTGCTGCACGGTCCACGCCGGGCAGGCCGGCACCGTCCGGTCGGCCACGGACTCGGGGAGACCACGGAACAACGCAGTCATCCGTTCCCGGGTCTCGCGATACGCGGTGGTGGTGTCCATGGTCGCCCCATCTCGACGGACCGGCCGCCCGGCCGGTCCGCGTGACCACCGTAGGGCGTTCAGCCCCGCCCCGAGGTCGTCGCCGAGTCGGTCGCCACCGATCCCGGGTCGTAGCTTCGACGGCCATGCCCAGCCGATGTGCCACCGCGCGAGCCGTCGCCGGCGTCGGGGTGGTCGCCGCGATCGTGACCGGCGGCGCGTGGTGGAATCGCCGACGGGCCTCGGCGCACCACCACTCGAGGTCGACGGCTCCTGGCCCGATCAACGCGACCGGTCGAGGTCAGCGCAACGTGGTGCTGGCTGGCGTGGCCACCCGGGCCGGCGGGAGCTGGGCACTCGACCGGGCCCGGCGGGTCTTCGCCGATGCCGAGCGTCGTGAGGAGCTCGACCAGGCTCGCCAGCTCCACACCGCCGAGGAGGTGGCCGAGACCCTCGGCAACCTGAAGGGGGCGATGATGAAGCTCGGGCAGATGGCCAGCTATCTCGACCAGGGGCTACCCGAACCGGTGCGAGACGCCCTGGCCCAGCTCCAACAGGACGCCCCACCGATGGCCGCCGAGTTGGCGGCGTCGGTGGTCGAGGCCGAGCTCGGTTGGCCGCCCGCTGTGCTCTTCGCCGAATGGGACCCCGCTCCGATCGCCGCCGCGTCGATCGGCCAGGTGCACCGGGCCCTCACCCACGACGGGCGGGCGGTGGCGGTGAAGGTGCAGTACCCCGGCGTCGACGAGGCGATCCGGGGCGACCTCGACAACGCCGGGCTCATCTTCGGTGCCATGAAGATGCTCTTCCCCGGCCTCGACCCGAAGCCGCTCGTGCAGGAGCTGCGCGACCGCATCACCGAGGAGCTCGACTACGTGCTGGAGGCCGACAACCAACGACTGTTCGCCGCCTACTACGAGGGCCACCCGTTCATCGCCGTGCCGGCGGTGGTCGACGAGTTGTGCGCCGCTCGCGTGCTCACCACCGAGTTGGCCACCGGCGCCCGGTTCGCCGAGGTCACCGGGTGGAGCGCCCAGCAGCGCGACCTGGCCGGTGAGGCGATCTACCGCTTCGTGTTCGGGAGCCTCTACCGTCTCGGCGCCTTCAACGGCGACCCCCACCCGGGCAATTACCTCTTCGGGCCCGACGGTCGCGTCACGTTCCTCGACTACGGCTTGGTGAAGCGGTTCACGCCCGCCGAGCTCAAGCCGTTCGAGGACATGATCGTGGCCATGGTGCTCGACCGCGACGTGGCCGCCTTCCGCCGCATCGTCGAGTCGGTCGGGCTGCTCCGTCCCGACAACGGCTTCACCGATGCCGAGATCGGCGATTACTTCGGGCACTTCTACGAGTTCGTGGCTGAAGACGCCACCATCACCATGACCCAGGAGTACGCCAGCGAGACGGTCAAGCGTTTCTTCGACACCACCGGCGACCACGGCGAGATCATGAAAGCGGCCAACGTGCCCCCGTCGATGGTGCTCATCCAACGGATCAACCTCGGCCTCTACGCCGTGCTGGGCCAACTCGGAGCCACCGCCAACTGGCGCCACATCGCCGAGGAGCTCTGGCCGTGGGTGGGCGCGAGTCCCCTCACCGAGCTCGGCCGGCAGGAGGCAGCGTGGCGTCAAGCAACCGGTCGGGGAGCGGTAGCCCCCCGGCTTCACCCGCGCCTGATCACCTCGTAGTGGGTTGGATCTGCCGCGTCCCGACGCCGAGAAACCACCCCACTACGCCGGCGCGGAAACCCAACCCACTACGTCTGCTCGAAGTTGACGACGAACTCGAAGCTGCCGGTGTCTTCCACTTCGACGAAGCTGTTGCTCGGCGGCTCGATCTCGTAGTCGGCAAAGGCCACCGGGGCGGCGCCCTGGACGGTGAAGGTGTCGCCCGTGGCCCGTCCGGTGAGGTCGATGGTGACCCCCATGGTGACGCCGTGGAGGGTCAGGTCCCCGGTCGCCGTCGCCTCGAACGCCTCGCCGTCGGCCAGCGTCGGCAGCTCGATCGGTTCGGTGAGGGCAAAGGTGGCCTCGGGGAACGCGTCGGTCTCCAGGCCCCGCCCTTTCAAGGCGTTGTCGCGCTGGGCCTCGTCGCTGGCCAGTGTGGTCAGGTCGACGGTGAACGATCCCTCGGTGACCGACCCGTCGGCCACGGCGAGGGTGCCGGTCACGTCGCCGGTGCGCCCGTTGGCGGTGGCCTCGCGAGCTCCAGCCGCGAACACCTCCTCGACCCGGTAGCCGGCCACCGTGGGATCCTCGGAACCGGGGACCACGGCCCAGGACCCTTCGAGCTTGGCCAAGTCGACCGACTCCCCGCTGGCCTCTGGAGCATCGTCGAGCGTCAACGGCGCATTGGACGTGTCACGCGTGAAGTAGAGGAAACCGCCGACGGCGATCGCCACCACCACCACCACCACCACCACCACGACGCCGGCGACGAGCGGGAGGCGGGAACGCTGCTGGTCGGCCATGGCTTTGATCCTGTCACCTCGAGGGTGTGCGGGATCGGCCCGAAATGCTCGCGCACCCTGTGGAGCGACCGTCATCGCCCGAGTGGTCACTTGGGTCGACGTGTCCGCCGGGAACCGTGACGGCAGCTCGAAGCGGGCAAAGGCGGCGAGCAGGACGGCGAGGAGGAGGCCGGGGAGGAGAAGGAAGGCCGGGCGTTGGGCCCACCAGGTGGCGGTGGGTTCGCTCGCCAGTTCCAACCCCGCAGCCCGCCATGCGCCGATGGCGGCTACCAGGGCGGTCATGTGCCAGGTGAACACGGTCATGGCCACCGCGTTGACGGTGACGGTGGCCTTCCAGACCGCCCGCCGGGCCAGTAGCCGCTCGAGCGCCGGGCGGGCTAGCAGGACCAGGCCGAACTGGAACACGGCCAGCGCGGCGATGGCTGCGGTGGTGGGGAACATGTTCGAGACCGCCTCCCCCCGCACCGCCACCATCGAGCGCGGGTACCAGCCAGAGCCGGTGAGCACGACCAATGCAGCCAGGCCCGCGACGGCTACCGACGCTCGTCGCCGGGCCGACCACCCGGTGGCCGTGCCGTCCCGCCAGAAGAAGCCGAGCTGGTGGGCGAACACCCAGACCAGCAACGAGTTGGCCAGCCCACCTGCGGTCCAATCGAGCTGGAAGCGGGCCACATCGAGGGTGACCACCGCCCCGCCCAGGCCGACCAGCGCGGCCGTCGGGTTGGCCCGGTGAGCCCGAGCGGCCATCGGGGCGACGAGGACCACGGCCAGGTAGGCGCCCAGGAACCACAGCGGCACGAACACCACCCGACCCCACGTCCACACGCTGGGCGTGCCGGGACGGGCGAGGCGGATGACCAGGTCCAACACCACCCACACGGCGAGGAAGGCCCCGATCGGTTTGAACAGCCGGTCCATCCGCTTGCGGGCGTAGGTGGACCAGGTGCCGCCCCGGGTGCACACGGCGTTCCAAGCGGCGAGGTTGGCGTAGCCGCCCACCACGAAGAAGACCGGCATGATCTGCAGCAGCCAGGTGCCAACCCACAACCCGGGCACGGCATGGATCGGGTTCGGCATGGTCAACGCGCCGGAGCGGTCGACATGGGTGATGGACAGCACCCAGTGCCACAACACCACCACCACGATGCTCAGGCCGCGGAGGGCGTCGACCACCCGGTCGCGACCGTCGGGAGTGGCGTCGACCAGGGCGTCCATGCCGGCCGGGGCCGCCGGCCTCGGTACGGCATCGTCACCGCGTTCGACGTGTTCGATGTGACCGAGGTGTTCGACGTGGCCAGAAGGGGCGGGGCGGGACCGGATCAGGGGCATGGGTGTCACCCTGGCCCGGCGGTCCCACAGCTGGGATGGGGGCGGCCCCTCACGTCGCACTGGGCGGGACGTCGGGGGGCAGCGGGATCAAGGACCGGATCGGTCGGCGACGCTGTTCGGCGACCCGGCGGAGGCCTCGGCGAGCCAACGTCGGTGATGGGCACGCACGAGTCGGATGCGGAGCACCCCTTCGCCCACGGCGGCCACCAGGGCGACCGCCGTGCCGCCAGCTACGGCGATGCCGGCCGGCAGTGCCCGGTCGCCGGCCCGTTCCTGGCACGGGTGGGCGTTGTTGGCCTCGGCTTCGGCCCGGGTCACACCCGTAGGCGGGTCGGCCGGGTCGACGAACTCATCGACCCGACCCTGGACGAGGTAGGTGAGCGCCGTCCCACAGTCCTGGGTCGGCGAGCGCAGCGGCCGGGTTGCGCTGGCCAGGCCGATCACCGCTACCAGCACCCCGACCAGTGCCACCGCAGCCGGGATCCGTACGACGGGCCGTCGCCCGGGTGACAAGGTTCGGGCGTGAGCGCCAGCGGTCGGGGCGTCGGGGACGTCGGGCATCGCTGACCTCGTGGCGGTACGGAACCGGAGCAGCGTAGGCCCGTCGTCGTGACCGCTCGGGGCGGGGTGGGGGGAGCGAGGGCCACCACAAGGCGCCGGGCTCTGGACAAGCCCGGGGTGCGATGTGCGTGGAGGGGGAGGAAGTGGCCCCCGCTCCGAACCCCGAGCCGGCGGGGCGATGTGTCCACCGGCTGCTGGATCTATCGGCTCCGATCGCCACGACCTGAAGTGATTGTCACGCACTGTGCGCAAATATCGCTGTGCGTGGTTTCACGGCAAGAAGACGGCTGCCCGCCGGGTAGCGTGGGGTCGGTGCTGGTGCTGGCCGAGGACTCGTTCACCCCTTTCCTGGGTGACGACCTCCTCGTCTACCTGGTCCTGGCCATGGGTGCAGCCCTGGTGGTGGGCAACGTGGCCGCCATCGTGCGACCCCCGCAGCGGGCGTCCCGGGCCGAGGGCGAGTTGGAGCAGGCACCGGTCACCCGGTCGCTGGTGATGGCCGCCGTCGGCCTCGTCGCAGCCCTGTGGGCCGTGGTCTCGCTGCTGGCCTGACCCGGCTGCCGGCTGACGAAGAGCCCGGTCAGGCCTCAGCCGGATCGCTTGGGGGCGGGTCGGTGGCGGGTGGCGGGTGGTCCAGGACGCCGTCGTGCCCGCTGGCACCGGCTGCCGACCACTGCGCCCGGTTGGCCCTCGCCGTGCGGCCGCCCCGGAAGACCACCGCGCCGATCCCACCCATGGCTGCGACCAGGACCGTGAACAGGGCGATCTGTTCGGCCCCGCCCCGGTCCCCGGCGCCCTCGGGGGCCCGTCCTCGCCCCGGGCGGGGGATGGCCGCAGCCGGCGGGATCTCGCCCTCTTGCACCTCGTCGACCTGGTTCCTGCCGCCGTCCGAAGTGGCGGCGATCGCGATCACCCCGCCCACGATGACCGCCAGCAGCAACGCCGCGCTCAACACCAACGTCCGTCGGTCGAATCCACCGACCCCTTGGGTGATGGTGCGGGGAGAGGACTTCGGTGCGTCTCGAGGGCCCATCGGTCCCATGTTCCCGCGCCAACCGACCAGGTCCAAGCCGCGGTCCCTCGCCGCCAGCCGACGTGAGCGCGCTACCGGGGCAGGTACTTGGCCAGCTTCAGCAGCTTGGTGAAGCGCCGGGCGTAGCCGGTGCCGTCGGGGCCGGGGTCCTGGAGCTTCTGGGCCAGCGCCGAGCGCACCGCGATGGTCTGGGACTCGGTGTACTTGAGCAGACCGTCGCGCCCGTGGCGCCGACCCACCCCCGAGGCCTTCATACCGCCCATGGGGGCGTCGACGCTGGCCCAGCCCGACGAGTAGCCGTCGTTCACGTTCACGGTGCCGGCCATGAGTTGCCCGGCGATGGCTTTGCCGGCGCGCACGTCGCCGCAGTAGACGCTGGCGTTGAGGCCGTACTCAGTGTCGTTGACCGCCTCGACGGCCTCGTCCACGGACTCGTACGGGTAGATCGCCACCAGCGGGCCGAAGGTCTCCTCGCGGTACACCGCCATGTCGGAGGTGACATCGCTGAGCACGGTGGGCTCGTGGAAGAACGGGCCCAGCTCGGGACGCGCCTTGCCGCCGGCCACCACGGTGGCGCCCTTGTCGACCGCGTCGGAGAGGTGCTCGGTGAGCTTCTCGAGCTGGGCGTCCGAGGCCAGCGCTCCCACCTCCGGGCCGTAGGCCTGCTCGGCACCAATCCGGAGCTGGTCAACCCGGGCCGCGAACCGCTCGGTGAAGGTGGAGGCGATGGCCTGGTCGACGTAGATCCGCTCGATCGAGATGCACAGCTGGCCGGTGTTGGCGAAGCAAGCCACGACGGCGCCCTCGACGGTCCGGTCGAGATCGGCGTCGGCGGTGATCACCATGGCGTTCTTGCCGCCCAGCTCGGCCGAGTAGCCGATGAGGCGTTTGCCGGTCTGGGCGCCGATCGTGCGGCCGGTGGCGGTGGAGCCGGTGAACATGAGGTAGTCGGCAGCCTCGATGATCGCCGTCCCGACCTGGGTGCCCGGCCCGGTCACCACCTGCACCAGGCCCTCGGGGAGGCCGGCCTGCTCCAGCAGCTCAAAGGCGCGCAGCGCGGTGAACGGGGTCTGTGAGTCCGGCTTGATCACGATGCCGTTGCCGGCAACCAGGGCCGCGAGTGCGTCGGACACCGCCAGGATGAGCGGGTAGTTCCACGGCGAGATCACGCCCACCACGCCCTTGGGCACGTGGTGCTCGGTGGCGGTGACCAGCCCGGGCAGGGCGGTGAGGCGCCGGTGCGGACGGAGGGCCCGAGGCGCCAGGCGGGCGTAGTAGTGGGCGGTGACGGCCTGGTCGAGGATCTCCTCGAAGGCCCACACCCGGGCCTTGCCGTTCTCGGCCTGGATGAGGTCCAGCAGCTCCTCTTGGTGCTCCAGCACCAGGTCGTGGTAACGGAGCAGCACGGCGGCCCGCTCCCTGACCGACCGCTGGGCCCAGCGCCGCTGCACCCGACGGCACTCGGCTACCGCTGCGGTCACGTCGTCGGCCGTGCCGATCGGCACCTCGCCCACCACCTCGCCGGTCAGTGGGGACATGACGTGGCGGAGCTCCCGACCCGGCGCCACCGCGATGCGCGTGGCCAGCCGGTCGGTCTCCATCCGCCCGGGCCGGAGGCGGCTCGGGTTGGAACGGTCGAAGTCGGGGGTCCGGGCAGTGGTGTCGGTGGCAGTCATGGCGACCTCCTGGGGCGTCGGACCGGGCGTCCAGCGCAGCGCGGCCGAGGCTACCGCCGACCCGCACCGGGGCCGCCTGGTTCCCTCGGGCGATCAGCGGGAGGGCGGCATGAGTCCATCCGGGATGCGGATGGCGGCCAGCTGGGTGGCCTGGGCCACCAGGCGGTCAGAGGCGTCCCACACCTCGCAGACCTCGTCGAAGCGGCCGCCGTCGACGACCTGGGCCGACTGGCTCACCCGGAGCGGCCCGGGCACCGGGGCCGCTCGCACGTACACGCTCAGCGAGAGGGTGGGCACCCAGCCGGCCTGGGCCAGCTCGAAGGTGGCTGGCGGGAAGGCGTCGGTGAAGAACAACAGCCCCAGGGCATCGACGGGCCGACCGTCGGCGAAGGAGATCCAGCCCCGCAGTTCGGCCCGTCCGGACGGCCGGCCCGATGCGAACCCGATCACGTCGGGATCGAGCCGCAGGTCGCTGCGGTCCATGATGGCCACCACGAACGGCGCCCCGTCCTGAGCCGACGGCAGCTTCACGCACTCGTCGATGGGCGGCAGCTCGAAGGGCACGCGGTTCGTCCACCACGGTGGGGCAGGCTGGGGATCGAGGGTGCCGAGGGTGAAGGTGGCGTCGACGCACTCCCGCCCGTCCTGGGTGATCGTGGCCCTGACCTGGCTCGCACTGCGCCCGGTGCGCAGGACGTGGGTGTGCACCTCGGCCGGGCCGGGGTCGGGCGCCCAGAGGTAGTGGGCGGTGGAGGCAAGAGGGTCCCGGTGCGGGCTGTCGACCGCTCCCGCCGCCTGGCCGGCGGCCCGTGCCGCGATGGCCAACAGGTAGCCGCCGTTGGGCTTGGGGCCCACCGTCCAACCGGCGTCCACGTCGATGTCGAACATCACTGGCTCGGCCCTGGGCCGCACCGCGGTGGCCACGTCGAACTCGTAGGGGGTCCCGTCAGGCATCGGGGCAACCTACCGAAGCGGTCTCTGCGTGCGCTGGGCGAGACGCGGCATTGATCGAGGGAACGATCCAGCTGAGCGATGTGCCGGCGGGTTGGCGTACGGTCAGTCGTCGACACCCCGTCCAGCCCGGTGGCCAACCGCCTGATGGAACCGTCGCTCGACCGACCCACGGAGGCTCCGCCATGGTTGACGATCCCGCCCAGCTCGTGAAGGAACGGGTCACCACGCTGCTCGACGAGCACGATCCCCGGACAACCGACGATGTCGAACTGCGAGGCCACCAGTACGACCTCGGCCTGGCCTGGGTGCACTTTCCCGAGGGGCGGGGCGGCCTCGGACTGGCACCCAACCACCAGAAGGACATCGACGCCGCCCTGTACGACGCCGGGGCCCGATCCTTCACCGCCCGCCACTTCTTCGGGCTCACCATGGCCGGGCCGACGGTGGTCAGCCACGGCGACGATGCCATCAAGGACCGCCTCCTGCGCTGCATGTTCACCGGCGAGGACTCTTGGTGCCAGCTCTTCAGCGAGCCTGGCGCCGGGTCCGACCTGGCCGGGTTGTCCACCCGCGCCGTGCGCGACGGTGACGAGTGGGTCATCACCGGCCAGAAGGTGTGGAACACCCTGGCTCACCTGGCCGGCCGAGGCATGCTCGTGGCCCGCACCGACCCCGACGCCCCCAAGCACAAGGGCCTCACCTACTTCGCCCTCGACATGCACGCGCCTGGTGTCGAGGTGCGGCCGCTGCGCCAGATCACCGGCGAGGCCGAGTTCAACGAGGTCTACCTGACCGAGGTGCGGGTGCCCGACGCCGACCGCATCGGCGACGTGGGAGAGGGGTGGCGGGTGGCCATGACCACCCTGTCCAACGAGCGCACGAGCATCGGCGGCGGTGGGGGCGGCGCCCCGCCTCGAGGTTCGGGCGCCATCGCCGAGGCGGTGCGGATCTGGACCGAGGAACCGCACGTTGAGAAGACGGCAGCCACCAGGGACCGCTTGATGCAGCTGTGGATCCGGGCCGAGGCGCTGCGCCTCACCAACATCCGGGGTTCGCAGAACCGAAAGGCCGGCAACCCTGGCCCCGAGGGATCGATCGCCAAGTTGATGTTCGCCGAGATCAACATGGACATCTACGAGCTCTGCGTCGACCTCCTCGGCCCGGCGGCGATGGTCGACTACGACTACACCATGATCCGCCCAGAGCACCTGGGGCTGACCGGTGCTCCCGGCACCAGCCGCAAGATGTTCCTTCGGTCCCAGGCCAACTCCATCGAGGGCGGTACGTCGTCGATCCAGCGCAACATCCTCGGTGAGCGGATCCTCGGTCTGCCCGGTGAGCCGCGCACCGACAAAGCGATCCCGTGGAAGGACGTGCCCCGCAGTTGAGACTGGGCGGGTCGTCGTGGTCCAACGCCTGCAGCACCGTCGCGGCACGTCGCTTCCCGAGGGCGCCCCGTACGTGGGCCGCCCGAGCCGGTGGGGCAACCCCTACGTGTTCGACCGCTCGACGCTGAAGGAGGGTCGGGTGCTGGTGGCGTCGCGGGCCGAGGCCGTCCGCCGCTACGAGGCCGACCTGCTCGCCGACCCCGAACGGGTGGCCGAGGCTCGTCGCCTCCTGGCCGGCCGGGACCTGGCCTGCTATTGCCTGCTCGACGGTCCGTGTCACGCCGACGTGCTCCTGCGCATCGCCAACGACAACCCGGTCGTCGACATCAACGGCGACGCTGATCGATGACGAAACCTGCGCCGCTCGCTCTTGGCTACGTGCTCCGTGCGGCGCGACCAGCCGACCTCCCGAAGCTTCCGGCCGTCGAGGTGGCGGCCGGGGAGCTGTTTCGCTCGGTGGGGATGGACGAGATCGCCGGTGACGAGGGCCCGTCGATCGAGGACCTCGAGTCGGCCCGGGCAGATGGACGGCTGTGGGTGGTGGATCACGACGGCGAACCGGTCGGCTACGTGCTGGCGCTCCTGCTCGACGGCCACGCCCACCTCGAGCAGGTCTCGGTCCACCCCGACCACGGACGTCGGAGCCTGGGCGCCGCCCTGGTGGGCGTCGTGGTGACCTGGGCCGAGGACATGGGTGCACCCAACTTGACCTTGTCGACGTTTCGCGACGTGGCCTGGAACGCGCCCTACTACCAGCGGCTCGGCTTCGAGGCGGTGGCCGATGACGACCTGTCGCCCGCGCTCCGTTGTGTGCGCGCTCGCGAGGCCGACCAGGGGCTCGACATCGATGCCCGCGTGGTGATGCGCCTGCCGCTCTCGCCGCCGAACGAGCAGCAGGGCTGAGCAGTGGCGGATCCGGGCTACGGCCTCTACGACCGGGTGCTCGACTGGTTCTCCGACCACCGCATGGCGATGGCCAAGGGTTTCGTGGTCACCGCCGTGGTCGCCATCTTCGCCAGCCTCATCTTCGCCATAGCGATCCAGCTCTGACTGAGGTGGTGCGGCGCCGACGGGGAGTTTCCCGCCCGACCGCCCAACCCCCGTAGTCAGCCCGACCCGAGGCGCTGCCGGGCACCGCCGATCCCGGCTTGGCCCAAACCGGCCCGATCCGCCGCGGTGCGCCCACTCGCCCGGCCGGCGCCAGACGAGCTGCTCGACCTGGTGGTGCGGATGCGGGGGAACTCCTGGCGAAAGGCCTGGTCCACCGCCGTGGTCCGGTCGGCGAGCACGAGTGACACGCCGGCGCCCGTCCCCGCCTGGCTACGGGCCTGGGCCCGGATGGCTTCGCCGGCCTCCCACAGCCGTTCGCCGATGCGGCCGCTGAACGCCAGCAGGAAGGCATGGCGGAAGCGCCGCGGGGTGTCGAACGGGGGCACGGCGGCCGCCAGCATCGACCGCACGGCATGGATCGAGAGCGCGCTGAAGAGCGACCGCACGTTGGCCAGGTCAGACTCGTGGCCCACCACCACGCAGCGCTGGCTGCCGGCGCCCGCCCCGCCCATGACGACCCGGCAGTCGTTGGCCCGGCCCACGCTGCCGAGGAGCGACGCCTTGGCCGTGGCGTAGGGCGCCCCGATGACGACCACGTCGGACACCACGCGGTCCGACGACGCCCGGCCCGCCGCCGAGAGCGTGGCCTCGTCGATCGCGTGGCGCACCATCAGCTCCTGGGCCTTGGCCACCAGGGCCTCGGCCTCTTCGGGGAACTCGGCGGCGGTGGACTCGGCCTTGGTGAGCAGGGCCTGGATGCGGTTCGCCCACGTCTCGGCGGTCGAGGTGGTCGCTGCGGTTGCCGTGGGCGTGGGGGTCACGGTGATCTCCTGCTGGTCGGTCCGTCGGGGCCCATCTTCGCCGCGGGGTGTGACAGCCAAGATGCGACGGCTGCCACAAAGAAAACGAGCATCACACGTTCTCCTTGTGGATCTGGTCGATAGCCGCTCCGTCCACAGGAAAATCAAGGAGGCACCGGGCCGTGCCCGTTCTGCCAGTGGATTCGGTCGAAGGTTGACCTGGTCCGCGAGGAGAACGGGACAGTGGCGTTTCCGGTCGTCGGCCGGGCGTAAGCCCGTACGTACGACTACCCGTCGACTTACGTACGTCTAAGATCCCGGCACATGAGCATCACGGCGTCGAAACTGCGCGAAGACATCTACCGGCTGCTCGACGGCGTGTTGGCCACCGGCGTTCCGATCGAGATCGAGCGGAAGGGTCGGACGCTCCGCATCGTGGCTGATGCTGCACCCGAGCGGTTGAGCCGGCTCGTGCGCCGGACCGATGTCGTGGTCGGCGACTCCGAAGAGCTCGTTCACGTGGACTGGTCGTCGGAGTGGCGGCCTTGATCCGGCTCGACACCCATGTGCTCGTCTGGCTCTATGCCGGCGAGGTCGAGCGGTTCTCGGCCACCGCTGCAACTCGGTTGGAGCGTGACGAGCTGGTGATCAGCCCGATGGTCGAACTCGAACTGACGTACCTGTACGAGGTCGGCCGCCTGAAGGTCACCGGTGCCGTCGTCGTGGCTGACCTGCGTGAGCGTCTCGGGCTGGAGCTTTCGTCGCAACCGCTGGCGTCGGTCGTCGCCGCGGCGACGCCGCTCGACTGGACCCGAGATCCCTTCGATCGTCTCATCGCCGGAGACGCTCTCAGCGCCAATGCCGCACTGCTGACCAAGGATGGCGACATCCTCGAGCACTTGGACCTGGCCGAGTGGTGATGTCACGCCCGTCGAGCGGCCAGAGGCTGGGGCGTGAACGCGTCCGGGCCGTGCGAAAGACCGATGGAGAAGGGCCGGGTCGGGCCTGGGCGGCTGCGGTGACCGAAGGTGCTGGGCGGGTGCAGGATCGGATTGGTGGGCTCACGCCCTGACGCCGGACCGGTCTTCGTCTTGAGAGCACGAGCCGACAGGGGATGACCTGCATGGGGATGCACGACCTCGGCTCGCGCTCAGAGGGTGCGCCGCGCCCTCGGGCTGTCGCCTGTCACCTGTTGGCGTGCCCTCTGCACCGATGAGTTCCGGCGGGCCAGGGCGTCCAAGTTCTCGACTCGACCACACTCGAAGGAGAACCCCGTGCCCAAGCGTGATGATGCCCCTGCCGGCGCCCCCTGCTGGATCGACCTCTCGACGTCGGACGCGGAGGCCAGCCGCGCCTTCTACGGCGAGCTGTTCGGTTGGGAGTCCGAAGATGCCGGTCCCGACTACGGCGGCTACATCAACTTCTCCAAGGACGGGGCGAAGGTGGCGGGCGCCATGGCCAAGCAGAGCCCGGAGCAGCCCGAGACCTGGGGCGTGTACCTGGCCGTCGACGATGCCGACGCCACCGCCGCTGCGGAAGCCCATGGTGGCCAGGTGCTGGCGCCGGTGATGGACGTCATGGACCTGGGCCGAATGGCCTTCCTGACCGACGTTGGTGGGGCGGCTTTGAGTCAGACGCAAACCAGGGCCTGCGGAGGTAGGGATGGCGCCCCACGCCGGCGGCTGTGGGTCGGTGCGCTCTGCTGTCTCGGCCATTCGCCAACTGGTGTTTGTCCGGGTCCAGGCGGTGAGCCAGCTCAGCAGTCGTTCGGCTCGTCGAGTTTCACCGCGGAGAGGACGGCGTCGCCCTCCCCGAACGGGGTCCCCGGGGCAGGCCGTTGGGCCACCACTATCCAGTTCGAGTCGAGGAGTTGGTTGCGCCCGGCGCCGGACGCATCCTCGCTCAACGACAAGAAGATGCCGGTCTCGGACTGGATGCGGTCCTGGGCCGCTTGGAGGTTCAGGCAGACCACGTCGGGCATCGCCGCCTGAGGTGCCGGTGCCGCAGTGGACGGCGCCGGCGTTGCGGTGGTCTGCGGCGCGGTGGTCGGTGGCGCCGTGGCGGGGGCGGCCGTGGTGGGGGCCGCTGTAGTAGGGGCTGCGGTGGTGGGTGCGATGGTGGCCGGAGCTGCGGTGGTCTCGGGTGCGGCAGGGGTCTCGTCGACTGTGGTCGTCGAAGCCGCCGCCTCGAGCTCGGCGATCCGCTTCTTGGACCTCTCGAGCTCGGCGCTGGCCTCGTCGTCGCTCCCCGAGCAGGCCGATGGCGTCAGCAGCACCACGACCAACGCGAACAGCAGCTTGTTCATGGTTCGCTCCCCATGCGCACCCGGACCAGAGCGGTTGCGGCTCGGCCTGTCTACTCGCTGGGCTCGGAGTTCTGCCCGAGACGGTCCGATCTGGGCGGCGGGCGAGCGAGGCGACGGCGCACGGCGACGGCGACGGCGTCACCGACGGCCGGGGTCACCGCCAGGTACAGGCTGGGCTCGATGCCTTCGACCTCAACCACGAGCCACTCGCCGTCTTCTCGCTCGATCAGGTCGACCCGGAGGTAGCACAGCGTCCCCCTGCCGACGATCGCGTCGGTGACGTCGTACGCCTTCAGGCCAGCCTCGATCACGCCAGTAGGGACGTCGTCCTCCAGTTCGTAGCGCCCACCCCACTCGGTCTGGACGCGCCAGTCGTCGGGGCTCGGGGTCTTGCGGAAGACGCTGACCACCCGGCCCTCGACGACGAAGACGGAACGCTCGCCCCCGGCCACCTTCGGCAGGAACGGGTTGACCACGGCCTCGTAGGGGACCTCGATCCGCTCTCCGGCCGCCACCAGCCGTGCGCCGCTACTGCCCGCCCCCACCTGCGGCTTCATCACCCGGACGTGGCCCGCCGGCTCCAGCGTGGAGCCGGCGGGCGCCAGCTCGACCGGGATGATGGCCGCACCGTGGGCAGCCAGGTCGAGCAAGTAGCTCTTCCGCAGGTTCCATCGCATCGCCGCAACGGGGTTCACGACCTGGACGTCGGCGGCTTCCAGGGCACGCAGCCAGGACTCGAACTCCGGCAGGTGGTCCGGGTAGTCCCAGGTGGTCCGGACCAGGACCAACTGGGCGTCGCTCCACGGCCCGCGGTCGTCGTGCCAAGCACGCAGCACCGCAGACACGCCGGCGCGCCCAAGCGCAGCGACCATCGCTTTGCTCTCGCCAGCGAGCTCGGCGAAGTCCACCCGTTCGGTCGTCGCCACCACCACATCAACCATCGTCGCCGCCCTGCCAAGATGGGTGTGTCGGACCGGGCGGCACCCTACGTCAAGGGGCCTGACGGACTCGACAGGTCGAGCTCGGTTTCGGGCACTGCCGCTGGCCTACGACGCTGGCCGTTCGGCGGGTCGCCGCCACTGGCGAGCACTCGCACGCACGAGCCGATGCGCTCCTTATTGATGGCTATGTTGGCTCGATGACGGGCGTCGGCGGCGTCCGGCTTTCGGTTTCGACGTGGCAACAGCCGATGCCCTCGGCGCCCAGCGCCGGGCGTGCCGCCGTGCTCGACCACCTCGTGGGACGCATCGTCGCCTTCGGGCCTCGTCGTGTCAGCGTCGCAGTCGACGGGCTCACCGCGTCGGGGAAGACGACGTTCGGCCATGAGTTGGCTCAGCGACTGGCCGATGCCGGGAGGGTCGCGCTGCGTGCGTCCCTTGACGATTTCAAACGCCGCTGGGATGACCGGCACCTGTACGACCGACTGTCCGGCGAGGGCTACTACCGCAACGCCTACGACGTCGACGCAGTCCGCCGACTGCTTCTCGAGCCCGCCGCCTCGGACGGCACTGGGCGCCTGGCGTTGTGCAGCATCGATCCGATCACCCAGGTGGATCACTCGACGACCGTCGTCGAGATGCCGTCCGACGGTGTGCTCGTCGTCGACGGCGTCTTCGCCTTCAGACCCGAGCTCAACCGGTACTGGGATCTACGGATCTGGATGCACGTCGACACGGAGCTCTCGGTACGCCGAGGGACCGCTCGCGACGCCGAGAGAGAAGGAGGAACCGCCCAAGCCGAGGCACTGCACCGCGACCGCTACCTGGCCGCCGAGACCATCTACATCGCCGAGGAGACCCCGATGGACGTGGCCGACGTCGTCGTGGACAACACCAACTTCGAGCGTCCTCGTATCCAGCGCCGGTGACCGACGCGCAGCTGCACCGCCATTGGTGACGGTGGTGTCCTCGCCCGCCCTATCCGCCGCGGCCAGAATGAGCGACGCCACATGCAGAGGCCCAGTTGTCCTGAATGGCGGTCAGATCCGCGTCTCTCAGGAGCGTGGCACCCGGGGCGAGGCCGCTGCGGTCGCAAGTCCCGTCAGTTCGCCTGCTCGGCGAGTTTGGCGACCCTCAAGATCGGCACCAACTACCGGACGACTCGAAGATCGACCTTCATCCGAGTGGCCTCTGTTGCCACCGTGGTTCATCGCAAGGTAACTTGCCTTGGTGGATGCCGTAGACATCCTGGCGTCAGCTCGGAAGCACGGTCTCCAGGACGACCCGATCCTTCATGCCTTCCGGAACCCGATCAGGACCGAACCCGTTGACGACGAGGGGCTGACCATGCTCGTCGGACCAGATGCCGCCGGCAACCTGCTCGAACTGGGCGTCGTAGACAGTGTGCAAGGCCCCGTAGTCGTTCACGCCATGAACGCCCGCCACAAGTACCTCAGGTGAACTGATGCCACGCTCTCTCGCCGAGATCATCGCGAACATGGACGACCTGTCCGCTCGATTCGAACGTCACGAACCGCAGCCTGAGGCGATCCGCGAGGTCGGGGCACTCCGAGACGTAGCCCGGGCCTCGGCGGAGCGGGGAGCAGCCGACGCAACGCTGCTCGACGCCGTCACGGGTGCCCGTGATGAAGGCCACTCATGGTCGGCGATCGGCGCGATGCTCGGGACTTCGGGGGAGGCAGCTCGGCAGCGCTATGCCAACGTCGCCCTGGTGAGGTCGCAGCGGGTGGCGACGAACGCGCGGCCGACAAGGTCCGGCCTCGACCTGCCAGGCGGAGCACGCAGTTCGAACAACCGAGGAGGACGAGCGATGGTTACAGAGCGCACGGGAAAGAAGGCCGCGTCGAGCGCTGGTCGCACGGTCGGGGCCAAGAAGGCATCCAAGACAGCCAAGAGCGCCGCAGCCAGCGCTTTGTCCCAACGCAAGTCGAGCGGCGTCACGAGCAAGAAGGCCGCCTCGAGCGCCGCCAAGACGCTCGCCTCGAAGAAAGCGACAAAGGCGGCCAAGAGCGCCGCAGGCAGCGCGCTCACGCAGCGACAACCCAAGAAGAGCGCCGCACGCCGCAAGTAGTTCAGCTTGACGCTCACGGTGATGGTCGACGTCCGCCTCGACGCCGGCGTTGCCCTAAGCGACGTGCAGCTCGCCGCCCGCCACGCCGATCACCGAACGACCACGATCAACGATCGTCGTCGCCACAACTTCGACCGCCACGCCGGCTACGTGGTCGTCGCCTTCGTCGCCGACGGCTGAGAAGACGACCGCAAGCGACGCTCCAGGGACAGGCTCTCGGCCAAGGCAGGGCGCGCGCCGGAGCCGATCGAGCCGTTGGACCGGTGGTGGTCAGCGGGGACCGTCCCCCCCGTCCATCGGGTCGAACGGGCCGGCGGCGGCACGGCCGCGGATGGAGCGGCGCCCGTCAACGCAGCGTCCAGCTGTGCCCGAGCCCGCTCGGGGTCCGGCGCCAGGGTGGTCGCGAGCGTGCCACCACCCTCGGGTCGTAGGACGACGGTGCTCGCGTCGACCGGCGTCGCTCGCTCGTCGTCACCTGCATCGGATGGACCGACGACGAGACGGGTGCCCACGACCTTCGCACCTGCGGTGCCGCCCGGTCCGGACCAGCCCGGTATCGCCGTGTCGAAGGAGCTCAGGCAGACCGGCATCCCGTCTCGGCGAAGGTCTGTCACCGACACATAGCGGCCGGCCGCCTCCTCGCTCCGCCCGAAGACCACCACCTCGTCGGCGACCAAGGCACCGCCCGTCTGCACGTCGGCGATGATGGTCGCTCGGTGGCGAGCCCGGGCTGTGACGATCACGGGCTCGGGCTTCCAGGTCAACGTCGCACCGGACGCCACGTGCAGACGGGTGGTCAGGCGGGTGCCCTCGCCGCGTGCCGCGTAGACGAGCGTTGCCGCAACGTTGCGGACCATGGCCGTCACGCCCCCGCCGACCTGGAGGTCGATGGTGATGTCGTCCTCGCCGACGGGACAGGCTGCGGAGCCGACGATCCAGAGGG
>JAABUN010000181.1_pt1 | contig 161210 bp, 121 predicted proteins | sample 5559311 | NCBI WGS metagenome assembly JAABUN01 (sample SAMN10711877, study PRJNA513370) | rock metagenome | isolation source: Antarctica rocks | place: Antarctica: Victoria Land, Siegfried Peak sud
TATCCAAATCTTAAATTTAATATTATGGGCATGACTGATGATAAAAAGTGCAACGAATTAAACATTTATTTAATTTGATGTGAAACTAATTATTTTTATAAGACATTAGAGACAGACACTAATTAGATTCCGACGGCGACGAAATCAGTCACAAGCAGCGGATGTTTGCATAATGCAGGATTCGCTTTGAGTTCGCAGCCGGGTTCCTGAGAAGGTGGGACTTAAATCAATCCAACGAGATGCTTTAGAGTATGACTTGACCTTAGTAATCGACCTAGATATTAAAAATCACGCCACTGCATCAAAAGACAGAACCGGGTTATTCTTTGGAAAACCTGAATTAACGCTTTCTATCATAACCGGCCAAATGTTACAGGAGTGGTGTAACAGCGGATCGGAAATATCAGTAAATGATATTTCTGATAGGATTAGCAATTGTAAGTCTATTGCAGATCTTCTCTTACTGTATAACATGTATCCTAAATATAAAACAAGCTTGCTGCCGGAATATGAAAAACGCAAGCGTGAATTAATTCTAGCCCCGGATATCAAACCTCAATTATTGAACACATTAAATAACAATCCTAATGGAGAATACAATCACTAAACCAGAACCAGTTGTCACTCTGTATCCTAGTGAGTGTGAGTCAAAAGAAAATAAAACCTTTATTACAGCCAACACTATTCCAGGGAATTTCGAGGCTATCAAAGCCAACCACATTATTCCTGTTTTTACCAAGGATAACGAACCCGTTGTATCCCATCACGATTTTATTCAGGTTACAAGGGATGTGGTTGGAGACTTATACAACCGAGAGCACATATTAAAGCCTTCTATCAGGTTATCTCATCCCATCATGGGTAGAGTACCGGAAGCAAAAAACAAGGTTGCTATCGACTTGCAGGAATATGAGAAAACAAGTTACTATGAAAGAATGATGTTCCTCTTAGAGATCCCTTCTATCCAGGAGAATATCGATGGCAATCCAGTGTCTTTAACCGTTGGTGGTGTGAAGGCCTATAACATGGATAACTTGTACAACCGAAAAGGAGTAGATCAGCATTTCAAAGTTTTCATTAGTTTCAAAAACACAGTGTGTACCAATGAGCGTTTGGAGTGATGGATACGTGGGTGATTTGCGTAACTATCGTTTTGCTTTGTTTGGTGATCCCCATCAACAGTGGCTTTCAGTATGGTAACAGAATCAAATAACAAAGCTCACTCCGATACATTTGTTTTTCATTCAGCCTTTAGTTGGGCGGCTTGACTTGACAAACACTTATCAGCTCTGGCTTCAAGATTGACAGCATGCCAAAGGTGACAGAAGCTCCACCGCGATGCGCTTGTTTCTCAATCTATCTAAGTTAGACGAACTAATAGGTTGTCACTTTCATCCTGGCAAAACATAAAAACTTTAAGTTCAAATGGCAGCCCATAACGGATGCATTTAATAAATTGGGGCTGACTGAAAGATGTTGAACAGTGGATCTTTATTGAGATTTTGTAGCAGCAGCGGAAACCATATTGATCATTTTAAATAAATTTGAACAATATATCGTCGTTCAAACATGTTTTTAAGTTTTAATGATTTATAGTTGTTATGCAGTAAACGTACCAACGCCGTCTTCACGCATAAATCTCACAGAATGTTTGAATGCGGGTAGCATATCATAAATCAAAAAAAACTTAATAAGATTACTTTGGCGTGGGTGTCGTATTTGCCTCATAAATGCTTTTCATTTGCCAGACCTCCAATGATTTCAGCTCACTGTTTTGCCCCTGTGAGCGAATAGAAACGCCCACCGCATCTTCGCGGCTCGGATAAACCCTCGCAGCAACACATTGCTTTCCGTTTACAAAAACTTCCACAATACTTCTGTCAATGAATACCCGAAGCTTCAGATTTTCCTCAGGCTTCATGTAAAAAGACGCCGTTTCTGGGCCTCTGGGGCGAACATCCGGGTGCAGGGAAGCGTATGACGATTCGATTGTTATCAGGCTTTGCCTTGCTGGCGGAGCCGGAGGTGTTCGTGGTGCTGCAGCAGTCGAAGGCCGTTCTGTTTGCAGGGTTGCCACTTCTCCGAAGTGATAGTCACGCCCAGGCCCCATGCCCCGCGCTTCCATAAACACGATGCGGGTGTATTCTTCTTTATTGGGTGAACGGAACACGTTTAATTCGAGCATTGGCGCATCTTTCGGATCAATCTCAAGATTAATTTCCATTGCGCTCCCCTTGATGTTTGGAAGCACCACTTCCTTATTGGCAGGAAGCACCATCGGCTTTACCTCCTGGCGGTTATAACGCAACGACTCAACATCACCGGCAGGCTCCTGTCCGATTTCATCCTTCCCTATCAAAGTCAGCCTTCTTGCAAGCGACATGATCATGTTCCATTCTCCGGTAGGCTTTCCTGCGTTCATATTAAAAATGATTATGACACCGCCTTTGCCGTTAGGGGTTGCTGATGGCGCGTGTACTCCGGATGGATTCGCCGGCCCGAAATTGAATTTACCTCCCTGTGTCACCACAAACTTATTCCGGGCCGTATCGTAGTCTCCCAACAGGTATTGCCCGCCACTCATATGGCTGAAGAAAGGCATTATGTAACGATTTCCGATCGGCCAAAAGTAAGGGCAGGCATAGTCGTCTCCTATCAATGTAAAGCGGTCGCACTCAACAAATTCATGAACATATTCCCAATTGGCAAGGTCTTTAGACCTGAAAAGATAACCCACCGGTATTTGTTTTCCTCCGGGCCCTTTGGGCGTTCTTCCAGCAGACAGCGAATAATAAACACCATTACTCTTCCAGATGGAAGGGTCGAAGACACTGTAAGGAAGGGCAAACCCCGTTTTACTGCGAATGGGTATAACTGCATTGCCGGTGACTTTTTCCCAGTTCAACAGCAACGGATCTGATGAAACGGCAACCATATTTCCAACTTCCGTTCCGTGATACATGGCAATTACTCGGTCCTGTTCAACCAATGCGCCGCCGGAAAACACGGCGCGTTCAGGGCCTGGATAAATGGCATAAGGAAGGTCCTGCCAGTGAACCAAGTCTTTGCTGATGGCATGGCCCCAATGCTGGCGCCGGTCTTCAGGCGGGTATGCCTGGTAAAACATGTGCCAGTTGCCTTTCCAGAAACTCAGTCCGTTGGGGTCATTCAACGTGCTTTCCGGACTTACAAAATGAAAGAGCGGGCGATAGCGGTCTGAAGAGTGTTTTTTACGCGAATCAGCAAAACGTTTGAGCAATGGATTGCTTTTAAGCTGATTTTCCTGCTCTGTCAAGGTGTTGGCAAAAGTGTATTTCGGTACGGGCGAAAGGTACGGGGGCTTATCAGGCTGTGCAGATAATCTGCCGGCAAACAGAAAAAAAGATAATGAGATGAACAATGCAATTTTTTTCATACAGAAACATCAATTTATAAACGCTTATATCGCTGTTAATAACCTGGGTTTTGAATATATAAACCATCAACAAGGTTGATCTGATCTTGCGGAATAGGAAGATATTCATCCCTGCCCTTTGTAAAGACGGCGCTGTTAAGGTATGGATGCCTGACTTTTTCTACGCTTATATAACCGTTCAGGGTTTCGGCTGCAATGCCCCAGCGGACAAGGTCATGAAATCGCGGGCTTTCCATGGCAAACTCTAGCCTTCTCTCCCACTGCAATGCTTTGCGTGCATTCTCCTTTGTCCAGGGAAGATTGACGCCATCGTACAAAGAAATTTTATAACTGGAAAAACCCTGGCCGGCTTTAGGGTGCCCCGGCGGATAAGTTATCCATGATAAGGAATTAGATGCCCGGGTTCTTATCTGATTAATGATCGGGCGTGCAAGGTCTTGCTGTCCTAATTCAATAAGGGCTTCTGCTTTCATCAGCAGTATATCGTTGTACTGAAGTATGTCCCAGTTGTGTGCTGTTCCGGTAAACGGACCACTCTTTCTAATTGCAGCAGGATTTGGAAGTTGTATTTCCTTCATTGGAACAAAGTTGCCATAAACTGCAGGTGCTCTTGACCAGGATGGTTGTGCTACAAAGTTGACATCATATTTAAATGGATGTGAAGGTATGCCGGCGGTATGGTCAAGCCTGGGATCTACTGTGTTTGCTGGAGCCTGAAAATCTTCAGGATTTTTCATCTCCGAATTATTGAATGTTTCGTACAATGGAAGACCACTAACCGGACTGGTTTTAAAAGCATTAACAAGGTTTTGACTGGGATGATGAAAAGAGCAACAACCATATGGAGCAGCCATATTATAATTAAGGCCATGTTCAAAATCAACACGTCCCCACCTGGTTCCATCATCAAATGAATATTGGATAGCGAATATAGATTCGCTATGGTTTTCATTTCCGAAGGTCCATTTTTTTCCAAAGTTTTCTAAAAGACTAAATTTTCCTGAATTTATAACTGCATCTGTCAATGAGACTACCTCCTGAAGTTTAGTTGCATCTATACTTGTTACCGCATGATTTTCATTTTGAACATATGCCTGGTAAAGCCTCACTTTAGCCAGATAGGCCGTTGCTGCGAATTTATTTGCTCGCCCCACCTGGGGTTGTGTGTTAGGCAAATTATTTATGCTGAATTGAAAATCCGCAGCGATCTTGTCCCACAACTGGGTATTGGTTAACTGCTTGTTGGAGATCAATCTTATTTCATCCTGCGTTGCCGTTTGTTCAATCCAAACGGGATAATTAAATATCCTCTTCAGAATGAACATAAAATGTCCACGCAAAAACCGAAGTTCCGCTATACGTACTTTTTTGGCATTGGCTACGCCATTCACAATATATTCCGCATCTGTAAACATATCAACTTGCCTCAACGCAAGGTTAATCCTTGAAATGGCTTCATATACACCAATCCAGGTATTATTCGCATAAGTTGCAACAGATGGAGTAACGGTATTATATTGTTCCATGTCATTAAGGTTAGATTGGTCAGCCACGCCACTACCTCCTTTATATGCATCATCGGAGCGAACGCTTCCCCATACATAATCACTTGCCCATGCCCTGTCATAAGTTGTGTTACCCAAACCTGCATAAGCTGCAATAATTAACTCCTCTGTTTTTGCGACCGAATTAAGCGCTTCTACAGGTATAATTCCTGCGGGTTGTACATCCAGGAAAGATTTCTTACAAGAGGTGCCAGCGCTCAGTACAAGCGTTATGGCAATTACTATTATAAATTTATTTCGTTTCATAGCATTAATTATTTTTTATTAAAACCGAATATCTAAACCGAAAGTTAAGGTAACAGGCCTGGGATAAATACTACCCGGTGTTTCAGGATCTGCTCCAGTGAAAGCTGTTGCTCCTGACTTTTTATAAATTAATATAAGATTATCAGCATTCCCGTAGAAACGTAGTGAGGTTAACCTGATTCTTGAAACCAACTCGGATGGCAAAGAATAACTCAACTGTATATTCTGCACCTTAAAATAATCGCCATTTACCAGCAGATAATCAGAGGCCCTGGTTTCAGCATTGGCATTAACCAGCGACACTGCAGGAATTGTTGCACCGGTATTTTGTGGGTTCCATGCGTTTAACAGCCTTGTACCTTTGTTTACCCCTGTAGCCGTACCGAGAAAATCAGTGAAGACTTTAGAAGCGTCGTTAACGGTAACGTTTGAAATGCCCCGCATGAAAATAGATAAGCTGAAATTCTTATAATTGATCTGGGTATTTAGCCCATAAGTGAGTCCAGGCAATTCAGTTCCCTGCCAGGTCTGGTCTAAAGCGTTTATGGTACCATCTCCATTCAGGTCTTTAAACCTGATTCTGCCAACACCTTTGCCTGGCTGCACTGGAGATTTGCTGACCTCGTCTTGCGACTGAAATAATCCGTCAGTTACATACCCAAAATAGGAAGTCCTGGAATGACCTAAAATGGTCTGTTCAACATTACCGGCAAACGACCTTACCACTGACGATGGCAGGAATGTGATCTTATCTTTAAACTGAGCTACATTTCCGTCTATTGAGTAAGAAAATTGCCCCTTTGTATCATGGTATCCCAGAGACAATTCGAACCCTCGATTTTCCATGGTAGCCCCATTGACCGTTTTAACCGCCCCCTCTCCAATTGCGCCGGGAGTCGGGGGGGTAACCAGAATATCCTTTGTAGTGCGGGTAAAATAGTCAAAGGCGCCTGTAAGTTTCTGGTTCATCAACCCGAAATCTAACCCTACATTTATTTCGTTTGTAGTTTCCCACCTGAGGTCAGGATTTGCAGTTCTTGTAGCGACATAACCGGATGGTAAAGACCCGGTGTTGGCTCCATTGATGTCATAAGCAGATCCGTTGGCTCTTGTAGTACCCAAAGGATCTACGGATCCGTAATTTGTAGCAAATTGCCTGTATGCTGAATAATCCCCTATTTCCTGGTTACCCACCTTTCCCGCACCTGCTCTAAACTTAAGATTAGAGAACACCGGAAGACTATTTTTAATGAAGTCTTCATTACTTAAAGTCCAGCCGACAGAAACTGCCGGGAATACCCCGAACTTGTTGTTTTCACCAAAACGGGAAGATCCATCATATCTTAAAGTTGCAGATACCAAATACTTACTATTTAAAGAATAGTTCACTTTACCAAAGTAAGAAAGCAGTTGGTTTTCTGTAGTAAACCCTGTATTGCTAGCTACACCTGTTCCGGCGCTTAACTGAAAGTACGGACGGTCTTCTATGGCAAATCCTTGTTTTAGCGTAGAAAATACCTGCGTTGAATTCTTGATTGCCTCCATACCAGCGAGTAAATTTATCCGGGACTTGTTAAGGTTCAATGAATAATTTATCGTGTTGGACCAGGTCCAGTTCAGACGGTGACGTTGAGCTATCTGCAAATTGTTTACGGTACGGTTAAGAAACCCTGTTGAATACCTTTTTTCAATATTAATATCATAATTACTAGTATAATCAAGCCCAAAGCTTGACCTGATCACCACGTCTTTTATCGGGGTTAATTCGGCGTAAACATTGCCGAATGTCTGCAGATCATTGTTTACATCATCTTTATCCAATTCGGTGAGGAATACCGGGTTAAGGCGATCGGAAAAGCCGGCTCCTATGGGCCCGGCATAGGTTCCGTCTAGTTTACGTACAGGTAAAATAGGTAAAACCACCGTGGTAAGTTGAAGCGGATTTGGACCATTTACCGGAATCCGGGTTGTACCGTCTGCATTCCATCCGGCAGTGCCAAACTGATCACCTCCCATCGGGTGTTCCCTGGCTTTGATGATTTGCAGATTTTCACCAATCTTTAATTTATTATCAAAAAAACTGATTGAATTATTTATACGGCCAATATACCGTTTGTAGTCATTATTACGGATAAGAGCAGTGTTAGAAAAATAGCCAAAACTAATTAATGTTGAGCTGCTGGGGCCGCCTGCGGCTATTGTAATTGTGTTTTGAGAAATAATACCTGTTTGAAATACTTCATCCTGCCAATCAGTATTGGCTGAAGGGATATTGGGATCGCCGTTGATAAATGGAACGGGTATCACATCATCGAGCACACGAACGCCGTTGTTGTCGGTATGCTCGGTAAAACTGTATAATGAACTATGGGCAGTGGTAGGGGTTCCGCCATTTACGGAAGCACGCCAAAGCACCGAACCATACTCTTTGGTGTTCAGCATAGAAAGCCTCCTGACATTATTAGTGGCAGAAATGCTTGAATTGATGGTAATGCTAACATTGTTTTTACCTTGCTTGGTGGTTACGATGATTACCCCGTTGGAAGCCCGTGAGCCATATATAGAGGATGCTGACGCGTCTTTGAGCACCTGTACCGACTCTATGGAATTCGGATCCATAAACTGGAAAATATTTGGATCCGTGGTGGGGACGCCGTCTATAATGTAAAGCGGATTTGTATTACCGAGGGTATTCACTCCCCGGATGTATACAGAGCTGGCGGCTCCGCTCGGGCTGCCATTAGCCCTGATATAAAGTCCCGGAACCCTTCCCTGGATATTTTGCAATGCGCTACCAGAAGCAATATCTTTTGCCTTCCCCATATCTACAATCGCAATAGATCCGGTGAGGTCAGCCCTTCTTTGGGTTTGATAGCCGGTTACAACCACTTCACCGAGCTGACTGGTATTTTCTTCCAGTTCGACCGTTAACTCGTTAAGGTTGTTGACTTTTATTATTAGAGAATTCCGGCCGACATACGTAAAAGTGAGGTTGTCTCCGATTGCTGCCGGAACTGAAAACTTCCCGTTTTCATCGGTTGAAACCGTACTGTTTTTCGCCTCGACGGTAACCCCCGCAAGCGGCGTACGTTGATTTTTACTTAAGACCCTTCCTGTAATGTTATGCTGCTGGGCGACAGAAAACAATACCAGCAACACAAGTGGCAAAACGAGTAGTATTTTTTTCATAAATGGCAATTTTTAGATTTGATCGATACTGAATTATTGTTACACAAGCTGCTTTTTAAAGAGATGAGGAAAGTAAGGCAAGAGACCGTGTTAAGTCAACATATACGTAAACAGTATTAAAGCCTGCCGTTCGTCACGGAGGGGTTTCCAAAATATTATTACAGCTACGTATGAAAATTATTTATTTCCCATATCAGTGTTGCTGACAAAAGCGATCCGCTTGCTGTCGGGCGACCAGGATGGTGTATTGATGGAACCCTGGCCTCCGTATACATAGGCCAGTACTTTCGGAGTGCCGCCTGTAAGGGGCATATAACGAAGGTACACATGCTTGTAAGGCGGATGCCTGCCTGGATCTACTTCCTCCTTAAGAAATGAAAGAAAAACCATTGATTTGCCATCCGGTGAAATGTGGGCGAACCAGTTGTTATAATCGTCGGTAGTAACCTGTTCCTGGTTCGTTCCGTCGGCATTCATTCTCCATATCTGCATCAGGCCTGTACGAACCGAATTAAAATAAATATATTTCCCGTCTGGCGTATATTCGGGGCCATCGTCCAATCCTTTAGACTCGGTTAAGCGAACTTCAGGTCCGCCATTTGCGGGCACCCGGTATACATCGTACTCGTCATTTCTTGAGCCGCAGAACACAAGGCTTTTGCCATCAGGGGACCAGCCGTGAAGATAAGAAGGCCCTTTGGGAGTAACCTGTTTCGGCGTTCCACCGCCAATGGGTACGGTATAAATGATTGACCCCCCCAGGTCCTTGACCGAGCTGCTTAAGCCAAGCATTTTACCATCGAAAGAAATAACATGATCGTTGTTATTGTTTTTGATTTCACCGGTGTTTATGAGCACAGGCTTACGGGTAACAAGGTCGAAATTGTACATCTGTCCCTTGGTGTTGAAGATTAAGCTTTTACCATCCACGGTCCAGTTGGGAGCCTGGATGGAATAAGGCACCGAATAAATCGTTTCCCGGTTACCGCTGGCTATGTCCATCAGTTCGAGGTTGCTGCCAAGATTCATGGGGGTTGTGTGGTCAGCTTCGCCATTGAAGGGAACGGTAATGCTTACGTCCTTGAACACGCCAGTTTCCACCACGTCGGAATTATGAGAGCCGACAAACAAACCAATGTATACTTCATCTCCGAGGTCGAGATCAGTGACTTGTTCGGAGACAAACGGCTCACCGTATTTCGCCACCCGCATGGTATAGTTCTTTCCTTTTCTTTCCAATTGGATTACGTCCGCTTTGGTGATCTTTGATTTGATTTCTTCCGTCTTGGCTCCTGCCGTCCGTCTGTACTGTAGGGAGGTTAATCCATCGCCGTGCTCAACGGCATTGATGTGGGGCGAATTTCCGTCAAGTGTCTTGCGGACCATCCAGCCTACTTTTTTATGGATTGGAACCCACGTTCCCAGGAATTCAGCCCGGGTGTACAGGATAAAGTCACCCTTCATTTTTTTCCACACAAAGTGTAATTCATCATGGTCCAGCCAGATGTTATACCCTGCTCCGGAAATAACATATTGCTTGGTTTCGGGGATGAAAGTAGCCGAACCGGGTTTGACATTCGTTCCGATATCTCCATGGCCGTCAAAAATGCCTACTTTCTGGGAATAACCTGAAAGAGCACTAAAAATCAATATGGCTAATGCCAGAAACAATCTTAGATTTTTTCTCATACTTTTTAAATTGATTAATACAGGTGGGTTAAATCATTCAATAACTAAATTAAGGCGTTTTAACGTAAGCCACATTTTGTTTTTTATACCCGTTGATTAACAATGTGAGTTCTGCAGACGATGCCTAAAATGAGGGATTGTTTGAATGGCGGTTATATCGCTGTGCCGAACAATGTACGAAGCAAAAAGAGCATGTTAGTAATGTATTATTTTAGTATATTCGGTTGATAGGACAATTCAATTGCTCAACCCAAGGCAATAGGCGCATACCTGATTTATTCCGTGATACTGATTTTAATAATGCCTGCATCAATTACAGGCCTTTCTATTTAAAACAATAGCAATGAACAACATTGATATTTTGAAATTCAGTCATCAGATACGCAGAGAGACATTCAATTTTATAAAACCGTATTCGGATGGAAATTTGTTAAAGAAGAATATGTAACCATAGAATACTACAGAATAGAAACTAACAGCATCAATGGTGGACTATTAAAACGGCCTGCAAATGTTCCGCCCACGGAATTTGGCACAAATGCTTTTGTTTGTTCCATACAAGTAGACAATTTTGACAAATATCTTAAGCTCATACTTCAATATGGCGGACAGGTTGCTTTGACAAAATTTGCCATTCCTGGACGGTGCTGGCAAGGTTACTACGCAGATTTGGACAACAATACATTTGGAATATTCGAAGTGGACGAAAACGCAAAGTAAGACTTTAAAATTTCGAACTGCTAAAGAAATTCAAGGATATATTTCTTATTGTGCAATTTGAATTGATTCGTCAGTTGTTATTAGTGGCGAATTGAAAGTTAAATTTACAAAACGCCTCTCTCGTCTACCACATATTTTAACAGAAGGTCAATACTACATGCAGTTGAAGAAAAAATAGTTGAGTTTCCGAAGCCGTTGCAGCTAAACCAGTTAGCAGCTCAGGTAAAAAAAGCCGTCATTATGCCCAGCATTTGCTACAAACGGTACTAAAAGAACCTTTCACGCAAAAGCAAAGTACTGAAGTGGAAGAGGAATTGAAGTTAGCTGCAGAACAGGTCATAAGTTATAATACATTACAACTCAAAGATTCATCCCCTAATGAATTGCAAGCAATGCTGCTAGCGAAATTATTGATGCGCATGAACAGCAGCCGCAGTACCTGCCTACACTGGGAAGAGTAAAAGGTGAAAAGAATTGTGATATCATAGAAAACCAGCTTGACATAGATCTGGGGCGTGAACCGCTGAAGGATGCTGAAGGTACGGTTGATTTCCTTCATGTGCTTGGAGGTGGAAAAGCTAGCTCATAAACTGCAATGGTTTTAAGCAAAGCAGAAGAAAACCAAAGGTAAAGCTGATTATATAAAGAGGCGGCACTTTAGCGAAGCGCTAAAACAGGCTTCAGAGGCATTTAAAGGACTGGAAGAAAGTATTGACCACATCCATCAATCTCTTTCTTCCATTGGATACTGAACAAACTGAATTATCGCTACTGCCTACGCTTCTTGGAACAACTTAGTTCTTAGGCAAGATAGCTTCACGGATGAAGATATCATAACAGAGGCACGCGAAAACTGGACAAAGGAAAAACTAAGATATTCAAGGCCTGAATTTCAGCGAGCAATTGACTGGTTACGAGCAAATCAACTTGTTCCAGCAGGAAAAGGGAAGATAGTTCACTCGAAGTAAATAGTTGTATTACACTGTTTCTTGATTAAGCCTGAACAATCGGTTCCATTACATTACAAAATAGCAAAAATTGTCTTTTATTTTATATTACAAAGTACCACTAGCTATCCTTTGATATATTTTATTGATTGCGTCTCCAATAGTAACAACAGCATCAAAAACCTTGTTCTTGTTTTTCAAGAAATCCCTAGTGTATTTTGATGCCCTTGAAAATCTGTTTCAACAATTTCATTCATTGCTTCACCTGAAAGATGAATTAAATTATTTCTTACTTCCTGTAGGGCTCGATCGAAATCGACAGGTAGATCCGTGGGTGATAAAATAGGAGTTTGATTTCTGCTAATATTATGCGGCGCCTAATCCCGTAATCTGTGTCGATCCAGGTGTGACAATCGTATTTGATGACTAATAGTCAAGCAAATCACCAGCCTGTCTAATTTCCAGGTATGTTTTAACTCCGTTTAAAATTCTTTTTATTTTGAACGTCTTATATGGAGGATCTCCAGCTCCAGATAAATAATGGGTATAATGCAGACGCAGAACTCCTTTATGCGTAGTATCCAATTAGGGAATTAAAATAATCCTCTTCTATTTGTTACTGTTTAAAAACCAATGAGATGAGTTAATCAAGCTGATGAGAATTTTCTTTGAAAGTAAATCCGGCGAATTTAGGGTAACCGTTACCTTTCCAGACTTTCCATCTGACTATGTGTTGGGCGAGCAGCTGCCTGATTGAAGCAAACGTATCTGATCTGTATGCCCGGTTTTTTTGCCTAGTGGGCTTGGTGGCCGTCTTTCTGTCTATTTTTAACCTTGTTCTAAAGTGCGTTCGCATGCTAATTTGCGGACTACACATGTCAGAATTTGTACCCCTATATCCAAATCTTTTGGATGGGTGAATTCAGCTTTGTCATGGCTAATGCCATTGACACTTGGAACGAAAATCATCGCTGCAGGCATGATCTCGCCGAATTTCATCGCATCGTGAAACGGACCGGATTTCATTACGCGAACCTTCCCTTTCTCTTCACCTTCACCCTGCTTCTGAATTTCCTGGTTTTCCTCAGCCGTCTGTTTTACGAGCGCAACAACCTCTTCATTAAAATGTACGGGCTTGACCTGTGTTCCCCGCTGCAAATCGATATTGACCCCATATTTTTTTGATACATCTTCGATGCGCTCATTCAATGCCCTTTCTGATTCTATGATGCGATCATTTCTGATATCGCGTTTATCGGTGGTTAGGATAGCTTCGGTCATTTTGTCGTAGCTTTTAACCTGACTGATAGCAAAGGTTACCCCGCGTTCCTGCGCTAAATCTTTTGCCGTATTTTCCAGCGCATCTTTCCATTGCGTTAAGTCCGCCACTTTTTCAGATGGCGTGACTGTCAACACCGCTTCGCCGGGCACTCTGTTAATAACTCCGCCCGGTATCGTGAGATTTTGCGTGAGTGTATTTTCTCCCATGCGCTCAACCAGACTTGCGGCAGCATACGCGGCATCATGGCGTCCGATCATGGGGCGGCCACCTGCATGGTCACCTTCTCCAAAAAAGGTAATTACAACGGCCGGCAGCTGTATATAGACAGGCTTGATATTTTCAATGCTTCCCACTGTGCCGCGCTCATGCTCATCCTTTTCAACGCGTTTACTTACAAAATGCGTCAGTTCGGCGACGACCTGGGGCACGTTTGCCAGCGAAGAATCACTGGCTTTAATGGTAAGTTTGGATTGCGAACTGCCATATATATCGCTAACCACCGCGATCGATCTGCGCTCCTTTTCCAATATTTTTCCCTGTTCGATATGCAATTCGATATAAGTGGCTTTTGCCAGATTTATATTTTCCAGAAAAAACCCCGGGCGGGCTTCCCCGCTCGCGCCAATTTCTTTTAAAGCTTTGCGTAAAGTCCAATCATCACCCCTGCCTGGCTCAATACTTTTGCATTCATCGAGACATTTATCCGTATCTTCTGGATGTGTTGTGGCATGGCTGCCAGGCATCGAAGGCTGGAAATATGCGCTTTCCTCCGCCGTCCATGCACCCACAATAATAGGGTTATTGAATGCAGCGCCTTCGGTTTTAAGCTTGTTCACCATCTCCAACCCTGCAAGCACCCCATAACGGCCGTCATACCGGCCGCCACCGGGAACAGTATCGATGTGAGAGCCAATAATTACGGGTGGCGTTTTCGGATCGCATCCTTTAGGCGTCAATATGCCTATGATGTTACCAACTTTGTCAACGGTGACTTTCATGCCTTCATCCTCCATCCACTCCTTAAGTTTAGCCCGCGCTTTCCTGTTAGCTTCGCTACACTCCATGGCAAACATACCATTTCCATCAACCCAACCCAGTTCTTCACTACCGAACGCTGCAATACGATTATTCAAACTGCTTTGGGACTTTGAGCTCATACAATTCTTTTTATGTTTGCGGTTAATATTGTTGGCATATAAACTATATTCTTGACAATCATTCTTTAAAACTATTCAAATATTTATTTCAAATTACTATAATTATTATTTCCCTAAGCAATACCATTCGGTTAAACCGTTCCGCTGTACCTGTTTCCCTGGTCAACTTTTTAAAGGAAGATTTGAACTTTACCAATACGGAATTTATCATCAAAAAGAAGGTGGGCAGGAATACGTTTGGAACAGAGCGGTACTTCCGGTTCGTTGAAGAAACTGAAAGCAACGTCATTTTGCCCAAGGGTTTCGCAGGCAAACTATTAAGGTTCTGCAAGGATGCGAATATCCCGTTTAATTTCAATGATGAAAGGAAGAGGAAGGAAGAAACCTTTTTCCGGTTCCAGACAGCTGAGAGTATCAGACGGATGCCCTTACTGTTGCTTCAAAAAAGGATATGGGTGTAATTGTTGCGCCACTTGCATCAGGTAAAACGATCATTGGACTGAAGATCATTGCCAATAAGCAGCAACCTGCCCTTATAGTCGTGCACCGCAAACAACTCATGGAACAATGGATGGAAAGGGTAGAAACCTTCCTGGGAATACCCAAACATAAAATCGGTAAGATTGGCCAAGGCAAGTCAAAGCCAGGCAAACAGATTACCATTGCCACGATTCAAAGCCTGGCAAAAGAAGCAGAAAAACCGGACAGTTCGGAACTGAAATGCTTTTGGAACAATACTGATAGATGAATGCCACCATATTGCCGCTGAAACATACAGGCATGTTATTCAACAATTCAGCAGTTATTATCTGTATGGCTTGACCGCCACACCTTTCTGAAAATACAATGATGGCAAGCTGATCTTTGTCCACTTGGGTGAGATCATAGCTGAAATAACACCCCAGCAAACAGGCAATGTTAAGCAGGCAAAAAAAATCATTCGGAATATGGAACTGGATATTCCATTCAACTCCAAAACGGACAGGTTCGAGACGTTGTCAAAAATCCTGGTACATGATTCAGCAAGAAACAAAATTATTTTACAAGACATAACATATGAACTGAACAATGCGAAGCGGGTCGTGATCATTACTGAACGAAAGGAGCATATAGATTCATTGTATCAGTACCTGAAAATTGTCAGATCCTGGGTAATCGGGTTCAGGTTTTGCTTTAGAGATAGTTTGATAAAAGATATTGTCTACTCCCTGTCCCGCTCTCTCAACTAGTCCAGTTTAGCAAGGGTATTTAAAAAGTTTTAATATTTTCTACGAAAACTACATTTGGATTGTTGAATTAAGTGCCTTGGTATTAAATATAATCACCGTCAGTCTGCACCAGGCTGCAACTTATATTTTCCATGGAACCTGCTCTTGATTAAAGTTAGCCCGTAAGCACCATGGAGTTCTTCTAATACAAAAGCCTCCCATTCTTTCTCCTTTTTACTGATAAGGGAATGATTTGTTTCTTCGTCAAACAACCGCTGTGACTTATGATAATCGATTTCAATTTGCTTAAAGATTTCCACGATTTCATTCTGAAAGTTCGCAGAATATTTATATGACTCAAAGGCAAGTGTTAGTTTTTTGGCATAAAGTTGCGCCAGACTGAAATGTACTTGTTCGTGTTGCAACAAGCCTTCACAGCTTCGTTCTTTTTTTATCCAGGATGTTGTTCGGTTAAAACAGGCTTGCACCTTAAATGAATATTTATCCGGAGTGTAGAACGTGTACGAATATTCTACTGAGGTAAATGCTTCTGCATCAAATTGACTGCTGTCATTTACTTTTCCTAAAAAATCAGTCCATTTAAGCGGAAACTTCTCATTCCAGAGTAACACGTCCTGGCCATTTGATATAAAATTAACAAGGAGTAATAAAGCTGCAATGTATAATCCCTTCATCTTAGGACGGACGCATTTATTTACATCTCCTAACGAAAAATATGATTGAAAATTTTACAGGGCAGGCTTATATATAGCTAGACATAACAGTAATTCTGTACCTGTTATTACTTGATGAATTTGGCAGCAGGCTATCCGATATAACAAATGTAAAGAAAGATCGTCACTGCTTTGCCCATTGTCGAGACTATGGAAGTGGACAACTTTCATTTTTCAATCAAAGACGAGAAGCAAATCAACATGATAGAGTACCTGGAAAAGTTGGGTTATCAACCCAAAAATATAAGGAACCATACTTACTGGTATATGTCTCCATTCCAGGATGAAAAAACACCTTCTTTTAAGGTAAACAAAACCATAAACTCCTGGTATGATTTCGGACTGGGAAAAGGAGGAATTATTTGATTTTGGAATCGAATATTTCAAATGCAGTGTTAAAGAATTTCTTGACAAACTTAAATCTACCGAACGTATTAGCTATGTTTTGGCAGGGCCAAAACGCTGCGCCTCATGCTTCGCATTCAGGAAAATTTAAAGTCTTAAGTCAAGGCTTACTAAAACAAAAAATCGTGCGGGTATGGAACAGGTGGAAAGGATGTATAACCAAAAAGGAGGCAGGCCTAAGAAGGCTGTCAAACGTGACCAGCATATAACGGTTGTTTGTTCATCAAAGGAATGAAAAGTCATTGAAAGTAAAGCAAAAATTCAAATCTCACCAATTCAGAATACCTCCGTCAACTGGGACTAACCGGAGAGATTGACAGTCGTTTAAAGGTGCTTCAACAAGTAGTGTTGCATCCTGGTTTTCGGAAACAAATTATATGGATTGTTATATATCAAAAGCCGTGAAGTATGGATAAAATCAAAGGTGGGATAAATTTTGTTTGCTGCAGATTTCATCATCTCTAACATCAGGAGATTTCAATTTTATTATTAACCCACAACACCGGGAATTTAAAATGATAAAAATAATTGAGAAGGTAAAACTTCTCTTTGATAAAAGAATCTTCAGGTAACGGTGCAGGTAAATTCAAGTTCAAAATATGCTATCACCAAAAAAATCATCATGCTGTTCAAACATGTGGCGCGATGAATACTGTTACAAAAGATCCTGGGTATCTTGTTACTGTTAATTTTCATGACAGAAACATACCTATGCACCGCTAAACAAAAAAAGAGGCAATGACCATCGTCATTGCCTCTTCGTAAGTTCAACCTGAACATGGCCTACTTTCCGCTTAGTACAAAGGATTTTGGATCAGGTTTTTATTCTTATTCATTTCATCCAGCTTGATAGGCAGGAAATAGAAACTGGGATTCCAGGACCTTTTTATTACTGATGGAATAACTTTATAGGTAGGTGTTGTTGTTACCTTGTCCGGGTTTAGCTTGTAAAGAATATCTATACCTTGGGCGTCGGTATATGCTTGGCTGGCGATCATCCAGCGACGGACATCAAAAAACCTGTTGTTTTCAAAAGCTAGCTCGATGCGTCTTTCATGGCGGTAACTGTCGATAAGTGCCTGCCCTGTTGTAGTTACGCCTGGTAAACCAGCTCTCTTGCGAATTATATTGATATAAGTTCTGGCTTCGTCCTGCTGACTAAGACCTAAACATGCCTCGGCATAATTCATTAATATTTCAGTATAACGCATGTAACGCCATGGGTTGTCCTGCCAGTCGAACTGACCCTGTACAGCCCGGTTCATGAACTTCATGGTATAGTATCCGGTGTAGGTACCGTTCCAGTTCTCAATAGGACTTTGCCTTGTATCAAGACCTGGAATAATATCAATCTTGTTGGTTGTTGCATTCCATTTTTCAAATCTGCCAGTTTGAACAATACCTAGCGGGTCACTGGGTTGAATGTCAACCGGACGAGGGCGCAGGTAAGCACCGTCATATAAAATCGAAGCATAGAATCGTGGTTCACGATTCTGGTATGGCTTGGCTGCATTCTCTGGGTTGGCCCATGAAAATTTGGTGCCGTCTTTCATTTCATATTCATCTACCAATTGTCCCACAGGAGTATTGCCGCCATAACAATGGAACCCATTTGGAGCGTTGTAGCGGGCGATGTTATTAATACCGGTTTTCGCCAGGTAATATTTAACGAAGATGTCTTCGGAAGTCTCGTTCAAGAGAAAGATGTCCCCGTAGTTTTTAGCGATGTCGTCAGTGGGTTGAGGATCTGGCTTGTAAAGCGTGTAAACACCTAAATCGATTACAGCCTTTGCCGCGTCTTTTGCAGCCTTCCACCGGGCAGCTCTGTCGCCACCCACGTAACCAACCAGTTCAGGGTGCGCATACGCTGGTGCCCATGAAGCGTTGGAATTGTGTAGATCACTGGCTGCATCTAACATCGCTCTTGATTTCAGTGCCAGTACCGCGCCTTTTGTCGCCCGGCCTTTTTGTGCGGCTTTTATTGGTAAACCGGTTGCTGCCTTATCACATTCCTCCCCGATAAATGTGATACATTCGGCATAGGTGTTTCGGGGAATTGCATAATCCTGGTTCAATCCATAGCTCCTTGTAATGATGGGAACTCCTCCGTAAACCGACACCAACATCTGGTACAGGTAGGCTCGTAAAAAGTGCACTTCACTTTTTAACAGGTTTTTTTGTGTAGCTGTGGCGGCCGGTGAATTTTCAATATTATCAAAGAAGAGGTTACACGCGCGGATGTTTTTAAAAGCATTCTCCCAAACATAATTATCACTTGATCCTTCATTATTGTCAAAATCGTAAAGCGCACTTGGACTAATCAGGCTTAGGTTGATAGAACCGGTGTTACGATTGAATACAAGCATCGTTTCATCAACATAACTGGAAGTTATAAACCTGTCACCTATGAAGCCGTCCGGTAAGCCCAGGTAAATATTGTTGATGAATGACTGGATAAGTGAAGGATCAGAACCATTCCATACAGAAATGGAATCGTATTGATCCAAAGGCTTTAATTCGAGGAAACTTTTCTTACATGATGTTACCTGTAACAACATCAATGTTACGGAAAGTATATAGAGTAGTTTTTTCATTGTAAACATTTTATAAGGTAATTGATAAGCCAAAATTTATTATTCTCTGAATGGGATAGTTCAGTCCGCCCTGGTTATTGTCTTCGGGATCTAAATCCTTAACGCCAGGACTATAAGTCAGGAGATTAAAGCCACTAGCAAATACCCTGAAGTTTTGTATACTCAGCCTGTTAAGGAGATTAGAGGAAAGATTATACCCGAATTCCACGTTTTTGAGCCTGATGAAATCCGTTTTTTGCAGGAGATAGGTGCTTCTCTGCGACCGGAAGTATTGGTCAATACGGTCGAACATCCTTGGCTTGGAACCATTAATATTTTGCGGTGTCCAGCGATCTTCGAAGTCGGATAACAAATAATTTCCAAAATTGCCGGAAGCCTCAAACCTGAGGTACCGGATAGCGCCGGCGTTCCCCTGGAAAAGCACCGAAAGATCAAAGCGCTTGTATTGCAGGCTCAAATTTAAACCGCCTGTAAACCTAGGTATATCGTTCTTATAACTTCTAACCCTGTCATTGGCATTGATTTTCCCATCTTCGTTAACATCCTTGAAAATGACATCACCCGGGCGTGCTCCCGGCCAATGAGGTTGCTTGTCCACGTCTGCCTGGTCCCTGAATATACCTATTGCCTGGTAATACAGATCATTAGATGGATTGTTAGGATCTGAAGGTATGGGATGACCAGTTGATTGTTGATAAACAGGTGCACCGGGGGATTCATCCCAGAATGTAATCTTATTTTTCGCGTAGCCGCCATTCAGACCGATGGTGTATTTAAGATCACCGATGTCGTTCCTGTAAGCGATGTCGAAATCAAAACCCCTGTTTCTAACCCTTCCGATATTTTCCCTTGGTAACGTCAAACCGGTACTCGTGGGTACGGAAGCACTTCGAATCCATAAAATGTTTGACCGGTTATAGTTGAAATAATCAAATGTTACTGAAAGCTTGTTATGAAGAAACCCGGCATCAATACCCACGTTCATTTGCTTAGCCACTTCCCAGGTTACATTGGGATTTGGTATCCTGGTTTCTAATAATGCCCTTGCCTCATTGGTTACATCAACTATAAAGTTTGAGTTGTTAAAACCGTAAGTAGAAAGATATTGGTAAGGATCTATACGGTCATTACCTGTTGCACCATAGGATGCACGCAGCTTTACATTGTCACTGATGTTACCGAGACTGCCCTTCCAGAAGTTCTCTTCTGATACTCGCCATCCGGCAGAGATCCCCGGAAAGAAACCATATCTTCCAGCTTCAGGGAAAATGTATGATCCATCAACGCGCCATACAAATTCCGTCAGGTACTTTTCTTTGTAGTTATAGTTAACCCTGCCGAAATAATTCAGGCGAGCGTTGTGGGAAGCAGTCCCCGTATTATTCAGTGCATTGGATCCACCGGCATTTAACTGTGGCAGAGCAGTTGATACAAAATACCTCCTGTATGCGCTGAAGTTTTCGCTACCACCCTTCCGGGTTTCCATACCTGCCAATACACTAATATTATGATTGCCTGCAATCGTAGTCTTATAGTTGATGAGACCATTGACGAGGTAATCACTATTATCCTCCATGTATTCATTCAGGTTAGGATCGTCAATACCTTTTTTGCCCCTTACCAGTACGGGGATTTTATTGGCATCATAGGTGATCCCATCCCATGAATATAAATACCAGGGTTGTTGAAATACTTTATTAAAACGGATGCCTTTGTCAATGGAAGCATTTCCGGTTAAGGACAGTCCTTTAATCCTTGGAATATTTATGTTTAGTTTAAGGTTTGAATTTAAAACGTAATACTTGTTATCAGTAAAACCAGTTTGGTTCGTGGCGAGGGCAACGGGGTTTTCTCCTCTTTCAACATCTGGTCCAGGCAAACCATTTGGCCAATACGCAGGCATAATAGGCTTGCCCCTTTGCAGTGCTCCCAGGATTGCTGTTCCGCTACCGCCACGTCCCGGAAAATTGCTGTTTTCCAAACGGCCAAGAACATCGAATCCAATGGTGATGTTTTTATCTTTGGTAACGTTAATGTCTAAATTAGTGCGGAAGTCATATTGATTGTATTTAGTAGCACTGTTTTTATAATTCGCATCCTGTGTTTTAGCACCAATGGAAACAAAATACCTCATAAAGTCACTTCCTCCCGACAGGTTCACATTCGACTGAATCTGTGTAGACCAGGGCTTGAGAACGGCGTCGAACCAGTCTGTATTGGGATGCCCCCACGGATCAGACCCGTCAGCAAACTTCTGGATATCTTCAGTAGTATATCTTGGTTGAAGACCTGCATATACATCCAGTTCATTCAATGCAGTTGCATATTGCGCCGCATTAGTCATTTTAGGGATAATGGTAGGCTGGCTGATGCCTTTACTAAGATTCACGACAACCTCCGGTTTACCGAGTTTGCCTCGCTTGGTGGTAATCAGGATTACGCCATTGGCCGCCTGCGACCCATAGATGGCGGCGGAAGCATCTTTAAGAACTGTAATGGATTCTATACTATTTGGATCTATCCTGTCCAGCGAACGTCCGGGGATACCATCAACCACAACTAAAGCACTGTTATTACCGAGCGTATTGGAGCCGCGGATCCTGATAGTGGAAGCATCATTTCCCGGTTCTCCACCGCGTGTCACAGCGGTGACACCTGCCAGCCGTCCAGAGAGACTATTACTTACATTGGTAACAGGAGATTTTATAATTTCAGCACCCTTAACGCTGGTGACCGACCCAGTTAGTGTTTGCTTTTTTGTGGTACCGTAACCAATCACAACCACCTGCTGCATCTCTTCATTGGAGGATTGCAGTTGTACGTCAATGGAGGGCTGATTGCCCGTCTTTACTTCTTGTGTAACAAAACCAACGGAACTGAATATTAAAGAAGCATTGTTAGGTGCATTAATGGAGAATGCTCCTGTAGCGTCTGTTTGGGTGGCAGTTCCGGTACCCTTGACTGTTACTGTTACCGCAGTTAAGACAGAATCGCCGGAGGTGACTTTCCCGCTCAATTTTCTTTGTTGCGCGAGAATACCGGTTGAAAGTGCCAAATAGAATAAAAGAAGAAAAAATCTGTGGAAGGATAAGTTTGATGTTTTAAAACTTATCCTAGTGGAAATTGTGGTAAATGGTAGGTAATTTATCATGGCAATCGGTTTTTAGATTAAGCTTTTAAAGTGTGGAGCCGTATGATCCGGTTACATTTTTACGTCTGAAAAAATAGGCCAGGTTATAACTTATTTATTTTCAGGTTATAACTTATTTATTTTTTTATTACACAAGGCTTCTCGTCGAGGTTTACAATCATCTCTGCGTCTGAAAGAGGCGGTGCTGGTACCCCGTTTTTGGGCACCTCAACCCTGGCGGTCCAGGCGATGCCGTTTAATACAAGTTTGCGAAAGTTTTCGTCACCCCAATTCTTATGAAAATGACCGCCGGTGAATGCAAATCCACGACCTTTATCTGGTCGTTCGGTTACCCAACACATATGCTGGGGGCGGCCCTCTTCTTTGCGCACAAACTCATTATTATCACGTGCGCCATCTTTCTTGGTTAAAGTTGAAGCAGGTGGAATAGCGGTAAGAATGGGGGTAACGCCCGTCATGTTATCCTGGAACCGCATATGGTAATACCATTCATCATTTATGGTAAAAGGTTTTACACCCCTTGTTACGGCGTGTGTTGGAAGGGATTTATACTCAGCCTCCCAGTGGGGATTGATGGACCAGAAAGTTTCAAAATACCCGCCGATCCATCTTTTAAATTCAGGGCCACCATTGTCCTTCGGCACTTCAACGGCGTAATGGATGCAGGCCAATCCAACACCTTTTTTCATAAGCGTTTCGAGGTGTTGCAGGTGTTGCAATGCAAGATGGCCTTCTGCGCCATCCATGTATAAAACAATAGCAGCGGCATCATTGAGTACGGTACTGTCTGAAGGCCAGCCCTGGAAAACGGTGGCCTGAACAAGATTGGGAATTTGTTTATTGAGTTGCGATGCTAATAATGTGCAGCCTGCATTGTGTTCATGTTGTCCGGGACCATGGCTGCATGCACCTGCAATAAAAACTATTTTCTTGGGAGCAAGTAGTTCCTTCGGGTTGTTGGATTGATTCCCGGTAGAGTTAGCGATCTTGTTAGAAGGTGTTGCCTCGGGGAGCCATCCCAGTGTGAACATCAGGGAAATTAAAACCGTAAGGAAAAGAAGGAGTTTGGACGTTCTATTTTTCATATTGAAGTCTGTTATTTTCAGGTATATAGTGTGTATATACCAGGTTGTGAAATCAGCACCCTAAACCAGCAATGACAGGAAAGGATCGTTTGTTCTAACTGCCATGTCAGCGTTGAAGATTGATGATTGAATAGCTATTTATACTCATAAAGCGACTCTATTATTCGTTGATTCAGCTTTTTTTCTTGAGCCCGCCGAGGTATGCGATCAGGTCCACAACCTGTTGTTGTTTCATGCCATTAACCAGGCCGGTAGGCATTAACGAATGATCATAAGCCCTTTTAGAAACGAGATCGCTTTTCTTGATTTTAGCCGGGGTGCCGCCTATCATTTCAACAGTAATCTCGTCTTTTGTTTCGCTGCTTATGTAACCCAGCACCTGGTTGCCGTCTTTGGTCTTAAGGATGTAGCCCTCGTACCCGAAAGCTATCCCGGCGTCCGGATGTAATACCGCTTCGTACAAACCTTCCTTTGGATATTTCGCACCTATTTCAGACAAGTCGGGACCGAACCGGGTACCGGTATTGTTTACCTGGTGGCATACCGAGCAGGTTCCAGTGAATGTTATTTTACCTGTGGACGCATTGCCTGTGAGTTTGCTCAAGATTGCTACCGGTTGCAGCGATTGATTGGTTTCACCTTTATGGTAGAATGCCATCGCTTTTTGTTTAATGTCGGCGCGCCGTGAATTCAGTAGAATTCGTTCAGCGGTGGTATCCAGTTCAGAGGGGATCTTTTTTTCGGCCACCAGGTTCATGAGCCTTTCCGAACCTGTGAAGCCATTGGCAAAGATTAGTATAGCTCTTTGCCTTACTCCTAAATCAAACTTGTTATCCATTACCACATTTTGAAGAATGTCTTTAATCTTAGGATCCTCTGATCCGCCCAAAGCCATTACCAGTGACATGGCTGTTGCGGTATCTGAAAGCATGGCCGACCGAACATCTTTCTCACCATTATTAGCGATTAACAGTCTTACCGCGGTGGCTTTCACCTCTCTTTTTGGATTTTCCACCGCCATCTTCAAAAGTTCAGGGTTTTTGTTTTTAATCCTGTACCGACCCATTAGGTCCAGGAATAGCTGGCTTCCTTTTACGGTTTCCAGGCTGTTCTCCACGTTGTTTGCCAGGTCTTTTGTCATCACCAGTTTCGAAGTATCTATTTGAAGGAGTACATAAACATTAATGGACTTCTGCTTGGGATGATTTCCATTTAATATTGAAAGGAGGATCCTTTGTTTTGAACTGTCTGTTTGAAAATCAAAAGCACGGAAGAATTTAAGATTTTTTTCAGGATCGATATTATTATCCCGTATTACACTTGCCAGCATAGGCATGGCAGCTTTGGCTCTTGATCGCCACACGATATCTCTTCCGGCCTGTGAGTTCCACTCGTTGCCAACTTTGTTTTGCCAGGCAGCAAAATAGGTATCCCATTGGTTGTCGGCACTAATTCCCAATGCCTCCAGGTACCAGCGGTCCTTAACATCATACTGTTGAGCCATTTCTGTCCAAAGTGCTGGCGCCTCCGGTGATTTGTTGTGCCTTAATGCTATGAGTGCCTCCCTGCGAATTTGTGCCGAAGGATCATGAATTACCTGCTTTACCATAGGGATAAGATCCAACTTCAGTTCACGCGCAGCTTTGAAGGAGGCAGTACGGATATCTTCATCCTTATCAGTTAAAGCCTTGTTTATATATTCCTGTCCTTTTCCCGGTAGTTTGGTCAGTAACCAAAAGGCCCTGGCCCTAAACCTTGGATTGGAACTGTTGGTAAAAACTTCGTTAAGCGCTGTTTCTATCCCGGCACCTTGTTCATGCAGTTTTTGCCAGGCCATATAACGGGTAGCCAAGTTGGGACTTTCCAATGCTTTGATGGCATCACTGGTGCTGTTTAGTGAATAAGCTGGAATTTTATATTTTGAAACATCCGGAGCTACCCTAAAGATACGGCCCCTCTCCAGGTCTCCAACCTGGTGGCCTCCCACACCCGGGTCGTACCAATCAGCAATAAAGAGGGAACCATCGGGTGCAATACATACATCAGCAGGCCGGAACCAGTCATCATCCGTGGCCTCCACAATATTGACGATCTCTGCCATGTAACCTGCTCCATTCTTTTTTACAGGATAGGAACGAACCACGTTATGCCCGGGATCGCTATGGATCATTTGACCATGAAACCGGTCAGGAAGCATGTCTCCCTCATACACCAGCATGCCTGTTGGTGAGCCTGAGCCAGTTTGCAATAGATTGGGTACACTGCCCGGGTCATTTAAATGCCAGTGCTGAAGTGGAATAGAATCTTCCAGGTTAACCCTCCTTGATCTCCAGCCTGCACCAGTCATTTCATCAGTATAGCCGTAGTTGCCATATTCTAATATATAATTGATGCGAACACCCCTATTGCCATCATCATCATTGTCTGACTGCCAAAGGTTGCCAAAGGCATCTACCGCTACTTCATAGTTGTTCCTGAAGTTATGAGCTAGCACTTCAAAGTTATTTCCATCCATATCACAGCGGAACACCATTCCCTGGCGGTAGGGTTTTCCTTTCCCGTTCACACTGTTGCCCTCTGAGTCCTTTATAACTTTGCCATTTTTGTCCAGGATACTGTCGCCTGCATTTCCGAAATTGAAATAAAGTTTGCCATCGGGCCCAAAAGTGAATGCATGAATGGCGTGGTCGTGTTGCACCCCTCCAATGCCCTGGAAGAGGATTTCTTTCTTATCAGCTTTATCATCCCCGTTCGTATCCGTAAGCACAAAAACATTGGGGCTGCAGGAAACAATGACCCTGTTACCAAGGACGGCAATTCCCAGGGCAGCGTTAATAGTGGTATCCTGGTAGAAGACCTTACTGGTATCGGCAACGCCATCTCCATTGGTGTCTTCCAGAATTAAGATGCGGTCGCCAGTTTCTTTAACCGGGTGATCGGGATGGAGGTTAATACGGTAATTAAATCCTTCTGTGATCCAAACCCTTCCTTTATGATCGATATCCATATTGGTGGGGTTGGTCATCATAGGCTCACTAGCGAACAAGGCGATGTCAAGCCCTGTGGCAACTTTCATTGCGCTGATGGCATTTCCAGGCAGGCGTTTTTGCTCATCGGTTAATTTGGTACGGTCAACATCCACTTTCCTGGCGGGGCTGTTACAGCCAAAGACGATCAGTAAGGCTGCGAGAGAGAAAACGCAGGAGTTTTTCAGGATAGCAGGTTTCAATTTAATCGGTTTAGTAATTATTAAAAAAGTTCCATGAAGAAGCGTTGAGTGATACATAATACTATTGTATTTCGTTCCTACTTCGGAACAAATATGTATTTAATGGGGCAGGAGTCACTGCTCTGCTGTTTAAAAAAGCTGCTGTATTGTACAAACCAGGCTATATAAGGGGGTAGCTTGTGAGATAGATACTGATCCAAGCAACAAATTGCGTTAATAAGGCCGTTTTTAGAGAAAACAACCTTCCAGGTTGCTAAGTAGATAATGGGCAGGCAGCATTAATCGCTTTTTGGAACCAGTAATCCTTTTTTATGCTCTTGTTGGAAAGCGAAAGGTGTTTTACCAAATTCTTTTTTAAAAGATTTGATAAAGTAAGACTGGCTTTGAATGCCAACTTTATACATGGTCTCAGACGCTGTTACCTCTTCGGTCGCTAATATTTTAGCAGCTCGTTTCAACCGGAGCATGAGTATAAATTCACCCAGCGTTTGGCCGGTAATACTTTTCACCTTAGTATAAAGATTAGTCCGGTTGATTCCAACCTGGCGGGTGATCCAGTCAATTTCAAGGTCTGTATTATCGATATTTTCTTCAATAATGGTAATAAGAACATCAATGAACTTCTTCTCGTTGTTATTATGCACCAGTTCACGCGTTTCTGCATAGATGTCCTTTGAGTACCTTTCTTTAATCCTTGCCCGGGTCTCTATTATGTTCCTTATGGTAAGCTGGAGCAGCTTCATACTGAAAGGTTTCGGGAAGTATAAATCCGCGCCATATGCTGCGCTTTCCAGCTGGGTTTCAGGGGAAGACATGGCTGTAATCAGGATAAAAGGGATATGATTGGTTGAAATGTCTTGTTTTACATCTGTACAAAACTCAATACCATTTCTCACCGGCATTACCAGGTCACTAATAATAAGCTCGGGTAAGAATTCCTTTGTTTTTGCCAGCGCCTCCTCCCCATTCACTGCGAGAATAATGTCGTAGTCTTCCGCCAGGCTGTCGTAAATAAATGCTCGCATATCGTTATTATCCTCAGCAATTAAAATCCTGTGTTTCTGGGGGTGGCTGTCAGTTTTTTCATGGTGACCGTCTTGTTCCTCCATGGCAAAGTTGAAGTCTTTGATGTAAGCAGCGATACTGTTAGGTTCACGCTGGTATTCATCCTGGCTGGCAAGTTCATTGTTAGCGTATATTTCTTTTCCGCAGGGCAGGCCAATTAAGAACTGTGTACCTATATTACGTTCGCTGTACACCCTGATCTCGCAATGATGCTGAAGGGCGAGGGTGCGAACGATTGCCAGTCCTACCCCTGAGCCCAGGTGTCTGTCCTGATCGGACTCCTGGATCCTGTAATACCTGTCGAAAATGTTGCTGATTGATGCTGCAGAGATCCCTATGCCTGAATCAGCAATTTTTATCCAGGCATAGTCGGCTGCAATTTTATTGGGCTTAATGCTATATTCGGCGGTGAACACTGGTGTGCATTGGCTTAGGTCGCTTAACAACTCTATCTGGATGCTGCCACCATTTACAGTATATTTAAAAGCATTCGAAATGAGGTTGATAAGGATTTTTTCAAGTACGCATTGATCAAACCAGATGTTTTTAATGAGCGTATTGGCCTTAACCGTGTACCAGATATTCTTACGGATCGCTACTTCTTCAAATTCATAAGACAGTGTTTTGATAAATTCATTGAGGTCACCATTAAAAGCATTCAGTTTAATGCTTTGTGATTCCACCTGCCTGAAATCCATCAGTTCATTGATCAGTGAAAGCAATCGTTTCGTATTTTTATTAATCAGTTGAAGGAAATTCCTTTGCTGAACCAGAGGCAATCCTTCATTCAGGAGTTTTTCAGTGGGTCCTAAGATAAGCGTCAGGGGTGTTCTGAATTCATGAGAGATATTTGTGAAAAACTGAAGGCGCAATTGATGCAGTTCCTCATTTTTCTTTTCTTCCATTACATGAAGCTCCAGTTCCTGCTTCAATTTGTACATCCGCTTTTTATAGTAGTGAATACCAAGTATTGCAAGTACCAGCAAACTGAAGTAGCTGAAATAAGCGGTTGTTGTTTTCCACCAAGGTGGTAGTATATTTATTTCGAGTCCAACACCTGAGCATATCCATTCATCCATACCGGAAGAAGCTTCCACGACAAAACAATATTTACCATAGTTTAGATTGCTAAAATATGCAGTACGCAAAGAAGCGTTCACATACACCCAATCTTTGTTATAACCCACCAGCTTATACCTGTACCGGCATCGGTCAGGATTGGGAAAATACAATGCCGCAAATTTTATGGCAAAGTTGTTTTCAAGATGGTTCAGGCTGATTGATTTGGTAAAGGTAATTGCATTCTCTAAGATGGCTTTTTTCGCAACCGCTTTGTTTACCAGTACATGCTTGTTATCTACGATCAGGTCTGTAAGAACAAGGGGAAGATTGCTTCCAGACTCTTGTATGCTATCAGGATTGAAATAGGTGACGCCATTGATGCCGCCGAAGTACAGGCGCTTTTTACCCTTATGTGCAGAACCGTTTTTGAAACTGCTCAATTGAAACCCGTCCTTAGCGCTAAATGCATCAAACTTTTCGTTTACCGGGTCAAATGTCATAAGATTTTTGCCCCCGAGCCAAAGTTTTCCATGGTTGTCCATAAGCATACCTTCAATATCATAGATAGGCATACCGTTGTATTGAGTGTATTGTTTTATGGTATAGGTTCCATCTTCTTTAAATATAATTTTATTGATACCACCGCTCCCCAATGTGCCAGCCCAGATAGTATGATCATTTTCACGCAAAATGGGCCATACATAGGATGAGCTCAGATCTGCCCCTTTCCTTTCATTACCCGTAAAATGATGGACCTCCCTGATAAACCCTGTAGTATCCAGCAAGACCTGGTCAAGGCCTTTGTCGGTTGCAATCAGCACTTCAGGTGTTTTGCCGTCTGTATACACAAAAGTTACCCGGTTTGATGAAATGGAGTAGGCTTTCCTGCCCGTCACATTGATACTTTCTATTTGATAGTCGCCTGTTCCATTATACCTGATCCGGTAAACCCCGTTATTCCAGGTGCCTGCCCAAACCTGCCCGTAGATATCAATATTTAATGAATTCACCTGCTTGTTGACACGAGGACCTGGTTCTTCCGTAGTTAAGTTGATCTTCTCAAAACGGCCATCTGGCATTAGTATGTTTAACCCGTTATTGGTGCCTATCCATAAGCGTCCGAGGATATCTTTCGCCAAGGATAGAATACTGTTACTATTGAGACCTGAAAGGTTGGAGGGATCGTGAACAAAACTCTTATAGACGCCCGTTTCAAAATTATAATAGTTTAAGCCGTCTGACTGTGTGCCGATCCATAAATTGCCTTTTTCGTCTTCAAGCAATGAGCGGACATAGTTGCCTGAAAGCGAATTTGATTTCAATGGATTTTTTCTTAACGACATAAATCTTTTCTGGTTGAGGTCGATCATATTAACTCCACCCCATGAAGTGGAGATCCATAAGCAACCTGCTTTATCTGTATACAGGTCCGTAATTTGGTTTGAGCTGATACTGGACTTGTTGTTCCATTCAGATGACTGGAAGGCTTTGTACTCGTAGATACCTTCACTGGTTGCTGCTACCAGGAACAACCCGTTATTGGTACCTATCCAATAACTCCCATCAGATTGTTCCTTTATACATTTTACGTTGGTACTTCCCTTGCCAGAAAGGAAAGGTTTCAAACTTAAGGGGTTCATCGGTACCCATTTCTGCTTAAGTGATCTATTATTTATACCATTGTGAGTGTCGAAAGAATTAAGTTCCAAAACAAGGAAACCGTTCACCAATCCGATGAGCAGGTTGTTGTTATTACCAGGCTGCATGCTTTTAATATCCATCATTTTCAATGTCGCCATCATGTCGTTCAGCCTGGCCATTAGCTGTCCTGATGCATTGTACACATAAAAGCCTGAGTCTGTTGCCACCCAGACATTCCCTTTTTTATCTTCTGCCATTGCCAAACAAACCAGCTTATCTTTTTCAATTTCCTGCAAAGGATATGTTTTTAATTTACCCTCAGTATCAATTTCGCTGGCAAACAGTTTTCCTGAACTGCCGGAGTAAAACAAATGGTTGTTACGTGTGAGTAGCAGCTTCGATATGGGCTTTTCAATGGATAGCTGCGTCTCGCGATCAGCGACGCGAATCTTTTCGTATGTCTCAGTTTTAAGATTAAAACAATCAAGGCCAGCCTCAGTGCCGATCCATAATTTAGAGCCGGGCGTATCAACAATAATTTTGCTTATGCGATTGATGTATGCGTTGGCCTTGGGGTTATTGCGATTGTAAAAACTTTTGATTTCGTATCCATCGAACTTATCCAGTCCATATAAAGTTCCCACCCAAATAAAACCCGTTTTATCCTGTGTGATAGTAGAGGCGTCCGTATGGGAAAGGCCTTCTTCAATGGTTATATGCTTGATTAGATAATTGAAATCCTGGGCTGCGGCCGTATTCATGCAGTATATGGAAATAACAGCCACTATCACTTTAGTGACATACGAGTTTGTGAGTTTCATGGCAGCTGTGATTAGCCTGATCAAGTTAAGCTATTTTATTACTTTCAAATCAAAATAAAAGGCTGCAAAATCGGGGCCGCTGCTTATGCTACTTATTAGTTCCTGGGCTATATGTTTAAACATATTGCACCTGGTGGTGCATTAAATTTATAGTAAGTATGTTTGATTTCCCCCCAAAGGATATTACTATAAACCGGAGAAAGATGCAATACCAGCTTTGCTCACAGTATAAACTTGGAGTGTTCTTTTTAAAGTTTCCTAAAGGAAATGACAGACATTGGGAAATTGTCAAATTGCTGATAAACAACTTGGAAGAATTATAAATATAATCAGGGAAGAGAAAAAACCTTTTGGTTATGAAGTTCCTGTAAGAGGTAAGATCAGGAAGCTGTAAAACGGATTAGGAAATGTCTTATGAACTGAATCAAAATAATATATTTAACGTTTGAAGTGCTTGAGGCACCTGATATAATTATTCCAGAAACTTTGCAATACGCTATTATGAACCCTGATTAAAAGTAATGGCTTTTTCAGCTAAAAGCGCAACACGCTCAGCACAGATGAAAAGCGGCGTTGAAAGTGGAGTATGCCAGCAAGCTGAACTTCTACCTGAATGTAGTTGATGATACACTCAAGCATGAAGCCGATCAGCCCTCTATTGGCATTATCATTTGTAAGGAGCGAAATAAAGTAATGGTTGAGTATGAGCTAAGGGGTATTAATAAACCCATTGGTATAAGTGAATACCAGTTAACGGAAATGCTTCCGGCTGCGTTAAAAGGAAAACTGCCTACTATTGAGCAGCTTGAAGAGGAATTAAAACATATTGAACAGTTAGAATGAACGTAATGCAATTGGATAAAGCCTATCAATACATATAGTGTTCTAACAATTAGTATCCTCGATGAACACCGAAAGTTAGATGATAACTTTGGCATTAATGTACTTAATAAAATATCCATTATAAAGATTGATATGAATGTTTATCCTTCAATTCAATGAATCCATCCGGCACTTTTTAAAAACTCCACCAGCCTTGGATCGTTAACTGACAAGGCTGGAAGCCAGATATCTACCCGCTCGCGATTCCAATAAAGGCCCTGGGGATTGCCTGGCTTTGCAAAGGTATAACGGTATAGAACTGCCTGGATGTATCGAGGTGGATTGCGGGGGAAGGGATTGCCTGCAAACAGACTTACCGCACCCGGATTATTATGTAAGAGTTTCGAGACAAGGTGTAACGTCCATGGATACTCACCGGGAGACGACATTGCAGCGAACCACATTTGCCAGTCTAAACGTAACTGATAGGGAGCTATTTGCGGCGGACGCTTGTCGAGTAATACAGGCAGGCCTTTGTAGATATAGGGTTTCCAATTGGCTTTGTCGTCAGGGTTCTCGTCCATCGTTCCTTCGAAAACTACATTCAAACGTTCCCTTCCCACCGTGCCGAATGCACCATAAGTATTTACCAGATCCAAAGGGTCGAAGGAAGTGTTCATAATTTGTCCCGGAGACAGCATGTTCATTACAGGTTGAACGCTGAGAGATACAATAATAACAGTTACAACCCGGGCAGTGGTTAGCATTGGTTTGGAAACTTTGGCACGGCTGGCAGCGGCTTGCGCTTTACGAACGAGCCGCCGGGGAAGAAGCCTGCTCCAGAAGCCATCATCGAAACAGGCCAAAGCAGGCACGATAGTCAGCCAGTTTAAAAATGAGAGGTTGCCACTGAGAATGATGGTGATCTGGAATAACACGATCACCGATCCTGCAATGTGGCGGGCCAAGCGTGGCCAGAATACAAACCAGGGTGCTACCAGCTCGGCCAGATGATTGAACCAGACTCCTATTTTTAATGATATACGGGACGCAAAATGGAACCACCGGCTCAACGGACCAGGTATTGGCTGTGTTTCGAAATGGTAATATAAGGCGGTTCCGTTTCGCCATATCTCATCTCCACGAATTTTTATTAAACCAGCGCCAAGCATGATGCGGAATGTCAGCCAACGGAATAAAGTGATGATCGGCATAGGTGGTGCATGCCTGGGAAATGGCCGCATGTCGAGCAGTGGACAGAGAAAGATAGCCAGAAATCCAGTCTCGGTAAGCTGAATCTCCCAGCCGTATCCATACCATTCCTGCCCTACATGAACAAAAGACATGTAGAGAAACCAGATAATGGCAAGCAGTGGCACATTCGCAAAGCCTGCGATTACAATACAGGAAAGCAGGAATCCTATCCACGCGGTAGTTAACAATGCTGTATCAGAATGCCAGAGCCAGAAAAGCGACGGAAGGCGTAAGAAGCCAGCTCCATCTGACCCGAGTGCATGGCTTATCTGCTTCAGGTAAATGCCAACAGGAAGAAGCCCATTGGAGCCAATTAAAGGAATGATCTGATTGATTGCCACCAAAAAACCCACTGCATAAATTACTCCCAACAGGCGAAGAATAACAAAGCGGGTGAGCCAGTAAGTAGGAGGGTTGCCTGGCGCACCAGAAAATTTTCGCAAGAAGCTATTGATTGTATCTTTTACTTCCATTTGCCATTACTTACTTCAGGCATATTAATCCAATAATAGTATTCTGTGGCAAGATTTTATTTTTTTAAAGTATCCATTGGTTCTTGTAAAGAGATTACAGTATTTTTCTTTTCCAGCTTCATTATTATCAGACTATCCTGCAAATTTTGAATTTGCTTTTGTTGATCAATAGTGGTTTGTTTGCTCCCTGGATTCAGGAACTGTTCAATAAATTTTCCCAGAAAGAAGATGCCGGTTGTATATAACACGATCAAAATAATAAGCGCTCTTTGATTTATAAAATTCAAAAAGTTTTTCTTTGGCTCCTTGTCACCGATTGTTTTTTGTTTCCTTGAGTTAAACATACCTAAACTTACAGAATTATATTTAGGTCTGAAATTCTGGTGTCGTGTCAATCATAAAATGTCTGTAAATGTTGCTATCAGCCGTCAGCTATCAGCTATCAGGACGCTAATGTGTAATGTATTTCCTCCTGATTGCTGATAGCTGACGGCTGATAGGAAAAGCGACAATTTAAGGTTGACATTACACTGGGTTGAGTTATCATTTTTGTTTATGATTTTTTCTTTCTGCTTTAAATCACAAAATGGAGATGCTAAATTCATTTGTCAATAAACCTTGGATAGCGTTACATTATCAATCGCCGAATTCAAGACAGATAAAATTCGATCTATGCAGTTGAATCAATGACAAATACATTATTTTTAAGTTATGGCTCTATATCATTTTCACCTTAGATATTATCAAGAAGCACGGTATAATCATTCATAAATGATTATCAACGATCAAGATTAGATTAACATAATGCTATTAGCCCAGAATGTTCTAAAAATATTTTATTCCATATGAAAAAATTTAAATTGTTCTTTGCCGTTTTGTTACCAACATCTTTTTTATTGTTGGTTGGTTTTAATATTCCAGACACAAAGCTGCTGGAAGCTGTACCAATAAATCCTGTTAACCTCACCATCTATTGGATAGACACAGAAGGAGGAGCAGCTACCCTGATTGTAACTCCCGCCGGCGAATCGATTTTAATTGATGCAGGCAACCCCGGCGGTCGCGACTCTGATCGCATTTTCGAAGTTGCCCATCATGTTGCAGGACTAAAACAAATCGACCACCTGGTAATCACGCACTGGCATAATGATCATTTTGGCGGAGCCGCATTGTTGGCTGCTAAAATGCCTGTTATCGAAGTAATAGAAAGGCCCGTTGCAGACAGTCTCTTACAAGATAAAAATTTTGCTACCTTGATCCAAGCGTACCGGGATATGCCGGTAAAGCGCCGTTCCATTTTAAATCCCGGTGCTACAATTAATCTTAAAACGCTGCCTAAAGGATTTCAAAAGTTATCAATACAGATGGTAGGGCACGACAAGCAATTTGTTCCGGTTACTAAAACATCCACTGCAACGAATGGCTGTGAAACCGTGAAGGTTAAACCTGTTGACAACTCTGATAATGCCAACAGCCAGGTAATGGTAATGAACTACGGGCCGTTTCGTTTTTTTGACGGGGGTGACCTTACCTGGAACATTGAAAAAAACCTGGTATGTCCGCAGAACCTAATAGGCACGGTAGATGTTTACCAGGTCAACCACCACGGTTTAGATCAGAGTAATAATTCCCTGTTAATTGAAGCACTTGCTCCAACGGTGAGCATCATGGGAAATGGCACCCAAAAAGGCGGTGGCCCCGAAACGATTACATCTCTCCGCAACACGCCCTCCATCCAGGCTCAATACCAATTGCATAAAAACATCCGCGCAGATTCGGCCTTTAACACAAGTGAAGAATATATCGCTAATTTAAAAGCCAATTGTGATGGGAACTATGTTAAACTAACGGTGGCTGCGGATGGTAAGAAATATACAGTAAGCATACCGGCAACAAAACATGAAAGGGTGTTTGAAACGAAAGGGTCACATATTACAACGATTACATCAAATGTACCGGGTTCATCACTGGCACTAAAGCCATGATACTTACAAACTTCTTTTACCAACTTTTATTCAAAAAAAGCAGCCACTGGTATATTAGGACAGCATTTGGCAATTATTTGACAGGCGAGTAGTCTGTAGGTAACATAAATACAGATTCAACATTTGTAGTAAGCGAACCACCGCCTTTTACTTCGGATGCGCTTTTTGCTGCTATCCATATAGGGTCTTCCCTGAAAGCCTTCCACGATGCATCGCCGGTTGTTTTATCCTTATGAGCAATTAAGTAAATTAGCTTATTACTCTTGCTTCCATCAGTACTGTCCATAGGTTGAAAGTAAGCAATATTTGTGATCCCTTGCTTCTCGAAAAGTTTCATTGTATGGCTGCGAAAACGCTCGTGTAGATTTTGCAAGTTACCTGCAGAAGCAGTGTAGGTGCGTAATTCAAAAGTTCGGGGCGAAGGGCTGGCCATCATTTTTAAAGAAGGGGAATAATCGGTGGCAAGCATAAAAGTACTTTCAACTTTCGATACAATTTTGCCGTTAGCTTCTGATGCTTTTGCTACTGCCTGCCATTCAGGGTCGGCACTGAAAGCTTTCCATGATGCATCCCTTGCTTCCCGGCTAGGATAAGCTAGTATATAGACCAATTTGTTTTCCGGATTATCTATAGGAATCCAATAGCCGATGTTTGTCATACCATGTTTTGCAAAAATGCGCATTGTATTATTTCGGAAACGAGCATGGAGATCTTCCAATTTGCCCGGAGCTGCATAATAAATACGCATTTCATAAACAGGTTGAGGTTGCAATGTAGTTTCAGAAGCGGATGTGCCGGCTACTGGCAATATTGCACTACTTTTTTTAGAGGAAGTACAACCAATAAAAATGGCGATTGCTGACAACAAAACAGTGAATAATTTGATCATATGGCCAGGTTTACAATTAATGTTTTATGAGACGTTATGAGCCGTTTAAAAGCTCTATATGCAAAAGAAAGGCATTTCCGGATAAATTATATTAAAAAATAATTAGTGTTAAGTTAAGTATAAAATCACGCATGAAGTTGCTTTCAGCTTTCAGTAATCAGCGATCAGCAGATCACTGCCTGCCAGGTTACCTCCTGATAGCTGATAGCTAATACGTCAATCTGCAGTTACTTACCATTAGTTACTTCTTATAAACTTTTCCTTCCTTCATTATAAAATCAATAGCACCAAGCACTTTAACATCCTGCAGCGGGTCTCCGGTTACAGCAATGATATCAGCCATTTTATTAAGGCTGATTGTTCCTCTTTCCTGGGTAATTCCAAGTAAGTCTGCAGCGCTTGCGGTGGCAGCTTTAATAGCTTCCATTGCCGGCATGCCTGCTTCCGTCATGTATTGAAATTCTATATAATTTTTACCATGGGCATATACACCCGCATCTGTGCCGAATGCTATTTTTACGCCGGCTTTATATGCTTTGGCAAAAGTTTGTTGTATATGCGGACCAACTTCTAACGCTTTCGCTGTAATAACAGCAGGAAAATATCCTGGAATTTTTGCAGAGTCAGCTACTGATTTGCCGGCTATAATAGTTGGGACGTAGTAGGTTCCATATCTTCTGGCAAGGGCAATGTCTTCATCATCCATAAAGGTTCCATGTTCAATGGAGGCAACACCGCCGAGGATAGCTCTTTTTATTCCTTCGGCGCCATGAGCATGGCAGGCTACTTTCATTCCATAATCTTTGGCTGTTTCCACCACAGCTTTAATTTCTTCCACAGTAAACTGTGCGCCGGAACCATCTTTGCTTAGATCAAGCACGCCCCCGGTCGATGCTATCTTAATAAGGTCCGCACCTTTTTTAAATTGGGCTCGAACAGCTTTCATCAATTCATCTTTTCCGTCAGCCACACCTTCCGCAGGACCAGGAGTTGAACGCATTGCGTCATCACGAATCCCAACTGAAGGATCCATATGCCCGCCTGTAGCGGAAATTGCTCTTCCTGCCGTCAAAATATTGGGACCATCAACCAAGCCTTTATTGATCGCATTACGCAGTGAAATATTTACGCCGCTTCCGCCACAATCACGCACTGTTGTAAATCCTGCCATCAATGTTTTTTTGGCATACATGGCTCCATAGTAGGCAACCTCAGGGTCGGGTCTTGTAAATCCTTCAATTAATGTTGTTTTACTAAACTGGCTTTCCAGGTGAACATGGCAATCTATCAAACCCGGTAATACGGTTTTATTTTTTAAGTCTATTACATTGTCTGTTTCGCTGCCTTTTGCATAACCTTTTTCTATACCAGTAATTTTATTTCCTTCTACAACTATTGTTATTGTTTGCTGTGTAGTGTTAGATATTCCATCAATCAAACGGCCACACTGTATATAAGTTTTTTGAGCACTCAAATGGCAGGTAAGCAGGCATAAAATAGCAATGAAAAAATGTAGTTTACTCATAAATAGGTTTGAAGTTTGGGTAGCATTACTAATAAATTTTATAATTTATTAGTGATGCCGAAATGATTATTAAGATGTTTATTAAAATTAAGTTTTAAAGCGACAAGTTACTTATGTTCCAATTTGCTAATTCTTATTCTTCGATAATAATTACAATTAATTTAGAAAGTAATATTAACTTTCAAAATGTTTGTAGTGAATTTTATCCTGATGTTTAATTGTAAAGGATTACATCTTAACATTCAAAAATATGAATCGATTTTTTCTTTCTCTTTACTTTATTGCAGCGTCAATTCTTAACCTGACATCTATTGTTTTTTCTCAGCAGGGAAGTGCCGGTTCTTTAACAACAGCCGATTACCAGCACGCGGAAAAATTTATGGGCTATAATACCAATCAGCTTGTTGACCGTGCTAACGTGCGGCCAAACTGGCTACCCGGCGAGCGTTTCTGGTATCGTGTTTTAACTCCTCAGGGAAGTGAATTCATAATTGTTGATCCTGCTCACGGAACACGGGTTCCTGCTTTTGATCAGCAGAAACTGGCGGCGGCACTATCAACAGCTGCGGGTGGAAAATATGAGGGTTCCCGCCTGCCTTTCTCAACATTTGATTTTTCTATTGATGGAAATTCCATTTCATTTTCTGTTGCAAGAAGAAGTTATAAATGTGATATTCATTCTTATACCTGTGCCCTTGATAATACTTCATCACAAAGCGATGGGTTTGGTTTCAGCAGCTATAATGAAACTTTTTCACCGGATAAAAAACGTGCTGCATTTATCCGCGATTACAACTTATGGGTTCGCGATGTTGCAACAGGTAAGGAAACACAATTGACAACCGATGGCATTAAAGATTTTGGCTATGCTACAGATAATGCAGGCTGGACAAAAAGCGATCGCCCGGTAGTAACCTGGTCATCGGATTCTAAAAAAATTGCTACCTACCAGCAGGATCAGCGAAACGTTAGTGATATGTACCTGGTTTCAACGAATGTTGGACAACCAAGATTGGAATCATGGAAGTATCCGTTACCAGGTGATAAGAACATTATAATGATTCAGCGGGTGATAATAGAAGTTGATAATCCAAAAGTGATACGACTGAAACTTTCGCCTGACCCACATCGTGGGACGATACTCGATGATATCTCACGTGACGGAAATGTATTGGGCGATGTGGAATGGAACAAAGATGCAACGCAGTTAGCATTTGTTTCAACTTCCCGCGACCACAAACAGGAAAAGTTTTTTATTGCGGATGCATCAACAGGATCAGTTCGTGAAGTGTTTACAGAAACCGCATTAACACAATTTGAATCGGGACCTGGAAGCGCCAGCAACTGGCGTTACCTGGCTGAATCAAATGAAATCATCTGGTTTTCAGAACGTGATAACTGGGGCCATCTTTATTTATATGATGCTACTACTGGGAAGCTTAAAAATCAAATTACAAAAGGAGACTGGTCCATTACAGAATTGCTTAGGGTTGATGAAAAGAATCGCAAGATATATTTTTTAGCCGGCGGACGTGAACCAGGACGGAACCCTTATTTCGATCATCTATACAGGGTAAAATTTGATGGAAAAAACCTTGCTTTACTTTCTCCTGAAGATGGCAATCACCAGATATCTTTATCACCTTCAGGAAAATATTTTATTGATAGTTACTCAAAACAGGATATACCTCCTGTATGTGTTTTACGTAGTGCTGATGGAAAACTTGTTTCGAACCTGGAGAAGACGGATATCTCACGTCTCACCGCTACCGGATGGAAACCGCCGACACCAATAGTGGTGAAAGCACGTGACGGGCAGCTGGATCTGTATGGGTTGATGTATACTCCCACAAACCTTGACCCTCAAAAGAAATACCCTGTTGTTAATTATATTTATCCCGGTCCGCAGGGTGGGAGTATTGGAAGCTGGTCTTTTTCCCCTGCTAACGGTGACAATCAGGCGCTTTCTGAATTAGGATTTATTGTGATCGCCATCGAAGGAACCTGTAATCCATCACGATCAAAATCTTTTCACGACCTGTGTTACGGCAATATGGCTGACAACACGCTGCCAGACCAAATCTCAGGTATACAACAGCTTGCACGGAAGTATCCCTATATTGATACAAGCCGTGTTGGGATATGGGGACATTCAGGGGGTGGTTACGCAACGGCTGCAGCCATGTTCCGCTTTCCCGATTTTTATAAGGTAGGTATCTCCGAATCCGGCAATCATGATAACCGCAATTACGAAGACGATTGGGGTGAAAGATATATTGGCTTGTTGACAGAGCAGGCCGATGGTAAATCAAATTATGCAGCCCAGGCAAACCAGGTTTATGCTAAGAACCTGAAAGGTAAGCTGATGATCGCTTTTGGTAATATGGATGATAATGTTCCACCATACAACTCATTACTGGTAGTTGATGCGTTGATAAAAGCTAATAAAGATTTTGACCTGGTGGTATTTCCCAATAGCAGGCATGGATATGGCGAATTTTCTCTCTATATGACAAGGCGTAGATGGGATTATTTCGTAAAGTATCTGCAGGGAGTTAATCCACCAAAACAGTATGAGCTGAGGGTAAAATTTGATTCTCGTAGTAGTGGCGGGCGGTAGGTTCAAACATAACTTAACCTAACCTAACCTATAAGGTTTCAATCAGAACTTCTAAAAAGATTAGGTTTAAACCTTATAGGTTTAAATGCAGCATCTTACTTACTAATAACCTAATGTTTCTCTATGTTTGAGGTCCATTACGTTTTACCTGCACCCAGATGCGGTATTGTCCCGGAGAAGGAAAAAATAGGGAAACTCTATCATGTTGCTATGATCCATGTTCATACTCATTAGTCCATTTTCAGGCATATTCATTTGATTCATCAGCATGTTTTCACGCTTAGGTTCATCCAGGCCGGAAATGTATTTCATGTAGCTATCAATGCTGTCCCTGAAAATTTTAGGGTCAGGATATTTATAGAGGCCCTGAGGATCAGCAATTCTTTTCAGCATATTTGTTTCCGCGGCCATAGAAAAAGTACCTACAGGATGCACTCCCAGAATAATAAAATATCCGATTGCAATGGAAGACATTCCCCATTTCATGCGCAATGCTTTGCTGAATGCAGGAAGAAAAAGTAAAACGGTTGCAGCAGCGATCTGATAAAACGAAGATTGATGTTGTGATCTGGTTTCCAGATACTCGGTTAACAATGTACAGCTCATACATAACAGGCTTGCTGCAGACATTACAAACAGCAGCTGGTATATAACTCCTTGCCTATTGCCTGATGCGGTGGTGTTGCCTGATGCATCCAGAAGGTTGATATGTTTCGATATGCTTACGCAAGAGCCAAACATTAGGAAGAGCATTCCTAATGCGAGTAATGTATGTGGTGGTGATAAAATGACTATATCTAACCCGTATGTATTGTGCCACCAGTCATCAAAAGGTGCAGAGGTCAGCATGGCTACAGCACCCCAGATACAAAACAATGCGCCTAGTGTCATGTCAACCTTAAATTGTCGCTTTGCTATCAGCCGTCAGCTATCAGCAATCAGGAGGAAATACATTATACATTAGCGTCCTGACCGCTGATAGCTGACGGCTGATATCAACATTTACAGACATTATATGGTTGACACGACACTAGTGAGCTATAAAAATATCCCTAGACTTTACCAGTTTCTTTTGCGTTTTTGATCCTGCACCAAATGTGTTCCATAACACCTGTACCCCTGAAAATAAACCACCGAAAACTGCGCCCAGATAAATAAGTAAATGAGGTGGTGATAAAAATTTGTCGCGGCCTATGGTCATATGCCAGCTGATATCCCAGATAAGACCAATAATTATAAAAAGGGATGCCAATGAAACTGCATATATGTATAAAGGAATGCCTGCTATAGTTAATGAAAGAGTTTTTTTAACTACCACCTGTTCGGGGATAGTATGAGATATTGCTAATGAAATATAATAAGTAGGTTGACTTAAAGATAAAAATTTAGTTTTATTATGTCAAGGTAGTTTTTTATGAAAATTAGAGAGCATAAAAAGTATCCATCGGATTATAATCGGGATCTTTTGAAAATTTACCTGATTCAGTTACTTCCCTAAACTTTTCAGTATAAATTTGACCTTTATATTTTGCCTTCATGAAAAAATCATCATTTAGATTACTGGTTGTTGTTGTAATTTCTATTGAATCTCTGCAAGCCCAGCCTGAGCTTATTGATGCGGCCGCAACCACAGAAACAAAAGCTTTAGCCGGAAACCTTCGAAAATTGGCAGAGAAGCATACCTTACTCGGACACCAGCATGCAACTGAATATGGTCATGGCTGGTCGGGAGATGAGAACCGTTCAGATGTGAAATCTGTAACCGGCTCACACCCTGCGGTTGTTGGAATAGATTTCAGTGGTTTTACCGGCAGGTCTGCTGATGCTATTCAAAAATACAAAGATGATACACGAAGGAATGTTATCAATATTTATAACAGGGGTGGAGTTATTACAGCTGCCTGGCATTTTTTGAATCCTGTATCCGGCGGTGGTTTTAACTGGGTTGATTCAATATCAAAGCCTGGCGTTACATATATTATTCCTGGCGGAGAAGCTCATGCGCAATACAAAGAAATTTTAAAAGGCATTGGCGAATGGGCGCATACTATAAAAGGCGCCGATGATAAGTTAGTGCCGGTCATCTTCCGGCCTTACCATGAATTTGATGGTAATTGGTTTTGGTGGGGTAAATCGCATTGCACAAGAGATGAATTTATTTCATTATGGCGCTTCACTGTTTCTTACCTGAGAGATAGCCTGGGTGTTCATAATTTTATTTACGCTTTTTCTCCTGATAACAAATTTAGAACCGAAGCAGACTATCTTGATCGTTATCCCGGTGATGAATGGGTTGATATGATGGGTATAGATAATTATGGAGATATGGGAAGAAACAATCATTACGACCTTGAAAGCGCCATCTTAAAATTAAAAATTGTTGATGAGTATGCAAGAAAAGCAGGCAAGCTGGCAGCTTTTACGGAAACAGGTTTGGAAAGCATTCCTAATGAAACCTGGTGGACCAACACACTCTTGAAAGTAATGAAAGCGCATGTGATGCATTTATGCTATGTGCTGGTTTGGCGTAACGATTCAAGAAGTGCCACTCATTTTTATGCTCCATTTCCCGGGCAGGTTAGCGTTCCTGATTTTTTGAAGTTTTATAATGATGATTATACCTTGTTTGAGAACGATTTGAAAGAGATCTACAAATGAGTTGATCAACCTGTGAGGTTTCTAAAAACCTCACAGGTTGAGTGAAAGTAAGTCCCTTACACCAAAACCTCACAGGTTTGAGAGAAGATAAGTTCCCTCCCTAAAACCTGTGAGGTTTTAGAAACCTCACAGGTTGAACTAACAATTTACTTCCTTAACGCCTTAAACTCCGAGCCTTCCTTCCACTTTGGCCAGCTGGTTTCAAAAGCAATCCTCTTACCCACCTGGAATAGCAATGCTATATCTTCTATCCCTCCGGAAAGATCCCACCGCTTTGCATCATACTCATCGCTGGGACGGTGATAATATTTTTCAGTGTATTCATCCTGCATCTTCTGACCGTATTCCTTTCCTTTTGCAACGTTATCAATACCGGCACCTGTCGTTAGCGCAGGAATACCAACTTTGGCAAAATTAAAATGATCAGAACGGAAATAATGCCCGGCTTCCGGATGCGATTCCTTTGCTATGTACCTGCCTTTACTTTCTACTTCTTTTCTAAGATAATCTTCCAGCTCAGATTGACCTGCACCGGTTATCTCAATGTCTTTGGTTTTTCCTAAAGCGTTAATAACATCCATATTGATATTAGCAGCCGTTTTATCAGCAGGATAAACAAGATGTTGTGCATAATATTCGGATCCTAACAAACCCTGTTCTTCGCCTGTAACTGATAGAAAAATAATTGTTCTTTCGGGCTTGGTTTTCATACTTTTAAACGCACGAGCCATTTCAAGTAATGCGGCCGTTCCACTTGCGTTATCAATAGCGCCATTATAAATAGAGTCGCCCTTTTCATCGGGCTTTCCAATACCAAAATGATCCCAGTGAGCGGTATAAATTACATATTCACCCGGCCTCTTGCTTCCGGTGATCTTAGCGATAACATTTTTAGATTCATTGAATACAGCATTTACTCTCATGGAAGTGGAAACCTTACAATTTAAGGGAACTGCTTTAAAGCCTTTTTGATGGGCCTTTACCACCAGACTGGTATCGCCTGTAGCAGCTATAAGAATTTTACCGGCAGCATCACCGGTAATCCAGCCTTCAACCGGGCAACGAAATTCTTTACTGCCCCTTGTATCCAGATGCAACTGCGCTTTGCCCCATGAATTTTGTACCACGCTGAAAGGATAAGAAGCTGTTACAATATTGTGTATGATCAGGCAGGCTTTCGCTCCCTGTCGTGCTGCTTCTTCAAACTTATAAGTCCAGCGTCCATAATAAGTCATAGTGTTACCTTTAAATAAAGTGCTGTCACCGCTGCCATAACCAGGATCGTTTACCATCACTACTACCACTTTCCCTTTTGCGTCGATACCGGCATAATCATTCCAGTTGTATTCAGGAGCAACAACTCCAAAGCCTGCAAACACCACATCATCATTATTAAGCGAAACAACCGAATCCGTGTTCTCTGTCCAGATCACGTAGTCGTCCATTTTTTTTAATTCGAAACTTTTTTTAGGTGATACGATTTTCATGGTAGGATCTGGTTCGGGTGTTATCTCAACCATAGGCACATCCTGCGAATAGCTGTTGCCGTTACCTGGTTCTAACCCGAGATTTTTAAAAGATTGGGTGAGGTAATCAACGGTTCTTGTTTCCCCAATGGTAAAGGGTCTTCGTCCCTGGAATGAATCCGAAGCAAGCATCATAATATTTTTTGCAAGGCTGTCCTTGTTAAAGGCGGCAAGGCCATCCTGTTCGTTTATTGTGGTGGAGCCGGATGGTTGGTTACAGGAAACATACAGGAAAAATCCTACCAATAAGAAGAAATTGTAAAATGCTTTTGACATATATTTAGTTGTTAATTGATAATTATTAATTGTTAATTATTAAATTATCAACGGATAGATGCCGAAAGAAATAGTTAATAAATCTTTGCCATTAATTTTATAAAACATGGTCTCTAAATAAAAGCAACTATCCGTTAATAATTATAACTAACCATTAATAAGTGTTATACTTTGTATCTTCAATGTTACTTCATTTCCACCAATAATATATTAAGCCATATGAATCGTCATTTTTTGCCGGTAAAATTAATCCTGACTTTTACCGCATTAGTTGTGTTAGGCTTTTCTTTCAACACTATCATCAGGCCAAAAACAGTTACCAACGGTCCGCCCGATCCAAAAATTGAAAAGCTAAAATTACAGCCCGGGTTTAACGCAGAGCACTTATACAGTCCTTCTGAAAACAGCCAGGGTAGCTGGGTTGCCATGACATTTGATGATAAGGGAAGGATGATCACCTGCGATCAATACGGTTTCTTGTATCGCCTGGAAATTCCTGCTATAGGATCTGCCGATAAACCCAAAGTAGAAAAACTTATTGTAGGCCCTCCAACAAATGATACATCACAAAGTAAGGTAGGCATGGGCTATGCCCAGGGATTGCTTTGGGCATTCAACAGTCTTTATGTGATGGTAAACCATAACAGCAATAAAGATTTTGAAAAAGGCAGTGGTTTATACCGTTTGCAGGATACCGATGGAGATGACCAGTTTGATAAGATAACCCTGATAAAAGCATTACAGGGTGAGGGTGAACACGGACCCCACAGCATCATATTATCACCCGATAAAAAATCGCTGTATTTAGTAGCTGGCAATTTTACCAACGTGCCGAAGATGGATACTTACAGGCTTCCATCTAACTGGAACGAAGACAATATTTTCCCTTTGATCAAAGATCCGCGCGGACATGCCAATGAACGTAAGGCGCCGGGTGGATGGATCGCGCATATTGATTCATTAGGCCAGCATTGGGAACTCATCGCCGCAGGTTTCCGGAATACTTTTGACATTACTTTTAACGAAGACGATGAGCTCTTTGCTTATGATTCCGATATGGAATGGGATTTTGGAACGCCCTGGTATAAGCCTACACGTATTATGCATGTAACCAGCGGTGCCGAATACGGCTGGCGTACTGGCAACAGCACCTGGTCGCCAACATTTGCGGATAACTTACCGGCAATTTTAAATATTGGTCAGGGTTCTCCTACCAATTTTATTTCAGGAAAGAATTCAAGGTTCCCCGATAAATACAAGAGATCATTATTCGCTTTCGACTGGAGCTTTGGAATTATTTATGCCATACAGCTAAAGCCGCAGGGAGCAACTTATAGTGCGCAGGCTGAAGAATTTATTTCGGGTTCTTCCTTGCCTTTAACTGACGGAGTTATCGGGCCTGATGGTGCTTTGTACTTTCTTACAGGAGGGCGCAGGCTTGAATCAGATCTTTACCGCGTTTATTATGGTGATAACAACCTGAAGCAGGGTGGACTTATCCCTGAAAAATATGCTGCTGATATTGTCAAGGCACAAAACATTCGCAAGCAATTGGAGCAATATCATCTAGGTGCTAAGGCTGGTGCGGTTGATTTTGCATGGCCTTATTTAAAAGATAATGATAGGGTGATCAGGTATGCAGCAAGGATTGCCATTGAGCACCAACCGGTGAGTGAATGGCAGGATCGTGCTTTAAAGGAGAGAGACCCGCAGTCTTGCATACAGGCTGTCATTGCATTGGCGCGCCAGGGAAGTGCAGATCTGAAAGATAAACTTATCAATTCACTGGTAGCAGTTAATTACAGCAAACTTACCGAATCCCAACAACTGGATATGCTGCGTGCTTTTGAACTGATATTTTTTAGGATGGGTCCGCCGGAGGAGAGCACAGCAAGGGATAAAACGATTGCTTACCTGGATCCAAATTATCCTGCAAAAACAAATGACCTTAACAGGTCACTTAGCAAGGTGTTGGTATACCTGGAAGCACCGGGTTCTGTTGCAAAGACAATGGACCTGATGGCTTCTGCTAAAGATGATAATTCAAAGCAAAAAACTTTTACTGAAGGCAATGACCTGATACTGCGTAATCCGCAATACGGACTGGATATAGCGGGTATGCTGGCAAAAATACCGCCGCAACAACAGACTTATTATGCAAATGTTTTAAGTCAGGCTAAAACAGGCTGGACACCTGAACTGCAGGAAACTTATTTCAAATGGTATGCTAATGCTTTTAATTACAAAGGGGGACGGAGCTTTGTGGGGTTCATTGATAAATCACGCAAAGCGGCTCTTAAGAATGTTCAAAAAGAACGCTTTGCATATTTCAATGCTCTTTCAGGTGATTCTTTATTAAATCGTTCAGGTATTGACCTGGCGCAGGTTGCACGTCCGAAAGGGCCTGGTAAAAACTGGCAGATGGCAGACGCGCTTCCTTTGGTTCAGGAAGGACTTACAAACCGAAATCTCGAGCAGGGCAAAACGATGTTTGCTGCTACGCTTTGCAAATCCTGTCATACAATGAAGGGAGAGGGTGGCGCGGTAGGGCCTGACCTAACGCAACTGGGTACGCGCTTTACACCAAAAGATATGCTGGAAGCTATTATCCATCCAAGTAAAACAATTTCTGATCAATATGCCGCTACGGTATTTTATTTAAAGAATGGCAGTTCGGTTTTAGGAAGGCTGACTAATGAAGATGCAACAAAATATTATATCTCGCAAAATCCGTTTGCTCCTGAAACGGTTCGGACACTGTTGAAAAAAGATGTTACCAAGACGAGGGTTTCTGACGTTTCAATAATGTTACCGGGGATGATTAACAGTTTGAATGCTGAAGAGTTGAAAGATTTGATTGCTTACCTGATGTCTGGTGGTAATAAAGACAATGCGGTTTATTCGGCAAGTAAGTAGAAGCAGGATTTACAAGATTGAAAATAATTCACAGAATTTTGAAGCAGGATTTGAAGCAGGATTTACAGGATTGAAAATGATTCACAGAATTTTGTAGTTGAGAATTCCCTAATGCTTAAAACTTCCTACTGTAAATTCTGTGAATTATACTTTAATTCGGAAAATCCTGCTTCAAAATTCGGTGAATTATTTTTAATCCTGTAAATCCTGTTTCAAAATCCTGCTTCAAACCCACTCTACATTCGTATCTTTCCAGCTCCTTGAAGCCGCAGAATCAAGAACCGCTGCGCAAACTTTTTGTGTTTCAAATGCTTCTTTGAATGTGGGTTGACAGGGTTCACCTGTTTCGAGGCTTTTAAGAAAGTCGGCAGCCTGGTGAATAAACGTATGTTCGTAACCGATACTTGTTCCGGGAATCCACCACCTGTTCATATAAGGCTGATCACTATCAGATACATGAATGGAACGCCAGCCGCGAACGATGGAGTCATCACCGTGATCAAAATACTCCAACCTGTTCATGTCATGCAGGTCCCAGCGGATAGATGCATGCTCTCCATTAATTTCAAAAGTATATAAAGCTTTATGTCCGCGAGCATAGCGGGTAGATTCGAACAAACCAAGAGATCCGTTTCCAAAATGGCAATGAAAGATACACGCATCATCAATGCCAACTTTCTGCACTTTACCTGTTACCTGATGCATACGTTCTTTCACAAAAGTTTCTGTTACTGCTGAAACATCGGTAATGCCGCCATTCAGCCACATAGCAGTATCAATACAATGCGCCAACAGGTCACCGGTAACACCTGATCCTGCAACATCGGAATCCATTCTCCATAAACCTGTACCCCCTTGTGGCAGATCGGCATTGATTGTCCAATCCTGCAGGAAATTAGAACGGTAATGAAAAATTTTTCCAAGCTTTCCTGAATCAATAATTTGTTTAGCCAGCGTAACAGCAGGAACACGACGATAGTTATACCAGACAGTATTGGCAACGCCTGCTTTTTCTATGGCATCCACCATAAGTTTTGCTTCATCTAAAGTTCTGGCAAGCGGTTTTTCACATAAGATCATTTTGCCGGCTTCGGCAGCAGCTACTGAAATTTCCGCATGAGTATCATTAGGTGTACAGATGTCTATGGCATCAATGTCTTCACGTACAACTACTGCTTTCCAATCTGTTTCAACTGATTCATATCCCCATTGGTCAGCAAAGTCTTTTACCTTATCGGCGCTACGTGCACAAACCACTTTTAATACCGGACGGTATTGCAGTTCAGGGAAAAAATCACCGATGCGTTTATAAGCGTTCGAATGTGTACGGCCCATCAGGCCGCTTCCTATTAAGGCTATTCTTAGTTCCTTTTTTGTTGACATTACTGTTTGTGTATTTAGTTGTTGAATTAAGGCTTTCAGCTATCAGTCGTCAGCTATCAGTTTTGGAACGCCTACGTAATATGATAATGTTGAATCAAAAAAAAAATATATGGTAACGATTCTTCTAAAATTTCAAGGTCATCCCATTTCTTAGCCAACAGCTGAAAGCTGATAGCTGACGGCTGAAAGCTCACTCTCTCCATCCATGCTGCTGGCGCACTTTTACCATGAAAGAAAGAATATCATTCCAGGTTTTTTGCTGAGTCATCACTTCATTAGGAAACATGCATCCATCCCAACAGATATGTTTAAACGCTTTTGTTAGCTTGCCATTTTCATCGCGCAGCCAGTAGCCTGCATCGTGAGGAATATCAAGTTTACCATTAGGGTCAGTGGCAAGACAATGGCGTCCGGTTTTATCGTGTGATCCGGTCCCATGAACAGTTCCATCATTTTGCGCAACATGAAAGTCAATGGTCCATGGCCGAAGTGCGGCGGTAAGTTTTTTAAGCCCCTCGGATAATGCATCACGATCATTCCAATCAAAATCTTCAGGCAAGATCCTGTCTATAGGACTATTATAACCCAGCAAGTACAATAATGTATGGGCCATATCGGCCTGGAAGCCAATGTTCGGACGATCTACCGCTTCTAACGTATCTACCATCGCTCTCCAGCTATGCATCCCACCCCAGCATATTTCTCCCTCCATTGCAAGCTTTTCATCAAAATCTGCAGCTACGTCGCAGGCTTCACGAAAAGTTTCAGCCATTAATTTGGTATTTGCTTTAGGGTCTTTAGCCCATGTTAATGGATCGGTTGCCGAGTCTATGCGTATTACGCCATAAGGGCGCACACCAATTTCACGTAGCGACTTGCCAATATTACAAGCTTTACGAACCTGGTCTACAAACCTGTCACGCTCTTCCCTGCTACCCATTGCTGATCCGCCGGTAGGAGGCCATATCGGAGCCACCAGTGAGCCAATATCAAGACCCAGTCCGGAAACTTTGTCTGCAAGTTCTTTGAGAGCGTCTTTGTTACTATCAATATCAACATGCGGATTAAATAACCCGATATCAATACCATCGAATTTAACGCCGTCAACCTCAGCCGCAGCTGTGAATTGCAGCATCTCATCAAAAGAAATGATTGGCTCTGAATCCTGGCCTTTGCCCACAATGCCCGGCCAGGAAGCATTGTGCAGTTTCGGAAAATTATTTTCTTGCATATGGTTTATTTAAATTCTTGATTAAAATGTTTTTCCATTCATTAAAATAATTTGTTAAGAAAAGAGGGAACGACCTGTGAGGTTTCTAAAAACCTCACAGGTCTTTAAAGGAGATTACAACCTGTATCTCAGACCTGTGAGGTTTTTGAAACCTCACAGGTCGTTCCCTCTTTTGGTAAAACTTTTTTAAGCTATAATATCTTCTGTTTCTTTAAAGTTAAATCTTGCTCATACCTCAAGCCTCATACCTCACACCTATCCTACAACCAAATCAGGATTTCCCGGGCCAAAGTGTTTTAGTATCACAATAGGGTCAGTGGTAGAATGGTTCACTATCACCACACCTTCCATTGCGGCTTTTTCGCTGATAAAATATTCATCGTTGGTAAGCTGGCCATAACGGATAAGGGCAGGTGTTTCAATATCCCATGCACCCATTTTTCCACGTCCCTGCATTACGATGATGCCATAGGCGCCGCTATCTTTTATAGTAACAGTAGCTCCCGGTTGAACAGTAAGCTCTTTAGCACTGAAAGCATGTGACTTATAGCAAACCCAGTTCTCAATATAACCTGCTGCTTTCATTTCCTCCAGGGGTTTAACAGGCTTGGGCGCCATATACCTGTTCTGCCATAAATTAGGATCAAGATTAAGCTCCCAGTCAATTACATCGAGTAGTTGTTCATAATCGCCCTTGCTTTCTTCAGGGGTACCTTGCCATAATAATTCTTCGGGAATAATTGCTTCGTTTACCAATGACTGGTACATGGCAAAAACATCAGAAGCTTTCTGAGGTTCATAGGTGCACATACTTCCCGGAGCATGAAGCAGCCCCGGAGGTACATCCCAGCCACTACCGGGTTCCAGGCGATAAGCCTGAGAGTAATTAGTGATCTTGTTATCGCCTTTAGTAAAGTTCATCAGGCACTCTTTAATAGTTTCCCTGGAGGTACCTGGTGCAATACCCATGAAAGTATAAGGAAAGTCGCCGCCGTGATTATTCAGCTGTGGAGGAAAATAATAAGCTTCAGGCTTACCCATCTGTCCGATCAGGGCAGCCTTTTCATCATTATGATGAATATGGTGAGGAAGCGGTCCCATATTGTCAAAAAACTTCGAGTACATCGGCCATGCGCCGTGTTCATTCCATAAGCGGTCACCGATGATTTCACCTTTAAGTTCGCTGATAACATCCTTTAGTAATAGCTGTTCATCTTTAGTGCCATTGTTAAAAACAACAGCACTTAATCCCTCGTTTTTTCCGGTGAGCGGGCCGTTCTTCGCCGGGGTGGTGGAAGAAAGCCAACGTTCGTCTATGCCTCCCCGTTGTCCGCCTAATACATAGTAATCATCAGGATGCAATTTGATACGGCGTCCGGGTACGCAAAAAGATCTGGGCACCCATGTGGGAGCCAAACGCAGGATCCCCTTACCCTGTTCAAATGCTTGTTGAGCTATACTCATTTTTATATGGTTTTGTATTAATTAAATTTTTAATGTGCATTCGTTGAATCTAAAAATTTACTGATCTGTTCCTCATTGTGCAGCACTTCAAATTCCAGTTCGTAAGACCTTGACTCGCCTGGCTCAAGTTGAATAAGCTCCTGCAGTTCACGGGCTTTTGCCTGACCTATCGGCGGGTTAGTACCTGGTTCAAGTCCGGTTACATATTCTCCCATTCCCCAATGCTGCCAGTTTGTTAACCAGGGCAATTGCTTTTTTAAAAACCTTAATGCAACAGCCAGCTTAATGCCGGCATTATATAAACCGCAGACACAGAACCCTGAATCATCAGCTTCAATATTTATAAAAGCCGCTTCTTCACCAAAGCCGGAATGCTCACCTAACGGGACCGGACACCTGTGAAAATTATTTCCTTCACGAAAAATCATATTGTTTTTATCGCTGTCGCGTGATTGCCAGGTACCCTGCCAAACAATGGTTGTTCCTTCATCTACCAGGGGCCAGCCAAAGTTACAATGATAGAGTAACATATGCGGCGCTGCTGTATTACCACGATTTGTTACTTTGTCCTGAATACGGATTAACGCACTGCCTAATGTTCCGGAGATAGTACGTTGTAATTCAAGGTTAGGACCAAAGATCCGGAATTGTTTGATCCTTCCTGTAATACTCATGTCCATTTTACCGGCTTCAGGATCAGGTTGTATAATTGATTCTATCTCAGCTTTTATATTACTTACCTGTCCGTGAAGGCCTCGTTCGCCGTGTTCATCTGATTCCGGACCACCTACGTGATCAAGTCCGCAGGTAACCATCAAACCGCCCCCAAAAGTTTTAAGCCAATCTATACCCTTGTTTGAAAACGTGTCAGGCGGTGTTATTCCCGACTGGCTGATCCAGGCCAGGCTATGCTGGTTAAAAAACGCATCCGCAATATCCATCGCCCTGTCTAAAACCAATTTATAACGCAGGCCGGTTCCGGTATTAATCCATGCGATCCGGGTACCTTTCCCAAGACCATTATCAAGCACGGATGTTTCAATACCTCCAAGCTGCAATGGATTGGATATTTTTTTGGTCCAGGATCTTTGTGTCAATTGATTTGCTTTAATGAGCAGTCAGCTGTCAGCTATTAGCTATCAGCCAGGAACTCCTTATTATACAGTTGTTAATTTGCAATCATAGCGCTTCGGGATACTTTTCTAATAGAAAGTCTAATGTATGAAAATTGTCTGAAAATAAATCTTTGAAACTTACTAATCACTATAACAGTTTAATTCAGGTATGATAGCTACCAGCCATTGTAAGCGAAAATTAAAAATCAAGGTGCATGAAAACTGTTAGTATTGGCTGATAGCTGACAGCTGAAGGCTATAGCTTGCATTTCTTTGCTGGTCTTAATATATTTCATAGATTGCTGCTCTGAAATATTCAGAAAATTCTACAACATGCTTCAAACACCAAAGATGAAAATTATCCAAATGATGTTACTGGTCGTTTTAGTAACGGGCAGTTTCAATTCCTTCAGCCAGAAAAAAGACAAAAATGGGTTTGTTCAATTATTTGATGGTAAAACGCTTAAGGAGTGGGAAGGAGACCCTGTTCACTGGCGGGTAGAGAACGGTACTATTGTTGGCGAAGTAACAGCTGCAACACAATTAAAACAAAACACTTTTCTTATCTGGAGAGGTGGAACACCCACAGATTTTGAATTAAAAGCATCGTACCGTATCAGCGCGGGCGGTAACAGCGGCATTCAGTACCGTAGTGAACAATTGAAAGATCTTCCTTTTGTTTTAAAGGGTTACCAGGCTGATATAGACGGTGCAAATAAATACACAGGATTGAATTATGAAGAACGTGGACGCGGATTCTTAGCAGCAAGAGGTCAGAAAGTAAAGATTGAAACCGGCCAGAAACCAACCATTACCGGAAGCCTTGGCAGTTCAGATTCTTTAATGAGTGTAATTAAAGGTAACGAGCAATGGAACGAATATCATTTAATAGTGAAAGGTAATCATATGCAGCATTATATTAACGGCGTATTAATGAGTGATGCTACAGATAACGATACTGCTAATCAAAAATTTACCGGCCTTTTAGGATTGCAGGCGCATGTAACTCCTTCCATGAAAGTGGAGTTTAAGAATATTTTGCTTAAGAAACTATAAGAGTTTTGCAAATTAAACAATATAGCTTGTAAAAGCTGTGGCTACATGCTTTCCTTGTGAGCACAAGGATAAAAAGGCTACGCTTTTAATTTCCAGGTTGTTTTTGTTAAGATCGTGCCTGCTATGAGCTGTAAGCAGATTAATGTGTATTAAGTTTCCTCCTGATTGCTGACGGCTGATAGCGAAAAGCGACAATTTAAGATTGACACAACACTAGATATAAGATGCGGAGTTAACAGTTTGTATTTCATCGCGGGCGATATTAAACATCCATGGATACAGCGTGCCTTTACAGGGGTCATATTGATGAATATCCTTTGAAATTTTCATGAATACATTCTGGAATACGGCATCACATTGAATTTTATCTTTCAGATTTTTATCTATAAAAGTATGCAACGTAGCTCCGCAAAGGTTATAGAAATAATTAAAGGCTTTTTTGTTTTTGCCTTTGATCAAAAGAAACAGTGTTTCTTCCATATCGTGGGTATAAAATGTTTTCACTGATTGTTGTTAAGTATTAAATACGTAGTTATACAAGGTTCTGCCTTTACGGTATATAGCTGGGTCTATATAAACCATTATGTTAATTGTTTATTGCTCTTAGGTAAACTTTGTCGATGTTTTCACCGATTTGAGCGGCCTGTAACTGGATGACGCCGCCTTGTGATATCCATACACCAGAACATTTTTTCAAAGTGAATTTTTCAATTCGCTTATCTGTACATTCTGCATAATACTCATTATGGCCAATCTGGCTAATGCGGTACTGAACAAGAGTGTTATAATAATTTGCAGTAAGAGTAAATAAATATTTCATAAAGTATTTTTATAATGGTTGCCAATCAATATGCCGGATCATAAGTCAATGATTATCTGATGTATCTGGAAATTCATTTTTCCAAAAGCGGGAATTATGATTCAGGATGAAGCAATTGCTATCAGCCGTCACGATAATTTTTGAACCACAAAGGAAAAGCCGGAGAAGAAGAAAGAGCTAAGCAGAGGCATCCTCTGTGTAACCTTTTCTTCTCCTCCGGCTTTTCCTTTGTGGTTATAGAAAGCACTTACAAAATTCAACACTTTAATTCAATCTGTAATTTCATGCTTAACTTAACACCCAGGAAATAAATAAAATTCCTTCAATAATCAGGAATATTTAGTAAAATTGATGGGCCTTATTTTACAAACAATTAAAATCAACATTGCTCCAATGGATAACTTTAATATTAACCGCCGGCGTTTTCTACAAGGTGCTGCTGCCACACTCGCCCTTACAACGCTTGGTGCTCATGGTATGGATATTATCAATCCGGCAAAACCTCAAAGGGTAGCTTTGATTGGTACCGGCTGGTATGGTAAAAGCGATTTGTTCAGGCTTATTCAGGTTACACCTGTTGAAGTTGTGGCCCTTTGCGACGTTGACAAACACCAGTTAGCACAAGCCGCGACTCTGGTAAGCCAGCGGCAGAAATCCGGCAAAACCCCGCTTCTCTATGGGGATTACAGGAAAATGCTGGCTGAAAACCAGTTAGACATTGTACTTATCGGAACACCAGATCACTGGCATGCATTAATGGCTATTGATGCTGTTAAAGCTGGTGCGAACGTGTACGTGCAAAAGCCCATCAGCGTTGATGTGATGGAAGGCGAAGCAATGGTAGCGGCAGCGCGGAAATACAACCGCGTAGTTCAGGTAGGTACTCAGCGCAAAAGCACTCCGCATCTTATCGACGCCAAAAAAAACATTGTCGATACCGGACTTCTTGGTAAAATATCACATGTGGACATGTGCTGCTATATTCATATGAGGGCAAACGGCAATCCACCTGTTGAAGCAGTGCCAGATTTTTTTGATTATGAAATGTGGACAGGGCCGGCGCCGCTTCGTCCGTACGATGGCCTTCCTCACATAAGGTGGTGGCGTACTTTCACCGAGTACGGAAATGGAATTATGGGAGATATGTGCATTCACATGTTTGATACTGTTCGCTGGATGCTGAAACTCGGATGGCCGAAACGCATCAGTTCTACAGGCGGCATATATGTTCAAAAAGAAGGGAAATCAAATATCTCCGATACCCAGTCAGCACTGTTTGAATATGATGAGCTTAATTGTGCCTGGCAGCACCGCACCTGGGGAACTCCTGCCGATCCTGATTATCCATGGTCATTTAAACTTTATGGAGAAAAAGGCACACTGGAAGCCAGCACTATGAGGTATGATTTTATTCCGGATGGCAAAGGAGAAAAGATTCATAAAGATGTAGTGTATGAAAAAGAAAAATATCCTGAGGATCTTACAGAGGATAAAATAGAATTAAATGCGGCACCAGCAACCAGGTTGCACATGCTCGACTTTCTTGCTGCCATTGATAAAGGTAGCCGCCCTATTGCAGATATCGGTGAAGGACATATATCTACGGCAAGTTGCCTAATGGCAAATCTTTCCATGAAAACAGGCCGGCCAATTGTATACGATCCTTCAAAGCGTATCATTACCGGTGATGCAGAAGCTACGGCCTTATTACAAAGACCCTATCGTCAGCCATGGAAGCATCCGGATTATAAGACGGTATGAGGTATGAGGTATGAGGTAAAATCCTGAAGGGGTGATATAATTATAGGAGGCATTATCAAGTTTGTACAGAACCCTGAAAGGGTGGCATGATTGATTGCAGCAAGCAATTATGTCACCCTTTCAGGGTTCGCTTTTAACAATATATTCTTTCTATAATCATATCACCCTTTTGGGGTTTTACCTCATACCTGATACCTAAATTAAAATCACAATAGCAAAGGTTTTATTTAGATAAAACATCCTATTCGTTTACTCCGTTTATCTTTCAGGTTTATGAAAAAATTCGCCGCACTACTACTATGTACTGGCTTTATAATAAATATATCAGCTCAAAGTGTTGTTAGTGGCGGTATTCGTGGCAAGGAATTAGATACAACGGGTAAGCAATCTTTAGCAAATGCTACCCTTTCCATCATTGGTGCGAAAGATTCTATTGCTGTATGTTCAGAAACCGTGGAATACAGGGCGGCATGCCGCCAGGAATGGGTGGTGGAAGAAGGGGAAGGAATTAAAGCCGGGTAGTTGCCTGCATACTTTTTTTATAACCACGGAGTCCTTTATGAATTTGCAAATTCAAACATCAGGTTAAGATAACTGATTAAGTCGCACTGCACATTAGTTATTTTTGAACCACGGAGATACGAAGGCACGAAGAGGCACAAAGATTTTGTTCATTTGTTTTATTTTTAAAAAAGCTCTTTGTGCTTCTTTGTGCCTTCGTATCTCCGTGGTTCAAAAACTCTTTGCGCACCTGAAGTTTAATTTGTTTTCGAATATAGTTATATAGGAGAGAAATACAAAAGGGAGAAGAAGATGTTACATAGAGGAAGCCTCAGTGTAAGATCTTCTTCTCAGTCGGCCTTTCCTCAGTGGTTATAAAAAATCTCCTGATGATGTATTATATAAATATTACTTTTGTTCTATACATATACTGTTCTTGTATAGCACGTACTTCTTAATCCTAGGCAAAGCCTGATTCCATAGCCTGGGCAAAACCCACTAAATTTTGTAGTCGTTATAATGATACACCCTTGGCGGGTATAATTAATTTGCTTATTTTTTAGTAAACCAGATGTTATGAATAAATATTTACTGTATTTGTTATTAGTATTGCCGGTAATAAGTGCTGCGCAATTAATTCCCAGACCCGTTGAACCCGGTCGTGCCGTAGGCTTTTACGAATTTTTACCTCAGGGTTATAGTGCCACAGATACTTATAAATACCCTTTAATAATTTCCCTGCACGGAACCGGGGAAAAAGGTAACGGAACCAGTGAGCTGGATTTAGTGCTGCTGCGGAGTTTAGGTGAAATGCTGAGTCAGCAAAAGGCTACAATGAAGTTCAACTTTGGTGGTAAGCAAACTTCCTTTATGGTATTACTACCGCAATTGTCCACAGACGCTCCCGACTGGCTGGAGTATCATGTAGACTCTATGATTAACTATGCCATTAGAAATTTAAACGTTGACGTTAATAAAATTTTTTTAATGGGATACAGTTTGGGAGGCGGAGGGGCATGGAAGTATCCTTCTTCTTCCCTGGCAAATGCCAGCAAAATAGCAGGTATCATTCCTGTAGCGCCATCGCCCGGGTACCTGAATTTTGATATCTGTAATATTTCATCTGGCAAAGTGGCCGTATGGGCGCATCATGCGGTAGATGATGATGCAGTTCCTGTTCAGATAACCTACGATGCTATAAATATGATCAATAACTGTCAACCCGATATCCCGGCGCTTGCAACGATTTACCCGGCAGGAGGGCACAATCAAACCTGGCTTTGGACTCTTGATACTCTTAACAATAATCAGTATCCAAACATGTGGGAATGGATGGCGGGAACAACCAGGTTGAATAGTAAAGCAAATAATCAGGACCCTATTGCTAATGCAGGTAATGATATTACACTGGCGCTGCCTTTAAACACCACTGTTTTAAATGGTTCCGCTTCAAGAGATCCTAATGATGTAATTGTAAAATATGAGTGGACAAAAACAACGGGCCCGGCAGGTTTTACCATTCAAAAACCAAATTATCCCGTTTCAAACCTTACTGATCTGCAATACGGTAGTTATACTTTTCAACTGAAAGTAACGGATCAATTTGGTAGGGTTAAAACAGATGAGGTTAATGTAACAGCTACTTCGGCCCTTCCTGTTGGTATAAGCTATTTTAAAGGAAAGATAAGTGGTAAATCAAATAATCTAACCTGGGCCACTTCAAACGAGAATTACCTGGACCATTTTGAAATACAGAGAAGCACAGATGGTGTTAACTTTAACATGATAGGAAGTTTTACAGCTGGCAAAAATGTATATGCTTATACCGATGAAAAAGCTCCTTCAGGCCTTAGTTATTACCGTTTGAAAAATGTAGATAAGGATGGCGCTTTCAGCTATTCAGAAATTATTACTGTTAATAATAACAGTCCGGTAATTGTATTAGCAAAATATCCTAACCCGGTAACGGACGTGCTTACATTGGTTATTCAGGGAGCTGTTTATGGAAAAATTGACATCTCAATTCACAATTTTGAAGGGAGGCTGGTTAAAAAACAAACGGTTACTAAACCTGATTTTTCATGGAAGGGTACTGTTAACACGGCAAACTTGCAAAAAGGTGTTTATACAATACAAGTTCAAAAGGCTGGAAGTATAAAGGAAACCAGCAGTTTTGTAAAGGAGTAGGAAGCAGGGCAATGTTATTAAGTTAAGGAAAATTGTTGTAGAAATTGGCATTCCGCCGAATGCAAGATGGGTAGAAATATTTAATAATGATGTAATCATTCCGTAGGAATGTACGGTGGGTAATTGCATGAGAAATCCAGGATTATGACTACAAAAGTGCATTTTCCCACCTGCCGTTCCTACGGAACAGAATCTCACAGTTGCTATTTGTAAACTTAACTACATTAATAATAGAGAGTAAGTATATGGTAAGGCAATCTATATTTTATGTACGTAGCCTTATTATAAATAAATTCATCCTAAAGACTTATGGCATTTTAATTGACTTTTTTTATCTAACAAAACATCTATTTATATATCTTTACCTGAATATCCCTATAAAACATATGATTCAATCTTTACGGTATATTCTTTTCACATTATCATTTATTTTATTCTTCTTTTTACGCTCCTATTCCACAGTTAAAAAGTTTAATATTAAGGTTGATTCTCACACTATTTCCAATAAGAATGATACAACTCCACCGCCTAATGAGTTTAATTTTTTTGTTTCTAACAGCGGATCAGATTCCAATGATGGACGGTCGGCCATTACGCCAAAATTAAAGATAGGCAGTATAGAAACCCTGATATCAAACACAGCAGTTGGAGCATCCGGAACCGCATTAAACCTGGATGAAAACAGCTTATTCAGGGAAGAATATGATCCTGTAAATAATTATCTCCATGTTACAAGTTTTAGTTTGAAGAATTCAAAAAAAATGGCAAAAATTACAGGGATGGATATTATTAAAGAATGGGATGTAACACCAGCAAACAATAACGTATGCCAGCACCTGTTACAACATTCACTTGATATAAATAGTTCGGGATATAGTTATATTATGGTTGCGGAAATAGATACGGTTTTAGAAAGGACAAAACCTGTTTCTGCTGTAAATTATTTAACATTAACATCTTCTATTCAACAATGTAATAGCATACCCGGAACATATTATACACCTAACCTTAAAACTAACCCAGTCATGATTTATATGCATCCTACTAAAGGTGTCCCCGGTAGGAACAAATTTAGATATGAAGCGACTACTAGAAATTCTAACATTAATGGTTTTTATATTGATAATTCATCTTATGAACATCTATTCCTCCAAACATCTGCTTATGGATATGGATTGCTTTCAGCTGGAAGAAATACAATGATAAAAAATATAATTTTTCAGGGCGGAGGAATTCATCATACGGTTGTAAAAAGCGGACAGATTGATAGCTGTATGTTTTTAGCTGGCCCAAAAGGTTTAAAAGATCGGATCGCAGCGGTATTTTATAATGCAGAAGGAACAAACGACAAAAACAAGATAACTAATTCCATTTTTCTGGATGTTCCAAATGCAATATATACCCATACCAATGGTGAAATAAATCACAAATCCCTGGTTCTCGATAAAGTGTATGCATTTGCTGATACAACCGATGCAGGAACTGCGCTGAGTGCTGCCGATACTGATTCTATTGATGTTTCCAATTGTTACACGGAAGGTTATCCTTTTGGATGGAATGGCGGTGCTACCAAATTAAACATTAAAAATTCTATCTTCAGGAATACCAGTCAGTCAGGGATCTTTTTAATTTCTAAGAATAATGTTACCGGAGAGGTAAATATCAACAACTCTCTCATCACAACCAATGGAAATGATATTAATCAGAATCTTGCCAATGGCTGGACAGCCTACGGAGTAAGATCACCTTATAAGAATGTGAATATTGAAGTGTCCAATACTATCTTTCATTGTTATTCTACATGGCATGGGCCATATAATACTGTCACAACATTCCAGGTCGCCGGACTACTAAAGGCTCATCATAATATTTATATTTGTGATGCAAACGATAACAATTCCTTGTTTGTATATAATGCAGACAATAGTGGGGGAAGAGGAACATCTACTAATGTTTCAAGTAATTTTAACACGTATATAATTTTACGAGGCTCAAAATTTATCTGGTTTGTTTCGCCAAATATTAACAATGAAAGAAGTCTTTCAACTTTATCCGAATGGCAAGCCCTAACAGGTCAAGATAAAAATAGCATTATTATCGACCTGAGAAACAATCCCCTTGGTTTAAAAGCGGTTTTTGTAGATCCTGACTACGGAAACTGGACGTTAACCCAAACTATCCAGGCAGACTCAATCAGGAAAATTTCAGGAGGAATTACGAATCCGCCTTTGTTTTATCCTAAACGGCCTTTAATTAATAATGATAGCGTGCCTTTTAAAATACCAGGAGGCTTTTCATCTTTTAACGGGATCATGAAATCTGAATCTGAGTCGGTAGTAAAATGGCAAACATTTAATGAATCGGAATTTTCTTCTTTTATTATAGAATATAGTTTGGATGGATCTCATTTCATGGAAGCCGGAAGCCTTCAGGCGATTAATGATAACCAGAACAACAATTATCAGTATGTACATACTCACCAGGGAACTGATTCTATATTTTACCGGCTCAGGTGCATTTATACCGATAGTACCATTTCGTTCAGTAAAATTATTAAATTATACAGTGATTTTACGCAGGAATTTAAAATAACTATTTACCCGAATCCTTTTCAGCAGGCTGTTACAGTGGAGCATCCACGAAGAAATGCAGGGCAAATTAGGATATATGATTATGATGGGAAACTATTAAAGATAGAAGCTATTAAAGCAAGATCCTCCCACACAGTCGTCTCTTTATCAAATTTGCCAGCCGGCCGTTATTTTATACAATGGAACAGCAATCAGGAAAAACTAAGTGGAACGATAGTAAAGTAAGCAGCTTGCTATAGTTGCTTTAAATAACAAGCAGCTTATACCTTAATATACACCTTCTTTTTATCCAGCCAGTAAACAATCAGCCAGTAAAAAATTATTATGCAAAGTGCATAAAAGAGTGATCCGTTATTTAGATTAGATGAAACAGGTTTGCAAATATGTTCATAAAACCAACCAAAAGGACTTAAATAATTATTGTTTCCTTTTTCATCCTGCTGACCCTGTATTCGTATCAATCCTAAAATTCTTGGCAGGAAACCACTAAAGACAAAAATGAATAACGGGTTTTTACCAAATACCGCAAAGAAATCAGTGGGAAAGCCTTTGTAGTTCCGGAATTCTATTGTATAAATCATCACTGCTAACATAGTTATTGCTAATCCTGACGTGTAGATAACAAAAGAACTTGTCCATATTTTTTTATTGATAGGGAAAACCATATCCCAGCAAAACCCTGCAAAGATTAAAACACTGCCGGCAACAAAAAGATTGCAGGCCATTTCGAAATTCTTACCTTTCTGCTGAATATATTTTCCGGTCAGGTAACCGGCAATTACCTGAACAATGGCCGGAAGGGTACTCACCAGGCCTTCTGGATCAAAAGCCACCCCTTCTCCTTTATAAATATGATTTTTACCTAAAAGACCGCGGTCAATTTGAGTTCCCCAAAAGCCTTCAAGGCTAAAAGGATCTAAAAGACTTCCGGCAAACCTGCTTATAATCCAGTATCCTATTAAAATAATAACTGAGATTACAAGAGCTCCCTTGCTTTTAAAGAAATATATGATCAGTGAGGCAAAAAGGTAGCAAAGAGCGATACGTTGCAACACTCCGAATATTCTAATATTACTAAAGGATTTTAAAACAAGCTGATCACCCTGCCAACGAACAAAAGGAGACCAGTTAAGAAGCAACCCAATACCAAAGATAAGCAGGGCTCTTTTGAATATTCTTCTCATGAAAAAGATAGTCCCGGCAGTTTCCAGCCGGGGCATTATAAAAGATAGGGCATTACCGACTGCAAACAAAAAAAATGGAAACACTAAGTCTGTCGGGGTACAACCATGCCATGGAGCATGTTCAAGCGGTGTATAAATATAGCTCCAGTTTCCCGGATTGTTCACAAGTATCATTAAAGCTACTGTTGCACCCCGGAAAACATCAAGCGAATAATATCTTTGATTCAAATGAAATTTGTTTGTTCTAAAGGTAAGTAATTGAAACCAGGATGTTATTGCAGCATGGAAATGCCTGCTTTTATAAGCTATCAGCATTCAGCTTCTTGACCGCCGTTGCTTAGCGAAGGAGGTTCAGCTATCAGGAAAAAATACATTATACATTATCGTCCTGATAGCTGACGGCTAACAGCAATTAATACAATATTTATACTTGATACAACGCTAGGTATTTACACCTGTAATCAGTTGCGATTTCTATGTTGAAAAAGTCTGAAATAAAGATAATATTAAGGTAAATTGTTGAAATACAAACTATAACGCAATTTTAATCCATCACATCTTCTGGCAATATAAAATCTCCTATATTTGCACGGAAATTTCCAAAGCGACATCTATTATGTTGAAAGGAGAAATCTTTTAGATCCAGAATGCATAAAAAAAGTATTGTTTTTCTTTCCGAAGCTATTACAAATACACTAATGGTTTTGGTGAATAAGAGTAAGAACTTGATCGTAAAATATTAAAAGGGTATATAGAAGTGGTAAAAAACTGCTCTTATATACCTTTTATTTTTATAAGAAAAGTAGTCATCTAATAAATAATTTTTAATCAACAAGTTGCAAATTCTAATTGTGACTGAGAGGGCGAAGCTGTGCGATTGTGCAATATCCGGACGCTTCCTGATGGTAGATTAGTTAGTAACTATTTATTTAAAACAAGTAAGCAGCTATTATCAACTATGAATGTTTTGAAAAACCTTTTAGTGTTTATATTGCTGCTAAACCTTGCTGCCTGTGTAAACACACGCCCCATCCAATATATCCAGGGGAAGTTTGATACTGCTCAGCTAAGTAAAGTGGAGATCAGGGAGCCTGTTATACAACATTCCGATCTTATTAGTATTACAGTATATAGTGATAATCCAACTGCAACAGCTATTTATAATCAATCCAATGCTTCAGGAGGTTACCTGGTAGATGAAAGGGGAAATATCCAAATGCAAGGAATAGGTGATTTACATGTGGAGGGTTTAACCAAGGAACAACTGATTAGCTTATTGAACACCCGACTTGGTGAATTTTTAAAACATCAATACTATACAATAAGGTTTATAAATTATAAAATCACCATGCTTGGTGAGGTATCAAGAGAAGGGCCGTATAGCATCTCTAATGAGAAAGTAAATATTTTTGAAGCTATTGGTTTAGCAGGGGGACTTACTATTTATGCTAAAAGGGAAAATGTTATGGTTATCAGGGAGACAAACGGAAAAAGGGAGTTTGCAAGATTGGATCTTACAGATCCCCAGATTTTCAAGTCTCCCTATTATTATCTTCAGCAAAATGATCTGGTTGTTGTAGAGCAAACCCGGAATAAAGTAGCGAATAGTGATCAAACAACAGCAAGAAACATATCCCTTGCAACCAGTATTATTTCAACACTGGTTTTTCTTTACACTGTATTCAGGTAGTAATTCTTTCTAACCTTTTTTATGGACGAGCAGGTTGATTTACAACAGGATAAAACGGCGGCATTTAGTCCCCGGGAATTTATGCTCAGGCACCTGAGGTATATTCCCTGGCTCGTAGTATCGACCTTGCTTTTCCTGGTATTGGCCTTTATTAAATTAAGATATTCTCCTGTTATTTATCAGGTACAATCCAAACTGCTGATAAAAAAGGATGGCCACGGAGGAGCACAGGAAAAATTTGCGGATCTTTTCATGTTCAATGAATCTCAAAATCTTAATGATGAGATACAGATAATTAAATCAACAGGTATCTCAAAACGGATTGTACGTAAACTTGGGTTGCAGATTATTTATACATCAGAAGGAAATGTAAAATCATATCAGCTCCATCCTAATCAATCTCCTTTCCTGATGGAGGTATTGGAGCTGAAAGATTCTCTCCAGGCATTTGCGATTAAGGTGAATTTCATTAATGAAAATACACTTAACCTGGATCAATCTACACAGCCTGTATACCTGGGTCAGGTTATAGAAAACAGTTATGGTAAAATCAGGTTTATCAAACGTCCGGTTAATTACCGCCAGTATGTAAGTACCTTGTTTACGGTAACATGGGTTCCGTTGGAAGATATTGCAGATGGAATAGCTAATAGCTTTTCCGTGGCGCCAATTAATGACTACTCTAATGTATTGCAGGTTAGTTATGAAACCGAAAACCCACGGCTAGGAAAAGATATTGTTAACCAGTTAATGCAGGAATACAATCTTTCCAGCGTAGAGGATAAACGCATCATTACGTATAATACGCTTCAATTTATTGAGGAAAGTCTGGCCACTTTAAAAGGGGAACTAAGTAATGTTGAACTTTCCCTTCAGAATTACAGGGAAAAAAATAAGGTGGTTAACCTGGAACAACAATCACTTATCAGTTTCAATGAGCTTAGCATAGCAAGCAACAATTTAACAGCTCAGGAAGTTGAGATAAGAGTGCTTGGTTACCTGACGAAGTATCTTGAGGACGAAAAAAATATATATAAAACAGTTCCCGTTTCGTTAGGAATTTCAGAACCCTCCTTACAGGTACTGATTACTGAATATAATGCTGCGCAATTACAAAGAGAAAAGCAGTTAAAAACTACCACTGCTGCCAATCAGGTTATTAAAGATCTTGATACAGAACTGGAAAAACTTCGAGAACAGATCAAAGAAAGCCTGAACAATATCCGTCAGTCTTATAATATTAACCGGGAAAACCTTAAGGTTAAAACGCAACTGGCTGAAAAGGAAATTAGCGAAGTGCCTGAAAAAGGAAGGAAAATGCTGGAAATAACACGCCAGCAGAAAATATTGGAGGATCTTTATTCTTTCCTCTTACAAAAAAAATTGGAAACTTCGATCTCCTCCGCCTCCACACTTTCAAATTCGAAAGTATTAGAACCTGCGAAATCAATAAGTACGCCAATAAGGCCAGATAAGAAAGGCCTGTACATACTCGCCGTTTTACTTGGATTAGGAATACCGGTTGCCATCATAGTTTTAAAAGAATACCTGAACGATAAAATTAGAAGCAGGCAGGATGTAGAAAAACTAACCCAGGCTCCGATATTAGGAGAGATTGGTCATTCTGAAGGAAATGAAACCCTTGTTGTTACCAAGAATAACCGCAGATTTATTTCAGAACAGTTCCGGATCATCCGTACTAATCTTCAATATATACTCAATAAAGCGGAACGGCCTGTGTTGTTGGTCACCTCCTCGTTCAGCGGGGAAGGGAAATCATTTGTAAGTACCAATATTGGTTCAGTAATGGCACTGACAGGTAAAAAAACGGTTATCCTGGAATTTGACATTCGAAAACCAAAAATCATAGCAGGCTTGGACCTTAAAGGCAAAGAAGGAATTACTAATTATATAATAGGCAATGCCACCGTTCAGCAGATAATCATTCCTGTAACACAGGTAGAAAATTTATTCGTAATTCCCTGTGGCCCGATTCCCCCTAACCCTGGTGAATTATTGCTGGATAATAAAGTAAAGGAGTTGTTCGATTATTTAAAGGAAAATTTTGATATTATAATAGTAGACTCTGCACCACTTGGTTTAGTGAGTGATGCGGTTATTTTAAGTACGTATGCCGATGCCACTCTTTACATCATGCGCCAGGATTATACTTTAAAAAAGCAATTAGCCCTGGTTAATGATTATTATAAGAAAAATAAGCTACCCAAGATTTCCCTTTTATTAAATGATGTGAAAACGAGTAGCTCTTATGGAGGATACTATGGTAATTATGGATATGGTTACGGCTATGGATATGGCTACGGTCATGGAGGCGAGTATTTTGAAGAAGAGAAAAAGAAACAGCGGGGAGTATTAAACAGGATAAAAGGAGTATTTGGCAGGAAATGAGTATTCAGGAAAACAATAATTCTTACTATGCTCACACTACCGCTATTATTGATGAATGCTGTACTATAGGAAAGGGTACCAAGATCTGGCATTTTTCACATATCATGCCAGGTGCAACCATTGGCAATAATTGTATTATTGGTCAGAATGTTTATATAGCTCCTGGTGTTGTGTTGGGTAATAATGTTAAAGTGCAGAACAACGTATCTATTTATACCGGAGTAAGCTGCGGGGATTATGTGTTTTTAGGGCCAAGCATGGTTTTTATGAACGTCATTAATCCACGGAGTGCTATCGAAAGAAAAGATGAATACCGCACTACCATGGTTAAAAAAGGTGCAAGTATTGGTGCGAATGCTACGATCGTGTGTGGAAATAATATTGGTGAGTATGCCATGATAGGCGCGGGAGCCGTAGTTACCAAAGAGGTAAAGCCTTATGCGTTGCTGTTAGGAAACCCAGCAAGGCAATCCGGATGGGTTAGTGCGTTTGGACATAAATTGATTTTTGATAAAAACGGCATTGCAGAATGTCCTGAAAGCAAATTGACTTATTTGTTGAAATATAACGAGGTTCATGAACGATAACAAGCTTAACATAAAGACGTAAGGAAGTAATCACCGAATATGGAAACTAATCAGCATTACTGGGACCTGGAAATAAAGCCTCAAAATAGTTTATTCAATCTTCATTTGAAAGATGTCTGGAATTACCGTGACTTATTATGGTTACTGGTAAGACGCGATTTTGTTTCTTTCTATAAACAAACTGTTTTTGGGCCCTTGTGGTTTTTTATTCAACCCATATTCACCACTTTTATTTTTACCATTATTTTTTCAAGACTGGCGCGCATCAGTACGGAAGGGGCGCCACCTGCATTGTTCTATTTATCAGGTACTGTTGCGTGGAGTTACTTTTCGGAGTGTTTAACCAAAACCAGTGGTGTGCTAAGAGATAATTCCGGAATATTTGGCAAAGTATATTTTCCACGGCTTATTATGCCGCTTAGTATAGTAATTTCAAACCTGGTGAAATTCAGTGTACAGTTTTTATTATTTTTTACCATGATGGCATGGTATGCTTTCAAGGGCCAGCAGGTTCATCCAAATCTTTATATTCTTTTATTTCCGGTTATCATAGTGCTGATGGCTATGTTAGGATTAGGGATTGGACTGATAGTTACTGCTATGACAATTAAGTACCGCGATCTTGCCTTTTTAATTTCCTTTGGTGTGCAGTTGTTGATGTATGCCACACCTGTTATTTATCCTTTATCATTTGTGCCTGAAAAATATAAACCGATCATCGCATTAAATCCGGTGGCAGCGCTGATAGAAACTTTCCGTCATGGCTTTTTAGGAACCGGGCAATTTTATGCGGGAGCTTTTATGTATAGTGTTATTGCATCCATTGTTTTTTTTATTGTGGGATTAGTGGTTTTTAATAAAGTGGAAAAGAGTTTTGTAGATACGGTGTAGCCGATAGCCGTAGGCTGTTTAAAAGTCCAGAGTTGTCTTCGTACGGTTTTCGTGAAATGAATGTCAAAATGTAGGCTGGTATTACATCCCCTCCTCGGGAGGGGACGTTTGAGCCGAAGGCCAAACGGGGGTGGGTAACTGACTGTAATTATTTAGCGACAAACATCAGGAGAGGTCAGCACTATGCACAACGATAAAGACCAAAATAGCAACACGCCCGGTGTACCCACCCCCGTTATGTCCTGCGGACATAACGTCCCCTCCAATGGAGGGGATGGGCTGCTTCACGGTTTACAAAAACTACTATCCACTTTTGAACAGCCTACCTTATAGGTTTAAATGCGATATCACCTTGACTTATTATTATTATGATTACAATGTTGGGAGGAACCCTAAAATCTTTATGTAGATTAACCTTTTTATACTTCGAAAGAGATAAAATAATGACAGTGTAATTTCATTGTAGAATATTCAAGTACAGGTTGCCCACTTTTTCTAAAGATAAGATGTATGGGCTATCAGCGGCCTTTGACCTTAGTAGAATAAGGGCTTATAGAATACATATAACCTTATTACCTTATTGGAGCGATTATAATATTTCAAAATTTTAATGATAAGGTAATAAGGTTGGTCATTGGTGAAATCTCTTTTCTACTAAGGTTTAAAACCAAATCACTTTTTTACCCCTTGCGAAGTATAGTTACCTAAATTTAAGAACCCTTAGCTTTTTAACATTGGAGTTAAGCATCGTAATACCAACTCTTAACCGGTCTGCATCTTTAAAAAAGACATTGCAAAGCATAACCGATCAGCAGCCTGCAAACCGGCAATATGAAGTAATAGTAGTTGACAATGGATCAACGGATAATACAGAAGAAGTTTGCGGGTACTTTGAAAAACAAATAACAAACTTTATTTATTGTTATGATGATGAACCCGGTCAACTAACGGGGAGGCATAAAGGCACTGAACTTTCAAAAGCTAACATCATCTCTTTTATTGATGATGATGTTGAGGTGAATCCTTCTTGGATAAATTCCATCATACAGCTTTTTGCGGATAATGAATCAGTTTCAATAATTGGTGGGCCTTGTTTACCTAAGTACCAGCTGTATCCGCCATCATGGGTAAGTTATTTCTGGCAACCTACTCCTTATGGCGGCAATATGTGTTTGCCATTAAGCTTAGTTGATATAGGTTGCAACAAACTGGAGGTAGATCCTTTGTATGTATTTGGTTTAAATTATAGCATAAGAAAAAAATCGTTGCTGGATCTTGGTGGATTTCATCCTGACTGTATTCCGGAACAACTGCAAAAATACCAGGGTGATGGTGAAACCGGCTTATCCATAAAAGCAAAGAACCATAACTATAAAGCATTATACGCAGCCTCCGCACTCTTATACCACCAGGTACCACCAGAAAGACTTACAACAGAATATTTTAAAAAGTGGTATTATTATAATGGAATCTGCCAGTCATTTACTGATATCCGGTCAGAAAATAAATTACACTCCTCTAATGGAGAGCATGAGGTAACAACAGGTTTAATTACAAGAGTTGCTAACAGAACAGGTAATATTTTAAGAAAAGCTATTCAAAAAAATTTAAGAAAGCTGCCCGGTAATATAATAAAATTACAATCCTGTTTCAGAAGTAAATATAATGAAGGATACAAGTTTCACCAGCATAACTATAGAACCGATGAAAGTGTAAGAGATTGGGTATTAAGGAAAGACTACTGGAATTACAAACTACCTGGTGTTGTATAAATTATAAAGTGATGTATTTGCTTTCAGCAATCAGCTACTAGCAGGAAACCAATCACACAGTGACTTACTGAAAGCTGATAGCAATTTAGTATGTGATTTCATGCTTACGTAACCAGTTTGAATATTAAATAATTATTATAATTTAAAAAAAATTCCATAATTTTAAAGCTAACACATATATAGTACTTAGTATAAAACATAATTTGTTTTTAGATTCAGTACAACAATTAAATGTTTTTGATTGCAGGTTTAATAATTAACGCTTACACTACACACAAATATTTCGATTGAAGCCTTATCCTTAATTAAATCGAGGTGATTTATTGAATGGCTTACTGCTTATCCACTGCTATGATGGAAAGTGTAAGAGTATGGTATTACTGATTATTAACAGGGAAATTAAGGCTTCATGATTGAAAACATTTTATGTAACGCGACTTTAATGGCAATTATTATCAGGTCAGATTTCAAACAAGACGGAATAACATTTTTTACGCCTGATGAGTTTTCTCAACAACTAGGATATATGAATCGTCCGAAAGGATATGTGATAGACCCCCATATTCATACACACCTTGAAAGAAAAGTTTTATATACCCAGGAGGTACTGCTAATAAAGTCTGGCTTGGTACGTGTGGATTTTTATGATGAAACACAAAATTTCCTGGAAAGCCGTTTTTTGTATGAAGGGGATGTAATATTGCTGGCATCGGGCGGACATGGATTCGAAATAATGGAAGATGCAGAAATAATAGAAATCAAGCAGGGACCTTACAGCAGTGAAAATGATAAAGTAAGGTTTACGAATATTAAAAAGAACCGGCTGATAGCAACCAAGTGTTAACTCTAAAGTGACGCGTTCTGCTTTCAGCCGTAAGTTATTAGCAGTCAGCAGATCAATGTGTATTAAGTTTCCTCTTGATACCTGACGGCTGAAAAGCTATGCACACAACACTTATGCTTGACACAACACTAGTGATTTCTAACTTTAAGCTATATAGTGCATATTATGATCTGCTTTACCAGGATAAGGACTACAAATCAGAAGCAGCATACGTTCACCATCATTTAAGGCAATTGCTTCCTGAAGCGAAAGAACTACTGGAGCTTGGAAGCGGCACCGGTAATCATGCCCGGTACTTATCTGAATACAGTTATAAAATTACCGGTGTTGAAAGAAGCCAGGAGATGATAGAACTGGCGAAGCGAAAAGCAATTAAGGATTTTTATCCGGTGTTGTCAGATATAACAAATTTTGAATTAGATCATCAATATGATGCGGCTGTTTCATTGTTTCATAGCATGTGCTACTTAACAACAAATGATCAATTGCTGGCATCCTTTAATAATGTGTCAAAACATTTAAAAGCAGGGGGCATATTTGCTTTTGATTTTTGGTATGGTCCTGCAGTACTTCATCATTTGCCTGTACCCCGAACCAAATACCAGCAAAATGAATTCATAGAAGTTAGCAGGCGGGGAGAAACAACTATGGATATTAAAAACAACATTGCAGAAGTGAATTATGAAATAGTAGTGAAGGATAAAAAGAATGGCAGCTATAACACTATTAGGGAAAAACATCCAATGCGCTATTTCAGCATACCTGAGATAGCCTTAATAGCAAATGAAACCGGATTTAACATAATTGGATATGAAGAATTTTTAATAGGCAATCAACCAACATTGGAAAGCTGGAATATTTTTATAATGCTTCGAAAAACGGAAAGCGCATAAGCATGAGAGAGTATTTGGCGATCAGCCGTCTGCGATCAGCTGATTACTGCCTTCAATGTTTCCTCCTGAAAGCTGATAACAAAAAACCTCAATTCAGAGTTAACAACATACCAGGGCTCTTACAATTAATCATTAACCATTAATCATTAATAATTACTATAGGTTGATTCCTGTTAATATTCCTTCTTTAAATGGTAATGAATTAAAGTATCTGCAGGAATGCATTGATACCGGATGGATATCTTCCGAAGGGCCTTTTGTAAAGAAGTTTGAAACACAGTTCAGTGATTACATTGGCAGGCTGTATGGAATTGCCGTAGCTAACGGTTCAGGCGCTCTCGATATTGCAGTGCAGGCACTGAATATTACAGCAGGTGACGAAGTAATTATGCCGGCGTTCACTATAATTTCTCCGGCATTTTCGGTTGTGCGTGCTGGTGGTACTCCGGTACTCGTAGACAGTGATCCTTTAACCTGGAATATGATCGCTGGCCAGATTGAGGCACGCATAACTCCAAAAACAAAAGCGATCCTGGTTGTACATTTATACGGATTACCAGCAGACATGCAACCTATTATTGCACTTGCTGATAAATACAAACTGTATATAATTGAAGATGCTGCTGAAATGATAGGGCAGTCGTATAGAAATAAAAAATGCGGAAGCTTTGGCCATATAAGCGTCTTTAGTTTTTATTCTAATAAACACGTTACTACAGGTGAAGGGGGAATGCTATTGTGCGATGATAAGGCGCTGGCAGATCGTTGCAGGAAATTAAGAAATTTATCTTTCGAGCCGGGTGAACGCCGCTTCATGCATTTTGAAACCGGCTGGAATTACCGCATGACTAATCTGCAGGCTGCTGTAGGAGTAGCGCAGCTTGAAAAAATTGATGAATGTTTGGTGCACAAAAAAGCAACGGGTAATTATTATAATAAGCACCTTTCCTTTATATCTGAATATAATTACCAGCTTCCTGTTCAGTCAACCGATTATGCCGAAAATATTTATTGGGTATTCGGTATAGTGGCTCCTTCTGAAATAACATTACAGCAATTAACCAAATATCTTGCAGATCACGGAGTAGGTACACGCCCTTTCTTTTGGTGCATGCATGAACAACCTGTTTTTCAAAAAATGGGTTTGTTTGAAAATGAGTATTATCCTCAAGCTGAAAGACTTGCAAGAAACGGATTTTATATTCCGGGCGGTGCTGGCATTACTGACAAAGAGTTGGAGTATGTAACAACTACAATTGCAGATTATTTTAAGTAATGGATAAATTAAGGGTGGCTGTTTTAATGGAAGATTGCCTGCCAACGGAAGGTGGCGGCTATTCGTATTATCAAACACTGCTTATGGCAATTGACAGGCATAACTTTCATCCTGATATAGAAATAGTATACATTGATTTTTTTAATAGTGCTAATAAGCAATTGCAATTCAGCAAACAGTTAATCCGGGTGAAAAGATCAGTATTTGGTGCTGTTGCTTATCGTTGTTTGAACCTGTTATACAAGATTGTTCACCGGTTGCTACAATCTCATTCAAGAGTATACCTTGAGTTTATTTCCAAAAGGATGGATGCTATCAACAATCGGGCAATCAGGAAGATTTTGACTAAAGAAAACATTCATCTTATTTATTATCTGAAACCCAGGGAGAACCTTATCGATTACCCGATGATAGTTACTCATTGGGATGTGGGCCATAAATCTATGTATCCGTTTCCGGAAGTAACCTGGAATGGCAATTTTAAAAAGCGGGACAATTATTATAAAACAATCCTTAATAAGGCGTTTTTAATTTTATGCGAATCGGAAACAGGCGCAAAAGAATTAAAGCACTATTATCCTGTTAACCCTGCTAAAATTAAAGTGATGCCTTTATTTAGCGGGGAAGTAGTTTTAATAACGGTGACTGAAAAAGAACAGCTCCAGCTATTATCAGGTTATAATTTAGTAAAGGGCAGTTTTTATTTATATCCTGCGCAATTTTGGGCGCATAAGAATCATTCAACACTTATATATGCTTTCAAGTTATTATTAAATCAGGCTGGTAATCAATCCTTAAAGCTTGTGTTATGTGGTGGTGATCAGGGCAACCTATCTTATATTAAAAAGCTTATTGATGAATCCGGTTTGAATAATAAAATATTAATTCCTGGCTTCATTACAGGCAGGCAATTGTACACTTTATATAAAAATGCAATTGCACTGGTGATGCCGACATTTTTAGGTCCTACAAATATCCCATTGATTGAAGCAGCTGAACTGGAATGTGCGATAGTATGCTCAGATCTTGAAGGTCATAAAGAAATTCTAAGGGATAATGCCTTGTACTTCGATCCTTCCAGTGCATCTGAAATTAAGGATTGCATGCAGCAGGTTTTAAATAATAAGTTCCGGGAGCAGCTTGTTTCCTCGGCTTACCACTTTATCAGGAATTCATCATTCCAGGTACAAAGAAGCATTCCCTTGCTGGACCGGTTTTTACAGGAATTAAAGCCTGTAAGAACCACCTGGGGCGTAGGTATTAAGCTCTTTTTTGCATTTGCCAAAATTGGTATTTTAAGTATTAACTAACTACCATTAATGTTACCCGTTATACAAGTAAAGGATCTTTCAAAAGCATACCAGATAGGGGAATTCAGTACAGGAACCTTATCTCATGATATCAGGCGCTGGTATATTCGCATGAGGGGTAAGGAAGATCCGTATTTAAGAATCGGAGAAGAAAATGACCGTACGGTAAAAGGAGAGAGTAATATCGTATGGAGTTTAAAGGATTTGAATTTTGAAATAGAGCAGGGTGATGCAATTGGTATAATCGGAAGAAATGGCGCCGGCAAAAGCACCCTGTTAAAAATACTCAGCCGCGTTACCGTGCCAACATCTGGCACCGTAAAAGTGAAAGGAAGAATTGCAAGTTTGCTGGAAGTAGGCACGGGCTTTCACCCGGAGTTAACCGGCCGTGAAAATATATTTTTAAATGGCGCCATATTAGGGATGCGCAAACAGGAGATAAAGAAAAAGTTTGATGAGATAGTAGATTTTTCAGGGGTGGAAAGATATATCGATACCCCTGTTAAAAGATATTCTTCAGGCATGTATGTTCGTTTAGCCTTTGCCGTGGCAGCCCATCTTGAATCAGAAATTTTAATTATTGACGAAGTGCTGGCAGTAGGTGACGCTGAGTTTCAAAAAAAATGCCTAGGAAAAATGGGAGACGTAAGCAAAGGAGAAGGAAGAACAGTGCTGTTCGTCAGCCATAATATGGGAAGTGTAGCTCAATTATGCAAAACATGTATATTGCTTAATCAGGGAAAAATTGAAGCTACTGGATTGCCAACATCAGTTATAGAGCAATATTACAATCAAAATGTAAACAACTATGCTTTAGTTAATAATAGTAATTCGGATGTTTTTTTTATACAAATATTCACGTGTGATCAGACTGGAGAGAAAATATCAAATTTCTCTTATTCTCAAGATATACATTTAAGAATGGTAATTGGTATAAATAAGTTTGATCCTATTCAGAATATTGGAATAGCATTATTAACAAGAGAACAGAAGAGAGTTTTTACTGTAAACAAGGCTCTTAAAGATTTTTATAAGGCTGGAAGTCAAAGTACAGTTGTAGATTTTATTATTAAAGGTGAATTAATAGCCCCTAAGGAGTATTCTTTTCTTGTTTCTTTAAACACGAGAACAGGCTTATTAACATATGATTTTAAAGAAGACATCTGTCCAATTAAAGTTTATGATGATGGTACGCAGTTTGCGTTTGCCGAAGGATTTGATTATGGTTCTATCATTTTGAAAGATGAATGGCAACAAGTTGAATAAGTATATAAGTTTGCTTAATGATAATAATGAATTTTCTATAATAGCTTCTTTGAAATAAATTTAATTATTCTTAAAATCGTAATATCTAAATGTTTAAAGAAATATCTCAATGCCGAATTAGTGGCAGTAAAAACCTGATTACAGTACTTTCATTAGGAGAACAATATTTAACAGGAGTTTTCCCTAAAAATATTGAAGAAAATGTTTCTAAAGGTCCGCTTGATGTTGTGTGGTGTCCTGATAGCGGATTATTACAAATGAAACAATCTTATAGTTTGGATGAAATGTACGGCGACAATTACGGTTATCGCTCTGGTCTTAATTCTTCCATGGTTCGCCATCTTACTATTAAAATTCACACATTGGAACGGTTAGTTCCACTATCCGATTCTGATCTGGTTATAGATATAGGAAGCAATGATGCGACATCGCTAAAAGCTTATAAAAGCAAAGCTCAAAAAGTTGGAATTGATCCTACAGGAAAAAAATTCCTTCAATATTATACAGATGATATTTTGCTTATTCCGGATTTTTTTTCTTCAGCTTCATTTAAAAAGGAATTCCCATCCAAAAAAGCTAAGATCATTACTTCTATAGCAATGTTTTATGATCTTGAAAATCCAATGAAATTTGTAAATGATATTGAAGAATGTTTAGATGATGAGGGCATCTGGCATTTTGAACAAAGTTATATGCCTTCAATGCTTCGAACAAATTCATATGATACAATTTGCCATGAACATTTAGAATTTTACTCATTTAAAGTTGTACAAAATCTTTTGAAATCGTGTAATATGCGAGTTGTTGATGTACAAATGAATGCAATTAATGGAGGAAGTTTTGCTATTTCAGCATGTAAAGAAAATGCAACTTACCCTTCTAATAAACCCATAATTGACTGGATGTTGAAACAGGAAAATGATTTAGGGTTAGATACTCCTAAACCATATCGTGATTTTGAGGAAAGAGTTTTTAAACATAGAAAAAATTTGCTTGACCTTATAGAAGGATTAACATCAGATGGAAAAAAAATAATTGGGTACGGAGCTTCTACAAAAGGGAATGTTTTATTGCAATTTTGCGGAATAACTTCTCATCATATTCCATATATTGCCGAAGTTAATGAGCAAAAGTTTGGGTCATTTACGCCTGGAACACATATTCCAATTATTTCGGAGAGTGAGGCAAGGGCAATGAAACCTGATTACTTTTTAGTATTGCCATGGCATTTTAAATATTCAATTTTGGAAAGGGAAAAAGATTACATAAATGAGGGTGGCAAATTTATTTTTCCGTTACCCGAAATTGAAATAGTATAAGAATGAAACAAAGGTTTAAAATTATTTTTCGTAATTTTTTATTGAAATACATCACACCCGAAATTATTGCCGTTCCTAATTCTTTTTCCCAGGCAGGAGAAGATATGGTATTGAATTTTTTATTTACGGGTGTCGGTCTTAAAACAATAAAATATCTGGAACTTGGAGTGTTTAGTCCGGATAATTGCAGTAATACATATAAATATTATTTAGAAGGTTCAAGAGGCGTTCTGGTTGAAGCAGACATTACTCAAATTGATTCTATAAGGGCAAAAAGGCCGAAAGATATAATCCTTAACGTTGGTGTTGGATTATCTAATGAAAAGGAGGCCGATTTTTATGTTTTTAACAATCAAGGACTAAACACTTTCGATAAAGATGAGGCCCGGTTTAGAAATGATTATGGTAGTTTCAAAATTCAAAACATTGTAAAAGTGCCTCTTAAAACGATTACAGAGATTATTAATGAAAACTTTGAAACATTTCCGGAATTTCTTTCAATTGATATTGAAGGATTAGACTTGGACGTTCTCAAATCTATCAATTTTATGATTCATCCAATACCAGTTATTTGTGCTGAAACATGCACTTATAGTGAAAACCATATAAAGCAAAAAGATAAAAGTATTGAGAAGTACTTAACAGTGAATGGATATTTCGTGTATGCCGATACTTATATTAATACAATTTTTGTAAATGAAAATTGGTTCAATTCTGTTAATAACAAATGAAAGCATTAATCTTTGGAATTAATGGACAGGATGGGTTTTATTTAAATAAGCTTTGCAATCAAAACAAGGTAGAAGTTATAGGAATTTCCAGAGCTAATATAGAGTATACTAAAGGCAATGTTGGGGATTTATCTTTTGTAAACGATTTGATAAAAAATAACAAGCCTGATTATATTTTTCACCTGGCAGCTAACTCATCTACAAGACATGATGCACTATTTGAAAATCATGAAACAATCTCTACAGGGTCGCTGAATATATTAGAATCAGTATACAAATACTCTCCTCAGTCTAAGATTTTTTTTTCAGGAAGTGGTTTGCAGTTTGTAAACAATGGCAAGCCCATTTCGGAAAATGATCCGTTTGAAGCAAAAAGCCCTTATTCTGTTGCTCGAATTCAATCTGTTTACGCCGCACGTTATTATAAAGAACTTGGGGTACAAACATATATCGGTTATTTCTTCAATCATGATAGTCCTCTTCGATCCGAGCGTCATATTAATCAAAAGATAGCTATGGCTGCTAAACGAATTGCAGGCGGTAGTAAAGAAATCATTGAGATAGGTGACACCACTGTTAAAAAAGAATTTTCTTTTGCAGGAGATATCATGAAAGCAGTATGGATTTTGATCCAGAATGACTCTGTGTATGAATGTGTGATAGGTAGTGGAAAAGCTCATAGCATAGAAGAATGGCTAAATGTTTGTTTTCAATATTATAACCTTGACTGGAAATTGTTTGTTTCAAATAATTTCAGTTTTAAAAAAGAGTATGATGTACTTGTTTCAAACCCGGCAACAATATTTTCTTTAGGTTGGAAACCAGCATTAGATATTAATGATCTTGCCGATCTTATGTTAAACCAATAATTAAAAATATATGGCTGAAACTTTGGGTTCTTTATGTGATAAATTAACAATCGTTAAGTTAAAGCAGTTTCATACAGATGACGAAGTAAGAAAGCAAAGCCTCATCTTACAAGAAAATAATCTAAAGCAGGAAATGGATGATTTTTTAGAGGGTGCATTTTCTGGAACTATCCCCGCTGACAAGTTAAGTTTCTCAGCAAACAAAGTTTATAAAAAGCAAGGGAACGAAATCTCTGACATTAAGGGTTCTCTTGGGGAAGTATTTAGCAAACTGGCAGAAGTGAATTGTTTACTTTGGCACGAACAGGAGAAGGTGTACGAATTTGAATTAGTTCCGGTTGAAGAAAAAGATAAAGTAGTTAAGCAACTGGCAATACTAAATTTGCAAAGAAACAAATGTATCGATGAGATCGATAATAATATAAAAGTCTTAATAGGGTCTTAATAATCTGATGAAAAGGTTTTTGATTGGTCAGTTGGCCAGCTTCGGTGATTGTGTATACGCTACAACTGTAGCAAAACAAATCAAAAATGATTACCCTGGCTGTCATATTACATGGGCCGTAGCGAGTAAGTATAAGTCCATACTTGAATTAAACCCCCATATTGACGAGGTTTGGGAAATTCCACTGGTTAATAACGATTACTACAATGTTGGGTGGACGAATTTTGAGCAGGAAGCTGAAAAGAGAAAAAGAGAAGGTGTTTATGATGAACTTATTTTTACTCAATTGGCAAAGCAACATTGGCAGAGGTATGATGGAACGATTAGATCGTCTACTCTTAGTGGATATAAAAAGCCCATCACCGTTCCAGTTGATCCGGTAATCAGGTTGAGTGAAAAGGAGATTGCAAATGTTGCTGGCTTCGCCAACAGTAACAACCTGAAAAGTTTCCGGGAAGTAATTCTGTTTGAGTATTCACCCGGAAGTGGCCAGTCATTTGTTACCGAAGATATTGCGTTGCAAATTGTAAGCAACATAGTATCCTTACATAAGGATGTTTGTTTTGTTATGTCTGGTCCGAAAAAATGGTCAAATACCGATCTTCAAATTATCGACGCCAGTGAATTAACATTTCGGGAAAATGCTGAACTCACAAAATACTGCAGCCTCCTTGTGGGCTGCTCCAGTGGCATCACATGGTTGTCCACCTCCGATTGGGCAAAGAAATTGAAAACGGTTCAGCTATTAAATAAAGAGTACCAATTTTTTGCTGGTGTTAAATATGATCTTGAGTATTGGAAAATTTCTACCAAGGGAGTTATCGAGATTACACTAAACGACGTTAACCACATCACTAAATGTCTTAATGGAATTTTAGATAACGATTTTAAAGCAACCAAAGAAGTCTTTGATGAATTATACAGGCCGGAATATTTTAATTTCAGGAATGTAATGGTTATTGTGATGGCCATGACCAATAACAAAGTAGGGCCAATGATTTCCCTTATCAGGCATTTCTCTTTAAGAAACAAACATTTTAAGTTGAACCGATTGTTATATTATTACCTGAAGGAAGCCGGTAACATTCAAAGATCCAGGGTCAACAATTTTTTCAGACGCTTTATCCACAGGTTTAATTAAATATCAAAGCATATGTTTTTTAGTAACTAATAACAGATTTATAAAAGTTGAATACCGGTTTATCAAATATCACGTTTACCCTTTGTTCCAATAATTATCTTGCCCAGGCCAAAACGTTAGGTGATAGCTTTTTGAAATATCACCATGATATGAAATTCATAATAGGGCTGGTTGATGCTTATAATGATCAAATTGATTATTCGCAATTTTCTGCTTTTACTATAATCCCGGTTGCTACTATTGAAATACCTGACTTGCAGGACCTTTCCGATAAATTTGATATTGTAGAACTGAACACAGCCGTTAAGCCATTTTATTTTTCATACTTTTTCAAAGAATTGAACGCTGGTAAAGTCATTTACCTCGATCCGGATACACGGGTTTTTTCTCCATTGGAGGAAGTTTTAAATTTAATGGACGCTTATAATATCATTTTAACACCGCAATTATGTGAGCCGACTGATGATGGCCATTCGCCTACGGATCAAACATTGCTCATAACAGGAACTTTTAACCTGGGGTTCATTGCGCTTTCCGGTTATACAAATCTAAAAGATTTTCTAAAATGGTGGACTGACAGGGTTGTAAAATATGGATTCGCAAAACCTGGCCAGCATATGTTCTATGATCAGTTAATAATCAACCTGGTTCCGGCATACTTTGATAATTATTATATTCTACGAAACAAGGGTTACAATATGGCAGGCTGGAATATGTATGAGAGAACCATCACTACGCAAAACGAGCAGGAGGTTTTGATTAACGGAGATATTCCTTTGCGGTTCTTTCATTACAGCGGATACCAGTTCAACAAGCCTGATGTTATCTGTAAATATAATGATCGTTATGATTTTATTTCAAGGCCTGATGTGAAGAAAATATTCAATGATTACCAGCAACTGGTGATGGGTAATAATTACCAGGCATTAAATAAAGTAGAACCGGCTTACAACAAAAAAGAACTGCCTCCGGTTGAAGTAGTAAAAATAAGCACTTCGAAGAAAATTGCCCAAAGGCTTAAGAGAACGGCCAGGGTGTTTTTAGGATATGAATAATAATGCAAAAGCGTTTATTGCATTGAAGCCTGTGCCTAGATAATATTTGATTTGCAATCAGCTATCATCATTCAGGAAAAAACCTGGCTGCTGATAGCTGGCTGCAAATGGCCTCACCTATGATAAACATATAATTATGTTTGATACCCCTTTTCTCTTACTCATATTTAATCGTCCGGATAATACTAAACAGGTTTTTGAAGCCATAAAGAAGGCAAAGCCAAAACAGTTATATATTGCTGCAGATGGTCCGAGGGAAGGGAAAGAAGGCGAAATGGAACTTTGCCTGCAGGCAAGACTCATAGCTACAGAAGTAAATTGGGATTGCGAGGTAAAAACATTATTCAGAGACAATAACTTAGGTTGCAAATTCGCTGTCAGTTCCGGCATCAATTGGTTTTTTGAACAGGTTGAACAAGGAATTATACTGGAAGATGATTGCATACCTAACCATGACTTTTTTGGATATTGTACGCAGCTACTATCCTATTACAAACGGGATCCACGTATTATGATGATATGCGGCACTAACTATTTACCGGCTGAATCATCGGATGGAATGGAACATTCCTATTTCTTTTCGAACTATTATCCTATTTGGGGATGGGCCACCTGGAAAAGGGCCTGGGATTTATATGATGTGGAAATGAAAAGCTGGGATGCATTTAAAGAAACCAGACAACTTTTCTATCAGTTTAGCAATCCGAAAATTTCAAGCCATTATGAATATATGTTCGACCTAATCAAAAATGGTTTTGATACCTGGGATATCCAGTGGTGGTACACCTGCATATTTCAAAGCGGATTGGCAATAACTCCTAAATACAACTTAATCTCCAACATCGGCATCGTTGGTACGCATACAAGTACACAGGGGAATTATAGCATTAACATGCCCACGCATAGTATGGATTATAAAAATCTTATTCATCCGCAGTTTGTATTTGCCGATAAATATTTAAATGAAATGACTTATAAAAAATCGCATGCACAAATTGATGTGGAAGAGAATATAAGCGGGCATGCTACGTCAAACAACCTGGTAAAGGTTAGTCCCCTAAAGTATATCGTTAAAGGAATTTTGAGAAGACTTCTAAAGAAATAATAGCGAATCCTGTTAAGGATTATAGGCAATTTAAAATAATCCATTGAATACTATTTGTAATATCTGCGGCGGCAATGCATCAAAAATATATGATGCGCTTGTATTAGGGAAGTATACATCCGGTTATCATCAGTGCAAAAAATGTGGATTCATACAAACAGACAAACCGTATTGGCTTAAGGAAGCATACGCTTCTGCGATCAGTTCCCTTGATGTTGGCCTTATATACAGGAACCTTGATTTCTCAAGCATAATACCATCTGTTCTTGATTTGTTTTCAGGCAAGGAAGATTCATATATTGATTATGGAGGTGGATATGGAATATTCGTCAGGATCATGCGGGATAAGGGATATGATTTTTACCTGGATGATATTTATGCTGAAAACCTGTTTGCAAAATATTTTGAACTAAAAAATCATAAAGGAAATGCGAAGTTCGCGGCCCTGACGGCTTTTGAAGTTTTTGAACACCTTGAAGATCCGGTTAGTGAATTGAAGAAGATGTTTGAATTATCTGACACGGTAATTTTTTCCACTGAGTTACAGCCACAGTCTTCTTTTAGCAATTCCGGAGATTGGTGGTATTTTGTGCCTGAGATAGGGCAGCACATTTCTTTTTATAATCTAAAGTCATTGGAGGTTTTAAGTCAGCAATTCAACTGCAGGCTACATTCTAACGGGTCTAACTTACATATGCTTACCAAGTTAAACCTACAGCGTAATCCGTTTTCAGCTAAAGCTCCACCACCTAAATCCATCATGGAAAGGATTATGAACAGGATGTTTAAAAAACCAGTTGAAACCATAATTCAAAGACCTTCTTTGCTTCAACCAGACTTTGAGTTATATAAAAGCAATCTGAATAATATTCAATGAAGATTTTATTTGATCATCAGATATTCGACTTGCAACAGTTCGGCGGTATTTCACGGTATTTTTTTGAATTACTGGCACATCTTAACAAGGATGCTTCTGTTGAATGGGAACTTCCGGTGTTATACTCAGATAATAAATACCTCAATAGTTTTACAGCCTTTAGTAATAAGTTATTACCAAAACCTGAAAAGATAGATTACTATAAAGAGTTTCTGTGGGGAACCAGTTTCCGTGGAAAAGGAATTTTATACCAGTTAAAAAACAAAATATCAAAGGAACTGGAAGCCATTAACGAATCTGAAAGTAATAAAATAAACGCTATAGAAAAGATTAAGGAAGGTGATTTTGATGTTTTCCATCCAACTTATTATGATGATTACTTCCTGGAATATTTAAATGGAAAGCCCTTTGTAATAACCGTCTATGACCTTATTCACCAGATATTTCCTGAATTCGGTTTATATGAAACAACGGATAAAAATAGAGACCTTCTTCAAAAGGCAAGTAAAATAATAGCCATATCCGAAAGTACTAAAACTGATTTGATAAATATCTTTAATGTTGATGCGCAAAAAATAGAAGTTACCCACTTAGCGAGTTCTCTTAACCAGGATAGTTCAGTTGTATCTGAAGATTTTAAAACCAGGCTTCCTCATAAATATTTCTTATTTGTAGGGGGAAGAAGCGGATATAAAAATTTTATGTTCTTTGTACAAATTGTTGCGGCTTTAATGGAAAGTGAAAAAGATTTATATATTGTATGTACCGGCTCGCCGTTTGATGAAAAGGAGTTTTACCTGTTTAATAAAACAGGCATTACAGAGCGTATGTATCATACTTATGTTGATGATAATGAATTAACTTATTTATACAAGAATGCGCTGGCATTTGTTTTTCCTTCCTTATATGAAGGCTTTGGACTTCCAATACTGGAAGCTTTTAGTTGCGGATGCCCGGTACTGGTAAGTAACACAAGTTCCCTGGTTGAAGTTGGTGGAAATGCTGTAAGTTATTTCGAGCCTAAGAATTCTGCATCTATGATTAATGCCATAAAGAGCGTACTTAAAAACAAAGAATTAAGAACGAGCATGATCGGTAAAGGCTATCAGCAGCTAAAAAATTTTTCGTGGCAGAAAACAGCCAATGAAACAAAAAATGTTTATCAAAAAATTATTCTCGGTAATAATTAAATCTGGTTAGTGTTGTGTTAACCAAAAATTGTTGTCCTGATAGCTGATAGCTGATAGCAATTGATAAAAATTCTTTATGATCATTGTAAAATTAATCAGCGGTTTGGGAAACCAGCTTTTTCAATATGCAATAGGGAGGCAGTTATCAATCACAAACAAAGTGCCTCTCAAGCTGGACACTTCCTTTTTTAAAGATCAGAATCTGCGGAGTTATAAACTGGATCACTACAACATCAATGCTGAAATAGCTTCAGAAGAAGAGGTGGCAAAGTTTCTAAACATTTATAAGAAGAAAAATCTTGCTGCCAGAATTTACAGGGGAATAGAAAGACGGATGCCCAAACAAAGAAGCCGGTATTTTAAAGAAAACGAATGGTGGGTGTATGAACCCGAATTATTAAAAGTATCCGGAACGGCTTATATCGAAGGTTACTGGCAGCACTATAAGTATTTTGAAAACATTAATCCTGAAATTACACGGGAACTAACACTCAAAGACTGGTATGATTTGCAACTACAAAAAATGGTCGCTGAAATAAGTAACAACAGTTCTTCGGTATCATTGCATATAAGGCGTGGCGACTATATCTCAGATCCCAAAGCAGGTAGTTTCATGGGTGTATTGCCCCTGGAATATTATAATAAAGCAATTAGATATATTAGCCAACATCTGAAAGATCCATCGTATTATATTTTTTCGGATGAACTTGATTGGGTGAAAGATAATTTGAAATCCGATGCGCCTATGCAATTTGTAGATGTGGAAGGTGGTAATAAAGATTACATTGAACTGGATATGATGAGCAGGTGCAGCCATAACGTAATTGCAAACAGTTCATTTAGCTGGTGGGGTGCGTTCCTGAACAGGAATCCGGATAAAATTGTGATAGCTCCTGACAAATGGGTTATTCCACCTGATATCAATACAAGGATACAACTGCAATTCCCATCATGGGTGAAACTATAATACATGTGTTATTAGTATGACTCCGTTGGTATCCGTTATAATTCCATGTTACAACTCCGGCAGATATTTATCCGAAGCAATTGAAAGCGTATTAACCAACCGTAATAAGAATTTATACGAAATAATAATAGTAAACGACGGATCTACAGAAGTGTTTACATTATCATTACTAAAAAAACTATCGGGTGAAGGATATACTATTATTGACCAGGAAAATATGGGCACCGGAGCGGCCAGGAACACAGGTGTAAAGCATTCAAAAGGTGAATACATTCTCTTTTTAGATAGTGATAATAAAATAAGAAGCGATTACATAGATAAGGGAATAAAAATTCTGCAAAAGCACAATGATGTAGGTGTTGTATATGGCAACGCTTCGTTTTTTGGAGAAAGTGATAAGCCGCGATTTATAACCAGGGAGTTTGACAGGCATGCGGTATTAGCGAATAACTATATTGATATCTGCAGCGTTGTCAGGAAGAAAGCCTGGGAAGAGGTGGGTGGATTTGATGAAAACAGAATGATAATGGCCCATGCCGACTGGGAGTTCTGGATTCATCTTATTTCAAAAGGCTGGAAATTCCATTATATAAATCAGGTGCTGTTTGATTACAGGATCAGGGAAGACTCATTATTGATCCAGCAATCGGGTGACGACAGTATACGCCAGATAGTAAATTACATTCATTCAAAGCACTGGCATTTATTTTTTGATAATTACAGGCAGGTATATGCTTGCCTTACTTTTTATGGGAATGATAAAAAGAAGCCTTTACGTTCATTTATTAAATATCTGCACAATAAATATTTCATTAAAAAAGGTAATCCTGTAAATCAGGATCATTAACGTATAATTTTCCGCATTTATTATGACCAACCTGGCTATAATCATTCCTGCTTATAAAACCAGCTTTTTTGAAAAGGCTTTGCATTCACTCGCCTCTCAAACTAATAAAAACTTCAACGTATACATAGGCGATGATTGCAGCCCGGAAAATCTTTACCCGATTATAGAAAAGTTTAATAGCCTTTTAAATATTTATTATAAAAAATTTGACTTTAATATCGGATCGAAAAATTTAGTCAATCAATGGAGCCGGTGTATAGATCTTAGCCGGCATGAAAAATGGCTTTGGCTGTTTTCAGATGATGATATTGCTGACGAGAACTGTGTTGAAAATTTTTTAAAACTTGCGGATAAGAACGGCGACCGGTTTGATGTGTACCGGTTCAATGTTACTGTTATAGATGGAGATAGCAGAATCGTAAAGAATACACCCGAAGGGCCTTTGGAAGAAACCTCGGAAGAGATGGCATATCACTTGTTGCGCGATGAAAGAGGCAACTCTATGCCCGATCATATTTTTAGCCGGGAGGTATATAAAAAAAATGGGTTTGTGTACACTGAATATGCCCAGGGCGCTGACTGGGCCACCTCTATTTTGTTCTCCGCAGCAAAAGGCATTGCTATTATTCCCGGCGCCAGGGTTTACTGGAGGTTAAGCGGCGCCAATATTTCAGGCAGCGGTTCTAAACACAGAAACATGATGCTGCCCGGGCACCTGCAATTTATAAAATGGTTACTGAAGCATTTTGCGTATTTGAAATGTTCAGCTTCTGGCATTACCTACGATATGATAAGGCAGGCTGCAAGGGTTAATTTGCGAAATGTTATTTTATACCATTACAAGGGATTTACAATAGCTGGTTTTTTTAGTGTTACTCAGGTGATGCGCAAAAACTTACAGCTTACTTACCAGGAGATGACGTCTGATATTTATTTTATTCATAGTCGCACAAACAAAATGGTGATAGGTGCAATAAAAGTTAAGATACTGCTTAAGAAGATTCTTCCTGCCCTGGTGTAAGGTGAATCATAATTGTTTTTTTGCTAATAGCTGACGGCTGATAGAAATACCAGCCTGATAAAATTACAAGATGCCGCCAGTTATTTCTATCATCATTCCATGTTATAACTCAGGCGCCTATCTGCAGGATGCATTGGAAAGTATCAAGGACTATCCCCATAAAAATAATTATGAAGTAATTATCATCAATGATGGTTCTACCGATGATAATACACTAACATTACTGCATCAGTTGCATATAGATGGATATACTGTTCTTCACCAGGAAAATAAGGGGCCTGCCGCCGCAAGAAACACCGGTATTAAATTTTCCAGTGGCAGATACCTGCTCTTTTTAGACAGTGATAATAAAATAAGGAGTGCTTATATTGAAAAAGGGATAAAAGTTTTAGATGCTTTTAAAGAAGTAGGAATTGTATATGGTAACCCTTCTTTTTTCGGTGATTCATCTGAGTTGCGATTTGTTACCGGCGAATTCGATATTTATAAAATGCTAAATCAGAATTACATTGATATATGCAGTGTGATAAGAAAAAAAGTATTTGACCAGGTGGGTGGATTCGATGAAGAAAGAACCCTTATCGGGCATGAAGACTGGGACTTCTGGATCAGGGCAAACAGGGCGGGCTTTAAATTTCATTATATACAGGAAACATTATTCGACTACCGCGTTACGCATGATTCTTTGATCAGGCAGGCATCGCAACCTGCAAGACTGCAAAAGGTGTTACAGTATATTTATCAAAAGCATGTAGATATATATGTACGCCATTATAAAGGGCTGCACCAGAGGTATGTATATTACCAGCACGATCGGGAAAAACCATTTCGTTCTCTTTTTAAATTTTACTTTTTAAGGTATTTCTCTAAAAGCAAATAAACATACGGCATGTGTTTCTTTACCTGATAATTGATGCCAGATGTTGAACAGTGCACTAACAAATGAATTGTTTAAGATGCCCCAGGTCTCTGTTATTTTACCTAATTATAATCATTCCATTTACCTGGATAAAAGAATAAAATCAATACTTGACCAGACCTTTCAGGATTTTGAACTGATTATCCTTGATGATTGTTCAACAGATAATAGCAAAGAAATTATAGAAAAATATCGTTTTCATGAAAGGGTTAGTCATATCATATATAATGAGGTTAACGGAGGGTCAACTTTTAAGCAGTGGGATAAAGGGATACAACTTGCTAAAGGTGAATTTATCTGGATTGCAGAAAGCGATGATTATTGTGAACCTAATTTTTTATCGGAATTAATACCTCCCTTAAAAAATGATACGGATCTGGTAATAGTGTTTTGTCAATCTTTATTTGTAACTCCGGAAGAAAAAATAGTAAACAAAACGGAAGCTACTGATTTAATAAAGAAGATTTCAGGAGAAGATTTCCTTAAAAAGTATATGCTTGGCTTTAACGCTATTGCTAACGTAAGCATGGCCGTATTCAGGAAGAACACCATTTTATCTATCTCGCCTGAATACAAGAGTTTTTTATATTGCGGAGACTGGTTTTTTTATGCAAGTATGTGTTTGAAAGGAAGCGTTTTTATCTCTGGCAAATATTTAAATTATTATTTAAGGCATGAAAAATCTGTAACCAGCAACTTAACAAAAATGGGTTATGATTTTTTTGAAGGGAATAAAGTGTTTTATTTTATAAAAAATAACGTGCAGGTTAATGACGAAGATATTACCCGTGGATTAAATGAAAGAATTGACCTGTACATAAAATTAAAGGATGTATTGGATGCAGGCGTTAAGCAAAATGTGATTAAATCTATATTGGAGTTAGACCCTTCAGCGCAAGGACTTTTAAGAAAAAGATTGCGCTGGCTACAAATCCGGAAGACTTTTTCAGGATTAAAAAAAATAATTACTTCTTGATAAAGAGCCACTGAGTAGAGTTAGACTCATTTAAGTGTAAGTAAAAGTGTATTCGGAAAAGTATATGGACATCTCTATTATAATATGTACTTACAATCCGGAACAAAGGATCTTTGAGCGATGTCTGATTGCAATTAAGAACCTGGTTAAAAGAGAGATTTTAGCAGAAGTTATTATTGTAGATAACAATAGCACTATTCCTGTTTCTTCCTTGGGTTATGTTAGTATGTTATTGCCCGAAATTCCTAATTGCAAAGTAATCATTGAAAGGGAACAAGGTCTTGCACATGCCCGGATGGCTGGTTTCAAAAACTCCTTAGGAAAATTAATTGTTTTTTTTGATGATGATAATGAGCCTTATAAAGATTATATTATAGAGGCGAAAAATATTCACGATAACAGGAATTTTATCGGTATAATGGGTCCCGGTAATATTAATGTGGAATATGTGGATGAGGTAGATCCATATATTAAGCAACATTTTAACAGGCTTTTCCAGGAAAAGAAGGCGGAACGGGAAGAATACATCTTTTCAGTCATGAAGTGGGCGCCATGGTATCCGCCAGGTACCGGCCAGGTAATGAAACGAATTGTATTTGAAGGATACCTGGATACTTTTTTTCAGAGGGGGTTAAAAACCTTAGACAGAAAAGGCCAAAATCTATCAAGCGCCGGAGACAGTCAGATTATATGGAGCTGTTTGAATTTAAATTATGCCGTAGGTCATCATCCTAAACTTGAGCTTAATCACTTGATTCCATTTAAAAGAGCTAATCTTACCTATTTGAAAAGATTAAATTATCACCTGGCGTTAAGTGGAGCAGTAGCCTTTGTTGAAATGTATCCTGAAAAAAAGATTTCGATTCCAAGATATAGCTCTTTGTTTTTTTTATATGAAGTATTCAAAATGTATTTTAATGGATTGATAAGTAAGCAATCTAAAAGTATAAAAATCAATATCGCTTCACTTGTTGGTCATAGTGAAGCAGGTGTAATAATATATCAAAGTAAAATGCCATTGCTGATAAGAATTATTAAAAGGCTATATAAAATAAATTAAAGTCGCACTATTGCATTATATCCCTGAGATACTGTAATACTTGTTTCAATCCTGCTATTGCGCTATGGCAGTGAAGGTACTTTAGATAAGGAAATTGAAAATCAATCCACAATAACAGATCAGCTTTCAATAGTGCCATTTAACAATTTAAGACTATAATTCATGAATATTTTTTCGCAAATCAAATTTATCTTAATGCATCCTCTGAATCAAAAGCATAAGATAACAACGGCTTTGCGTATATTAAAATGGCAGATCAATACAAGACTGAATCCTTATCCAGTAATTTACCCTTTCACGGATCATTCAAAATTAATTATACAAAGAGGTATGACCGGGGCAACGGGAAACATTTATTGTGGCCTTCATGAATATAATGACATGGCTTTTTTGCTCCACCTGTTGAGAAAAGAAGATTGTTTTGTAGATATAGGGGCTAATATTGGGAGCTATACCATATTGGCCAGCGGCCATGTGGGGGCTACAACTTTTTCGTTTGAACCTGTTCCATGTACATTTGCTCACCTGATGGCAAATATTTCTATTAACCAGATACAGGAAAAGGCTACTGCATATAATATTGCGCTGGGTTCATCCAGGGGAAAGATTGGCTTTAATACCGGATCATTAGATACCATGCACCATGTGGCAGAAAAAAATGAACCAGTTACATTAAATGTTCCTGTAGAAATGTTAGATGATGTTATGCGCAACAAGCAAGTACCCTTATTATTAAAAATAGATGTTGAAGGTTTTGAAACAGAAGTTATTAATGGTGCAATGCAAACATTACAGCATGAAGGATTAAAAGCTATTATTATAGAACTTAATGGTTCCGGGTTAAGGTATGGTTATAATGAAGAGGAGATACATAAAACATTAGGTAATTTAAAATTTAAGGCGTTTCAATATAATCCCAAAGAAAGACTGTTAAAGCCTCTGAATTCATTTGGCACTTACAATACTATTTATATCCGCGATGTTGATTTTGTACAGCAAAGGTTAAAATCGGGTCCTTCAATAAGGATATTAAATAATGAAATATAAAGCTGCATGCCTTAAGTAACCGGGTTGTAAAAAATACAACACAAATTTATTAATTGCATGTTTTTATGCACTGTCTTTTTATAGCTATTTATTATTTTTAGGTGTTTACTTATGGTTACTGTAATTATACCAAACTATAATCATGCGCTTTACCTGCAGCAACGCTTAGAATCGGTATTGAACCAAACTTGGCAGGACTTTGAAATTATTATTCTTGATGATTGTTCAACGGATAATAGTCGTGAAATAATTGAAAAATACAGGGGCCATCCAAAGGTAACTTCAATTTTATATAATGATATAAATAGTGGAAACACTTTTACTCAATGGGTAAAGGGTATTGAAATAAGCCACAGGGAATTTGTATGGATTGCTGAAAGCGACGACTGGTGTGAACCATCGTTTCTTGAAAACATTTTAAATGGAATGATGCGGGATTTGCAATGCGTGGTTGGCTTTTGTCAATCATTCTGTGTTCAGGATTCCAATGTTGTCAAATGGAAATCCAGCTATCCTTATTTAAGCAATTATATAGAAGGAAAGGAATTTGTGAAACGGTTTATGTTACAGGATAATACTATATTTAATGCAAGTATGGTTGTATGGAGAAGGGCATCGTTTAAGTATGTTACAAATGAATTTACAAAGTATAAATATTGTGGAGACTGGCTTTTCTGGATCGAACTATGTAGACTAGGGAATGTATACATTTCCGGCAAATTCCTGAATTATTTCAGGATGCATGATATGAACATAAGTGCCAAGGCAAATCGACTGGGAGATAATTTCATTGAAGAGTTGAAAATGTTCCATTTGCTGTATAAAAGCAAATGGATAGATTATGATGATCTCTTAAAAAGTTTACAAAAGGAATACGTTCATTATAAAGCCGTAGCCACAACATTTTGTCTGAATAAAAGAAAGAAAATAGAAACACTTTTTTTTTCGGAACATGGTACGAGAGCCTTTTTAAAATATTATTACCGCGCGTTTTATTTTAAATATGCAATAAATAAAATATTAAGCAGATTACTGCTTATAGATTTTGGTATACAAGGTGGTTAACAGTAAATTTTTATGAACAAACTTTTAGTTACAGGTTCTTCCGGGTTAATTGGTTCTGAGGTCTGCCTGCATTTTTCGCAATTAGGTTGGGATATTCATGGTATAGATAACAACCAAAGAGCTGTTTTTTTTGGCCCGCAAGGTGATACACGATGGAACCAGCAACGTCTGCAATCAAAGATCACTAGTTTCCATCATCATGAATTAGATATACGCAATAGGGAAGGCGTTATAAAGCTTATTGCTGAAATACAGCCGGATGCCATTGTTCATACTGCAGCCCAACCCAGTCACGACCGTGCTGCAGCCATACCTTTTGAAGATTTTGATACCAATGCCGGTGGCACCTTAAACCTTTTAGAAGCAACAAGACGTTACAATACCCGGGTTCCTTTCGTGCATATGAGTACCAATAAAGTGTACGGTGATGCTCCTAATGCCATTCGTATGAAGGAACTTGAAACCCGCTGGGATTATGACGATGAAAAGTACCGGCAAGGGATTCCCGAAAGTTTCACAATAGACCAAAGTAAACATTCTTTGTTTGGCGCCTCTAAAGTAGCGGCAGATGTTATAGTACAGGAATACGGTCGTTATTTTGGTATGGCTACCTGTTGCCTCAGGGGCGGATGCTTAACAGGACCTAACCACACCGGAGTAGAACTACATGGGTTTCTTAGTTACCTTGTAAAATGCAACCTTGAGCAAAAAGAATATTCTGTATTCGGTTATAAGGGAAAGCAGGTAAGAGATAATATTCATTCATACGATGTTGCCCGTTTTATTGAAGAATTTATCAATGCTCCCCGGATAGCGGAAGTTTATAATCTTGGTGGCGGAAATAACAATACCTGCTCTGTTATAGAAGCGTTTAAGATTGCCGAATCATTTAGCGGAACTGCAATGCAATACCGGTATGAAGATAAGAACCGGGAGGGCGATCATATTTGTTACTACAGCGACCTAAGCAAAATAAAAGCTCATTATCCTGGTTGGAGCATCACCAAATCGCTACAAGATACAATTCGCGAAATTGTTGAAAACTGGCAGAATAGATTAAAATAGTTGGAGATGGCTTTAAAGCATGTATTACTAAAAAATTCCCGTTTAAAAGGTTGGGAATATGGTATGCTGCGGGCGCTGGAAGATGAGATCATTTTGCAAACCAAGGCATCAGTAATAGAAGTACCTGATTATGGCATGGATCGAATAACCAGCAAGTTTGGACATTCTATGCGTTGGAGCGCCGCTCGTAAATTGTTGCCAAAGAAAACCTTTCCGGTAGAAGCAGACGTATTATGGTATATACTTATGGGACCGGAAAATTATGAATTGGATTTGTTTAAAGATTGGAACATTACTGCAAAACACCGGATAGTTTATATTTTCGATACTCTTGAATCCCAATTCGGACTTGTAAAAAAATTATTTTCAGATAACTTATTCAATATTCGAATTACTTCATTTAATGACGCAGTATCACACCTGGAAAGACTAACCGCTAAAAAATGGTACACTATCGAACAGGCAGTACCCACATCTTTATTCAGGCTTTTACCACCTGAAGAAAAACTTATAACCTTTTCTGCTTACGGAAGAAGACATCCTGTTTTTCATAATATATTATCGGAGTTTTGTGAAAGCAACCAGCTTTATTACGATTTTACTACACACAGCGGGGCGCATCCTGCTGCTCCTGAAAACCAGCTATACAGGCAATACGCCTGGCATATCACTCACAGCATTTTTACCGTTTCCTGGCCTGTTGAATTAACCAATTCACAACGGGCAGGTTGTTTGCATCCTGTTACCTGCCGATGGTTTGAAGCAGCTGCATCAGGTACCGTTATTTTAGGCAGAAAGCCCGGCAATCTCCAGTTTGATCAAGTGCTAACTCCAGGGTTAATTACCGAAATAAATCCTTTAGAAAAGAAAACGAAACTTTGGCGGCAATTGGATAATATATTTGCAAACAGGTATGAATTGATGAATAAATCAGCTGCTATAGCAGAAGCTAATTTCAATCGCTGGAGCTGGACAAACAGGGTATTAAGAATGTTGCAACTCATTGCCATTGCTTAATTCTATAAATATAATTTTTAAGAAAATTGATATGACAATATATTTATGAGAGAAAAAGCCAGTATATCATATTTCTTAAGTCACCCGATTCAATATATCTCACCATTACTTGAAGAGATGGCAAAAGCGTTTGATCTACAGGTCTACTACTTCTCTGATGCTAATATTAAAGGTGCTATAGATAAAGGTTTTGCAAAGGTGATTAAATGGGACATTCCCTTACTGGAAGGCTATAAATATACTTTTATACGCAATAATTCACCATCACCAGGCTTGTCTAACCGCTTTTTTAATCTGGTAAACTTTGGTTTGATCAAGTCTTTAAAAAAAGATCCTTCATCTATTATCATCGTCAACGGATGGGCATATTTTTCAAGTATTCTTACAATAATAACAGCAAGGATGCTTGGTAAAAAAGTATGGTTAAGAGGAGAAAACCCCTTATCTCAGGAAGTAAGAAAAAGTAAAAAGCTGCTATTGTTAAAGAACATTATGCTCCGTCAGTTTCTTTTCCGTTTCGTAAACAGGTTTCTTTATATTGGAAAGGAAAGTAAACGGTTTTTTGAATTTTATGGTGCGAAACCAAATCAATTAGTGTATACTCCTTATGGTGTAGATAATAATTTCTTCAATGCTAAATATGAAATACTTAAACATAACATTGTTTCCTTAAAGTCCCGGTTAGGATTGCCAATAAATAAATTGATAATATTGTTTTCAGGTAAATACATATACCAGAAAAGGCCTCTTGACTTACTTAAAGCTTTTAAGGAACTTAATGATACCCGAGCAGCGCTGGTGATGGTGGGAGAAGGTGAATTAAGAAGTAAAATGGAAGCTTATATTGCTTCCAATAATCTCAATGATGTATATCTCACAGGGTTTATTAACCAGTCAAAAATTCCCGAATATTACATGGTTGCTGATATATTTGTAATGTGCTCGGGTGCCGGTGAAACATGGGGACTGTCCGTAAATGAGGCGATGAACTTTGCAAAACCTGTTGTTATAACAGATACTTGCGGATGTAGTAGTGACCTTGTTGAACATAACAAGAATGGATTTATTGTAGAAGAAGGAAATATTAACCAATTAACCGGTGCGTTAAGGCAATTGCTACAAAATGATCAGTTTCGTATAGAGGCAGGTATGTTGTCCAAACAAAAGATAAAAGCTTATTCTATATCTACTATAGTTGAAAATCTTAAAGCTGCGTCATCATAGCATGAGCATAGTAAATTGTAAACTACCTAAAGCAGGTTTAGGCAATCAGCTTTTTCCGCTGATGAAGGCTTATTTATTCGGGCAAATCAATAATCTCGGGGTAATAGTTACGGGCTATAACCAATTCAGAATCGGGCCTTATTTAAGAGGGGATAAATCCAAAAGAAATTACCGTAAGTATTTTATATTTCAGAAAGGAATACTCCGGGAACAACTGGATCGATTGGCTTTATTAAAATACAGGCATTATCAAAAGCAGGAAGAACATTCAATAGAAAAGATCACAGGTGATAAAAAAAATAAGCAATATATTTTTCGCGACATCCCTCACTGGTCAGATTATTTTAAAGAGCTGAAAGATAACAGGGAAGAGGTAATCCGTTTGTTTTGGAGCATCTTATCACCAGATTTTAAACTCCAGTTAGAAAAGCAGGATGCCCCCTGGATTGGAGTGCATATACGCAGGGGCGATTATCGCAAACTTAAAGAAGGAGAAGATTTTAGTAAAGTTGGTATTGTAAGAACACCTGAAGAATATTTTACGAATACAATAAAAAGTATCCGTAAAGTTGCAGGAAAAGATCTCCCGGTATCCATTTTTACAGATGGTTATAAAGATGAATTTGATCAGCTTTTTTCAGTTGGTAACATCAAAATAGTAGAAGGCAACCAGGATATAGTTGATTTATTATTATTAAGCAAAAGCAAAATCATTATAACTTCTGCAGGCAGTACATTTAGTTCCTGGGCCGGCTTCTTATCAAATGCTCCATTAATAATGCATCCGGACCATATCCATCAAACTATACGTCCGATTTGTATAGGATTAAAAATATATGAAGGAAAATTTAATCCGGCTAATCCTGTACTTCTAGATAACATTCAAAATATGCTATAACCCAATTCTTTTCTATAAAATTCAATAATGATAACAGCCGTTAGAAATTTTGCAAAAAGGAACTTGTTCTTAAGAAAACTTGTTGGTTATTATCTTGCTTCTTCAGGCCTGTTTGATGGCTTTTTCAAAAATTACAGCGTTACACCTTTATGGGAAGAAAGAATTTCTAATGTACTGGAAAGTCCTGACAATGTTTTAATACCTAAAGTGGAAAATGCAGGAATGATAAAAGGGGGCAAACAAATAATGCATAATGGATTGAAAATTTACCTTGGCAGCTACTATGGTCCTGAGTACTCTAAAATGCTTTCTTTAAGCAAGGGAGTACATGAGCCGCAGGAAGAACGTGTTTTTATGGAAGCGTTGAAAACGGTGCCGGTAGGATCTTTAATGATAGAAATGGGAGCATTCTGGAGTTTTTATTCCATGTGGTTTAATAAGGAAGTAAAAGATGCAGTCAACTATATGATTGAACCTGATTATTTCAACATGGGTCAGGGTAAGCGAAATTTTAAATTAAACAATATGAAGGGTAAATTCATCCAGGGGTATGTTGGCCAGGAGTCACGGATGGCAGATGGTAATACAATAATAAGTGTAGATGGCTTTATTAAGGAGCATTCAATTCCGTTCATACATATGTTACACAGCGATATACAAGGATTTGAGTATGAAATGTTATTAGGTGCTTTAAATACGTTTAATGAAAATAAGATAGGATATATATTTATTTCTACCCATTCAAATGAATTGCATTATAAATGTTTGAATTTTCTTGAAGAAAGGAATTTTTTAATTATAGCTTCCGCTGATTTGGATGAAACATTTTCCGTAGACGGCCTTATTGTAGCTAGTGCAAAAGGATTTAAAAGTATCAGTCCGGTGAATATTTCAAAAAAAATACGGAAAGTAGCGTTTAATGTATAATGAACAGCTTTGAAACATGCATAAAGTTTTAATTGTAGGATCGGATAAAATATTTGCAATAGAAAATTTTTACAGCAAATACTTAAAAGAATTTGGGGTAAATATTGATAAATTTTGTGCTTCTGATCTATTTATTGATTATTATGAAGCCAGTATATTTAATAAGTTAATTGTTAAGGCCGGGCTGTCTTCAATATATAAAACGATCAATAAAAAATTTAAACAGAAGATAAAGGATTACAGGCCCGATATCATCATGGTATTTAAGGGAATGGAAGTTTTACCCGATTCACTGGTATGGGCAAAATCAAGAAACATCAAACTAGTTAATTATAACCCTGATAACCCATTTATCTTTTCTGGAAAAGGAAGTGGCAACCGCAACGTAACAGATTCAATTGCATTGTATGACCTGCACTTAACCTATGACCATTGGGTAAAGAAAAAAGTGGAGCAAGAATACCATTTAAAAGCCGAAATTCTTCCATTTGCGTTCGATGATGATGACACCCTTTTTAATGAATGTTGCCGGCAGCAGGAAGTGGTAAAATTATGTTTCCTTGGAAATCCTGATTTTAAAAGGGCTGCTTTTATTAAAGCGCTGGCCGAAGAGGGTATTGCCATTGATGTGTTTGGCATTGGCTGGAAAAATTTTTTACGACATTCTAATATTAAACTATTTGATCCTGCTCTTGGTATTGAAACCTGGAAGACCTTAAGAAGGTATAGGGTGCAATTGAACCTGATGCGTGCCCACAATGAAAACTCTCATAATATGCGGACTTTTGAAGTGCCGGGTATTGGCGGAATAATGGTAGCACCTGATACCGAAGATCACCGGGTATTTTTTAAAGACGGGGAGGAGATTTTTCTATATAAAGATGTTGCTGAATGTGCAGTAATAATCAGAAACTTGCTTAATATTAAATTTGAAGAAGCAAATAAATTAAGAAAGAATGCTCGGAAGCGTTCCTTATCATCTGGATATAGTTATAAGGAAAGAGCGCGGTTATTATGGGATTATTTAAAAACATTGAATGGCAAATCTGTACCATTAAAATCCCTATAAGAAGCCAATCACTGTTGGCATTAACATCAACGCCTTACTTTCATTTAATTACCAGCAATAAAACATTTGAAACAACCTAATAACCTTTTGATAGGAATTTATTTTCACCCCGAAGCCTACCCGCCAACGCTGAATGCAATAGGTGAATTGAGGGATTGCTTTGATCATATAACGGTAATCCACCGCCCTCACCTGGAAAGCAAATGGCAATATCCGGTAAATGTTACCTTGGTTCCTGCCGGAAAGTTTATAAGTGCTGCACATCAGCAAACTGCTTCATTTCTGGATAAGATCGGTTTTTTTCTTAATTATTTGAGAGTGTTTTACCTGCAATGCAAACAACAACTCCCATCGCTGATATTGGTATATGACAACATAAGTTTGTATGCATATCAGTTGATTAGTCATCTTTTGAATTTTAAACATGATGTATGGTATCATAATCATGATGTAACTGAGATGGAACAGCTACGCAAATTTTCAATTGGTTGGTTTGCCGCCAACGCAGAGCACAAGGCTTTTAAAAACCTGGATATTTTTTCATTACCTAGTAATGACAGGTTGAAATTTTTCCCGATGCAAAATTTTAAGGGTAAGTATTTTTTTATACCTAACTACCCTTCCAAAAAATTTTTTTCTCAATTTTATACTTCACGCAAGTTGGAACATACTGTTAAGATTATTTTTCAGGGGCAGATAGCCCCCTTTCGCGGTATCGAACAAATTATTCCTTTGCTCTCAATACCTATACAGGATTATAATTTGGAACTTGGGTTGATTGGCCCTTGCAGCAATGCGTACAGGCATGAGATTACTAATCTTGCAGAAGAGTATGGAGTTCTGCAAAAGATTTATTTTAACAAGTTACCTTATTCAGAGCTTCCGGCATTTAGTGCTACCTATCATATTGGAATAGCCTTACTTTCAGAAAAGAACATTATGACGGCAACAATAGGAACAGCATCAAACAAATTATATGAATATGCCGCAGTTGGTTTGCCGGTTGTGTATTATAATAATGAAAGTATTAGCCAGTACCTTGGTGAATTTATATGGGCAGTTCCTGCTGATTTAAACATGGAAAGTGTAAAGCAGGCAGTTATCAACATTATTATACGATATGATGAATGTTCTGCTGCTGCTCATCGTGATTTTTTAAGTAAATTAAATTACGAGAAGGGTTTTGCACCTGTAAAAAATTATTTACAGAAGGGCGGATATGACCAGGAGAGTTGAAGACCTCAAAACTTGTAGCATTAAGGGAAACCATCCTTCTAAAAATAAGTGGTTTGATAATAGTACAATCAATGTCGTTGACTCAAGGATTCCGTATTTAGCAGGTAATCCACAAGGGGCTCTAAGACCTCTGACCATATTGTAATTCAAATACGAAAGAACACTACTAACTTCTTAAAGTCAATGATATTGATAGTACAATCAAAACCTTAAGTTTTACTTTTTGTACATTTGAATTGCATCATACCTAATAAATAAACAATAGTTGAATAAAGTTTTTTTGTTTATAGCTGTTGTAATAAGCTCACTGATCTATAGTAACAGTGTATTAACGTTATTTGAATCCATGTCGATTAGCCTTTTTGTTTATTTTCTATTATTGTTTGTCAATAATATCGGAAAAAAACTGGTTATACTTGATGTGGTAATATTGAGCTCCTTGTTAATCTGCCTGATAATGCCCATTGTTGGGTATCATTTTTTCAATTTCAATAACAAGTTAGCCCGTACATGGGCATTTTACATGAAAGTGCCTTCTGATGATTACTATGGGTACATGTTCCCAGCCCTTATAGCCATGATTATTGGAATAAAAATACCCGTTTTCTTTAAAGAGAAGACTTTTAAGATCCAGGAGCAATATATGATCAATGCAAAGACTTACCTGGCCAATACAAAATGGCAGGGTCTGATAATGGTAGGCATAGGGTTGGGGGCATCTCTTCTTCAAAATTATGTGCCTGATGCACTTAGCATTGTTTTCTTCATCCTTAGGTATCTGATGTTCGTTGGTGTATTCTATTGTTTGTACTCCCGGTTCCCGAATAAAAAAATTGTATTAATTATTGTTTTTAGTGTGCTGATTATACGCTCAGTTTCAGTAGGTATGTTTGGTGATTTGGTATTCATAACTGTGCTAAGTATTGTATTAATGCTTTTAGGTAATAAAATGAAGTTCATAACTAAGTTTATGTTCTTGATACTGGCTATTTTTTCTATAGTGGTACTTCAATCAGTAAAACCGGTTCTAAGAAGCAAGATTTGGAATGGGAAAAGTGGTGACAATAGTAAGATTGCTATTTTTGTGGATATACTTAATGATAAAATATCTAATCCCTCTAAGCTTCTGGATAATCAGGCATCATTGTTTTCTTTGTATTTCCGGTTTAACCAGGGACAGATCGTATCAAGAGTGTTAAACTCGGTGCCTTCCAGATATCCTTATGCTAACGGGGAAAGTATTTTTCTGTCACTGGCGGCTACCGTTGTACCGCGAGTTTTATGGGCCAATAAGCCAGGGGCTGGTGGTGTGTATAATTTTGAACGTTTTCTTGGTATTAAATTAAAGGGGTATAGTATTGGGCTGAGTCCATTTGGGGAAGCATATGGCAATTTTGGAAAAGTGGGTGGAATTATATTTATGTTCTTTTTCGGACTACTATATAATTTCTTTTTTAATTGGTTGCTTAAGTTAGCCATAAAAATTCCTTCTTTAATACTATGGTTCCCTTTCCTGTTTTTTTACGCGGTACAAATTGAATCAGACGTGGTAACCATGCTAAATTCACTGACTAAATTTTTATTGATCACTTTTCTTTTTTATAGATACTTTCCTGTTATTTTTAAACAAAAAATATAGTAAGTTCATTAGTTCAATTGCAATATTTATTATACCTGCAATCCTGCACCTGATCTTATAATTAAATTAGATAAATATTTGAAAACTGCATTAATAACCGGGATTACAGGACAGGATGGAGCTTATCTGAGTGAGCTTTTGTTACAAAAAGATTATCGGGTGGTAGGTTTAACAAGAAGTTACAATCAAACCAATTTCAAAAGCCTGCATTATCTGGGTATACTCGATCAGATAGTGCTGGAAGATTGTGACCTCACAGATATCACCCAAATTTTAAAAATCATCTACAAGTACAAACCGGATGAAATTTACAACCTTGCGGCCCAAAGCTCAGTATCTCTTTCTTTCAATCAACCTATTGGCACTATCCAGTTTAATATTATTTCCGTTTTAAATTTACTGGAAGCTATTAAAATGGCTAATCCCATCAGCCAGATAAAGCTGTACCAGGCGTCGAGCAGTGAAATGTATGGATTGGTAACTGACCTGCCAATAACAGAAACTACTGTATTCCATCCGTTAAGTCCATATGCAATATCAAAGGCAAGTGCACATTGGCTTGCCGTTAATTACAGGGAATCATATCATTTGTTTACTTCCTGCGGCATCTTATTCAACCATGAATCTTACTTGAGAAGTGATAATTTTTTTATGAAAAAAGTAATTCATGAATCGTTGCGTATCAAATATAATTTACAGAGTAACCTGTACGTAGGAAATATTGATATTAAGAGGGATTTTGGTTATGCCAAAAAATATGTTGAAGCTATGTGGCTAATGATGCAGCAGGAAAAAGCGGATGATTATATTATCGGTTCTGGTAAATCAGTATCGTTGCGAAACATCATTGAATATATTTTTTCCCGCCTAAATATATCAGCTGAAAGATTAATTATTGATAAAGCATTATACCGTCCAACGGATATTATTGATATTTATGGAGATAATACAAAGGCTAAAGTAAAACTTGATTGGGATTACAGTCTTGATTTTTTCGATGTAATCGATATTATGATAGAAGAAGAAGAACGGAATAAATTTTTATTGAATGAATAATAAAATTACAGTGGTGTTTTTTCAAAGGAAGTCACTGCCCATTCATAAAAGCGTAGAATTTATTTTTGCAGATGTCAGAAATCGGATGCCTTATTATGTGCATTGTGTTACAAAGGTTTTTCGTTTTTATAGTAAAGGAATTCTTAAACGATTATTCATAATTTGGGAAGCGTATATAAATCAAAAAGATGTAAATCATATTACAGGTGACATTCATTTTTCTTCCATTTTTCTGAAACAGAACAAAACTATGCTTACTATACTTGATTGCGGAATGCTATCAGGTTCCCGGGGCATCAGACATATGCTTCTAAAATATTTCTGGTTTACGCTTCCCTTAAAAAAATGTGCCCTGGTTACAGTTATTTCTAAAGCCACTAAAGATGAGCTTATAAAATTCACCAACTATCCTGAACATCAGATTCACATAATACCTGTAGCTATTTCGCCGGGGTTCCAATACAACGAAAAAACTTTTAATAGTGAACGGCCTGTTATATTACAGGTAGGTACTACTGCTAACAAAAATATCGAACGTTTAATAAAAGCCCTTAAAGGAATTGAATGCCAATTGAATTTTATAGGATCGTTATCGGATCCTGTGAAAGAATTGCTGGCAATCAACAATATTTCTTATCATTTTGATGCAGATATCAGCCATTCAAAGCTACTGGAATATTATAGAAACTGTGACATGCTGAGTTTTGTATCCACCTATGAAGGCTTTGGAATGCCTATTTTGGAAGCCAATGCAATTGGAAGGCCGGTTATTACCAGTAACATCTTATCTATGCCTGAAGTGGCGGCTGATGCAGCATGCCTTGTTAATCCCTTTGAGGTTGAGGATATCAGGTCAGGTATTTTAAAGATCATTAATGATGAAAATTACAGAAATCAGTTGGTAAGAAGCGGGCTTGAAAACTGCAAGCGCTTCGACCCTCAGAAAATTGCTGATTGCTATCTTAAATGTTATAGAAAATTAAGTGGTAAATTAATTAGCGACCGTGAATAATGGATTGAAATTGATTGTTTTTAGATTGGTTTTAGTTAGTTATAAAGCTGGTGCGCTTGGCCGTTAATATGCATTTCCGCCCATTGGATTAATCTTTCAAACAAGAATAAATAACCAAAAATAATTTAAACAGTTATTGTTAATAACAATTTATTTCATGTATGTGCGGAATTGCCGGAATTATAAACTTTAATGACCTGCCAATATCTGAATTTGCGGTGAAGCAAATGACTTGTGCGCTGTCGCATCGCGGACCAGATGCTGAAGGCTTTTTCATTAACAACGGGATAGCATTAGGCCATAGAAGACTTTCAATTTTAGATCTCTCTACAGGTGCAAACCAGCCTTTTTTCGACAATTCAGGCAGGTATATAATAGTCTTTAACGGCGAAATGTACAACTTCAAAGAGGTTAAATTATTACTTCCTGAGTATAACTTCAAAACAACCGGTGATACCGAAGTATTGATTGCAGCATTCGCAAAGTGGGGCGCAGCATGTATTGAGTATTTTAAGGGTATGTTTGCTTTTGCCATTTGGGATACAAAAGAGAAATCGCTAACAGTTGCAAGAGATAGGCTGGGCGTTAAACCTTTATATTACTACCAGGATAACGATACATTTATATTTGCTTCTGAAATCCGTTCTATTTTATCATCCGGACTGGTAAAAAGAAAAATTGACCCAGCTGGTTTATATGAGTTTTTATCATATCAATCTATTGGATATCCCTTAACGATCATAGAAGGCATTCAAACACTGGAAGCGGGAAGCTATATTGTTGTAAAGAACAAAATAATTAAAAAGAAGGTCTACTGGGATGTAACCAACAGGCAAATTGATTTTGATGTTAGCAATAAAAAACTTGTAACCCAACATATTTATAAATTACTGTCTGATTCCGTTGAAAGAAGATTGATAAGTGATGTTCCTGTGGGTGCTTTTCTTTCAGGAGGTATTGATTCAAGTGCAGTGGTCGGCCTAATGGCAAAGGTAAGTTCAGCAAGGCCTAATACTTTTACTATTTCTTTTGATGAAAAGGCTTTTGATGAATCGCCGTATGCTGATATTATAGCGAAAAAGTTTAATACCATTCACAATAATATCCGTTTAAAGCCTGGTATATTTCTTGATGAACTGGAAAATGCGCTCAATGCTTTAGATTCACCAAGCGGTGACGGGATTAATACTTATGTGGTATCAAAGGCAATTCGCAATGCCGGAATTACCGTGGCTTTATCAGGAGTAGGGGGAGATGAATTATTTGCAGGGTATCCTTTCTTTTTTCAGTATTTAAAATTGCAGCAAAAAGGCTGGTTATATAAAGGGACGGGGTTGCTAAGGCAACTAATTGCAATGCCCCTGTCTATAAATGCTTCAAATCGCAGTTTCCGCATGCAACAGATTATAAAAGCGCCTTTTCCTTCCATTGAGAATATGTATCCTGTATCAAGACAAATCTTATCACCTGAACTTATTGACAGCTTAACATTCTTAGGTAATAAATCAGCATCTTATACTGCTTTATGGGCACAATTGCACAGCAAACAAGAAAATATTGAAAAATTGCCTCTCTTAAGCCAGGTTTCTGTAGCGGAGTATCTTGGCTATACACAACATACGCTATTAACAGATACTGACCAGATGAGCATGGCTGTGTCTCTGGAGGTGAGAGAACCGTTTTTCGACCAGGATTTGGTGGAGTTCATTATGGCTGTTCCGGATGCAATCAAATATCCTCATTACCCTAAAAGTTTATTGGTAGAATCGGTTAAGCCTTTATTGCCCGATGAGATAGTACACAGGAAAAAACAAGGATTTCTTTTACCCTGGAATGTATGGATGAAAAAAGAATTAAGAACTTTTTGCGAAACAAGACTGAAAAATCTTTGTCAGAGATCTTTTATCAATGGAGATCGCCTTATTGGCTATTGGAATCGATTTTTAAAGGATGATCCTTCTATCCGATGGACGGAACTCTGGTTATTTGTTGTTATTGAATATTGGATGGAAAAGAATAACGTTGAAGGATAGATCAAAAATAATAATGGTATTTGTAGATTGGTTTTCACCAGGGTATAAGGGTGGAGGACCTATACAATCCTGCAAAAATTTTGTCAAGGCATTTAAAACCGAGTTTGATATTTATGTTGTCACCTCCGATCGTGACTTGGGAGAAAACCAACCGTACCCGGATCTTATCATAAATAAGTGGATAGCAGTTGAAGATAAAGTAAGTGTTTTTTATGCTACTATAAAAGATCTCAGGTTTTTAACAGTCAGGACGCTGGTAAGGGAAGTAGAACCCGATTATATTTATCTAAACAGTATGTTTTCTTATAAGTTTACAATTTTCCCTTTGCTTCTTAAACGATTTTATAATATTAACGTACCCCTAATTATTGCACCCAGGGGAATGTTGCATGCTGGTGCCCTGCATTTTAAAGCGGTAAAAAAAAAATTATTCATCCGTGTATTCAATGCTTTAAAGTTTTCTCAGCAATTGATTTTTCATGCTACGGATCTTCAGGAGAAAAAAGATATTAATCATTTCTTTACGAAAGCGCAAAAAGTGTTTGTTGCAGAGAACTTTCCCGCTATGGACGAAGTACAATGGGAGAAGATTCCAAAGGAGCCAGGAATTTTACGATGTATTTTTTTGTCAAGGATGTCTCCTAAAAAAAATATTTTGTACTTTTTAAAGATTCTGCAAGGAATGCCTAGGGCAACCTCTATTACTTTTTCAATATACGGAGAAATTGAAGACCCGCATTATTGGCTTAATTGCGAAGAAGTAATTGCACAAATGCCTGATTGGATAAAAGTTACATATGAAGGTCCGGTCAATCACCAAGAAATATTCAGGATTTATAAACAATTTCATGTTTTTGTGCTACCAACTCTTGGTGAAAATTTCGGACACGCCATCTTTGAAGCCTTGTTAGCGGGCAAACCGGTTTTAATTAGTGACAAAACGCCCTGGAGAAACCTTTCAAAAAAAAAGATTGGATATGAGATTTCTTTAGATCAGCCAATTGCATTTAACGAAGCTATTATAAATTTTACTTCTTGGAACCAGGCAGAATATGATCTTTGGTCGCAATCAGCGTGGTCATACGCAAATCAATACCGCACTAAAAGTAATACTAAAGCAAAATACGCTGAAATATTTAAATGATTAGAGAATCGGTGTAATCTTCAATGCTTTAAAAAAGAATTTTTCTTCAATGAAAATCACAGTTCAATTAAATAATTACAATAATGACTGGTATAAAAAGCATATTGGCGCTTCGCGCCTCAAGCAGTTTTTATGGTATTGCATCAACGCAACCTTTTTTATAAATCCTCTTAATTTTAGTAGTGGTAATAAGATCTGGTTATTGAAAAAATTCGGAGCAGTTGTGGGTAAAAATGTAATTATTAAGCCGGGAGTTAACATTAAATATCCCTGGCTTTTATTTGTTGATGATTTTACCTGGATTGGTGAAAGGGTTTGGATAGATAATCTTGCCAGGGTAGTAATTGGTAAAAATGTTTGTATTTCTCAGGGTGCAATGTTATTAACGGGAAATCACAATTATAAAAAATCGGGTTTTGACCTGGTGGTTAAAGATATACATATACAGGATGGTGTATGGATAGGAGCCAGGGCTATAGTTTGTCCGGGTGTTATTTGTGAAAGCCATTCTATTCTTACTGCATCTTCAATAGCCGCAAACAATATGGCATCTTATAAAATCTACCAGGGAAACCCGGCAGTAGAAATACGCGAAAGAATTATTTCTTCTTAACTGCATATATCAAGTTTAAAGGAAATATGCTGTGAAATTTATGAAGAAAGTTAGTATTATAAATAAATATGGTCCGTCGAGTAAAGCGATTACTGCGAGAAACGCAAAAGAAATTGCAGACTATCTATACCTTAATAATTTCGAGGTCACATATATTTGCTTAAGATCGCAATATAAATCAGAGGCTGCTGAAGCTAATAATTATGAAGAACAATTTAAAGTAAAAGAATTACGGGACTATTACAAAGGAGGCACATCGTTATGGCGTTTGTTGTGGGGTTTTATTGATGGATTTAGGTTATGGCTGGCTTCACTTAAACAGCAAGCGGATATTGTTATTGTACTGACCGACCCACCACTTCTTATTTTTTGGTTTCAGTTATTAAGAAAATTCTCAAATCGAAAACTATTCTACTGGACAATGGATATTTATCCGGATGCATTTGCTGCAGGTAAATATATTAAACCAGCTAATTTTTTTTACAGATTTTTTAGTTCAATCATTTATGGAAGATTACCGGATCTGATAATTGCGCTGGGAGACAAGCAATTGGAATTTCTTGAAAAAAAGTTCAGGCACCATGTTGCACATGTTATTCTTCCATGCGGAATAATTGAAACTAATGCTAATAACGGTTCAAGCAGTAATTGTAATGGCAAAATAACTTTTGGATATGGTGGAAACATCGGGGAAGCACATGACGCTGATTTTTTAATATCTCTGATCAAACAACTTGACCCTGAAAAACATGAAATAATTTTAAGCCTGTATGGTTCAAAGGCAGCATACGTAAAACAACAAATTCAGAATACTGAAGTTGTGCAATACAAGGATTTTTTAAATTTTAAAGACATAGCATCGATTGATGTAAACATTGCTACTATACTGCCTGAATGGAACCATATCTGCGTACCTTCTAAGGCAGTAACAGCAATCTGTTGCGGTAGTTCATTGCTGCTGAATGGAACAAAAGAAACGGATGCGTGGAATATGTTTAAAAATGCTTCATGGTTAATAGAAGCAGATAAAAACTATGAATCAGAAATAAAAACTACTATTGACGTTATTACAATAGATGAGATATTTACAAAAAGAGTTAAAGCGAAAGAACTCAGCAAAAACCTGGTAGAAGAAAAAGTAAAAGCATTGCAAAGTATTGTGCTTGCAATTCAAAACAATAATTAATATCTGTAGCAATTAGTTAGCAATGAAAACTGTTAAACAAATACACGGCTCTTGTATACACATTAAACACATGAAAATTATATCTATAGTATTCATCTTATATAACCTGGCTTTAGTATCATATTCTCAAGGCAAATACCGTGAAGAATTTAATGGTCCCTTCGACAGTTGGGCAAATGTAAAAACCAGGTTTAAAGCCAAGGCTAACGGAATAGAAGATGATACAAAAGCTTTACAAACTGCATTAGATTCCTTAACTACAATGGAAAGAGTTTTATTTAATGAAAAAACTAAAAGTAAATACGTAGTTGTTTATTTACCTGCAGGAACTTACAGAATTTCTCAAACTTTAAGACTGACCGGCAAAATAGGCGTATCGTTTATTGGGGAAGATGCTGAAAAAACAATTATTAAGTGGTACGGCGGAAATAATGATACCATGCTTTTTAGTAACCGTTCCGCTTATATAAAAATTAGCCGTATAACATGGGACGCTAATAATAATAATAGTTTAGAAATTTTAGGTTTGCATTATAAGGATTTTACCGAACCCATGTTTGCACCTACCAGTATTGAATTTAGTGATATGGTATTTAAGGGTAATCCAAGGTTTGGAATATCTGCAGGTACTTACAGTGGAGAGGGTACCGGTATGATGGATGCAGAAGTGGCTATAAAACGTTGCAAGTTCTTTTCCTGCCAGAGTGCTGCTATTAATATCAAGGGCTTTAATGCGTTAGACTACTGGATATGGGATTGTGAATTCAATAATTGTAATTTTGGAATAGACTGTACTCATGGTAACTACCATATATATCAATCTCATTTTAATAGTTCCATAACATCTGATATTAGTGTACGGGATGCTTTGTATGCTTCGGTAAGAAATTGCTATTCCAATAATTCTAAAGCATTTTCAGTAGACGCTGGATCAAGTTGTAATGCATTTAAAAGAATTTTTCAGGGGAATTATGTAAGAGGTGCCAAGTCAATACCGATTCAATACCATCATCAGGGGAAGCTTTCGCTGATGGATAATTACTTCCTTAACGATTCAAATGTGCACTCCACGGTTGATTATACAAGCTGGTGTAAAGGCAATTATGATATGCTTTCAGTTGAAAACAGTTTTACTGAAGCAAATCCAAATAATCTTCGGAAAGATTTTCCTTCCAAGGTACATTCGATAAACGATAAAAAGATCAATAATAAGGCAATGAAGATGCCTGGCGTAAAACCGCTACCTCCATTTGTACCTTACATCAAACGAAAAATTTTTGAAGTTGCTCCTAATGCAAATGCAGCTATTATTCAAAAAATAATAAATATAGCTTCGGCTTTAAAAGGACAAAGACCTGTAGTGCATTTTCCTATGGGTAATTACATTATAGATAAAACACTTGAAATTCCTGCCGGAAGCGATATTCAATTAATAGGGGATGGTATACTCTATGCAAGCGTTTTTAAAAAGGGAGTGAATAATGAAACTGCGTTTAATTTTTTTGATATCAATGGTCCCTCTTATATTACTATAAAAGATATTCAAATTGGCCAGGATGGCAAACGTGATAATACTAACGCATTTGTGTTTACTAATATTGATCAACCAGCCTCACAAGTCAGAATAGATCAGATTTACTCCAAGTCGATCCATAGCGTATATATCGATCAATTAAATTATACATACTTTGAAAAAAACAACAGCTTTTTTTCGAATGGCAACACAGTCATTGGTGGAGATAAAGTAAAAGCAGGAATAGGTACCAGCGTATTATACTGCTTTGGTGGTCAAAGTGCCGGCGTACACCTGGAAAATAATGCAACCGTAGTTGCCCGTGACTGTTGGTGGGAAGGAGCTTCAAGGAAGGAATTTATGCCTCTCAATCTTAGCGGTAATGGCAATTTAACTGTAGATGGCGCTTTATATTCTCCATCAGACCACGATTCTGGAACTATTATTAACGTATCTGATTTTACAGGAAACATTTCTTTACTCAATATGTACCTCTCAGGTAGCATAGATGTTAAGCCAAACTCGCCAAAGCTGAAAATGCTGGTATGGAATGTCAATAATTATTACAAAAAGGATCCGTTTTTTTTCTTTAGACAAAAAATGCGCTCTAAAATAGCCATGCTAGGCGTTTCAATACAATGCTATAATACGCCGACGGTGAAATGCGCCACTGAAGATCCACAATCCGTAAATGATATGTCTGCTAACATTACCGACCTGAAGGATTTTATCAATGACCTTACAAAAGATACCAGGAAAGCAAAGCCGCGGCCATACGTTAATCTTGCTGATGGTATCAGCAATATCTATATTTCAAGAGTAAGTGTGGAAAATGGTGTAACGGCTTGCTTGTTTCGTAAATGAATTATTTAAAACACTTTACAGTCTTTACACCCGCTTTCAATGTTTTTTTAACTAAGAAAGAATATAAGTTAAATATCTGCGTTTAATATGAAATAATTAAGGAGCTAAAATCAATCTTCATGTAAGAATAGATACGCACTATTATTATTTGTAATGTTTTTGTATTCTTTGTTTGTTATATCAAATTAAGGTTGCAATATTTTGCTATTTTAATTATTAACCTGAACGCATCTTTTTAAATATTTTAACTAAGCTGGTATGTTTATCGGATTAGTTATAAATTTTGAAAACCTTAAAAGATATGTAAATAATATACAGCGGGTTTAAAAATTATCCCACAACATTATTTATTGCAGAACAGGGCGTCGAAATCCGTTAATGATTATTATTAGCTTGCATGCTGTATAATTTTAAAAAATTTTGCAGTAGTAGCTTGTTATAACTTAAAGAATCGTTTATTATAATCTCCATATTAATAATTATAACAAATAACCAATGTCAAAAGTTGCTTTAGTAACCGGTGTTACCGGTCAGGATGGTGCCTATTTAACAGACCTTTTATTAAAAAAAGGTTATAAGGTACATGGAATAAAGAGAAGAAGCTCTTTATTTAATACAGATCGTATAGACCATCTCTACCAGGATCCGCACGAAAAGGATGTTCACTTTAAACTGCATTACGGCGATCTTACAGATTCAACCAACCTGATAAGAATTATTCAGGAAGTTCAACCTGATGAGATCTACAACCTTGCTGCAATGAGCCATGTGGCTGTAAGTTTTGAAACCCCAGAATATACTGCCAATGCAGACGGCATCGGCACTTTAAGAATACTGGAAGCTGTTCGTTTGCTGGGGTTAATAAAAAAGACTAAAGTTTACCAGGCTTCTACCTCTGAGTTATATGGACTGGTACAGGAAGTCCCACAATCAGAAAAAACTCCTTTCTATCCTCGCTCCCCTTATGCAGTGGCTAAAATGTATGCTTATTGGATTACCGTAAATTACCGCGAAGCGTATAAAATGTTTGCAGTAAACGGTATTCTTTTTAACCATGAATCACCATTAAGAGGGGAAACATTTGTAACAAGAAAAATTACAAGGGGCGTTGCAAAAATTGCAATGGGTATGCAGGATAAAATATTCCTGGGTAACCTGGATGCAAAGCGCGACTGGGGCCATGCAAAGGATTATGTAGAAGCAATGTGGCTGATAATGCAACAGGAAGTACCGGAAGATTATGTAATTGCCACCGGTATTACCACGCCGGTTCGTGAATTCGTTCGTATGGCTTTCCAGGAAGTAGGGGTTGAACTGGAATTTAAAGGAAGTGAAGCAAAAGAAACAGGAGTGGTGGTGTCTTGCTCTAATCCTGATTACCTGCTTGAAGAAGGAAAAGAAGTGGTAGCGGTTGATGAAAGATATTACCGCCCTACTGAAGTTGACCTGTTAATAGGAAATCCAACCAAGTCAAATTCTAAGCTCGGCTGGCAACCTAAATACGATCTTCCAATGCTCGTAAAAGAAATGGTGGAAGCTGATATTGAATTGTTTATCAAAGAAAAATTATTAAGTGAAGCTGGATTCAGGATTAAAAATCAGTTCGAATGATAAATTCGAAATTACAATAGATTAGGCTTAGGTTGTGAAATAATGATAGGAATTTACTTTCCTATCATTTGGTGAAATAATTTTATAATTCCGGCTTGTGGCAAAGTCACTTAAATAGTACCACCGGCAAATTATCTAATTATTATTCCGCGATTTCTATTTAAGCAATGCGCATTGTACTTTTGAAAGTGAAGCAAAAGCCTGATCATTACTGTCTAAATATCACCCATGAATAAAAATGATAAGATTTACATAGCTGGTCACCGGGGAATGGTTGGCTCGGCCATATTAAGAAAACTGGAAAAGGAAGGTTATAACAATATTGCTGTAAGAACTTCTAAAGAACTGGACCTGCGGATGCAAAACGGTGTTGAAGCTTTTTTTGAAGAGGAAAAGCCGGATTATGTGATACTGGCGGCAGCTAAAGTCGGCGGAATTGTATCAAACAACACATACCGGGCAGATTTTATGTACGATAACCTAATGATCCAGAATAATATCATCCACGCATCGTATCTACATAATGTAAAAAAATTATTATTTCTTGGTTCTTCATGCATTTATCCAAGGCTGGCGCCTCAACCCCTGAAAGAAGAATACCTGCTAACAGGTTTGCTGGAACAAACTAATGAGCCTTACGCAATAGCAAAGATCACCGGCATTAAAATGTGTGAAGCTTACCGGGATCAGTATGGTTGTAATTATATTTCGGTTATGCCCACAAATCTGTATGGCCCTAATGATAATTACGATCTTAAGAATTCTCATGTATTGCCAGCCCTGATCAGGAAGATTCATGAAGCAAAGATCAGTAATGCGCCTTCTGTTGTAATCTGGGGAACGGGAACCCCTATGCGCGAGTTCCTGCATGCAGACGACCTTGCTGATGCGTGTTATTTTTTGATCCAGAATTATAATGAACCCGGCTTCGTTAATATTGGTGTGGGAGAAGATATTGCTATTAAAGACCTTGCGGCACTTATAAAAAAGATAGTTGGTTATGAGGGAGAAATAGTACATGATCTTTCCAAGCCTGATGGCACACCCCGCAAGCTGATGGATGTGAGTAAATTATCCAGCCTGGGGTGGAAAGCCAAAACAAGCCTGGAAGATGGTATTAAAAAGGTTTATGAGGAGTATCTTACAAGAGAAGTTGTAGTGAAATGATACTGAATTTTAATTTGCCGGGCCTTTATTAATAATTCATCAATAAATGCCGTTAAGGAAGATGGAACAACCGAGCAATGAGTTTTTGAACCACGAAGACACGGAGACACAAAGAAGCACAAAGAAATTTTTAAAAAAGTAAAAAAAATGAACAAGATCTTTGTGCTTCTTCGTGCCTTCGTGTCTTCGTGGTTCAAAAATAACTAATGTGCAGTGCGACTTATCAGTTATCTTAACCTGATGTTTGAATTTGCAAATTCATCAAGGACTCTGTAAAAACATAAATGCATTGGCGGTAATAGTATTTCAAGGCAGTCTAACTTCCAAACTTTTAATCCCCTAACTTTAACCTTAAACTTTTCGAACTTACTTTTGGTATTATGTTTGAAATCTTTAAGAAAAAGAAACAGTTAGCGGACCTAAGCGGAATAGCTACCGATATGCACTCGCATTTGTTGCCTGGTATTGATGATGGTTCTCCTGACGTTGAAACTTCTATCGCTCTTATTAGGGGAATGATGGAACTAGGGTATGAAAAATTCATAACCACACCACATGTTATGTGGGATATCTATCAAAATACTCATGAAACTATTAAAACGGCTCATACCGTTTTAAAAGAAGCGCTTAAAAGAGAGAAAATAAAAGTTCATATCCGCGCAGCAGCGGAATATTTCCTTGATGATCATTTTGATCAGTTGCTTGATTATAATACACCCCTTCTCACCCTTCACAATAACCTGGTTTTGGTGGAATTTTCTTTTGTGAATGCTCCTTTTGATCTTAAAGAAAAGCTTTTTAAACTTCAAATGAACGGCTATCAGCCTGTACTGGCGCATCCTGAGCGATACCTTTACTTTAAGGTAAGCAAAGAATTTTATGATTCGCTTAAGGATGCCGGTTGCCTTTTCCAGCTTAACCTCCTTTCACTCAGTAATTATTACGGTAAAGCATCTACGGAACTGGCTCATTACCTCATAAAAAAAAATTATATTGACCTGTTAGGAACTGATCTTCACCATACACGTCATCTTGATGCATTACGTTACTCCGGCTCAACCATGCGCACTATTCAGACCCTACTTGATTCAGGAAAAATACTTAATGGAACTTTGTAGCGTTTTCCTGATAAATTTTATCTTATATAGAATCTTAAATTGCTGTGTTTTATATCTAATTAAACGCGAGGGCAAACGCATTATAATTGTTTTGCGGTGTTAAGTAATTCAAACACATAATTGTTATCCCAGCCTGCTCTGTGTCTTTTTACTTTCATGCTTCGATGCTTCTTGCTTTTTTCGTTTTTGAGCACATTGAGCGCTACTTTGTTAATCAATGAAAAATTTTAAGCTGCATACCCTGCCCTGTATTAAACGCAATTTGTTTAGAAAAAATTATCTTGCATACATAATATTCGATTCAATTAATTAATAAATACATTTAATGCCTATCTCCACTATAAGCATAAAACGCCCGATTAATTCATACCATACTATTCAGGTCTTTAAAAGCAATATTGTAAGAGGAAACAAAGCATTCATCAATTATAATAAAATAAAAAATAAAGTACTTTTAAATGTTGGCTGCGGTCCATTTCCCAAACCCGAATTTATTAATCTTGACTATTTCTGGAATCCACAAATAGAAATATGCTGGGATATTGCTAAGAAATCATATCCATTATCAGATAATTCTTTAGAAGGCATATATACAGAACATTGTCTTGAACATATACCCTATCAAAAATGCGCTAACAATATAAAAGAGTATTACAGGCTGCTTAAGCCGGGTGGTGTCGTTCGGATTATAGTTCCGGATGGAGAAATCTATTGTGATTTGTATGAAAAAAGAAAAGCAGATCCATCGGTAACCCTGCCTTATGGTGAAAAGGAAGAAACAGGAATGATTAGCATTAATAGAATTTTTAGAATTCATGGGCATTTATTTATTTATGATTTTGAAACATTAAGCCTGCTATTGCAAAAAGCAGGCTTTACACAAATAACAAAACAAAAATTTAGTCAGGGGCATGATAAAAGACTTCTAATTGACCGGGCCGACCGGGCCATTGAAAGCTTATATATTGAAGCAATTAAATAAATCGTTCAATCATCCCTGAGAAATATTAAACAATCTGCTTCTTCGATTGTAATAATTGCATGAATGCGTTTACCATCAAAGACCTCGAAAATCTCTCCGGTATTAAAGCTCACACCATTAGGATATGGGAGCAGCGCTATTCATTCCTGAAACCACAACGGACTGATACTAACATACGTTATTACAGTAATGATGAGTTAAAGACCATCTTAAATATTGCCCTTCTGAATAAATATGGATTTAAAATATCCCATATTGATAAAATGCGGCCTGAAGAATTGAGGGATAAAATAATCACTTTATCAAATTCGCAGGCACAACAGGAGCGGATGATCAATGAATTAATTCAATTCATGGTAGATCTTGATATAGATAAGTTTGAAACAATGCTTGATAATTATATCACTGCCCGTGGTATTGATAAAACTATTACCCAGTTGGTGTTTCCCTTTCTTGAAAAAATTGGTATTCTATGGCTTACAAATCATATAAATCCTGCTCAGGAGCATTTAATCACAAACATTATCAGGCAAAAGCTGATTGTTGGAATAGAAGGCATATTTACTCATTTTCATAGCACTAAAACAGTGTTACTTTTTCTTCCTGAAGGTGAGCATCATGAATTAGGATTGTTATATACATACTACCTCCTAAAAAATAAAGGTATTAAAATTGTTTATCTTGGGGCAAATGTTCCCATCAGAGATGTGGCATTTGTTGCTGATATTAAGAAACCTGATTTTCTTTATACACACCTGACTTCTGTAGGAGGTAATTTTAATTTTGATCGGTTCCTCAATATTATTCAAGGTAAATTAAATCAATATCAGCTTGTTATTTCAGGGCAGGTTGCCCAAAATTATAAAAAGAAAATCCCTTCATTTGTAAATTGCCGGCGATCGCTTCCGGAAGTTATTGAGTTTATTTCCAGCCTGTAAACCGGTGGTCCGGTTTTTATATCAATTAAAGCATTAAAGCTCTATAGAACTGTTCTACATTTTAACAATAAATTTTAAACAAAATTTGGTAAGTATTTCCAATTGTGTTTAATTTTGAGCATGATTTAATTAAACATTTAACTATGTCTTCAATAGAATTCAACCAACTATTAGTTAACAATGCAGAATTTTTAAAGCCTTTTGCAATAACGCTTACAAGGGATAATGAAGCTGCACAGGACCTTTATCAGGAAACACTTTACCGGGCACTTGCCAATAAGGACAAATACAATGTAGGTACTAATATTAAAGCATGGCTGTACACAATCATGCGGAATATTTTTATAAATAATTACCGGAGAAGGGCAAAACAAAATACGATTTTTGATAGTACCCCAAACGACTTTTTATTAAATTATAATCAGGCAGTTGAAACCAACGTAGCAGAAAGTAATTTAAAATTAAAAGATATTAATATTGCCATTCATGGATTGCCCGACATTTTCAGAAATCCTTTCCTGTTATATTTTGATGGTTACAAATACCATGAAATTGCAGATATCCTTAAGGAGCCATTAGGAACTATTAAAAGCCGTATACATTTCGCCCGAAAATTATTGAAAGCCCAGATTCAACGTTTTTGATAAATGAACAGGATAAGGTTGGGAAAGTTTTGATGTGGTTTGCACTTGATAGGCAAACCATTTTTTTTTGCAAATAATGTAATGATCGATGAAATCAAATATCAAATAAGTGGCAAAAGTTGTGGTTGTTATCGGGGCAGGCTTTGCAGGTTTATCGGCTGCTTCTTTTATGGCGAAAGCAGGATGGGAAGTACATGTAATAGAAAAGCATTCAACGCCTGGTGGCAGGGCAAGACAATTTACTGAAAAAGGTTTTGTGTTTGATATGGGCCCGAGCTGGTATTGGATGCCTGATGTGTTTGAAAGATATTTTCAGCAATTTGGGAAAAAAGTAAGCGATTACTATACGCTTCAACGACTGGATCCCTCATACAAGATATTTTGGAAGGATGGTCCGATGGATATCCCGGCGGATATAATTAAACTAAAACAATTATTTGAAAACATTGAACCAGGCGCCGGAAAAAAATTAGAGGGCTTTTTGTCAGAAGCCTCCTATAAGTACAAAGTTGGCATTCAAAAGCTTGTATACAAGCCAGGACAGTCAATTAGTGAATTCCTTGATTGGGATGTAATAAGCGGTATACTTAAACTGGATGTTTTTATATCTGTTAAAAAACATGTTCATAAATATTTTAAGGATGCCAGATTAAGACAAATATTAGAGTTCCCGGTTTTGTTTTTAGGGGCACTTCCTGAGAAAACTCCGGCCCTGTACAGCCTTATGAATTATGCTGATATGATTGGAGGTACCTGGTATCCGCAAAAGGGTATGTACAGTATTGTTAAAGCTATGCATGAGTTGGCTATTGAATGCGGCGTATATTTTCATTTTGATGAAGAGGTACAAAAAATTTCAGTAGATGGAGGGATAGCTACAACTGTATTCACTGAATATACTATACCTGATACTCAGGTAGCTAATACCGGTTTAAATAAACGTACCCTTAATGAATATAAAACGGATGTTATTATAGGCGCCGCAGATTATCACTTTATAGAAACCACTTTATTGCCTGAAAAATCAAGATCTTATTCTGCAAAATACTGGAGCAAAAGAACAATGGCTCCTTCTTGTTTATTATATTTTGTAGGATTGAATAAAAGATTACAAAACCTTGTTCATCATTCTCTTTTTTTTGATGTACCTTTTGAGAAGCATGCTGAAGAAATTTATACTACTCACGAATGGCCTGTTAATCCACTCTTTTATGTAAGCGGTACTTCAGTAACGGATAATACTGTGGCTCCGCCGGGATGCGAAAATCTTTTCTTTCTTATACCTGTTGCTGCAGGATTAAAGGATGATACAGATGAACTCAGAGATAAGTATTTTGATATGATTGTAGACAGAATGGAAAAGCGAATGGGTCAGTCGATTAAGAATGCTATTGTTTATAAAAGATCTTTTTCTTCGCGTGATTTTATACAGGAGTACAATTCATTTAAAGGAAACGCTTATGGACTGGCAAATACTTTAATGCAAACAGCTTTGTTGAAGCCATCATGCAGAAGTAAGAAAGTCGGCAATTTATTTTACGCCGGCCAGCTAACAGTCCCCGGTCCCGGTGTACCTCCATCTTTGATAAGTGGAGAGCTGGTTGCCGGAGAAATTCTAAAACATTTTGGCTAATAATAATAATATTGATTAAATGATGATTAGTGTTATGTCAACATTAAATTGTCGCTTTTGCTGTCAGCTATCAGCAGTCAGCAGATCAATGTGTAATACGTTTACTCCTGATAGCTGATGGCTGATAGCGAATACGTCAATTTACAATTAACTTAACACTAGTATAAAGTCACATTGCAATTGAATAAGTCTTATCACAATAATTATTTACTTAATAACAGCAACGATTCATACATCTTGTTTAAATGACTGAATTTTTAATTTATAAAAAGTTGAACAGAGTTGATCTTTTTTAAAACATATAATATTTTACACTTAGTCATCAAACCAATATTAAATAAGCTTGTTACACTTTAGATATTAGCAATCAGGTATCAGTAAAGCCTAAGCAATTAGAGGTCTATCGTTATTAATTAATAATTAACCAGTAACTCCAGGCTGATTATAAATAAAAATATGATGCAATTATTTCATACAGTAAGCGAAAGATGCAGTAGGATTACTACTGAAGTTTACAGCACTTCTTTTGCTTCCGCTATAAAATTATTGCACCGCGATTTGCAGCATTCTATCTATAATATATATGCGTTCGTAAGGTTCGCAGATGAAATAGTTGATACCTTTCATGATTATGATAAAACAACTTTATTAACCCAGTTTAAAAAAGAAACCTATGAGGCTTTAGACAGGAAGCTAAGTCTGAATCCCATCCTTCATAGTTTTCAGAAAACCGTACATAAATACTCAATTGACCGGGAGTTGATCGGTGCATTTTTCAGAAGTATGGAAATGGATCTTAGAAAAACACATTACGATAATGCCGGGTATAATGAGTATATATATGGCTCGGCCGAAGTAGTTGGATTAATGTGCCTGTATATTTTTTGTGAAGGGAACAAAGAATTATATGGTAAGCTCGAACTGTCTGCACGTTCGTTAGGTGCTGCTTTTCAAAAGGTGAACTTCCTCCGGGATATAAAAACTGATTTCACGGGGATGGATAGGGTATACTTCCCCAGTTGTGATTTCACAAATTTTACCAGCATTGACAAACTTAAAATAGAAGAGGATATTGAAAATGATTTTACCGGGGCTTACCAGGGTATTTTAAATTTACCCATCAAAGCCAGATTTGGTGTTTATGTAGCTTATAAATATTATTTTTCTTTGTTCAAAAAAATAAAAAAATTAAAGCCTTCAAGAATATTGGAAGAACGCATACGTATTCCCAATTATGGTAAAGCATTGATAATTGTGCGTGCCGGGGTAAAAAATAAGTTACATTTAATTTAATTTATAATCAGGTTAACGTGACAGAAGTAGTTTTAGTGAACGAACTGGATGAGCCTATTGGTACAATGGAAAAAATGGCTGCTCACCGTAAAGCATTTTTGCATAGGGCTTTCAGTGTTTTCATTTTCAACCATAGTGGCGAAATGTTATTGCAGCAAAGAGCTTTTAACAAATACCATAGCGGGGGCCTGTGGACGAATGCCTGCTGCAGTCATCCGTTTCCGGGGGAAGATATCCTGCATGCCGCCAACCGCAGGCTGAAAGAAGAAATGGGTTTTTCAACAGATTTAAAGAAGGCCTTTGATTTTACATATAAGTCTGAGTTTGATAATGGCTTAACCGAATTTGAATTTGACCATGTATTTATCGGCGAATGCAAAGACCCGGATATGATAAGTCCTGATAAGGAAGAAGTGAGCGATTACTGTTTTAAGTCTCTCGAAGAGATCAGGGCATCACTTTTGTTAACAGGTAATAAATATACAGCCTGGTTTCATATTGCTTTTCCTATGGTGGAAGAATGGATAACGCGAACCTATAACCGCTGATTGTAATACCATGAGTTTTATACTGTATATAAGTATCATTGTTGTTGTTTTTCTGATTATGGAAGCTGTTAGCTGGCTAACACACCGGTATGTGATGCATGGTTTTTTGTGGATGCTGCACGAGGATCATCATAACAAAAAACCTGGCTTCTTTGAAAAGAACGATGCTTTCTTCGTAATCTTTGCCGTTCCGAGTTTCTTATTTATTTTGTTTGGCACTATAGAAAGAATATACTGGTTACAAGCGCTGGGATTTGGTATAATGGCTTATGGATTTGCTTATTTCCTGGTGCATGAAGTAATCATTCATCAGCGCTTTAAATGGTTTACACGATCAAATAATACTTATATACGAACTATACGCTGGGCTCATAAGATGCACCATAAGCATTTGGGTAAAGAAGAGGGAGAATCATTCGGTATGCTAATGGTACATAAAAAGTATTGGGAGAAGATTAAAAGAGATAAAAACCGTATGCAACGTTCAAATAAACCTATAAGGTTTTAAAAACCTTATAGGTTTAAATGCAGCCACTTACCGATAGTTGAAGCGCAGGGATTGAATTAGAACCCGCGGAGAAACCTATAAGGTTTGATCATGAAGTATTGTCATTAAGAATTTTAAACCTTATAGGTAAGCCTTATTAATGCCTCAAGCCATAACAGACAATCATTACCATTACATTATCTCCGGTGCAGGAGCAGCTGGTCTCAGTTTAGTAGTAAGAATGATTGCTTGCGGCAAGTTTTCAGACAAACAGATTTTGCTTCTTGATAAAGAACCCAAAGTAAACAATGATCGTACCTGGTGTTTTTGGGAAAAGGAAGCGGGGTTTTTTGAACCGATTGTTTACAAATCCTGGCCCTTTCTTTGGTTTCATGGCGCAGGATTTTCAAAGCAGCTTAACATAGAACCTTACCGCTACAAAATGATTCGGGGCATTGATTTTTATAATCATTGTTTTGCTCTCATCGCTACTCAAAAAAATATTACAATACTGTATGGCAATGTTGAAGATATGCGTAGTGATGAGAAGGAGAATTTTTTAATTCTTGATAAGAAGAAATATACGGCTGATTATATTTTTAACAGCATCCTTTTTAAGAAACCAATCCTGCATAAAAAAGAATTTTACTTCTTACAGCATTTCAAAGGATGGATCATAGAAACTAAGGAACCTGTTTTTAATGAAAGTCAGGCCACACTAATGGATTTCAGGGTATCGCAGGATAATGGTACTGCTTTTGTTTATGTAATGCCTTTTTCTGCTAATAAAGCATTGGTTGAATATACCATGTTTAGTGAGCAGCTTTTAGAACAAGCTGATTATAATAAAAATCTGGTTAATTATATCACTGATCAACTTAAGTGTAGTGGATTTACAATAATGTCAGAAGAATTCGGAACTATTCCAATGACAAATTACAGGTTTCCTGCAAGTGAACATAATATTATACATATGGGCACTGCCGGCGGACAAACAAAGGCATCTTCAGGATATACTTTCATGTCTATCCAAAAAAATGCTGCTGCTATTGTAGAAGATCTATTAGTAGGGAAAAATATTTCTGTTCAAAAAAAACCTTCAGGCAAGTATCATTTTTATGATAGTGTGTTACTGAATGTTCTGGCAACAGGAAAGCTTCCGGGTGATAAAATTTTTACCCGATTGTTTTGTAAAAATCATCCCCAACTTATATTCCTGTTCCTGGATAATGATTCTTCTGTTTTTGAGGATATAAAACTGATAAGTTCCCTTCCAACTATTCCTTTTCTTAAAGCAGGTTTGCAGGAGCTGTTGCCGGCTTTTTAGCCACAAAGTCACAAAGTCACAAAGTCACGAAGGCACAAAAAAGATTATTAAATTTCTTTGTGCCTTCGTGACTTTGTGGCAAGTAGATTTTATTTCCGAAGATGTTACTGTTTCTATTAAATTTGTAACCAACTCAATAAAGTTAAATGATATTTGATTTTATTAAGATCGGTTAAAAGCCTAAAATAGGGTTTTGCTGATAGCTGAATTGATCGCTGGACCAAAAAGAAATTAAATGTTATTATTAGGTATTGATGTTGGCACTTCCTCTATAAAAGTATCTTTAGTAGATGCACAGTCACAGCAATGCATTGCTTCTGCACAGTATCCTGAATATGAAACGCCCATCAGTTCCCTTAAACCTGGCTGGGCCGAACAATCTCCTGAAATGTGGTGGGATCATGTGCAGCATGCTATTCTAAAAATGCACAAACATCAAAACTATAACCCAACAGATATTACTGCCATAGGAATTGCCTATCAAATGCATGGATTGGTAGCGGTTGATAAAAATCACCATGTTCTATTTGACTCAATAATTTGGTGCGATAGCAGGGCCGTGGAGACCGGTGGAAAGGCTTTCGAGTCTATTGGTGAGGAAAAATGTCTAACCCATTTATTAAATTCTCCGGGAAACTTTACTGCGGCCAAACTCGGTTGGGTTAAGAAAAATAAACCGGATCTTTATCAGCAGATAAATAAAATCATGCTTCCCGGAGATTTTATAGCAATGAAACTTACCGGAGAGATCTCCACCAGTATTTCTGCACTTTCTGAAGGCATCTTCTGGGATTTTAAAGAAAACCGGCTTTCTGAAGATATACTCGGGTACTTTAATTTTGATAAAGACATAATCCCGCAAACTAAAGAAGTGTTTTCAGAGCACGGAAAATTAAAAAAGGGTATTGCTGATAAGCTTTTTTTGAAAGCTGGCATCCCGGTCACTTACAAGTCAGGTGACCAGCCTAATAATGCCCTGTCCCTTAATGTATTGGAACCGGGAGAAGTTGCTGCTACAGCCGGCACATCAGGAGTAATTTACGGAGTTAGCGATACCCTTACTTATGACAAAGAATCAAGGGTGAATACATTTGCGCATGTTAATCATTCAACAACTCAAAATCGCCTGGGTGTTTTATTGTGTATTAATGGAACAGGAATTCTAAACAGGTGGGTTAGAGACTTGATGACGCCGGGTAGCAATTATTTACAAATAAACACTGAAGCCGGCAAAGTTAAAGCCGGGAGCCAGGGTTTAAGAGTACTTCCTTTTGGTAACGGTGCTGAACGAATGCTGAAGAATAAAATGGTAGGAGCCCATTTTGATAATATTGATTTTAATCTTCATACACAGGCGCATATCTTCCGCGCATCACAGGAAGGTATTGCTTTTGCCTTCAGGTACGGGTTAGACATTCTTCGGGAGAATGGAATGAATCCCACTGTTATCCGTGCCGGGAAAGCCAATTTGTTTTTAAGTGAGCTGTTTACCGAAGCCTTTGTTAATGCAACGCAGGTGCCGGTTGAATTATATAATTGCGATGGCAGTGTAGGTGCTGCTATTGGCGCGGGTATAGGAGCTAAAATATATAATTCATCAAAAGAGGCTTTTAATAACATGGCGATTATACGTGTTGTAGAACCAGCAGAAAAGGATATATACGAAGAACATTACCAGGACTGGCTCAAACATCTTAATAAACAATTAAAAGAAGTATAATATTATTATTCAATGCTAAGCTGAAAGCTGGCAGCACACATCAAAAATCACTACATTTAAAATAACCCAACTATGGCAAATATTGTCACCGGAAATAAAGAGTACTTCCAGGGAATAGATCAGGTCAAGTATGAAGGTCCGCAGTCTGATAATCCATTGGCTTTTCAATGGTATGATGAAAACAAAATGGTAGCTGGCAAAACAATGAAAGAGTATTTAAAATTTTCATGCGCCTACTGGCATTCATTCTGTGGAGACGGATCAGATCCTTTCGGCGGTCGTACGCTGTTATTTCCCTGGAATGAAAAAAGCGATGCGGTTGAAAGAGCTAAAGATAAAATGGATGCGGCTTTTGAATTCATCACTAAAATGAACCTGCCCTATTATTGTTTTCATGATACTGATGTTGTGGATTATACCAATGATATTGTTGATAATGAACGCAGGTTGCAGGCGCTGGTAGATTATGCCAAGGAAAAGCAGGCTGCCAGTGACGTAAAATTATTATGGGGAACAGCCAATTTATTTTCTCACCGCCGGTATATGAACGGCGCTTCTACCAATCCTGATTTTCATGTGCTTGCGCATGGTGGTGCGCAGGTTAAAGCAGCATTGGATGCTACCATAGCTTTGGGAGGAGAAAATTATGTATTTTGGGGTGGACGCGAGGGTTATATGAGCCTGCTGAATACCAATATGAAAAGAGAGCAGGAACATTTGGCAAAATTTCTACACACAGCTAAAGATTATGCAAGAAAGAATGGTTTTAAAGGAACTTTCTTTATTGAACCAAAGCCCTGCGAGCCTACCAAACATCAATATGATTATGACAGCGCCACGGTTATTAATTTTCTGCGTCAGTTCGATCTTTTAAACGATTTTAAACTTAACTTGGAAGTAAACCACGCAACACTGGCAGGCCATACCTTTCAGCATGAATTACAGGTAGCCGCTGACGCGGGTATGCTGGGCTCTATGGATGCTAACCGGGGAGATTACCAGAATGGATGGGATACTGACCAGTTTCCTAATAATATCAATGAATTAGTAGAAGCTATGCTGGTAGTAGTTGAGTCAGGTGGTTTAAAGGGTGGAGGTATAAACTTCGATGCTAAAATAAGAAGAAACTCTACAGACAGAAAAGACCTTTTTTATGCGCATATAGGTGGAATGGACATATTTGCAAGGGCGTTGCTGATTGCCGAGGACATACTTCAGAAATCTGAATATAAAAAACTTAGAACAGAACGCTATTCCTCTTATGATAGTGGTAAGGGAAAAGAATTTGAAGATGGAAGCCTGAGCCTGGAAGATTTACGGTTGTATGCTTTAGAAAATGGCGAACCAGAAACCCGCAGCGGCAAACAGGAATACTTTGAAAATCTAATAAACAGGCAAATCAGGTAATAGTTTTTGAAGCAGGATTTACAGGATGAAAGAATAATTTTCAGAATTTTGTAGTTATTGTTCAATATCGAGGTGTTCATAAGAAAGATTCTGACAATCATTCTTTCATTCTGTAAATCCTGCTTCAATCTGAAAGATTCTGAAAATTATTCTTTCATCCTGTAAATCCTGCTTCAATAAATGAGTCCTGTTTATAAATGGCATGCCGTATATACCAAACCCAGGTGGGAGAAGAAAGTAGCTGAATTGCTTACAAAACAGCAAATAGAAAATTATTGTCCCCTAAATAAAGTATGGCGGCAATGGAGCGACCGTAAAAAACTTGTTCATGAACCACTATTTAAATCATATGTATTTCTCCGGATAGAAGAAGCTGACCAATGGAAGGTTAGAGAGATTTATGGCATACTGAATTTTCTAAACTGGTTGGGTAAGCCAGCGGTTATCCGCGATGAGGAAATAGAGTTGATCAAAAAATTTCTTAATGATCATGAAAATGTTCAAACCCAAAAATGTGCAATAAAAGTAAATGATACAGTTTGCATCACCAGCGGACCGTTCAGCTTTCAAAAAGGTAATGTGCTTGAAGTGAGAAACAACGCAATAAAAGTATTTCTTCCTTCACTTGGTTACCAGATGATAGCGGAAATCAAACAAACAAGTATAGAAGTAGTAAACAAAGAAAGCACTAATCATCATTATTCCGGGATGGTTAAAAAGTAAATTGCAGGCTCTTAACATACAGATACCAACTAAGAAATACTATTTAATATTTATTTATCATACTAACCTGTATCCTTAGCTTTTCTTTATATACCATTCTCATTCTAATTTGGCAGGTAGTTTGTACACACTAGCTAATTAAGACCTCTGAATAACGGTTTTACTTTGTGATTAATACTTAAATTCCATTTGTATACCACCACAAATCTTCACACCCTGGCTTGATGAAAAAGCAGTTAAATTATGTTTGTAATGCACAATTTCAATCCTGATGATACTTGATAGCAGCTTATAACGTTTAATAAATGAGTGATTTAATTTTGTTTAAACTATAATTTTACCTACTGTGGCTTATGAAAAAACTGTTATTCTTATTTGGATGGGCTATTTTAATTTCAGAAATAGCTGTAGCCCAAAAAGAATTGAATAATTGGTTTTTTGGTAATAATGCCGGTTTGAATTTCAATTCAGGTACTCCCAGTTTTCTTCCGGGAGGAAAAGTAGTATCGGACGCAGGCTCCTCCTCTATCAGTGACGATCAGGGAAATCTTTTATTTTATTCAGATGGAGTAACTGTCTGGAATAAGAATCATCAGCCAATGCCTAATGGCACCGGTTTGCTAGGTAATGTTGGAAGTACTCAAACAGTGCTGATTACTTACTACCCTGGCAACAAGGATCTTTATTACATATTTACGGTAGATAAAGCCGGCGGATCAAACGGTTTTCGGTATTCAGTGGTTGATATGAGATTAAATGGCGGCCTTGGTGACGTTGATGTAACACAAAGAAATATAGATTTTAATCTTCCTGTTTCCGAAAAAATTACTGTAGTTAAAAATAAAAATGGAAGGGATCTCTGGTTAATTGTTCATGCTTACAATTCAAATCTTTTTTTTGTTTATTCCATTGATTGTCAAGGAGGATTTAATCCTCAGGTTTATACTATTGGTAGCTTTATCTCATCACCTGATAATGCGCGCGGTTATTTGAAAGCATCACCGGATGGCAAGAAGCTTGTAAGTGCAAACTTCTCAGGAGATTTTGAACTTTTTGACTTTGATAATGCAACCGGTACAATAAGCAATTTCCAGGCACTTCCAGCCTCATTGGGCACACCATGTGGTCCTTACGGCGTTGAGTTCTCTCCTGATTCAAAATTGTTATATCTAAGTGAAGCATCTACCTGCACAATTCCCTTTTATAGAGTTTTGCAGTATAAGCTCGACCCGAATATCAGTAATATTATTGCTTCGAAAGTACTCCTTAACTCGGGAAGCGGCAATTTTGCAGGAGCCCTTCAGCTCGGACCGGATAATAAAATATATATAGCATATGATGGTGCCAAATACCTGGGAGTTATTAATAATCCAAATGTTTATGGCATAGGATGTACTCTTGTAAAGCAAGGACTCTTGTTACAAGGGCCGGCAACAAGTTCTTTTGGATTACCAAATGCTATTGCAGGTTTTCAAAGGAATACCCTGTCGGCAGATACTACCGTTTGTGACGGTGTGCCATTTACGATTAAACTAGCACTTCCTGCTTCTACTTATTTATGGAGTGATGGATCTAAGGCAGATTCTCTTATAGTAACAAAAAGCGGAAAATATTGGGTAGATATTATCAGTACCAATGCCAACGGATTCAATTGCCCCATAACAGATACTATCAATATAACTTTTAAGTCATCTCCTACATTCAGTCTCGGTAACGATACAGTAGTTTGCCAGGATAAATTACCACTTATATTAGCACCTGCTTTGCCAGCTGCCACTTACCTGTGGCAGGATGGCACTTCAAAAGCTTCTTACTCGGCAAATGCCAAAGGTTTATACTGGTTACAGGTTACATCTGGTGGTTGTTTATTCCGTGATTCTATTCTTATTGCTACTACTACAGGAACACCCTTTAGCCTTGGTGCGGATACGTCTGTCTGTACAGGTGATTCATTAAAATTAACACCCAATATTACTGCCACCAGTTATTTATGGAACACAGGCAGCACGGCTAATAGTATCAATATTAAAGCTGCCGGTACCTATTGGTGTGAAGCAAGAAACACCAACGGCTGCAGCTACCGGGATAGTATTAAAATTACTCTTACATTTTTACCTGTCATTAATCTGGGCAGGGACACTACGCTATGCCAGAATCAATTTCCTTACCTTATTAATCAGTCAATAACCGGGGCAAATTATTTATGGCAAGATGGCTCAACAGGTAGTTCGTTTTCCGCTACTGCAGCAGGCATTTACTGGTTGCAGGCAACAGTGAGCGGCTGTTCATCAAGAGACAGTATTGCCATTAAGTTAAATCCTGCATCCACATTTAGCCTGGGTGCCGATACTACTCTTTGCACTGGAAATCCACTTGCTTTAACAGTTACCCCGGCATTTACAAAATACCTATGGAGCACCGGAAGCACCTCAAAAAGTATAAACGTAAGCACTGGCGGAACATATTGGTGCGAAGCGATTAATAGTTCCGGATGTGCCTTTCGTGATTCTATTAACGTTGCATTTAACCTGTCACCCGTTATAAATCTTGGCAATGACACTTCCCTTTGTCCCAACGCATTTCCTTTGGTTATCGGACAAGCAATAGCCGGGGCTAATTATTTATGGCAGGACGGATCGCGTAATGCAATGTATTCCGTTACACAGTCCGGGTTATATTCAGTGCAGGTGACAGCGAATGGTTGTGCTGCAAAAGATACTATTTCAATTACGACTAACACCGTAAATTCATTTACGCTTGGTGCCGATACTACCCTCTGTTCGCCTGCTCCTTTCATGTTAAAGGCAAATATAACAGCGACCAATTATTTATGGAACACAGGAAGTACTGCCCAATCTATTACAGTAAATACTTCGGGCGATTATTGGTGTGAAATAAACCGTGGTTCAGGATGCAGCTTTCGTGACACGATAAAAGTTGTATTTGCAGCACCCATTGTGTTTTCATTAGGAAAGGATACTGTTATTTGTGATAATAAAACTCTGTTGTTGGATGTAAGTAATAAGGGAGATACTTATACCTGGCAGGACAATTCAAAACAATCACAATACCTGGTAAGGAAATCAGGTACTTATTATGTTGCAGTAACTAAAGGTGCCTGTGTTACATCAGATACGATTGTAGTTACTTATAGTGCCCAGACATTACCTGATTTAGGCGCAGATAAAACGATATGTGCGGGGGAAGAAATACAGCTTGATGCAAATGTTTTGGCAAACGCATACTTATGGCAGGATGGAAGCACCGGTAAAACCTATAAAGTAACATCTCCCGGAACTTACAGGGTGGAGGTGACCAATGAATGTGGAAAAAATAGTGATGAGATAATTATCAGCTCAGGCTCCTGCAAACTTATGATTCCAAATGCATTCACTCCTGGAAAAAGTCCTAATGGTATTTTCCGCGTTCTCAAAGCTTCCAATATAAAAGATTTTAACCTCCAGGTATTCAGTCGCTGGGGCCAGCAGGTATTCCAGACAAACAAACCATCTGAAGGCTGGGATGGAAAATATAACGGTATAGAACAACCGGCAGGAACATATATCTACATGGTATCATATACTGATAACACTACCGGCAAGAAAGATTTTCAAAAAGGTGCCGTCATATTGGTGAGATAATCTATAATATTGCTATCAGCCGTCAGCGATCAGCTATCAGGAGGAAACATAGCAGGCATTGATCTGCTGATTACTAAAAGCTGAACGCTGACAGCAAATAATACTCATTTTCATAATTTACATAATCTTAGTGTCATGTCACATATAAATTGTCTTTTTTTGCTATCAGCAGTCAGCGATCAGCTATCAGGAGGAAATACATTACACATTAGCGTCCTGATAGCTGACGGCTGACGGCAAATGCGTCAACATTAACTTAAACACTAGTATGATAAAAGAATACTGATCACATGAATGAATTAAAAGTTGCTGTTATTGGACTTGGTTATGTAGGATTGCCACTGGCGGTAGAGTTTGCCAGGAAGTACAGTGTAACTGGATTTGACATTGATAAAAAACGCGTAAACGAATTAAATGATAATTTTGACTCAACATTAGAGGTAAGTGATTGCGACCTTAAAACGGTTATAAAAAAAGAAGCAGGTGACGCTATTGGTTTATGCATCAGCGACCAGCCTGGTACTCTTAAAAATGCAAATTTTTATATTGTAACTGTACCTACTCCGGTTGACAGGTACAACAGGCCAAACCTGGCTCCATTATATAAAGCAAGTGAAACGGTAGGTAAAGTATTGAAACATGGTGATATTGTTGTATACGAGTCTACAGTATATCCGGGTGTTACAGAAGATGAGTGTGTTCCTGTTCTGGAAAAGATTTCAGGACTGGTGTTTAACAAAGATTTTTTTGTGGGTTATTCGCCTGAAAGAATAAATCCAGGCGATAAGCAACATACAGTTACCAAAATTAAAAAAATTACTTCTGGTTCTACTGCTGAAACTGCGCAGGTAGTTAACAACATGTATGCAAGCATCATCACCGGCGGTACACACTTGGCGCCATCGATAAAAGTAGCCGAAGCTGCTAAAGTAATTGAGAACGCACAGCGGGATATCAACATTGCTTTCATCAATGAGCTTGCAAAAATTTTTAATCGTTTAGATATTGATACTGATGAGGTATTATCGGCCGCCGGCACTAAATGGAACTTCCTTCCATTCAAACCAGGATTGGTTGGCGGACATTGTATTGGAGTGGATCCATACTATCTTGCACAAAAGGCTATGGAGGTTGGGTATCATCCGGAGATTATACTTGCAGGAAGACGATTGAATGATGGCATGGGAGCTTATGTGGCTGATGAAGTAATAAAGCTCATGATCAGGAAAGAAATACAGGTAGTAGCCAGTAAGGCACTCGTTATGGGTATCACTTTTAAAGAAAACTGTCCTGATGTAAGAAATACAAAGGTCATTGACATTATAAAACAATTAAAGAATTATCATATCCAGGTAGATGTTCATGATCCATGGGCTGATCCAGATGCGGTTTATCATGAATATGGGATTCGTACCATTACTGAAATGCCGGAGGATAGTGAATATGACGCGGTGATTCTTGCGGTGGCACATAAACAATTTAATTATGAGATGATTAAGAAAGTGTGCCACGAAAGATGTGTATTGTTCGATGTTAAATCAATTTTGGAAAAAAGTCTTGTTGATGCAAGATTATAATCATCCCTATGTATATCCATAAATACCATCAGAAAGATTTAAGCAGTTACAATTTTTTGATAACAGGCGGAGCCGGATTTATTGGTTCTAATATAGTTGAATATTTATTAAAATATGGTGCTGGAAAGGTGCGGGTGCTTGATAATTTCAGCACAGGCTCAAAGGATAATCTTAGGGATTTTGAAAACAACCCGGCATTTGAACTTATTGAAGGAGATATTCGTGATATCAACACGTGCCGTTTAGCACTTGAAAGAATAGATTATGTTACGCATCAGGCAGCGCTTGGTTCTGTACCACGTTCCATTAATGATCCTGTTACTACCAATGAAGTGAATGTTAGCGGTTTTTTAAATATGCTGGTAGCGGCCCGGGATGCCGGAGTAAAAAGGATGTTGTATGCTGCCAGTTCAAGTACCTATGGCGATCATCCGGATTTACCCAAGGTTGAAGATAAAATCGGCAATCCGCTTTCTCCTTATGCTGTTACAAAATATGTAAATGAACTGTACGCAGATGTGTTTTCTAAAACGTATGATTTTCATACTATCGGCTTGCGTTACTTCAATGTATTTGGCCCGCGTCAAAACCAGCAGGGACCTTATGCTGCCGTGATCCCATTATTCATTCAATCAGCTTTAAATCACCAGGCACCTTATATTAATGGTGATGGTGAACACAGCAGGGATTTTACTTTTGTAGAAAATGTAGTGCAGGCAAATATTAAAGCATTATTAGTTGAAGGCATTGCAAAACACGACGTGATTAATATCGCCTTTGGCCAACGTACCACACTCAACCAGCTATGGAAACGTATCAATGAAATTATAGGAGCTGACCTGGAAGCAAACTATCGCCCTGAACGGAAAGGAGATGTTAAACATAGCCTTGCTTCAGTAGATAAAGCAAGAAACTTAATTGGTTATGACCCACAGATCTCTGTACTGGATGGCTTACAAATGGCAGTTGAATGGTATAAGCAGCCGTCCGTTACCGTTAGTTCCATATAATTAATAAACAGAACGTATAACTGTTTAAAATCTGAATATAATCTCAGAGTCCTTCATGAATTGGAATTCAAACATCATGGTAAGATAACAGGATAAGTTGCATTGATCATTGGTTGTTTTTGAACCACGGAGACACCAAGGCACGAAGGAACACAAAGATTTTTTTTCAAACAAACACAAAAGAATATAAAAACTTTGTGTTCCTTCGTACCTTGGTGTCTCCGTGGTTCAAAACTCTTTGCTTCGGTGACTAACTGATTTTTCCGATCTGGTTATATAGGAGAAATACCTGATAAGGCTACGGTTTAGTAATATATAATAAACCTGATTTACTGATCATGATGGGAAACAGTATTTGATGAAGAAGTAATATCTGAATTGTTAGAAGGGTTGGGCGTTGTATTAACTGTAGTGTTGTTTGTACGCGGGGTTTCTTTCATGCCTTCTTCCAGTTCTTTTGTAACATTTGATTTGGCATCATTAAACTCACGAATGCCTTTCCCCAGGCCGCGCATTAGTTCAGGAATCTTTTTGCCTCCGAAAAGAAGCAAAATAACTATTACTATAATTAATAATTCGCCGCCACCGGGCATTTCAATGAACAAAAAGTTTGATGGTAGGTAAGCCATGTTTTTATTGTTACAAGTTAATAATATTTTTAGATCTGTATAGTGAAGGGTAATCTACGTTAAAGTTATTCAACAATATTTTAATAGCAATCACTTAACCGGATAATAACAAGAATTATACCTCAAAGAAGCTATTGTGTTCTATATCCGCCTAATCCTTATTAACAAAAGCTACCTTCTGGCCAAAAGCATTTTTTTATCAGGTAAACACATCAATGAAGTTACTAACAAAGCTGCCAATAAAGAAGACATTATACTGACAATCAGGTCTGTCTGTTCATAACCAATCCTCATAATAATCATAGAAAGTGTAACCGAAAAAATGCAAGACATAACCAGCCAATAACGATTATTGGGATTGTAATCACTTGATACTTTGTTGCATGGAAATTGCCAGATGGTGAAAGCACATAAGGCTAAACCTATGATTGAGAAAGTTATCTGGATAACCCGGTAGATAGATTTCGGACTATCAATTAGTTCCTGTGTTTCCATTAAGCCAGGCACAGAGCTAACCAGGTTAGAACTTTTATGAGTGAGCTTGTCTGAAATTATATGAGTAAAAATTCCTATTACGATAGAATACATAACCTTGACCCAGTTTTTTTTAAAGTAATCGTTCCAGTTAAACTGGCTATATTTTATAAGCCTGGTATGAAGGGAGTAAGGTGAATTTGCTATAAGCGGACCTCTGACGATATCATGAAACAGAAAGCAAATAATTAGGCCCAGGGGAAGATCGAACCAGAAGATACCAGGCAATGTATGGCTGAAACGGCTCCTGTTTTCAATCCTTAAAAAATATTCAAAGTCTGGAATGATACTTCCTACAATCAACCCTGTCATAGAAAAATATTTTTTTCCAACATATCTAAAGGGTAAGATTATAGCAGGGTGTGAAAATGTAAAGGGCATTAATAAATTTTAGCATAAACGATCAATCACCATGATGATTGTTTTAAAAAGCAAAAATAACAGGCTTTAAAAGTTTTTTTTCATAATTGCTGGTTATTTATCCTAAAAGAGGGATGGGAAGGCAACTGTAAAATTAAAGTCCCAATGAATTCTTTTAATGCCAGGATCAATTTTGTAAGCGAAAGAAATATTCCATAATCAACGTTCAGTATTCAATGTTCAACAACAAAAGCTTTGGGATTTAATTGGATATTGAAAATTGAACGTTGATCATTGAATATTATTGTTATACCTCATTCTACAAGGGCTTTACTGCCGAGATCAGGCCATAATCCATTAGGGTAGGAATATTTTGCGGGGATAGTTGCAAGCCCTCAGCTGAAAGCCAGTTTCTGTATTCTTTTCTACTGTAAGCCCGTCCTTTTGTCCCTATAAAAAGCATGGCTGAATAATCGGTAACCGCTATCGGACCGTCTAAACTATCATCAAGAAATGAATCATGTATCCATAGTTCTCCGCCAGCGTTAAGTGCGCCTGCAAATTTTTTAACCAGTGCTTCACAGGTTGCTGTTGGCCAATCGTGGAATAAACTTGCCGCCAGCAGTAAGTCGGCTTTGGGAAGATCGTCAGTCAACATATCGCCTTCAATAAAATTTACCCGGTCCTTTAATGTTTCTGCGCCCTCTCTTCCGGTAGTACAAAACTCATCTAATAGTTTTTTAGATACCTTAAGTACTTCCGGACGATCAAAAACTGAAGCGCTGGAACCAGGATTTGCTATCAGCCATTCAAAGGCATAGTACCCTGTTCCACCGGCAACATCCAGTAAATGTCCTGAACGCTTTGTAATTTTACCGGCTACAACAGGGGAAAGATAACGTGCCCTGCCTGCCAGGGCCATTGTAAAAAATCGGGCTGCTTCCGGTTCGTCCATAGGTGAGTCGGCCATTTCATCTTTTACATAAGACATGCTTTGTGTTACATCTTCAGGACCATCATTCTGTAACCATTTTGCCATTTTTACTACGCCAGGGTCTTGCTTTTCCAGGCCGGCATATCCTATAAGATTTGAAGCGGAAGCAGGTGTCAGATAATGACCCATCTCGGTAAGCTCCAGTTTATTCTCTGCATTAAACTGCAGCATTCCCATTGCGCATAATGCCGGAAATAAAACCATTGCCGGCCTTTCTCTTAAAAACAATCGTTCCTGTAATTCATTCAGCGAGAATGGCCCTTCCGTCATTTCTTCAAAAATATTCAAATGATGAACAGCAGCTACTAATAGTTGTGAGCTTGCTTTTGCTCGTAAGTGTCTTGTGATAGGTGCAAGATCTAACCGTGTATCAATCATTTTTCTTCTTTTTAGATTAGGCGTTTAAAACTACAAAGGTATGTGCAACTTTTTGGAACAAGTTCCTGTGGAACTTATTTGAACCACCGAGACAAGGAGGGACACGGTTTTATTAACTGTGTTCCTCCCTATCACCGTGTCTCAGTGGTTTTTCTTTATATTGCATTTGCCTCTCATCTTCTAATGTATTGTATTTTTAAAGCGTTGCCTTCTTAAAACATACCATCATGAAAAAATTGAACATAACAGTATTGCTATGCTTCTTCATTTGTGCCGAACATGTTATAGCACAACAGACCCCGGCACAAATTCCGGTGCGTGCTGCAACCGGTGTATATCCGCCAACTCAACCAGATGACAACACCGGGTTTGTACCCATCTTTGATGGCAAAACTCTTAAAGACTGGGATGGCGATCCGAATTTCTGGCGGGCGGAAAACGGCGAAATTGTTGGCGAAACAACAACCGAGAAAGTAGTAAAAGTGAACAACTTCCTCATCTGGCGTGGAGGCATTGTAAAAGATTTTGAGCTTAAAGCGGAGTTTAAGATCAATGGTACCAACAGTGGTATTCAATACAGGAGCATTGAGCTTCCTGATGTTGGCAAATGGGTGCTGAAAGGAGACCAGGCAGATATTGAATTCACAAATGGTTATACAGGAAATATACACGAAGAGCGTGGCAGAACAGGCCATGTTGTTCTTTCCCGGCGCGGAGAAGTTACCCGTGTAACGGATGGACCTAAATTTAAAACCCTGGCTACTATCGGCGATGCTACCTTGTTAAAAGGCGTAATAAATGTTAATGGATGGAACAGTTACCACATCATTGCACGTGGGGCGGTGATTATGCAGATTATTAATGGTCAACTGCTTAGTGTGGTAATAGATGAGGATACAAAGAATTTCGTACCCCAGGGATTGGTAGGCTTTCAAATGCATGTGGGTCCACCCTTTAAGGTGCAATACCGGAATATTCTTTATAAGAAGTTGTAGAAAGCTATCAGCTTTCAGCCGTCGGCTATCAGTCATGGTAGAGGCCTTAATTTCGAAGATAAAACCACAGGCACAAAGGCACGGAGAAACACAAAGTGCCATTTAATAAATCTGACTTAAACAACCTTCGTGTTCCTTTGTGCCACCGTGGTTCCAATTTCTGTTATAAGATTGTTTAGAAAAAGTAGTTATCTATTCCTCATCCCTGCAGCAGTCACTTTTAATAATAACTTTAATTTGCTCTTAAAGCTTAATTATTGTAATCTGATTTAATTAATCCAAAGATTGAGAAATAAAAGACGACATTTGTTAGTCACAAAAAATTTATAGGAAAATATGGCTAAATCCCAGGAAACTTTTGGTAAAAAGGAAAAACAAAAGAAAAAATTAAAAGACAGGCAGGAAAAAAAAGAAAAAATGGATGAACGTAAGCTTACCTCTAAAAAAGGTAAGACATTAGATGAAATGATGGCTTACATTGATGAGAATGGAAATTTTACAAATGCTCCCCCTGATCCGAGGAGAAAGAAAGTATTTAATTCAAAAGACATGGAAATCGGTGTGCCTAAACAGGAAGCAAGAGCACAGGTTGATGCAGTGAGAACCGGTGTAATTACTTTCTTTAATCAGGATAAGGGTTTTGGATTTATTAAAGATATGCAAACACAGGAAAGTGTTTTCGTTCATGTAAACCAGTTATCTGAAGCGGTCAAGGAAAATGATAAACTCAGTTATGAAGTTGAGATGGGTCATAAAGGGCCCAGTGCTATAAATGTTAAGAAGATAAAATAGTGTGGGTTATCCATTATCTATTACAATAATATCCCGATAGGTATGTCTTATCGGGAATTTTGTTTTATGCCTGTTATACAGATGCTTTGGCAAATTCTTCCTTTAATCGTTTGGCAACAATCTTTTCTTCACCGGGCTTCATCATCCATACGGTGATATTAATTAAATTTTTTCCTTTTAATGTTTCTGCAATCACAGGATCAATAGAATCGGAACCGGCCTGGTTTGCGTAAAGCGGCAGGCCTTCAAATCCCGCTTCTATAGAGGGACTACCGTTACGCAAATTTTCTCTTAAGGTTTTTCCGGTCAGTTTAATTTTTTCCTGATCCCATACAATCTTTAAAGTAGGCGTTATATTACCCAGCTCAGGAATTGAAATACTTGTGGTAATTCCTTTCATATTTTTTACAGCGATTTCAATGTACGCCACACCGGCTTCCCAACTTTTCCATTCTTTATCATGGTCAGTAGCAAGATACTTTTCAAGTGCTACATACATTCCTAATATCTCTTCTTTGTTAACCTTATGGCCACGGGCTATGTTAAAGCCTCTTGGTGGCGCGTTTAACCGGGCGGCATCAATGATATGCTTTTTGCCCATCAGCAACCCGGCACTTTGTGGGCCTCGGATGGCTTTGCCACCTGATACACATACAAAGTCAAATCCCATGTCGTTAAATTTCCATAAATTAGATACAGGCGGAATATCAGCTGCAATATCAATGGAAGTAGGAATATTATGTTTCTTTCCCAAAGCTACCCATTGCTCGTGTTTGATGGTACCACTATTGGAAGCGATGTTCAAATAATGCATGAGTGCCGTTTTTTCGGTAATTGCTTTTTCCAGATCTGCAACTGTTTCCACTAACACCATTGTACAGCCTGTATTTAAGAATGCATGGTTGTATCTTTCATCATGTGATTTCTGACAGATCACTTCAGATTTCATTCCCGTTCCTTCAAGATGAGGAAGCTGTTCTACCTTTTTCAGATCCATGCCTGTAAGTATTCCGGCTAAACCCATAGTCAGCGCTGAAAATGCTCCTGATGTTACAGTAGCTGCTTCGGAATGAACCATTGCAGCGATTCTTTCACCCACCTTATCCTGTACTTCGTCCAGCATACAAAAATCTTTGGAAGTACTGTTAATGGTTGCTACCACTTCATCCTGCATTAAGCAACCAGTCATATACGTTAGTGTACCGGCTGCATTAATGAAAGTGCGGATGCCCAGTTCTTTAAATAAATTTCTTTTGGTAATAGCATCATGTTTTGGTTCACCAGCGGCACTTTCTGATATACCTGATAGAACACTTACTAATAACGGTCCTGCCAAAGGTGTGGCAGCTATAAACTTCATAATATCTCTTCGGCGCATATGTATAATATTACTGAGTACAACTTTTCATTCAATCTTCAAAGACAAGTTAAGCAATCTTAATAATTTTGGCTGTATCATTCTTTAAGATTGATATGCAGGAGCTATTTCATTGTAAACTTTGTAACAAAAAGTTCGATACCGGTTTTTATATCATCATAATAAATATTGGGAATAATTTTTTGTAAGCTCATCTTAAAAGGTGTTTGACTAATTATATTCTTTCACTATAAAATGTTCTTTGTTTATATTCTCATATTGCTTTTCTGTTGTGGTTGTCTCAGTTTCTGATCTTGTTTCAAAAAGATAAGGCATGCCTGTAGAATAATTAATAATAGCGATCCCTTTACCCTTTCCCTTCATGTAAACGGTGCCACCTTCAGATTGCTCTGCTGAAATTAAAGATTGAATAGTTATATAGGCCGTATCAGCATTATACTGCTCGAGTGCATAGATATTACTGTGTTTAACAGGCGCTTTTGTTATCAGTGTAACATTCTTAATCCACTTATCGCCTTCTTTTACTTTAAGGCCCGGGACTGCTGAGAGAGATCGGTTCAATAAATCTTTTAGTGCGTTGGCGCTTAGGTAATCCGAGACCATTGCCTTCACATGGTTTTCACTTTCGTTACTCGTGCCGGCAATATATTTTGTCAGCTCATCCACACCTGTTATTTATTTTACAATACCTCTGTAGTTAATAATAACCTCAACTGATTTCCCCCTGATAATTGATCCGATAGAATCATAAAGGGCAAATGGATCTTTGGAAAAAAATTGCTGGGAAGAACCTGCATTTTTGAGTATAATTTTAAACGGTTTCTTATTTTTAAAAAAATCAATGAAAGTTAATTTGTAATTTATAAGACTATCATGAGAAGCAATACTTTCCAACTAGAAATTTAATTTGAATGTGTCTAAGTTTCTATTCGGAAAGAAATTTGACGAGTCTGATGGCGGATACTTGTTATTAAACTCCGATGTTTTGATAATGAATATTTATGAATTTTATTTAGGGGCGGGTTCAATTTGAAGGGCTCGTTTTTACTTCCTAAGTATTGGCAGCCAGCCATGGTTAGAAAAAAACCTGTTAGTAAGTATATAATTATTATTTGCTGCTTCAAAAGCATAAGTTAAGTATAGGTAAGTTAAGATATCTTACTAAATCTACATGTGTTTGACAGATAAGCAATTTTAATTAAATCTAACACCGGGTTTTAAAACTATAAAAGGGTTAGCCGTGAGGCTGACCCTTGTAAAATATTATAATAATAATTCTGTTAATCCTAATAATCCTGCAAATCCTGCTCACTGATCCCACCACAACCTGTCAGTTTGAGGTTTTACTGCAGGAACATTGCTCCCATTTTTACTCCGCTCGCCAACAGGATATTCAACCCGGCGGATATATGTAGGTAACACTGCGTTCACCGGTAGAGTAAAATCTTTATACTTGTAATCATTCCGGCGTGCATCGTTCCAGGCTTCAGGATTTAAATAAGTGACTACATATTTTTCTTTGAAGATCAATTCAAGCGTAAGGTTTGCTGCACGTACAGCTACAACCGGACTGGTTACATACGCGGTGCGTTCAGCTCCCGCAGGCACTTGTAATTTATCCATGTTGGCATTGATGCCGTCCATATAAGCTGTATATGCCCTGGTAGTGTCTTTTAAGCGTAAAGCAGCTTCTGCTTCAATGAATTTAAGTTCAGCATAAGTTACAATCAGGATGGGCGCGGTATTGCTTGTCCAGGGTGAACTTACTGCAATATAGTTTTCATCTTTTACGGTATTGTTACCCGGGGGCCTGTTGCCTGCGCCATTAGTAGTTCCGATAAAAGTTCCGGTAATGGTAGGATCAGTAATTTTCTTGATACGCGGATCAATAATGCCATAAGTTTTCCCGTTCAAATGATCAATCAATTGTTCGGATAACCATCCGCCTAAAGATAAGCTCGCATTACTTACCGCTACTGAGGCCCAGTTGTTCCTAAGTTGAAAAGATGCCATACCAGCGTCATCGGCATTTGAAGTATAGGAGTTTGTTACAGCCGCCAATACAGAGGCGGGATTATAGGTAGATGTTTTGCTTACTTTATTAAGCAGCCTTGCTTTCAGCGCATAAGCTGTCTTCAGCCATTTGGCGCGGTCTCCGCCATGAATAAGATCGTTTGTTGTCGACAGCTTGATTGTTGCGGTGGTTTTTACCAACTCGATGATAGCCGAATCCATTAATGTTACACTGGTTTTGTAAAGATCCTGTTGCGAATCATATTGGACTGTCAACTTATTAGGATTGAATGCATCAGAATATGGAGCATCGCCCCAAAGATCCGCTACCAGGCTTAAATGATAAGAATACAAAACATCAGCTACACCAAGGTATTCACTTGATCCCTGTGCTATAGCCAGTTTCTTCATATCATTGATATCTGCCATTGCGAAGTACAATGCATCCCAGGTGCCGGTAAGATCAAGAACCTGGTAGGTATCACTGGCAGCACTAGCCGAAGGATTAGCAGTGTACTGAACGTAGACAGAAGTAGTGCTGCCTACCGTATAATTATTTATACCTGTTTTATGTGTAACAGTGCTTAATAAAGATGAAAGCGATGCAGTCCTGACTTGGTTTGGGTTGTCACTCAGATCAAAATAGCTCTTTTTGCAACTGCTTAAAGCAACAATGCAGGTAATGGAAAATATGCAAAGAAATTTATTAAATAGATACATGGTGTCTTCTTTTAAAATCCAACATTTAAAGTGAATAAAAAGGTTCTTGCGGCAGGATAAGTAAATCCTGAAAATCCATCTACATTGCTTCCGCTGTCGGCAGAAACTGATTCCGGATCAAGACCGTAGTATTTAGTGTATAACCAAAGGTTATTGCCAACTACGGATACTGAAGCATTCCTGATTAACTTTCTTGGAAGCCATTTTTCTGGCAGCGAATAAGTAAGGCTTAACGAGCGCAGGCGGATCCAGGAAGCATCTTCAACAAAGGGTTCTGAAATGGCCCTGTAATAATTCCTATAATAACCTTCACCGTAATTTACACTATCAGGTCCTTTAGCCTGACCTAACCATACTGATTTGGTATTTGCTTTACCGTCTGCTGTAACTCCAGGGAAAACTTTGAAATCTCTTCTGTCTGCAGTATAGTCAGCCAGCCCGAAAGCAGCAAAAAAATTATCGAGGCGGTTGAATTTTTCCTGTCCCCAGCGGGCATCTACCAACAAAGTCAGACTGAAATTTTTATAGTTAACAGTATTGGTAATGCCACCAAGCCAATCGGGCTGGGAGTTACCTAATAATTTTTGACTGGAAGCCGGTGAAAGCACCGGAAATCCATTGGCGCCAATAAGCATGGGCTTTGATTTATCCGTTCTAACCGGATCTTCTTTTGCAGTGCCATAATAACGCATCCAGTATGTTCCGTAGATATTTCCATAAGCTTCTCCCGGTATCAGTTTCATGGTAGCAGGTGAATTCACGTAACCACCACTAGTGCCGTAGGGAATTTCTTTAAGTCCTTCCTTAATAGACAGGATCTTATTCTTGTTGGCTGAAAAATTAAGGGTTACGTTCCAGAGGAAATCTTTTGATTTAACAGGGCTGCCTTTTAAAATCAGTTCAATGCCTTTATTGCGCATACTACCGGAATTGATCGCTGCTTTTACATTTCCTGTAGCGGAAGACACATTTACCTGAATGATCTGGTCTTTACTTAAAGAATAATAATAAGTAGCGTCTAATGATAACCGGTTGTTCAAAAATGACATTTCCAGTCCACCTTCATAAGTATCGGTGAATTCCGGTTTCAATGTAGGGTCACCTAACAGTGATGCGCGTGTGACGCCTGTTACACCCGATTGCAGGTTTTGATAAGGAGAGTAACCGCTGGCTGTGCTATAAGGTAAAGCATCCTTACCGATCTGTGCATACGACAATCTTAACTTAGCATATTTAATTGCATCAGGTAATTTGATATGATCAGAGAAAATGTATGATAAACTGGCTGAAGGATAGAAGAAAGAATTGTTTGGACTGTTAAGCGATGAAGTGATATCATTCCTTCCAGTAAAAACAAGATACAAAAAACTCTTATAATCTAAAGTTGCTTCACCAAAGATACCCTGCAACCTGTATTCTGTTAGGTTATCATCAGAAACCATAACGGTGGCGGCGTTGCTAAGATTAAACCAATTATACACACTTAATTTTGAGCCGAGCACGCCTTTAGTAGTAACTTTTTTATCAAACAAATCATGACCGGCACGGAGAGTGGCGGTAAAATTTTCGCCAATCTTTGTATGAGCCGTTGCCACCAAGGTTGAGTTAATACCTCTATAGCTTATATTATACTCTCCTATATAACCTTCTGCATTATCATAAGCTCTTTCTCCGGTAATACCCATAAGGCCCGGAGCAGTTCGTATCCTGTTATCAATATAATTATCCAGTCCTACACGGTAATTAATGTCAAGCCACTTAAGAGGCGCATAATTCATAGACACACCGCCGATAATACGGTTAACGTTATCTTTATACCTGTTGGTAGCGGCTCCATAAATGGGGTTATTTGTGCCACGCCATAACTGGGTGCCATTAGGATTAAGGTAGTCTCTTACATCCCATCTTCCTGAAAAATAAGCAAGGCTTTCTCCAAAGCGGTCTGCATCGTATTTGTAGCCGCCTGAATTAGTATAACTCATGTTTATACTGGCCCTTACTTTTGAACTGATCTTAAGGTCAGTATTGAAACGGGCAGATAAATTTTTATAGTCGGTAAAAGGCAGCATACCTTCCTGGGTTAAATATGATATGGAAGAATATACTTTTGCGGCTTCTGTACCACCGGATACCGATAAAGTATTTCTTAGCTGGTTACCGGTTTTATACGCTGTTTTATAATTATCAAATAATTCATCAGGATGGGTCGGATCAATGGCTTTTGCTTCGGCGATGGTTGGCCCCCATGCAGGTCCCAGGCCGATAGGCGTATATACACCAAGAATTCCGGCCGTATAAGTATGCTGAATTTCCGGTCTCTTGCTGATATGCTCAAAACCATAAGTGCTACTAAAGTTCACCCGCAAACCATCACCTTTGCCTTTTTTAGTAGTGATCACCACCACACCTGTAGAACCTCGCAAACCATATAAAGCGGTGGCGGCACCACCTTTCAGGATATTGATACTTTCAATATCATTTGGATTGATATCGGAAGCCCTGTTACCAACTGATCTTACATTGTACGAGGAGCCGGCACCTGCTGTTGAAGTGCTGTTATCGATTATTATACCATCAATTACAAACAACGGATCATTGGGTTGGGTTACATCTATGGAATTGATACCACGTACACGGATAGTTGCTCCCTGACCAGGGCCGCCGCCCACGCTTGAGATGGTAACACCCGCAACTTTTCCCTGCAATGCATTCACTACATTGGGTTGCAGGTTTTCATTGATCTCTTTTGAAGCTACACCCTGACTGGCATATGTAAGCGCTTTTTTATTACGTGAAATTCCCAGCGCAGTTACCACCACTTCATTTAAAGAACTGGCATCAGAAGCCAACGTGATATTGATAGTTGATAAATTACCAACTTTTACTTCCCGGTTGTTATATCCAACTCCGGTAAATACCAGTGATGTCTGGTTGTTAGGAACACTGATCCGGTAGTAACCGCTGTCATTAGTGGCGACGCCGGTTTTACTTCCTTTAATCAGGACACTGACGCTTGGTAAGGCTGTTGATTCAGCAGAAGTAACCTTTCCGGTAACTTCCCGGGATTGAGCGAAACTGTTTATCGAGGCTGATAACAGGAGCATCAGGAAAAACAGGGTAGAATTTTTTCTCATGAGCAGAATTGGTTAAGCGAATAATAAATGCAATATATAATATAATAAAGAAATTCTATTAATTCAATATATGGTATATTAATATGCTTATGATAATTATGGCTTAAGAGAAAAATCATACTTCTGATACTTTACTAACTAAATTCTTTTATTTTATAGCAATTACCGAGGTTCAATTAATTACCTTCCTGTTATTATTATTAAATAATACACATAAGCCAGCAATGCTGCAGTAATTTACTTTCAGAATTTTATGAAAAGAATATGTATCTCTTTAATGCTGTTAACTTTTACCTGCTTTGGAAGTGTCAAGGGCCAGGCCTTTACTATTGCACAGGTGTTAAGTTATCCATATCCTACTGAACTATGCAGCTCCTCCAGCGGCTCTAAAATCGCATGGGCTTTTAACGAAAAAGGAATCCGCAATGTTTATGTTGCCAGTGGACCTGAATTTAAAGTACGTAAACTTACAGCATATGATAAAGATGATGGCCAGGAGATTTCAAGCCTTTCTCTATCTTCAGATGGCAAATGGGTGGTTTTTGTTAGAGGCGGAGACCATAGTTCACCGGAACCAGGAATAACCGTTAATCCTGCTTTTGATCCTGCTCAACCTAAAGTTCAGGTTTGCACTATTCCTTTTGAAGGTGGTGAAACAAAAGTATTGGGTGAGGGTGATTATCCTGTTATTTCTCCACAAAGCAACCAGGTAGCTTTTATCAGGGCAGGCCAGGTTTGGTCTGCAAAGCCGGATGGTTCTTCACCAGCAAAAAATCTATTTACAACAAGGGGAGCAAACCGTGATATCAGGTGGTCTCCTGATGGGGAGAAGATAGCGTTTAGTTCAGCCAGGATGGATCATGCATTCATCGGTGTGTATACAAACGCAAACAGTCCGATACAATGGATAGCTCCTGCATTTGCAAGAGACGCATCTCCACGCTGGTCTGCCGATGGAAGCAAGATAGTGTTTATCCGTACACCGGCTTCAGGCGGACCTGCTGATTCCATCCTGGCCAGGAAGCACCAGCCCTGGTCAATCTGGATAGCAGACCTGGCCTCAGGAAACGGAACCAGATTGTGGACTGCTCCAAAAACATTGCGTGGATCTTTTCCTACTACTGATGGCGGGGCCAATTTACAATGGGCTGCCGATAACAGGATCATTTTTATTTCCTACCAGGATGGCTGGCCGCATTTATATTCAGTTTCAGCGGCAGGAGGTGAACCCTTATTGCTTACTCCGGGAAATTTTATGGTGGAACAGGTTAAGCTTAGTCCGGACTCAAAGTGGCTGGTCTTTAGTGCTAACAGCGGGACTGATAAGTTTGATATCGACAGGAGGCATGTTGGAAGGGTTCCGGTTGATAAAGCTTCCATGGAATTTCTTACTGAAGGATCTGAAATGGAAACTTACCCGGTAGTTACTGGAGATGGATCAACTATTGCTCTGTTAAGTGCATCGGCTCAACGGCCATTGCTTCCGGCTATCATGCCTTTTAATAAAGGAAAAATAAGAATATTGGGTGAAGAATTAGTTCCGGCTGATTTTCCCAAACAACTGGTTATACCAAAACAGGTGGTATTTAAAGCTCCGGATGGTATGGTTTTACACGGACAACTTTTTGAGCCGCTAAATAATAATGTCAAGGGGCCTGCAATTGTGTATGTTCATGGCGGACCGCAACGTCAGATGGTGCTTGGCTGGCATTTCATGGATTACTATTCCATTGACTACGCCTTGAACCAATACCTGGTAAGCCTGGGTTTTACGGTTCTATCAGTTAACTACCGGTTAGGAGTAGGTTATGGATATGAATTTCATAAACCTGCCAATGCAGGCGTTGCTGGTGCATCAGAATACCTGGATGTAAAAGCTGCCGGCGAGTGGTTATCAAAACAACCACTGATAGATGCAAAGAGAATTGGTATTTATGGTGGTTCTTATGGAGGATACCTTGCTGCTATGGGTCTTGCAAAAGATTCAAAATTATTTGCAGCCGGTGTTGATATTCATGGGGTGCATAACCGCGCCAGGTACCTGTTAGCACCAGACAGGGGAGAACCTGCGCCCGATGAAGTTCTTGCATCGAAGATAGCGCTGGAATCATCGCCGATCGCATGGATTAAGAACTGGACATCACCAGTGTTGTTTATTCATGCCGATGATGACCGCAATGTTCCTTTCAGCCAGAGCATAGATTTGATTCGTCGTTTTGAAAAAAAGGGTTTTCCATTTGAATCGCTGGTTATTCCTGATGATACCCATCATTGGATGAAACATTCCAATGCGGTGAGAGTAAGTGAGGCGACTGCAGAGTTTTTGAAAAGGAAGCTGATGAAGTGAAGTGATGCTCAACCTGTGAGGTCTTTAGAGACCTCACAGGTTGAGCCTGAATTGGGAGTATTTTAAAGACCATGAGTAAACAAAATAATTTTATAGTTAAATATGAACATCCTATCTAAATTACTATTTTTCACTTCCCTGATCTGCTGCACAGCATCTATATCTGCTCAAAAGATTACGAAGAAAAAGATCCGGAAAATGTTTGAAAGTTCCGCTATATGTAATGATCATTTTACAGGATTTGTTTTGTATGATCCGGCTACAAACAAAACGATCTATTCTCAAAATGAAGACAAATATTTTATTCCGGCTTCCAATACAAAATTATATACCTTTTATACTGCTTTGCAAATGCTCGGCGATTCCATCCCGGGTTTACGATATATAACAAAAAGTGATTCCCTCATCTTTTGGGGAACAGGCGATCCTTCGTTTTTACATTCGTATCTCAGGTCTTCAAAAGCTTTTGAGCTGTTAAAGAACACTGATAAGAACCTCTTTTTTTCTGCTCATAATTATGATGGAAACTTTTATGGTGCAGGCTGGCCTTATGGCAACTACAATGATTATTACCAGGTAGAAATAACACCGCTTCCTGTTTTAGATAACATCGCTGTGTTATCTGCTGATGCACAAAACAAATTGCAAGTTTCACCTGCATACCTGCAACCATTCTTAAAGCCCGACAGTTCTTTTCGCCCAAGATCTTTTACAGTAAAAAGAGACCTGGTGGAAAATAAATTTATATATCCTACGGGCGCTATACCAAAAGATTACAGGCAGGAAATTCCGTGGAAAACAAGTCCTGAATTAACCATTGCTATTTTGAAGGATACCTTAAAGAAGAACCTTACCGTAGTTGATATTCCTATGCCCGATTCGGCAAAGACATTGTATAGCATTTCTTCTGATTCCGTGTACAGGCGTATGTTATTACCAAGTGATAACTTTATTGCAGAACAATTACTGCTTGTATGTTCATCTACACTTCCGGGCAACCTAAGTTCCAGGGCAGTGATAGAATACAGCAAAAAGAATTTTTTAAAAGACCTGCCCGATGAACCACAATGGGTGGATGGTTCAGGCTTATCACGCCAGGATCTTTTTACGCCACGCACTATGGTGGCATTGCTGGTTAAGATAGCAGCCAAAGTAAACAATGAAGACAAACTTCATTACTTATTACCAGCAGGCGGTGTAAGCGGTACCCTTCAATCGGCCTATAAAACAGATAACGGTGTACCTTTTGTTTGGGGTAAAACAGGATCTCTTTCTAATAACCATAACCAAAGCGGTTACCTGGTAACGCGAAAAGGAAAAAAATTGATCTTTTCTTTTATGAACAATAATTTTGTAAGGCCAACCGCAGAGATAAGAGATGAGATGGTACGGGTTATAACGGAGATACATAACCGGTATTAAGGTGGCATGATGGGAGAATAAGATTTTAATATCGAAAAGCAGGCTCCATCAGTTTTTGTTCTGCTCTTGGAATACTAAGTTCAGATGCAATAACTTTCCAATTTTTAACTACTGACTTTATTTTTTTAATCAGGGTTTTCATTTGCAGATCGTTTAGTTGGAAATATTCTCCGACACTAGTAGCCAGATCAAAATCAAGCACATTATTATTCATATCAATATTTAAAGCAAGGCTATCTTTATCAATTGAAGGATTTATATCAAATGCGGGAGACAGTCTCCATCCTGATTTTGATAAAAGGAATCCATGATTTCGAAGGTGATCATCGGTATTTGATATCGCAATATTAAAGATGATTCGTTTCCATAGCTGATGTAAGTCTGCTGTAATGTTTGATCCGGAATATTGAATAAATTCTGCCAGTTCAAGATAACTTGCCAAATTATCTTTTAGCGTCTCTTCATTATGGCCAGTCATAGTCATAGCCGAAGCAAAATGAATACGCTCGCCTGAATGCCTGTCAAAGCGTTTGGCAAAAAATGTGCAATAATTTCCGGTAATATGTTGAAGGCGGGATTCTGTCATATCAATACCTGCCTGAAGCGCTAACTTGTAAGCTAAGAATTCCCAGGCTGCTTTATCAATTGAATCATTCTTTGCCGGAAATTTGGCGATCCACGGATGAGCGGATTCATCAAGTATATTTGCTTTTGGGCGGGCACCTCCTAGCGATGATCCGGGAGCCAATAAGACAGCTAACCATTTTTTTGTTTCCTTAGTTTCTTTTCCGGACTCTATAATTTCAGCACTGTATTGTAATTCTTTAATGCCAGACCATGGTGGTATTGGAAAATATTTGCTATTATCAAGAAAGGGTCCTTCCGGATCTAATTTAAACCTTAATGCACCCATCCTGCTATTATCGTAAACACCAAGAAGAAAATCTAAATCATATAACGTTTGCACTGATTTATTTTCATCTTTAGCTTTTTGTGCAGCCCTTCGTTTCATCAAAGTACGTCCCCAGGTATCAGGCATAGAATCAAGGAATACACCAAAGTTGTCTTTTTTATTAGGGAACTGTTGACCGGAAAACCATCCAATGTCGGGGTCAAGTAATAATTGTTCTTTTGACATTACCCATTTTGGATCGTAAGCAAAGCTGAAAGCCTTTCTACCTTTTGCACGATGTGCTGATAAAATCCCAATACATTTAGGATCAGGCATTCCTGCCCAATGTGCATATACCCATATATCTGTTTTGTCACTGGCCATAAAGTTACTTTTTGATCAGCTCTAAGTCTTGCAATTTTCTGCCATATTCATCGTCGGCTGCCAGTTTTAAAAAATCATCTTGCAGAGCCAATACACGCAATGTGTTAAAATAAGCACCCATAGATACACTAGGATTACCCTTTTCTATTTCATAAAGCGTAGACCGGTCAATGCCCGCACGTTCTGCTACCTGTATGGTAGTAAACTTTCTTCTTTTCCGTGCCAGTTTAATATTCTCTCCCACCTTTTCTAAAAGTTGCTGATATTTAGGAAATAATATTTGCTTTTTTCGTTTCAATTGTTGGTTATTATCAACAATAATAATCTATATGTAGGAAATAAGCAACATTTTCACATTTTGATATATTATTCACGCATTATAATGTTATTGGATAGAAATGATCCTTTATAAAACGTAACTTAAATAAACAGGTTAAAGTTTTAATTTATATAATATGAAACAGAAAAAATACTTACTAACAGTAATCATCCTGATAATAATTACCTGCCAAAGCCAGGCTCAAAAGAATACATCGAAATTTAAAATTGTGGGATATTACTCGTTGAATTCTGCACTTACCGCAGACCTGGCTACCGTTCCCTTCAATAAGCTAACCCATATAAATTTATTTTTCCTTAATCCTGATACACTTGGAAATTTCAACCAAGATCTTTCTGCTATTGTACCTTTTATCAAAGCGGCTCATGCAAATAATGTGAAAGTACTTCCATCAATTGCAGGCGGCGGAAAGCACGAATACTATCACAATCTTTTAAAGGATAACAAGAGAAATAAATTTGTGCAGGACTTACTACAGATAGTTCTTACATATGATTTTGATGGAATTGATGTTGATATTGAAGGCAGTGACATAGATGAAAATTATGAAAAACTGGCAATAGAATTAAGTAAGTCATTCAAGCCGCATAAAAAATTGGTTACTTCAGCGATAGCTGTATTTTATAAGGATGTATTAAGCGACAAAGCATTGGCACAATATGATTTTATGAACATTATGAGTTATGATCATACCGGTCCATGGACACCATCAAAGCCAGGCCCCCACTCCACTTATGATCATGCGGTAGCAGACCTTGATTATTTTTATACGGTAAGAAAAATTCCAAAAAATAAAATGGTGCTGGGTGTTGGATTTTATGGATACGGGTTCGGACCAACACTTACATCAACTCCTACCAGTATGAATTTCGGAGACATACTGTCGAAATTTCCAGGATCAGAAAACCTGGATCAGCTAAACATGCCGGATAGTTCTATCTTGTATTATAACGGAATCCCTACTATCCGAAGGAAAACTGCGCTTGCAAAACAAATGGCTTCCGGAATAATGATCTGGCAGATACTGGGCGATGCCCCCGGTGAAACATCCCTGCTACAAGCGATCAACGATGAAGCATATAAAAAGAAATGATTTTACTTCACTTCAAAAGTATGTTCTGCGAACTCGCCGTTATTAAATGGCTGATGGGTTACAACAAGGCAGGTTATTTCAAGCTCTTTCAACAATTGTCTGAGATCATTGATTACATGTAGTTTCAAAGCATTGTCAAGTGCAGAAAAGGGTTCATCCATCAATAATAATTTTGGCCTGGTAGACAACGCTCTTAAGATTGCAAGGCGCTGTTGTTGTCCGCCTGATAATTGCCTGGGTTTATGGTGCAGAAAGGTTTCCATCTTACCTATCTTAAGTAAATGCTTTACGTATTCAGCATCCTGTGTTCCATACAACAAATGTTTTTCAACGGTCATATTTGGAAACAGTGCATAATCCTGGAAAACAAAACCAACATTTCTCTTTTGAGGCTCCAAAAAAAATTTTGCTTTTGTATCCAGCCATATGTCATTATCAACAATGATATTTCCTTCTTCAGGGTGAATAAGTCCGGCCAGTATTTTAAGAAATGTTGTTTTACCTGCACCGGATAAGCCCAGTACCTGAGTAATGCTATTCAAAGCAAAAGATGTTTTTATGCGCAGCAAGTTAAAGCCGTTATAGGTCTTTATCCGTTTTTTAATATCTATATGTATCATTCAAGCGGACTTTTCACCAGTTTCCTGTTTAAGACAAACACTGTTATTACAATAAAAAAAGTAATGCTGAATAAAATTAAAGAGTAATTATTAGCATTGGAATAATCCATTCTTTCAACTGAATCATAAATGGCAATAGAAGCAACTTTGGTAACTCCCGGTATATTTCCACCGATCATCAATACAACGCCAAATTCGCCAAGGGTATGCGCAAACGTTAATACTGAAGCAGTGAGAATGGAAGATTTTATATTAGGAAGAAGAACATGAATAAGCGTTTGCACTCTTGATTTGCCCATTGTATAAGAAGCTTCCGATATTGAATTGGGCAACTGTGCAAATGCAGATTTTACCGGGTTGATCATAAAAGGAAGGCTATATAAAATGGAAGCTAGAATCAAACCGCCAAATGAAAACACCAACTGGATATTAAACGTTTCATGAAGCCACCTGCCCAATGCATTTTGCGGACTGAAAGTTAACAATAAATAAAATCCTAAAACCGAAGGGGGCAGTACCAGCGGCATTGTAATGATTGCTTCTACAATCAATTTGAACAGGGAGCTTTTAAGCGACAACCAATAGGCTACAGGCAAGCCGATGACCAGCAGGATAAGCGTAGTAATTAATGAAAGTTTCAGGCTAAGCCAGATAGGAGACCAATCCATTTAGTATTAAGTTAAGTATGATTCACTAATTGATCTATTATCAGCTTCTTGCCCGCCATAGCTTAGCAAAAGAAGGTCAGCAATCAGCGGTGGGGAGATCAATGCATAATATGTTTCCTCCTGATAGCTGACGGCTGACAGCTGATAGCAAATGCGTCAAATTTTTTAACGATTACAATTAAGAGACCAGGTATCCGAATTGTTTGAATATTTTTTTTGCTTCCGGCGATAAGATATAGTTGTAAAACATTTGGGCCTTTGAGTAATTTTCTTTTTTTGAATAACTTAGTATGATAAAACCCTGCCTGATTTTTTCGTACACACTTTTATCTATACGTTCCCATTTTAATTTTTCCTTTTCAGCATATTCATATATTAAAGCCTCTGTTGTAAACCCGATGTCAACCGTTCCGGTGGTAATGTATGTGTTAACCTGCGAAATATTTTCACCATACACTAATTTTGAATTCACCTTGTTCCATAATACATAGTACCGAAGTGCCTCTTCGGCTGCTTTACCATATGGCGCCACTGAAGGGTTTGCAATCGCAATTTTTTTTATACCATCCCCTGTTAATAGTTTTTGCCAGTTCTTCAGATCAGGATTACCGGTGCTGCAAACTATCAGGCTTCCTGATGCATACTCCTTTGGTTTGGTTATAGCGAAGCCTTCCTTAAACAGCGTATTCGGAAAATTCATATCGGCAGAAAGGAAGATATCGTAAGGTGCACCATTTTTTATTTGTGCTGTAAGGTTGCCGGAAGAACCAATAATTGCTTCTGTTTCAATTCCCGTTCTCTTTTTAAAATCTGCCTGCAATGCTTTAATTACAAACTGGGCATTAGCAGCTACAGCCAGCCTTAATGGATGCGACTGAGCAGAAAATACCATAAGAGTAAACAAGACAAATATCAGGGAAAATAACCTCTTCATAAAGTAATATTTTTCATCTTCGATAGAAGCACAAACAAGTGTTATGTTAAGCATACAATTTCGTATAAATTGCTATTAGCAGTCAGCTGTCAGGTATCAGGAGAACAATGCCTGATGTGGTTTCCTCCTGATAGCTGAAAGCTGACTGCTGATAGCAAATGCGACAATTTATGCTTGACACGACACTAGGTTATTCGTAATGTTTTAAGAGTGCGCCATCAAATATATAGATGTTCGCTTAGAAATAAGTTTGGGAACGTATAATATTAAAAGTGTCGTATCAATCAAAAAGTGTTGTATTCATTGTTATCAGCAGTCGGCTATCAGCTATCAGGAAATCAATACCGGTAAATATTCCTCCTGATAGCTGATAGCTGACGGCTGATAGCTGACAGATGATAGCAATAATAAGAATGTCATGATTATTTTTTATTTTTAAGATTATTCTCTTCCAATGGTGCAATAAACCAACCCGATACAGCAGTAATTATTAATAAGCTACCACTCAATATCAAGACAATGTTTACTGAATAAAATTCTGTTAACAATCCGGTCAAAAATAATCCTACCGAACCTGCAGCGAACCTTATTGCCGGCAGGGCTGCAAACACCTGGCCTGCAAACATTTTTGGTGTTTGTTCCTGAAGAATAGTTTGCTCCAGGGGATTGCCTGCCCCTGCTAAACCCGCTAATGCTAAAGAGGCCACAACAGCATATTGGGATGCGACAACTCCGGAAAGTACAATACCTGAACCAATAATAAACAAGCCGCCATAATAGATGAAAGAGTGGGAATATAACTTGTTAAGCTTTGAAAATGAAAAGGCGCTAAGGGTGGAACTAATGCCGAATGCTGAAATACTTATACCATATAAAGCATTGTTACTAAAACGTTGAATGGCTAAAACCGGTAAGAGTAACCCTAAAAACGAGGAAATAACCAAACCGGAAATCATACCTGAAAAGGTTAAAGCCCTAAGCTTTGCATCACTGAAAAGAAAACGTACACCTGACAAAATGTTATTATCAGAATTTTTGTATGACCTGTTTTGTTTTCTGGGAACTGTTATTACGAATATGATGGCACAAAGCATAAAGCTTACAGCATTGGCAAAAAATGTTTTATTGATACCGATTAAGGCTATTAAACCAGCGCCAATTGCAGGCCCTATAAAATCGGCAGCATTTTCAAGGCCTCCCCTAAGCGTATTTACTTTATCCAGGCGTTTGCCTGCAAATCTTGCTAAACCTGCAACCAGTGTGTGCCGGGCAATAACTCCCGTGGGATCAAACAATGCACCGGTAAACACTAAAATAAAAATTAAGGTGGCAGAAATGTTTTCTGAATATATTATGAAAGCCAGTGGTAATGCCAACACTGAAATGCAGCTTAATAAATCAGCTGCTACACTTACCGGCCATGGGCCAAATTTGTCAATGGCTTTACCACCAATGAACGCAGCTATTACAAACGGTATAGCATTCCCGGCAACAGCAATTCCGGTAATCAGTGGAGAGTGAGTGTATAGCATTACTAATACCGGCAATGCTATTGCTGCTACCTGGTTGCCTAGTAATGATAAGAATTCAGCACTTATTAAACCGGTAATTGGTAATGTTGAAGGTCTTATAATCATTAAACTTAATTTCAGTATTTCATTATCATTAAGGAAGCCAGCGTTTCAATTCCGTTCCAAAAATTTTGGATGCGTATGTTTTCATTTTCTGCATGTTGGTTATTATCATGGTTGTTAATTGATACTGTGATGGTTTTAGCATCCAGGTATTTTTCAAATATGTATAAAGGCAGCGTGCCCCCTAAAGTAGGCATTAATACTACCTGTTCGTTTGTAGTGCTTTTCACTGCTTCAATTACTTTTTTTATTATTGGTATATTCATAGAAGTGCGTTGTGCATTTGTACCGTCCTTATCAGCTATTACTTTTATCAGTTTGGGATATTTTTTTCTATCCTCATCAGTTGGCTCATGATCAAGCACTGTATATCCCTGTAATTTAATATGATCAATAACTTTTTGTTGTTGCCTTTTCCAGTCGTTGCCTAATACAAGTCGTAAATCAAGGACAGCAGTGGCGGTTGTTGGTATAACATTAGCAGCCATCTTACCAACATTGGCACTTTGCATTCCATTGATATTTAAAGATGGAAGATTGATGGCTTCACTTAAAGACTTTCCTTTCATTTCTGTATTTAAAATTCCTAACTCATCTTTCATTTGCTGATCCACGCCAGGTACCTCATTAAGGGCTTTTGTTTCTGCTGCTGTAAATGGCATTACATCATTATAAAAATTTTTTATAATTACCTTGCCGTTATCATCTTTCATTGACGCTAATAATTTTGCCAGCATCATTGCAGGATTCGGAGCCCAGTTGCCATAATGCCCGCTATGCAATGGCCTTTTAGAGGCATAGATGGTAAGGTCAAGGTGGGTATCGCCACGAACTCCAAACGAGATTTGTTTTTTTCCTGATTGGTGAACTGGTCCATCGCAAATGATCCATAGATCTGATTGAAGTATAGATTTATACTTTTCCAATATCTCTTGCAAGTGAGATGATCCGGCTTCTTCTTCACCTTCAAAGAAAAACTTTAGATTGGTGTTGATAGGCATACCGGAATTCTTAACAGCCTCATAAGCATTTAATATCGCTGCAACGCCTCCTTTGTCATCCGAAGCTCCGCGTGCATAAATTCTCCACTCGGGGTTATATGTGTCTGCCGTTGCAGGGAAGGGGATAGGTTTACCATCTTTATATAACGCGGAAGTATACAGTGCAGGTGAAAAAGGAAGAAGTTCGTTTGACCATTGTGAAGCATTTACAGGCTGGCCATCATAATGCGCATAAAAAATAATAGTTTGTGTTGCTCCGTGCACCAGCACTTCACCATATACAACAGGTGGTGCTCCAGTTGTTTTAGCTGATAATAATTTTACCTGGGAGATGCCTCGCTTGTTCATCATATCCATCATAAAATTGGCACTCTTTTTTAAATTCAAAGTATCAATGGCAATATTGGGTATAGAAAGAAAGGAAACAAATTCACTAATAATAGCATATTCGTTTTGCTGACGATAGTTTCGGATCTTTAATGTTTCTGAAGATTGCGGATAGGAACTTAAAGTTGAGAAAAGAAAAATGTTTAAAAGTAAGTTTCTCATAATTTGTTTTATTGCTTTGGTTAGATAAGCAACCGCGTGGCATTGATATAAAGAGGCATTATATATAATAATACCGTAACCTTCAATAGTCATTCAATAGTACTGATTTTAAAATCTCTTATTATAATATTTATAGTTTAAAAATTCTCTTGTCAAATGGAAATCTGTTAATTGAAAGAGTTTTAATTTTTGAAAAACTTTTATGATTTGGATTTATTAATAAATTGTAGTCTCCCTGAGTAACTGCTGAGGGCAATTGTAAAACACAATATTTGTTTTCTATTGAAAACTGGTCTCCTATTATCCTAGTTGAAACTGGATGAGGAAATGTATTCCAATCATCCGGTAAATCATTCAAATTTACTTTTTTTAAAGGTATATTATCAGGAATAAAAATTGTCATCATAACGTAATCACCTGGAAGAGTTGCAAGGGTGAAATGCACTGCTACCTCAGCCATAGCCAAAGACCTGTTAGCCGCTACATAAATCAATTCTATACCAACAGAATTCCATCTGGCGCCTTTGATGGCAGATCCTTTACCAGACAATAAGTTCGAAAACTTTTCTCTTGATAAGCGATAGGCTTCCATTATGAAAATATGCCATGGTTTATTCTTGTTAATTCACTTAATACCATTTCTTTTCCATAGGAATCTTTAAGCAATTCTATTGGTTTTAACATTCTTAAAGCGAAGTTTGGAGTATCGAGCCAGAGTTTAAATTTGGAAATGTCTCCAAAGACCTCTAATCCAATATTCGTTACTTCAGCCATTTCAATAATCTTCTCTGATTGCAGTGATTTAAAATGCCTGGCTGATTGTTTATAACGTTGCAGTGATTTAGCAGAAATATCTAAAAAGTATGACCAGTCATTTTCACTAAAGGGAGCATACATCTGTATTAGGTTAAATAAAGAATAAGGTATTCCCTGCCTTATTAAAGAAACAACTAATAGTCTGTTTGAAAAAAATTCTGTAAAAGTTAATACATTATTGAATTGAAAAAATCGTTTGTCTATTTTAGCATTCTTAACTACCGAAGTAATTTCTTTATTTAGTCGCAATTCTATGTTAAGCTCATTTTTCGGCATAAAAAAGTTATTAGACAATTGTCTGTAAATATGGGACAAATTTCCGATAATGAATAATTATGATAGAAAAGGTATGTGATAAATAATAACTTTCATTTGTATTTTCAATGTTCAGACTTTCCTCCTTTTATTGATTTTAGTGCCATGTTATCCCTTTAAGGGGGGTAGCTTTAGTGTAGTATGTTAGGAGTCACATCAAACATAACGTAAATAATATATACGCTCTATAATCTATCCTTCAAGATAAATTGTCCCTTTGTTAGCCATGAAATGCCGAACGACACCAATGCAATAGTCTCGAGAATTATGGTAGGTTTAAGAAACCCGATAAGATCATGAACCGCAGGGATACTGTCTATAGGAATTCCAATAACAGAGATCGCCATAACAATTCCGCTTACTCTGTAAACCCGGTTTCTTTTCTTCTTTTCCGGCGTTATAATACCGGAGCTTTTTGTGAAAAGAAAGATTGACATATAAGCTAATATAGCGAAGAAAACACCTGATGTTAAATAGTGCACCGTACTTAAAAGGTCGCTCTTGTCACTGGTTTCGGATGTAGGAATAAAAGCAATACCCAATGCAAAAAGTCCGGCCAATTTGCTGGCAATTGAATCCTGCCTTGTATAGCCATTATAGGAAAGAAGAAACAGCGATATCCCGGATATAATGCCTACTAATGGATCGCGCATGCTGGTGTGGTAGTAGGCACTGACAGAAATCTGAATATATCGCGTATGGTCAAAAATAAACGAACCAATTATCATAATGGGTATTAATGAAATGGCAAGCAACCCGACTATCTTGCGCAGGGTCATGTAAGAGATAATTATGGAATCAGGGTCTGATGTTTTAGGCAGCTCAATATCCATGTTGAGGTTATGTTGGGTTATAGATGTAGTAAATATAATACTAACAGGTGTTTGTTGCAAGAACCATATTGATGAGAGTAGGAGCAACTTAACTAGGCTAATGTAAATGTAAATTCTGTTTTAAATAAATGATGTTGATAATAGAGATTATAGTATGTACTTAGCAAAGTGCTACTATTGAGCATTGTTGTGTCACTCACTTGTACTGTTGTGCTATTTTCAGCAATGCCTGTGTGGCAGGTTGCAGGTGGCATAGCCGACTGCGTGAATAATGATGGCCATCCTATTTCTTAACCGGCATACTGTAATACGGTTGTTTGTACCCGTTATACTTGGATTACCTTCTCGTTGGTAATAATTCCCGTGGGGGTTGCCTTTGATGTGGTAATTAAAGATATCTGTAACAGGGATTGCCGGATGTATTTATCACTTAAGTAAAAAAGAATTATTGTTTGCTGAACCAACAGAGTAAAAAATCATAGCAGTGTCATGTTAACTTTACATTATTGCTTTTGCTATCAGCCGTCATCTATCAGCAATCAGGAGGAAATACATTTACACATTAGCGACCTGATAGCTGACGGCTGATAGCAACATTTACAGACATTTTATGATTGACATGACAATAGTTATGGTCGTACTTTTTGGAAGAAAGTCACTAAAGGAATCCTTAGAAATTAAGTTGCTATTATCGTTTGAATACTTGCTAAACCGAATAAGTTTATAATATTTTTCTTTTAGATGATATTCCTGGAACCTTAGCTTTTACCAAATACATAGTAATGATATTAAAGCCTACTTTATTTGATTAGTTACATTCTTTAAAAGCTAAACTAATTAACTTTGAAAGAAATATTATGTCGAATTTAAACTCAATAGGCCTGGATAATGTAAAGTCTGCCCAACTGGCTGAAAAATTAAATGAGCTTTTAGCTAATTATTCTATTTTTTATCAAAACACCAGGGGAAGTCATTGGAATATAAAAGGTGAAAAATTTTTCGAACTGCATGTAAAGTTTGAAGAGTTATATAACGACCTGCTTTTAAAAATTGATGAGGTTGCAGAAAGGGTATTAACGTTGGGTCATGCTCCCAATCATAAATTTACAGATTATCAGAAAGTTTCGAAAGTCGCCGAAGCTGCCGAGGTATCAGATGGGATAGTGGCGGTACAGACCATATTAAATTCATTTAAAATTATAATTGGTTTGCAAAGGGAACTGTTGTCTTTATCAGCAGAAACAGGTGACGAGGGAACAAACGCTTTAATGAGTGATTATATCAGGGCTCAGGAAAAATTGGTTTGGATGTATTCTGCCTTTCTGCAAAACTAGAAAAAGGGAAGTACTTAATTTTATATATTAAAAAAGTACCTGGTGGAAAGTACAAAACATCTTTACTGATCGGTAACGGGAGTATAATTTTTATGCTCCATTTATTTCAACAATCCTATAGGAATATCCGAATACCAGCTGAGCAGTGCTATCTCCGGGAATTTCGAAGGAAGCCCGCCTATTAAAAGAGGTGAAAAAGGAACTCTAACAAGATATGAATGCCCACCAGTCATGAGACGAGTTATTACGGTATAATCTACTATCAACAACTGACAAAGGTTATACTGAGTCATCTGACAGCTCTTTATCTTTGACATAAGCATCCGGTTTTATCCGTTATTATTTACATACTGATGAAACCTTGATTAAAGTATTTTTTTGTAATTTTTTAGAGATTTATTGACGAATACACTTAAAAAGTCACGCACTGCGTGACTTTTACTATTGAAATATTTCTTTTTGGAGGCATTTATTTTAAACTACTTGATAATAGTAATAAACAAAAAGAGCAAATAGAAAATGCTTTTCAATTTGCTCTTTCTGAATCAACTCTGTGTTGAAGATAGTCGTTTTACCGACTATGTTTGAACGATAAATTTTTAATATAGAATAATTTAAGATTGTCTCTTTTATAATTCACTCACCTTACGCAGTGAATTTGTTAAAAATTTGCTTTTGGTTGTAAAGGTGTGGATAATTTCTTTAGTTCATTGTTGGCTGCAACCAGGGCTGCCTGATAAATTTTTGCTTTCATAGCGAAATGAT